>FRDC01000599.1_pt1 | contig 106138 bp, 89 predicted proteins | sample 1106171 | NCBI WGS metagenome assembly FRDC01 (sample SAMEA3930566, study PRJEB13176) | freshwater metagenome | biome: Drinking water system; feature: drinking water; material: water | place: Singapore | collected 2014-12-20
ACTTCTTTAAGTGCTTAACTTCCTAAGACCCTTACTTAAAATCATAAATCCGACAAATCGCGGAACAATCGGTAACAGTACTTATTGAACCTTGAAGTCCGGAAGATAAATCAAACAAACTGACCCGCCGCATATCCGGATGACCAAGCCCACTGGAAATTATATCCTCCCAAATGCCCCGTTACATCTACAACTTCCCCAATAAAGTACAATCCAGGAACATGCTTGCATTCCATTGTTTTTGATGACAATTCATTGGTGTCAACACCACCAGCAGTGACTTCCGCCTTTTTATAACCAACTGTTCCTGTTGGAGCAATCGACCATTTCTGGAGCTTCTCGATGATATGCTGTAAATCTCCATCACAAAATTGGCTTAGTGGACGAGAAAAAATTTGCATATCAGGGAATAACTTTGAACACCAAATTTTCAAAAACCGCTTAGGTAGATAACACGCTAATAAATTGGGTAAAATTACAGTACGCTTGCGATTGTCAAAGATTAATTGACGTAAGTTCTGATCAGGTAACAAATTCACGTGGAGCATCTGACCCGGTTGCCAATAGGAAGATATCTGCAGAATTGCCGGACCGCTCAAACCACGATGCGTAAATAAGATATTTTCGCGAAACGACGCACGATTACAACTAACTTCGGCATCAATACTCATGCCAGACATGTTTTTAAATTCTATAAAATCCTTATCTGCAAATGTTAATCCCACTAGAGCGGGTCGCAACGGCTTGACTGGAATTCCAAATTGCTCAGCAATTTTGTAACCAAATGAACTTGCGCCAATTTGAGGTATGGACAAACCACCTGTCGCCACGACAAGAGAATCAGAATCAATGCAGTTTTTTTCAGTCGTTATACAGAATTTCCGATCGGCACGATCCGATCTATTAACCGCAGGAAGATATTCTATCTTGAGTACTTTTGATGGTATTTCCCAATCAACACCAACAGAACGGCATTCGCTCTGTAATAAATCGATAATTTGTTTCGAGCTACCATCACAAAACAACTGCCCTAATTTTTTTTCATGATAGCGGATCCCATGCTTCTCAATTAGAGAAATAAAATCCTGTGACGAATAACGAGCCAGCGCTGAACGGCAAAAATCCGGATTACTGGAAAGATAGTTTTCCGGCTTAACATAACGATTAGTGAAGTTACAATGCCCGCCACCTGAAATACGAATTTTTTCACCGACCTTGTACGCATGATCCACCAATAAAACTTGACGCCCGCGTTTGCCAGCTTCGATCGAACACATCATTCCGGCGGCGCCGGCTCCGATGATTACTACATCTTTATTTAACTTCTGCAACCCCATTCAGATGCGTAATGTACTGGAATTTATTTAAAGCAGTACTTTTACTCTTCCAACATATCCAGCCGAGTTGATATCATCATTACGATGAACAAAAAAAGTGACAAACCGATGCGGATACTAAGTGACCGGACCATACGGGTAGATTGCCCCTGATCCTTAAACATGTAATACAGTGCCGAACCGAGACTATAAATTATCAAAACAAAAAGAGTAATAGCAAAGATTTTCAATGGTAATTCCTACAAAAGTTAAGTTAATTTAATTTGAAGTTTAGCCGAGTTTCATTGATTGTCCAATGACTATTTCACTATACAATTTATACAATATTTAGCAATCCATCGACTGCCGGTTAGACAACATTAACTCCAAATCCATTCCCTTTTAATATCGAAGATGCGATTCTCAGAAAACCTACCGCCCGCGATTATTTTGTCAGGCCCTACTGCAAGCGGAAAAAGTCAGATCGCATTGGATATTGCCAATAATTTCCCGGTGGAAATTATTAGCGTGGATTCCGCGCAGGTATATCGCTCAATGGATATCGGCACGGCAAAGCCCGGGCCGGAAACGTTAGCCCAAACCCCGCATCATCTCATCAACCTGATTAATCCGGACGAAAGTTATTCAGCGGCGCAATTTAGGCAAGATGCTTTAAAAATTATGGATGAAATCTGCCAGCGCAATAAGATCCCGTTACTGGTTGGTGGAACCATGCTTTATTTTCGCGCTTTGCAAGAAGGTCTCTCAGTGCTTCCATCAGCTGACAAAAAACTTCGTCAGGATTTGGAAGCGATGGCCAAAGAAATTGGCTGGCCTGCAATGCATCAAAAGCTTTTTGAAATGGATGAAGAAACTGCCGCACGAATCAAACCAACCGATAGCCAGCGGATCCAACGCGCGCTTGAAGTTTGCTATCTGACCCAGCAACCCATGTCAAAAATTCTTCGATCACCCCGGCAAGCAGAGTTTCCGTTCAGAACCATCCACATCGCGCTGATTCCAAGTAATCGCGTCGAATTACATCAACGAATCGCAAAGCGATTTGAGGCAATGCTGGATCTTGGATTAATTGAAGAAGTTCGATTCATCCGGCAACGATACCCAGATCTGAGTCTCGAGTCCCCCTCAATGCGCTGCGTCGGTTATCGTCAGGCGTGTCTTTATTTGGATAACATTATTGATGACAAGGCATTATTCGATATGGGAATCGCTGCCACTCGCCAGTTAGCGAAACGTCAATTAACCTGGTTAAGAAACATGAAAATTACCGATACGCTATTTGAATTCGATTGCCTGGAAAAAAACTTGACCACCCAAATTAATAATCTATTAGGCAGCACTATTCCAGCATATCTGGATCGTATATAGAAGTAGTCTCGGAAAGAAAAATAGTCTGCTTGTCGACTAATAAGCGGAAGAGTTATGATCTGTTACAAACCACACATGGTTTAATCAATCAACAATAAAAATTTTAAACTTATATATAACTTATTAATTATAAACATTATAATATTCAAGGAAAGAATAATTATGCCTAACCAACACCTGTTATTGACACTTACACTTGTACTCTTCAGTACTTTAATACTGGCCGGTTGTGAAAATTATGCGGAAAAAACGCACCCATCATGGGTAGCGCCGCCTGCTGGGGCTGTTTTTGATGACTCGACCATTTATGCACGTATTGCTCAAGCCGTACAAACAGACCCTGATTTACGTGGAATCAATATCGATATCAAAGTTAAAGACGGTAACGTGACTTTATTTGGGACCGCTTCCAATGAGAATCAAGTCACGCGGATCAACATGCACGCGTGGATCGCGGATGGTGTTAAGAAAGTCGACAATCAAATTGTAATTCAATAACTGTTACTAAAAATCCCCTTTCGGGGATTCTTAGTTTCATCTGTGAAATTCAATTATATTCCACGCAACAATTCATTAATTCCTGTTTTTGAACGGGTTTTGGCGTCAACCTGTTTGACGATCACTGCACAATATAAACTATACTTGCCGTTTTCTGCAGGTAAATTACCCGATACAACGACAGACCCTGGCGGAATACGTCCATATAACACTTCTCCGGTCTCGCGGTTATAAATTTTAGTGCTTTGACCAATATACACACCCATTGAAATCACCGAGTTTTCGCCGACAATCACACCTTCTACAATCTCCGAGCGAGCGCCGATAAAGCAGTTATCTTCGATGATCGTTGGATTGGCTTGAACAGGTTCCAACACACCACCAATACCAACACCGCCGGATAAGTGCACATTCTTACCGATTTGCGCGCAGGAGCCGACCGTCGCCCAGGTATCGACCATGGTGCCTTCATCGACATACGCGCCAATATTGACGTACGATGGCATCAACACTACATTGCTCGCAATGAAAGCCCCTTTTCTCACAGCAGCGGGCGGAACGACGCGAAAACCTCCATCGCGGAAATCTCTTGAACTATAATCTGCAAATTTTGAAGGTACTTTATCGTAATAGTTGGAAAAGCCGCCTTTAATAAAACTGTTGTCCTCAATCCGGAATGACAGTAAGACTGCTTTCTTGATCCATTGGTGCGTAACCCAGCTACCTTCGATTTTTTCTGCGACGCGAAGCTTTCCGTTATCCAGCATCGACAAAACCTGAGCAATCGCCTCTTTTAAACTGGCATCGACATTGCGCGGTGTAATCTCAGCCCGGCGATCAAAAGCTTCTTCAATGATGGTTTGCAATTCAGTCATATCATTCCCTAGTTATATAAATTCAGGCTATTTAAGCCAAACGTGTCAATAATTCCTTAATCCTATGCATCGCTTCGACGCACTCCTGCGGCGATGCAACCAGTGCAATCCGCAAATAATTTCTACCCGGATTCGTTTCATGTGCGTCACGTGCAAGATAACTGCCAGGTAATACTGTCACATTATAATCTTGATAAAGCTTTCTGGTGAATTCGGTATCACTGACCGGCGTTTTAAGCCATAAATAAAAACCGGCATCCGGCTTTTGCACATTCACCACCGCTGATAATAATGAAATTGCATCAGAAAATTTCTGTGCATATAAACGGCGATTCTCTACTACGTGAGTTTCATCAACCCAAGCTGCCGCACTGGCGGCTTGCACAGCCGGATTCATCGCGCAACCATGGTAAGTTCGGTACAACAAAAATTTCTCCAAAATCTCAGCATCTCCGGCAACAAACCCAGATCGCAGACCGGGTACATTCGAGCGCTTCGATAAGCTATTAAATACCACCAACCGCGAATAGCCTTTGCGTCCCAACCGGTTGGCGGCATCCAATGCGCCGAGCGGCGGATTCGCTTCATCAAAATATATTTCCGAATAACATTCATCTGCGGCCACCACAAATCCATATCGATCCGACAGCGCAAACACTTTTTGCCATTCATCCAACGTCAGAACGCTACCGGTCGGATTATTGGGTGAACACACATACATGAGCTGAGTTCTCGACCATACGTCATCGCTTAACTGAGAAAAATCGAGTTGATAGCGATTCTCTTCAAAGGTATTAAGAAAATGCGGCGTAGCACCCGCAAGATATGCAGCGCCTTCATAGATTTGATAAAACGGATTAGGACAAACCACAACCGGACGCACGCCATCGTTATTGATGACCGCTTGCGCAAAGGAAAACAACGCCTCGCGGCTGCCGTTTACCGGAATAACCTCAGTATCCGGATTGATTTCCGGTAAATTGAATCGGCGTTTTATCCAATCCGCTATGTTAATCCGGAGCGTGGATATTCCCAATGTTGTCGGATAGTTCGACAACCCATCCAAATTATTTACTAAGGCACGGCTTATAAAATCCGGAGTTTGATGCTTGGGTTCACCGATTTGCAATTCAATTGGCGTAAATCCGGGATGCCGGGACACTCCATCCAGCAGTTGACGTAATTTCTGAAATGGATAAGGTTGCAATAAATTGAGTTTAGGATTCATTCCATTGAGAAGGACAGTAATTCGGGATAAGGCTATTTCGATCGATTCGGATAAATAGGTTTGAAAATGAATTATAAACGGTTATCGCGGGATGACCAATCGATTGAAGGCTGACAACCACTGCAAACTCCCATCGCTGCTTAAAGTTACAGCGGCTAGTCAAATATTAATTTGAAATCGGCAGCTTGCAAGAAAATTTGTTCCGTGGCCAAATCCACTGAAGTAAGCGGATGCTGGTCAAGCCAACGGGGTGCAAAATGCAGAATGACTTTATCATTTTCCACGCTGATCTTTATTGCCGGCAAATTCACACTGGACCGGCTCCGGTGCAATACCACCGCCAGACGCAGCAAGATGCAGAGCCTTATCAAGGCGGTACGCATTACAACGGGTATTGATTCAAACTCTTCCAGCGGAAATTTGCGGCGATGGCAACGAACCAACATCGCCAGTTTCATTTGCTCTTGACGGGAAAAACCGGCCAAATCGGAATTGGCTGTTAAATAAGCACCATGCCGGTGATATTGATTGTGCGCAACCGAGAGTCCGATTTCATGAATCAATGCACCCCACGACAATAATTTTAAATCTGCTTTTCTATCCAATTTCCAATCGTCATGGACTTGAACAAAAAAATTTTCAGCAGTTTCCCTTATTCGCAGCGCTTGCTCCATGTCGACACCATAACGCTGTGCGACTGCCAGAATGGTTTTATCACGAATATCTTCGTCATGCACACGGCCAATCAAATCGTATAGCAGACCTTCGCGTAAGGCGCCTTCCGAAATATCCATCTTATCCAGCTTCAATGCCTCAAAAACACCGACTAAGATCGCTACGCCACTTGCAAATACCGGTTTTCTTCGTTCTGACAATCCGGTGAAATTAATCGCGGCGCTATCTCCAATCGCAATCAGAGTTTCCATTAAGTGTGTTAATGCCATTGCTGTAATGCCTGTGTCACACCAGCCTTGCGCTCGCAATACTTCACCAATAGAAATGATCGTGCCGGATGAACCCAGCGCATAATCCCACCCCATCTTTTTGTAAGCGGATTCTAATGACTCCAGTTCCTGCATCGCAAACAAGATCGCCTTGCGCATCCGCTTCGCTTTGATCTTGCCATCCGCAAAAAAACGCTGGCTCACGTTCACGCATCCCATATACAAACTCTCAGTATAGAATGTGTCAAAACCGCGGCCGATGATCAATTCCGTACTGCCACCGCCAATATCGATCACTAATCGTTTATGCGTCTCATCGTACAGACTGTGTGCGACCCCTGAATAAATCAATCGCGCCTCTTCACGCCCCGCAATGATCTCAATCGGGTGGCCCAAGGCAATATGGGCTTTGGCCAAAAACTCAGCGCCATTCCGCGCTTGTCGCAGTGTATTGGTTCCCACGGCACGAACATTCAAATGCGGAACTTGGCGAATGCGTTGACCGAACCGCTGCAAACATTCCAGCGCTTGCTGCATGGATTCCTTGGACAATTCCTGCCGATCGTCCAAACCCGCAGCCAGCCTGACCATCTCCTTCATCCGATCGATGACTTGCAACTGCCCGTCAACGAGATTAGCGACGATCATATGAAAACTGTTGGAACCTAAATCAATTGCTGCGTAGGATTCATCCATAACAAATGTATTCTCAATATCGATAAAATAGCTGATTAAAACCTAATATCTGTAAACAAATGAAAAATAGATTGATTTTGATGCGCCATGGCAAATCGGACTGGACGGTTGAGCATTGCACTGATTTTGATCGCCCTTTAACCGTGCGTGGACAAAAAGCTGCTCGCCAAATGGGGAACTGGTTACAACAGCAATCGTACAACTTCGATCGGATCATTTGTTCTCCCGCGCTGCGAACCCGGCAAACTTGCAAACTGGTTTTGAAAAAATTGGGCATTTCGCATTCCCAAGTCATTTGGGAATCTGCCATGTATGAAGCCTCACTGGATACATTGATTTCCATTCTGGACCGTCACAGCCACGGTCTCGGTGCTCACACGCTCTTCATGATTGGACACAATCCCGGACTGGATCAACTGCTCTGCCATCTTTCGATCGATCCACCCGCCGTCAATCACTGCGGTAAACTTTTAACCACTGCGGCGATTGCAGTTCTTGAATACAATCAGAGTCGCATTACCGGCGCGTCACATCAAGCAAGGTTACGATACCTCATCAGGCCCAAAGAATTAAGTCTTAACAAAAATTAACAATCTGATGAAAAATTAAGGACTTCCGGCAGGGCATCAGGATTTTTTCTTATTTTTACCTTTCTTTTTAGATTTTTTTTTGTCCTTCGCTTTTTTTTCCTTACTTTTTGCTTTTGTGTTTTTCTTGTTATCTTTTTTCTTATCCTTCGCTTTCTTTTCTTTAATCGCAGCGTGCTCCGATTCAACCGGCGCCAAAGATTTGCCGGCGACACCCGCCTTGCGGGCAGTTGTTGCAGTAGCCGTTACGGCTGTAATCTGTGTTTGGCCGCTTTTAGCGGTCTTTGGAGCAGTTTTCTTTCCTTTTAAATAATCTGCAGCTGCTTGTTTCACTGCGCGAGCTCTCAATTCACCGCCAAATCCCGGGATTTTTTGTAACTCTGCCAACTTGATAGCTGCCAGCGCAGCCACTGTTTTGACTTGGTGATCGGCCAGCAATTTTGCAGAAGCTGGACCGATACCGGCTACATCAGTTAATTTCTCCATGACAGACTCCTTATTTCCATTAAAAACGTGTCCGTACACGCTATTCTCGGTGTTTTTTGCGCTCCCGTAATGCCTAACCCATTCGCAGATTTATCGAGTGAAAATTACTTAACACTGAATCGATTGATTGCCGCACCCGGTATGATCATGATCGATGCACGAGAAAAACTCCGCATAATCAGCTAATGTCCGGCATATAACCGGTCAACCGCAGCTTTGTGTTGCTCAAAAACTTTTCCGCGTTTTAATTTGAGTGTCGGTGTCAATAACCCATTCTCCACACTCCAGGGTTCATCAATGACCGCTACCCGGCGGATTTTGGCATATCCGGGAAATTCACTGGTTTGCAGCGTTATCCGTTCCAGCAGAATTTCTTCCAGTTGCTGCCTTTGCTGATCGCCGGTCAAGTTCCCATCAACCCCATGCTGTGCCATAAAATCCTGCCATCGGGTTTTATTTAAAACAGCCAGGACACTTAAGTAAGAACGCGCTTCACCGATCAGCATGACCTGTTCAAACAGCGGATCCCGCAAAATTGCTGCTTCCATGTCGGCCGGCGGTACTTTCTCGCCAGTCGATAACACAATGATTTCTTTCAAGCGCCCGGTAATGGTGACATGCCCTTGCTCGTCAATCGACGCAATATCCCCGGAATTCAGCCAGCCATCGGAAGAAATGATTGCTTTTGTAGCATCCGGATTATTCCAATAACCCAGCATCACATTAGGTCCATGAATCAGCAATGCATTATTCTCACCCAGTTTTACTTGCACTCCAGGAATTGGCAACCCGACACTGGACGGCACATTATTGTCCACTCTGTTGGCGCACACGACCGGGCTGCTTTCGGTCATACCATACCCTTGCAGAATGGGTAATCCTAATCCGATAAAAACACGGGAAACTTGCGGTGATAATGCGGCACCGCCACTCATAGCGAACCGCAAACGTCCGCCCAATTTGTTCAATACCTTATCGGCTACCAATTTCTTCAGCAGCGGCCACAAGCAGTGTGAGAATTGCCAGCTTCCCCTCCCTTGCTGGTATTCAAACCGGCTGTAACCCACATCGACTGCAAAGTTGAATAGCCATCTGGTGAAACCGGAACCTTCCACAAGTTTGGCACGAATGCCGGAAAATACTCGCTCGTAGATACGCGGCACAGAAATCAGCAAAGTTGGACGAATCGTCAATAAATCTTCCTGCAATTGAGGTATTGAGCGGGCGTAGGCGATTGTCGCAGCTGCCATCATCGGCACATAGTAACCTGATGTGCGCTCAAACGTATGCGACAGCGGCAAAAAGGAAAGCAGCAAATCATCCGGCAACACCGGTATCACCTGCAAGCAACTAGCGGCATTGGACAAGATATTGTGATGACTGAGCATTACACCCTTTGGCCGACCGGATGTTCCGGAGGTGTAGATAATTGTTGCAAGTGCATGGGGATCAGCGGGGATATGTTTTACAGCGCCGGCTTGGACTGCCAGCCAATCCTTAGCAGCAATCACTCGAACGCTATCGCATGGATCGACGCAATCCGGTTCCAGAGGCCGCAGAATAACCACTCGCTGCAATCCTGCAATTTCATGTTGAATATTTAAGAATTGCCGCCATTGATGCGCGTTTTCCAACAGCAACACCTTAACACCTGCATCATTGATCACATACGCAGCATTCTCTACGCGGTCATCGGTATATAAAGGAATCACCACTAAGCCAAGACCCAAGGCCGCTTGTTCGAACATCACCCATTCCGGAGAATTCTTCATCATGACCGCCACGCGGTCGCCGGGTGCCAGTGATTCTTTCTCCAAAGCAGCTTGCCAGCGCGCTACGAACTGATCCATTTGCGCCCAGGTATAGTCGGCCCATTCCTCGCTGATCGGGTTGAAATACCGGTAAGCCGGCTTGTCCGGCGTACGCTGCACGCGTTCATGAAAAAGACCATCCAGCGTTTTAGCTTTTTCTACTGGAATAATATCGATTATTTCACCGTGTTCCTGTTGCGGTACGTTCATTTCATCAAACCTCAGACAACGGACAACATAAGTTTACAGCGCCTCGGGATTAGTTGTTCACGCAGAACCCCATCACGGCTTCCCTTGCTCTTCCGCAACCGCAAGCTCAGTTGCCGGCTCAATGCTTTCAGATTGCCCGGTAACTTCTGCATTCCCGGTGCTTCTTTGCGATGCCGCACGTTTGCTGCCGCCTGCCTTCGCCGCATCATTCTTAATGTTTTGAAGCGCTTTTTCACCGCTTGAACTGGTTTTTGCTTCTGCGCCCAGATCGGGAGAGAAATCATCCACTTTTACAACCCGGTTGCGCAATTCATTCATTTTATTCAGCAGAGCCGCTTCTTCCGCAGTGATTATATGATTTTGCAACGCTTGCGCGATCTGCTGGCCGCCGTATTCAGTCACTTTATGTGATTTAACCGCTTGACGCAGCTTGGTTTCGATAGCCCCGCCCTCGATCACGCACTGCAATGCTTGCTCTAAATCGGCCAATGGCTCATGCTCTGTTACCGGCAGGTAGATCCCGAATGTCAACCGGTCGCGCACTGCACCCGGTTCCATCATAAGCTTCGCTACTTCATGCGTTAACGCATCGGTTGGCGGTTTACAGCGTTTACCCAACGGAAACATCAATCCCCGTAACAACCAGCCCACAACCACCGGTACCGGGAAATTGGTCAGAAACTCATCCAGCGCTTGCTGCAAGCGATAAAGCGCGTCCTGCATCGACCAATGCAGCAATGGCAAATCTGCACTCGGGCGATAATCATCTTCGAACCGCTTTAAAGTTGCCGAGCACAGATACAACATACTCAGCATATCTCCCAAGCGGGCGGACAATCGCTCTCTGCGTTTCAGCGACCCTCCAAGCCACATCAACCCGATATCGGCGATACAGGCAAAGCTGGCGGAAAATCGCGCCAACTGACGGTAATAATCAGCCGTCTCTGGCGCGCAATTATCCGGCGCATTGGTCTTGATAAATTTACCGGCGAGCGCGTACATCATACTATTGCCAATATTTCTGAGAGTATATTTGGCGTGACCGACCAATGCCTCGTCAAAAACCAGTATGGCACGGTCGGGATTATTGTCATGCGCGGCATTCACTTCTTTTAACAGATAAGGATGGCATCGAATCGCGCCTTGACCGAAAATAATCATATTGCGCGTCAAAATATTGGCGCCTTCGACTGTAATGCTCACCGGAATCTGCTGGTAGGTACGCCCAAGGTAATTCCGCGGGCCGATACAAATCCCCTTGCCGCCGTGAATGTCCATCGCATCGTTAATTGCCTGACGGCCGCGCTCGGTCAAATGATACTTAACGATCGCCGATATTACCGATGGTTTTTCGCCTAGATCGACAGCGCCAGCGGTCATGACACGAGCCGCATCCATCATGTAGGTATTACCGCCAATGCGCGCCAATGCTTCTTCGATACCTTCAAAATACCCGATAGGGACTTTGAACTGCGTGCGCACCCTGCTATAGGCGCCGCTGGTTCGGGCTGCCAATTTTGCAGCGCCTACGCTAGTCGCTGGCAATGAAATCGAGCGGCCCGCAGCAAGACAGTTCATCAGCATCTTCCACCCTTGACCAACGCCCTCGGGGCCGCCGATAATCCAATCCATCGGGATGAAAACTTCTTTACCCCAGTTCGGGCCGTTCTGAAATGCACCGTTCAATGGATAGTGCCGGCGTCCGATATGAACTCCCGGTGTATGGGTCGGAATCAATGCCAACGTAATCCCCAAATCCTCTTCGCCGCCAAGCAACCGATCCGGGTCATACAATTTGAAAGCCAACCCTAAAATGGTTGCGACCGGACCTAAAGTGATATAGCGTTTTTCCCAAGTCACTCGCATGCCGAGCACGTCGGGCCTGCCATCGAATTCGCTACGGCAGACAATCGCAAAATCCGGCATCGATCCGGCATCCGATCCGGCATGCGGAGAAGTCAATGCAAAGCAAGGCACTTCCAGGCCTTTGGCAAGCCGCGGCAAATAATATTGTTTTTGTTCGTCCGTTCCATAATGCAGCAATAATTCAGCCGGCCCTAACGAATTTGGCACCATCACCGTTACCGCAGCCGAGCCGCTGCGGGAGCCGATTTTCATCACCACTTCCGAATGCGCCAATGCTGAAAATCCATAACCGCCGTACTGCTTGGGAATGATCAATCCAAAAAAGCCTTTATCCTTGATAAACTGCCAGACTTCCGGCGGTAAATCTTTCAACTCGTGGGTAATCTTCCATTCGTCCAGCATCGCGCACAGTTCTTCCACCGGGCCATCCAGAAACGCTTGCTCTTCCGCGGTCAATTGCGGTTTAGGATACGCCAGCAACTTCTTCCAATCCGGTTTGCCGCTGAATAAATCGCCTTCCCACCAAACAGTTCCGGCATCCAAAGCTTCCTGCTCGGTTTGCGAAATCTGCGGCAACATTTTGCGAAAAACCTTCAATAGCTGACCGGTAACCAAAAATCGGCGGATCGCGGGAATTCCCAAAATCACACCGGCAGTTACAACAAGAAACAAGAAGATATAGAAGAGAAACAGGAGCATGATGATTTTCCCCGTAGTGAAAAAAGCCCAGCCACATAGCAAACTTGACTTTTCGATTGTACAAACCCGGATCCTGATTGAATCCGGCTTCTGCTAAGGAGGCGCTGATTAATTCGACGAACGGGAGGAAGCACGAGGCGCACGGAACGCAGCAACCGAGACATATCAACAAGATAGGCGAGGATGCGAGCACCGCGCAACGAAGTGATTCGTTCGTGCAGTCAGTTAATCAGCGTTTCCCTAAAAAACTTACAGCTTCAAATTTACATGATATTCGCTCAAACCCCTACTTTAAAGCAGAAGTTTCGCTAATCGATTGTTGTGAAATTTAGACACCCGGGGCGATATTTTTCTAGCGCCGATGGTGACGCCTGTATAGCTCGAGAAATATTGGTAGTTCAGCACTGCATAACGATACCGTTCAAGGCAAACTGGATTACCAGCAACAAATCCCAGTAACCATATAATTTTCTGAAAAATATTGAATAAGGAAATTGAAAATAAAAAAGCGCCCTCTGGCGCTTTTTTACCCGTTCAACTCAGCTTAGAAATTATGCCGCATACCGGCAGACCAGATATTCATATCCCGGAAGAAATCCGATGCGCCACTGCCGACCATCACTCGTTGGTAGCCGCCGAACAAACTCGAACGGCTGCTCAAATTGTGGATCACACCCACCGTGAATTGGCTCGTTTCACGTTTTCCTGACAAAGCCGTTGCATGCGCGTGCGACATCCCGCCTTGGGCGACAAAGCTGGTATTGCCCCAGTCATACTGTCCGCCGGCAAACCACAGATTACCGTCACCACCCATGTTCATAGCGGAATTACATTGTCCGCGTGAATCCAGCGAACCTGTCGCCGGATCACCCAATGCCGCCTGGTTGGTACAGGTTGCGGCGCCGACTGCATTATTGACGTTTTCATACTGGCCATTTAGTTTGAAGTTTTGCCAGCTCCAAGAAGCGCCGCCACGCCAAACGTGTTCATTGTTTGTCAATCCTTGAGCGATTCTTTGGCGAGCACTGACATTATCCCGGGAATAGCCGCCGAATACCGCAAAGTGGTGATCTCTCAAGCTGGTATCGTATTTACCCGCAACTTGAAAATCCCATTCACCGTCTTCACCGCCGGAATTGGTTTGACTGCCTGGGAATCCGCCGTTTGGCGCGATGAAATTCGCCGGATCCAGACGATTGGAATCGCCCGGCATTAACAATCCGGCAAAGCTGAAACCGTCGACTTTAGGTGAATCGTAACGGATTGCGCTGTTTACAAAACCCATTGCACCAGCACCCAAGCCATTTGCGGAAGCGGTCATGGTGCCGCCGCTACCGGCCGCTTGCAAGGTCGTGTAAGCAAACGGATCGATGGTCATGCCGCCGGCAAAATCTTTGAACGGCGATTGCACGCGGCCAAATTTGACTTCACCCCACTGATCGCCGGCGAGCGCTACCCAGCGCTCACGCGCTCCGCCCAGATTACCTGCGCCGGTATTGAAACCATATTCGACACGCGCTTTGACTTTAAAACCGCTGCCCAGGTTTTCGGTCACATGCGCCCCCATTTTTGAGCGGCCGGTATCGTCGCCGATCAGAGCTTGGCTGCTTTGACCATCGCGGTTAACGGTTGCATACTCGGCTTGCAAACTCCCAAACAGGGTTAAATTTGTTCCTTGCGCTAACGCAGCCGCCGGCATGGCAAATACACCGGTCATCGCTAACGCCATCAGTTTTTTCTTCATCCTGCAGTTCTCCAAAAAATCGATCGGACTCAGTTTCCGCCACGCGAGGCGGAATAACTCGGTAATAATAAGACTGAAATGATGCGGCTTTGTCTCTGTTGATCCGCTCACACTTCAAAAAATGCAACAATAGGGTTATTTGGATTTCCCGGTCAGAAAATCCGGGCTGATTGTGCCTAAGCGCTTCAGCTTCTGCAAGGATTATTTAAAAAGCTGCTTTTACTAAACTAAAAGAATCTTCTTTAAAATTCAATTAAAAGCCTTGCATCGCGCCCAGGAGGTAATTTGGGCGCAATACAAGGCTTACTTTCTCATACATGAAAATTGCCGCGGAAACACTGAAAGATTGTCACGCTCATGCTGCGTTTCATCAGGCAGCATGCAAAATGGGCCTTTACGCTGATGCAGCGTATTGCCGTAATTCTGTCCGATTATATCGGGCACATTGGATTGTTCAGTATTTCCAGATTCTTTTCAAATCAAACACATTCGATTCAAATCAACCGGCGGCGGCGAGCGCTAAAGCCGAGCAGCCCTAAACCGGCCAGCAGCATCGCATAGGTTTCAGGTTCCGGAACGACCGCTACCATGCCTTCGATACCTAACGCAGTGAACGGCGCGGATGAATTGAAGTAATCGGTGCCGCCGACAAAAATCGAATAATCACCCGCCGACAAATGGAAGACTTTCGATACCATGTGATCGGCCAAGCCATCGGCGCCGGGAATCACGCCGGTGCCATAGTCAATGCCAAGGCCGTCATAGGCATGGCCTACATAAGTAAACGCGCTGGCCGGATCGTTGTTATCGTTGGTAATGCTCCAATCGGTCAACGCACGAAATGAGCCTTCGGTCAATCCAACGCCGCCGACCGCATCGCGAATAGCAACAGAACCTACCGCGAAGTCATGATCGGCCGCAAACGGCGCTACGTGCGCCAGTCCTTTGTAGAGGCTGAAGCCAGGCATAATGCCGGCGATCACGGAAGCCCCGGTCGAGGTAACATAAGCTTGTTCCTTGAAAGAGATTTTGACATCGGCATCATTTTCCAATGTAAAGCGGTAAGCTCTCGTACGATGGGAATCGCCCCAATCCGCATCGGTGCCGTCTATCCAGCCGTGCCAGCCCGAAGCCGATTGATTGGAAATGGTGCTGGATGCAGCAGTGGTACCTGTGAATGTTCCGAAATCACGTCCGCCGTAGCCAATGTGCGCCATCGCAGGCACTGAAGTCAGGCCGGCAACTAATAAAGCGTATTTCAATGTTTTGTTGATTAATTTATTTTTCATAACAGACCCTAAAAAACTGACTTGAATACTAAAAACGCGGGAAATTTTTCTTATTCCCGCAACCGAACGTTGGCCAACGCGCCCGCAGTATTGATCAAAGTCTTTAGAGGGTCAATGCGGTAAATTGTCGCACCCCCCGATGCCAGCTTCATCAGCCAGACTAATTAGTGGGCCTATTTACAACAAATAAACAATAGCTTATTTTCACCGACAAACGCTACGCCCGGCGAATGCATTGAGCGGATAGATACGATGCGACAATTTGTCGCATTGTTTTTTTCCAGATTTCAAAGAAAATAAGGATGTACAAGAATAGCCACCCTTGCCGCAAGGCAAGTCCGGAAAACCACAGGGTCTTTGCAACGAAGACAGCCTGGTTGCCTCCCTGAATGACGGGGAGTATCTGAAATTTGGCGTAGGAAATTATGCGTCCTATCCAGAACGTCATTCAAAAAAGAGGCGCTGTCAATTGGCCGTTTCCCAAAGCAGCAAACAATTAACGGCGCCTTGAAATCAAACAAATAAATGCATTTTTTGGAGAATTAACTATGCAAAAAACTCATTATAACAAAACCAGTTCGCTGGTCTCGTTGGCGGTCATTTCCGCTTTAGCAATGGCAGGCAGCAATGCCTACGCAGCTGCAGTAAGCCCCAAACCATGGGTTAGCGGTGATAATGTCCTGAATTTAGGACTTAATTCCATTACTGCCACTGAAAGCGCAACCAAAAGCGCCTATTCCGACAATCCGAGCTTGAATTATTCCGCATGGGCGCATGTCGGCGATTGGTTCGTTTTTCAAAACACCGGCCTGCAGGATGTCACTGTAACGGTTAACGGCAGTTCAGGATTCGTACCGGGTGTCACGGTTTGGGCAACCGGCGCGAACGTGTTTGACGGCGGCACCGAAGGTTTCGGCTCGGAAATCAGCGATGCCGGTTTCGGCACCCCGCATTCATTCAACGCAACCGGCAAAATGGGTGATGCCGGTACGTTGTGGATGGCCAACGGCCAAGGCGGCAATGTCCTGGAAACCTTGGGTTATGCGGTTGCAGGCGTGTCACACACGGTTGGTACCGGCTGGGGTGAAACCATTCTGCACGGCGCTAATGATGTCAGCCTGACCAACACCTTTGAAAACGGTGTCGGCGGCAGCGTGGGTGCAAATACCGCAACGCTGACGTTCAACGATCTGGCGCCCGGCTGGTATACGGTATACGTTGGCGGCACCGATCATACGTCCTCTGGCGGCGCTTATGAGCTGGCCGTCAGCGCAGTACCGGAAGCCGAAACCTGGGCCATGATGTTGGCCGGTTTGGGTCTGGTCGGATGGCGTATGCGTAAGCAACACCAAGCTTCGATTCAGGCTGCAGCTTAATCAGCGGAACATTTAGCCACGGGAGAAACGGGGGTAGCCGCATCGCCCCCGTTTTTACCTAACAAAGCACACTCGGCTCTGTTTCAGCAAGAATTCAAATCGTTTGTTTGATCAATTTCAGCAAGCGATTTCAACTTTAGAACAGCAGGAATGCCAGGGTGTTGAACTGCGAGGAACTCAAATCATGCTAAAAACTATTAGAAAATATGGCATTCAGTTATTCATGGCAAGCTGTGTGATGGTTGTGACTTGCTCCACTCTGCACGCCGACTTCGGACCGATGCCCATGTCTTTAAAAGGCGTACCGGTTCCTGAAGTACCCGGCTTATTGGACGGCAATAATCCGATTATCATCGATAAAGCAAGCGCCATTGCGCTGGGTAAAGCTTTATTCTGGGATATCAATGTAGGAAGCGACGGCATTGCTTGCGCCAGTTGCCATTTTCATGCCGGCGCCGATCGCCGCACCAGGAATGCGATTTCGCCCACCGGCAGAAACAGCAGCCTGCCTAAAGAATTTTCACAGGCCCGCGATGGAAGTCAATTGGGGCCTCATTCCGAACTGAAGAAAGGTGATTTTCCTTTTTTTCAAACCGATGACCCCATGAACCCACTGGGCGCTCCGATTTACATCAACAATGACGTGGTTTCGTCGTCAGGTACTTTTGGCGGTACTTACCGCGATGCCGAGGCATTTCTGGAAAGAAACGATGAATGTGATCGCGCTGTTGATCCGGTTTTTCATATCGGCTCTGTCGGCGCTCGCAAGGTTGAACCGCGTAACACGCCAACGGTCATCAATGCCGTTTTCAATTTCCGTAATTTCTGGGATGGCCGCGCCAATAACATTTTCAATGGCAGCAGCCCTTGGGGAGATCGCGATCCGAATGCCGGCGTCTGGATAAAACTCCCCGATGGCAGCTTTACTAAAAAACGGCTGCGCTTGCTCAACTCATCGCTTGCATCCGTATCGGTGGCTCCACCGCTTGACGATTTCGAAATGAGCTGTCACGGACGGACCTTCCCTGAACTTGGCCGCAAGCTGTTTTACCGCAATCCGCTGGAACACCAGCAAGTTCACTGGAATGACAGCGTGTTGGGCAGTTTGGCTAACAGCGCGCCGAACAGATTGCGAAGAGGCTTGAAGACCCGGTATTACCAAATGATCAAAAAAGCCTTTCATCCGAAATACTGGAACGATACGCCGGATGAACGATTCGGTTTTCCACCCGCATCGTCAGCCAGTCATTCGACTCCCTATAGCCAAACCGAAGCGAATTTTGCGATGTTCTTTGGATTATCGCTGCAGATGTATATGGCTACGTTGATTTCCGATGATTCCCCGTTCGATCGCAGTGAAGTCGACGAGCATGGCGAACCGATCGGTTTGAGTGAATCGGCGCAACGCGGCATGGATTTCTTTCGCGATGCGCATTGCGCGCTTTGCCACATCGGACCCAACTTCACGGCTTCCGCCGTCATAACCAACAGCATTTTGCAGAAAACCAATCCGCACGCTTTCGGAAATGAATTGTTCCGCATCAGCACCATGAACGTGGTCACGCATTTGCCTTTGACGGCCGGTATGATGTTTCAGGATACCGGATTTGCCGGTACCGGCGTAACACCGGTGGAAAACGATCCGGGGCTGGGCGCCACCGATCCGTTTGGTAATCCGTTGTCCTTTTCCGATCAGTACATCCAGATACTTGCCGGAAACCTGTCGGGAGCGGTCGATCCATTCGTCGTCAACGTACGCCCGTGCGATCTGGATACCGCGGTTGCGCTTGATCGCGACAAGCCGCATCCGCTGCTGTTTACACGATCGGATGGTATCCAGAAACAATTTCAAGGCACCGAAGGCTGCTTCAATGCGAGCGGGGCTTTTATCCCGACGGTAGCAACGGCTCGAGCTGAACTGGCGAAACCCGATCGCAGACGCCTCTTAAGCGCCGCCAAAGGCTCCTACAAAATTCCATCGCTCAGGAATATCGAATTGACAGGGCCTTACATGCACAATGGCGGCATGGCGACGTTGGAAGAAGTACTGGAGTTCTACATTCGAGGCGGTAATTTCACAACGCCGCCAAAAGAGTTCGGCAAGGTTTTTTCACAGCCTGAACTGCGATTATCCGCGGAACGCCGCACGGATTTGATCAATTTCCTGAAAAGCCTGACAGACGAACGTGTGATTTATGAACGGGCTCCGTTCGATCATCCGGAATTAAGAATTCCGCATGGTCATGCCTCCGGAGCCGTCCGCAATCCAATCAGCAGTTCATTGGCTGCAGATGAATGGTTAATCATTCCCGCCGTCGGCGCCGCGGGAAGCACAAAACCTATCACGCCGTTTGAGCGTTATCTGCGTTAGCAGGCCGTTGAAAAACTATCGGCGTTGCCGCTACGGTGTTAAAAACAAGCTCAAAATGCTCATTTATACCGCATAAACTGCGCTTTTTCGCCTGTTTTTGCCTTGTATCGGCTGCCTCGACAACGTTTCTCAACGGCCTGCTAGCATCGCTGACCGCTCGAAACATATCGCAGAAATAAAGGCCTTTCGATTATTATTGAAAGGCCTTTGTTTTTCCGTCATGAACCGGTTTTCATTGAAGTAAAATCACTGCAATTTTAAAAACTTATCGTGGATGCGCCGCGTCGTCCGCCATACAACCCATAACACCAGCGGAATCATCAATCCGGTCGCCAGTTCCGGGTGAATCGGCAACCCCGCTGCTGCGCTCGCCTTAGTGACGTATAGCACCAAGCTGATTACATAGTACGAAATCGCCGCAATCGACAAGCCTTCCACGGTGCTTTGCAACCGCAATTGCAGTTCTTGTCCGCGCGTCAATTTTTCCAAGAGTTGCTGATTTTGCGTTTCCGCCAAGATATCGACGCGCGTACGTAACAGTGAGCTGGTTCGTGAAACACGCGCGGATAAATAACTTAGCCGCTGCGCGGCAGCCTCTACCGTGCTGATCGCCGGCGATAACCGCCGCTGCATGAATTCTCCAATCGTTTGCGTACCGTGAGTAGCCGTTTCGCGCAATTCTGCAATCCGTTGCATGACCAGCTTATTGTATGCCTGTGTCGCGGCAAAGCGGTAAGCATGTTCAACCGTCGCGCGCTCTATGCGCACCGCCAGTGCAATCAGCCTGTCCAATAATGCCTGATCCGATGCAGCCTTATTTTCCAGTTGCGCGGTGATTTCGGCGAGTTGTTGCTCGGCATTGCTCAATTCCGGGATGAGGCGCTTCGCCACTGGCAGACCACGTAACGCCATCAACCGGTAGGTTTCAATTTCAAGCAAGCGCTGCGCAACACGCCCTGCTCGCGTCTCCGATGCATCGGCCGACATGACCACCAGCATGCGCTCAAACCCGCTGGGACGCAGCATGAAATCGGTTACTGCCAAGGAATGCCCTTCTCTGCCGATCACCGAAGCGACGATTGGATTGCCGCCAAACCATTGCCGTGCTTGCTTGAGTAATTCACCGGTAGCGTTCAAATTACCCGGCACCATCGCCAGTTTTACCGCGGTGATTGTCCGCCCCGGTATGTCAACCAGCCAATCACGGGGCAGCGCCAGGAATGACAGCAAATCAGGATCGGTTGCGCCTAATTGCGCTTCTTCGGGCAAATGCTGCACAAGCGAATAGCGGGTAAACTCGGTATGACGTTCCCAGCGCAGCGTATAGCCTTGCAGTCGCAACCGTAAAAAATTATTTTGTAATTGTTCGAGCAACAAACTCTGTTGCCCGGGAAGACGGCGCAGATGCTCGCATTCTTGCTCGCGGGTAATACCGTCGTTAATCACGACCACATAGATCACCAGCGCAGGTAAGCGGATACGCTGACTGGGGCGGGCATGCACTTCGTTGTGCAACAATACCCGCTGCGGATCATCATCCGGGAGCAAATCGATAAAATCGGAATCAGTCGTTGAATACATGAAAACAGTTTGTGCGATAGGATTTGAAGCCTGAATGTACCAAGGATCGGCTAGCCGGTCAAAAAACTCGTTACCTGAATATTGCTGTTAACAACCAGCCCGAATTTCGGGATTGCAGTTTTGCAATGGTGAAATGATTACAACAAGGCTGTCATGCGCAGGATTTTCACGCTGGCGTAAGTGCTTCAAGCGCAGGGGTATAGCTCAACCCTAAGGCTTGCGCGACCGCTTGATAGGTAAGCCGGCCACGATAAACATTTAAGCCATTGCGCAAATGCGGGTCATCCAACAAAGCTTTACGAGCTCCCTTATTAGCCAGCGCGATTACAAATGGCAATGTGGCATTGTTGAGCGCAAATGTCGAAGTGCGCGCCACCGCACCCGGCATGTTGGATACGCAATAATGCACGACGCCGTCTTGAATGAAAATGGGGTCGGCCAGTGTAGTCGGTCTGGAAGTTGCAAAGCATCCGCCTTGATCGATCGCGACATCCACCAATACCGCGCCGCGATTCATGCGGCTGACTAATTCACGGCTCACCAGCTTGGGCGCTGCGCCGCCCGGAACCAGTACGGCGCCGATCACCAGATCGGCGGTGGATACATGCTCTTCCAAAGCATCCACCGTGGAAAAAACCGTATTGATTTTTGAGCCGTATTGCGAATCCAGTTGCTGCAAGCGATGAATCGATTTGTCCAGCACCGTGACATGCGCTTCCACGCCCATCGCAATCCGCGCGGCATTGGTGCCGACTACGCCGCCGCCGATTATTACGACGCGCGCCGCAGGCACGCCGGATACGCCGCCGAGTAACATTCCCCGGCCGCCTTGATCCAATTCCAGCGCATGCGCGCCCGCCTGAATCGCCATCCGTCCGGCTACTTCGCTCATCGGCGCCAACAGCGGCAGCCCCCCAAAGTGATCGGTCACCGTTTCATACGCAATGGCGATACTGCCCGATTCCATCAATCCTTTGGTTTGCAGGGGATCCGGCGCCAAGTGCAAATAAGTGAACAGAATTTGTTCTTCTCTCAGCAAAGGAATCTCAGAAGGTTGCGGTTCTTTGACTTTCACGATCAATTCGGCTTGAGCATAAATCTCTTGCGGTGTATCGACCATCACCGCCCCGGCCAGCCGGTATTTGTCATCGCTTAAATCAATCTGAGCGCCAGCCAGCTTTTGCACCATGACCTGATGACCGTTGGCGACCAATTCGCGGACAGCCACCGGCGTCAGACCAACCCGTGATTCATGTATTTTAATTTCTTTGGGAACACCGATAAGCATTCATCTCTCCCTGCATCCAATCTACGTTTCTTTAGATAATACCACCATTCACACCAATGCTTTGACCCGTTACCCAGCGCGCTTCATCACTGACCAGGAACAACACGGCTTTCGCAATATCGCCGCTATCGCCAATCCGCCCCAAGGCCGCCATGGCTGCCATGCGCTCGATATCGGCAGCGGTCTTTCCTGCTCGAAACAATTCCGTATCAACCGGACCCGGTAGTATTGAATTGGCGGTAATGCCACGTTTGCCCATTTCACGCGCAAAAATGCGGGTCAATTGTTCAATCGCAGCCTTGGTCGCGGCATATGCGCTATACTTCGGCAACATTAACCGGGTTACGGTACTCGAAATGGTGACCACCCGCCCTTGATCCGCGAGTTTCCCGGTTGCTTCGCGCAGCGCATAAAAAACACTCTTGAGATTGACGTCAACGATACGATCGAACTCGTCGTCCCGGATTTCCGCGATTTCCTTGAACAATAGAATGCCGGCGTTATTGACCAGAATATCGATCCGCTGGAACTGTTGAATCGTTTTATCAAAAAGCTGTTTTACCGCGGCGGGATCGCTGACATCGGCCTGAATAGCGAAACCTTGGCCGCCGGCTGCTGCAATGGCCGCACAAATTTTGTCTGCAGCCAGTTTGTTATCCGCATAATTGATTACTACCGTTGCGCCCGCCGTTGCCAAAGTGCGTGCAATTTCAGCGCCGATCCCCCGCGAAGAACCGGTTACAATCGCAACTTTTCCACGTAACGGCTGCATCATCGATGCATCAGATTGATACCGAATGATTATTCGGGTTTTGCATGACGCTTGAGATAATCGGCAATTTCGCCATGTTCGCGCTTTTCCGCCCAACTCAAAGCGGTATCGCCTTGCTCATTGATTATCCGGGGATCGGCCCCATGATTCAGCAAAAATGAAACCGCCTGGAGATGATTGCCTCTCACGGCCATCATCAATGCCGTCGAACCGTTATCCGAGGTGGAATTAATATCCGCACCACCGCCCAGCAGTACGCGCAGCGTATCCAGATGGCCTGCAGAAGCGGCGTAAAGCAATGGATTCCAGCCACTGTGATTAATCTCCGCGCCTCTGATATACAGCAACTTAACCATTTCCGTGAAACCTTGATAGCTTGCCAGCATGATCGCGGTTTCGCCGAATCGATTGCGCAAATCGAGTTTCGCGCCGACTTCGACCAATAACTCGGCCATCTTGAGATTCTTTTCCTGAGCCGCGATCATTAAGGGTGTGTAACCTTCCTTATTGGGAAGATTGGGATTGGCGCCTTTTTCCAATAACCGCGAAACTTCGGAGATATTACCCCGCTCGACCGCCCATATGAAATCTTCTTGAATTCCGGCGGATGCAATATTCGATAACCCCAAAAGCAGCGCCGCGGCAAAACGGAAAATCATTTGTGAATTAATTCGGTATGCCATAATCGGAGAGTTTGAATAAGTTAAAAAAATTATGCGTGGTCGCATTCGCAATTTCTTCTATGCCTACTGCCCGTAACCGCGCGATCTCTTCCGCCACGTGCCGGACAAAAGCCGGCTGGTTTTGCTTGCCGCGAAATGGTACCGGCGCCAAATAGGGCGAATCGGTTTCAATCAGCATTCTATCCAATGGGATATTCTTGGCAACTTCTTTCAGAGCCACAGCATTTTTGAACGTCACGATGCCGGAAAACGAAATGTAAAAATTCATGGCGATCGCTTGTTGCGCGACTTCCCAGCTCTCAGTAAAGCAATGCATGACGCCGCCCACGCGGTCCGCACCTTCTTCCTGCATGATTCGCATGGTATCGGCGGCGGCTGCACGCGTGTGAATAATCAAGGGTTTATTGATTTTACGAGCCGCACGGATATGCTGACGGAATCGCTCGCGCTGCCATTCCAGATCGCCTTGCAAACGGAAATAATCCAATCCGGTCTCGCCGATGGCGATCACCTTCGGATGATCGGCTAAACCCGCGAGCTCGTCGGCATGCGGCTCGATTTGATCTTCATAATCCGGGTGCACGCCCACCGAAGCAAACAAATTGGCGTGCGCTTCCGCCAAAGCGCGCACACGCGGAAAATCCGGTAAATTGACACTGACACATAGCGCATGGGTAACCTGGTTGTGCTGCATATTCAGCAATAACGTTTGCAGATCTTTGGCGAGATCCGGAAAATCGAGATGACAATGTGAATCGATGAACATAATTTCCAGTTAATGATAATGTGATTAAAGTCAGCGCCTGCCTCGCACCGCGTCAGCCCAGCAGTTCGGAGTTTCAAACAAGCGCACTTGTTCGAGTTGCAGATGGTTGCCGTACTTGTCGCGGTACGCTCCGTCTAAAATGCCGAAAGCGATTTGCGCCAAATTCTCCGCCGTTGGTTGAACATCCAGCACCACCGTTTTATGGTCTTCGATTGATCGCAAGAACTGTAACACCTTGGTATCGCCCGAATAAACCAGAAAGGCATGATCCCAATGATCCACTAAAGCCGACTTTGCGATTTGTTTTACTTCGGAAAAATCCATGACCATGCCTTGCTGCGCCACACCTTCCTCGGCGATAATATCACCCGAGAGCGTGATCTCGATGCAATATCGATGTCCGTGCAAGTGACGGCATTGACTATTGTGAGTGGAAATACGATGACCTGCATCAAACTCCAACCTCCGGGTAATTAACATTTGTACCTATGCTTCGCAAATTAAATATGCGGAATTGTAACATTGCAAACAACTTCCAAACTATTGAATAGCGCCGATCATAGCCGCGACAGCGCCGGGTTGACTTACGTTTATCCAGTCATTTCACGGCGCGCCGGCGGCGTTTCGATCGGCATTAACTTGAATCCTAACAATGCTTGCAACTGGCGTTGCGTCTATTGCCAAGTTCCCGATCTCAAACGAGGTTCGGCGCCGCGCATCGATCTGGAAATACTCGAAGCCGAGCTGCGTTCGTTTTTGAATGAATTGATTCATGGTAACTTTATGGAACGCTACGTACCGCTGGAAGCCAGAAATATTAGAGACATCGCGCTATCAGGAAATGGCGAGCCGACGAGCGCCAAAGAATTTGACCAAGTCATCGAACTCATCGGCCATATCAAAAAGGATTTTGTGTTACCGGCGGATCTGAAAACGGTGCTCATTACCAATGGCAGTTTAATTCTCCGCGCCAACGTGCAAGCTGGATTGCAAAAAATAGCAGCATTGAATGGCGAGATTTGGTTCAAATTCGACCGTGCTTCGCCCGGAGAACGTCGCAGAATTAACAACACGACGATCAGTTTGAAAAAAATTCAGGAAAACCTGAACATTGCCGCATCGATTTGCCCCACCTGGCTGCAAACCTGTATTTTTCAGCTCGACGGCAGACCGCCCGCAGATGACGAAGTATCGAGCTATCTGGCATTTATCCGGCAATTGCTCGAGTGTCAAATTCCTTTCCGCGGTGTTTTGTTGTATGGTCTTGCCAGACCGTCGCTGCAACCCGAAGCATCCAGGCTCGCAGCAGTTGAACCGGCTTGGTTTAAAGACTTTGAAGCAAAAATCCGCGCACTGGGTGTCACCGTTAAATCCAATCCATAAACTCAACATAAACTCAACCGAGTGGCTTCATGAAACGGTATCGCCCGGACTGGCTTGTTTGTAACCTATTTACAACAGTTGATATTTTCTTGATCTCGATCAAAACCGATATTTTATGTAATTGATATATATGCAAAACTAATTTGGATTTTTCAAGAGTTGAAAAATAGGTGGCAGTAAAGGGCGATACCTGAGTCATGCCAATAGCGGATATCACTTATAATTACGCCCCATATCATATAGAAAAACAACACGATACCCAATAATATTGTTACGTATACCGCACTACCGCTTTAATCTTCATAACAGGAGTTTTGAAATGAGTTCTTGTCACCGCATTTCATCCATTTCAACCCAGTCTTCCGTTGAAATCAAGATGCATTGGATGAAAAACATGCCACGTTGGCTATTTAGCGCCGCTTCAATGATCGCCGTCGCACTGTGTTTGAGCGCCCCGGTTCACGCAACCAATCCGGCGCCTGCCACCGTAAACCCCGCCGCACCCGCTGCGTCAGCGACACCTGCTGCAGCTCCAGATGCAGCTGCAAAACCGGCTGACGGCAAATTCGATATGTCGAAAGTACCACCGGTCACTGCGCCATCGCGCCCTGGATTGTTTATGTTGCCACCAGCCGGCCCGGGATACTATTCGTTCTGGGATATGGTAACCGGCAACAAACGCGAGAAACCGCCGGTCGCGCCTTATCTGCCATTTGCTTTAATGACTACACCGGCTTTTGATGTGGATTTCCGCTACTTGGATACCCCAGGTCACGAAAAAGATTTCTTTGATCCAATCAAACGGATCCGTTTTGCTGAAGACTGGCTATTATCGTTTGGCGGTAGTTTCTGGTATCGCTACACCCACGAAACCGACAGCCGCCTAAACGCAGGTGATGTCAACAACGATTTTCATCTGCTCCGCACGAGATTCCACGCCGATTTATGGTATCGCGACCGGGTCCGGTTATTTGCAGAATTATTGGATGCGCGCGCTTTCAGCTCGGAATTGCCGCCACTCAGCACTGATAGAAACCATGCCGATATTCTGAATATGTTCACGGATATCAAACTGGCAACCGTCGATAATGGTCCCGTGTATGTCCGGGTTGGCCGGCAGGAATTGCTATATGGCTCACAGCGTTTGATCTCAACACTGGACTGGGTCAATACCCGCCGCACTTTCCAGGGTGTTAAATTCTTCTGGCGTAATCCGCAATGGGACTTGGATGCATTCTGGGTCCGTCCGATGATCACTGAAAAAGGCAATGTCGACAACTGGGATACGCAACAAAACTTCTTTGGTTTGTGGGCAACCAACAAGCCAAAACCCGGACACGCGATCGATCTATATTTCTTGAGTTTGATCAACGATCGGAACATTACCGCAGCCAACCTGCTGACGGGAAATATTTTAGGGGCGAATGCCGATACCCATACCCTCGGTGGACGCTTAGTCGGTAATATTGATAATTTCTTATACGAAATTGAAGGTATGTACCAATTCGGACGCCGTTCAGGATTGGACGTATCTGCGTTTGCAGCCGCCACCGGTATCGGTTACCGCTTCCCACTGCCGATGAATCCGCAGGGCTGGATCCGCTACGACTTTGCTTCCGGTGACAGCCGCCATACCGATGGCCGCAGCAACACGTTCAACCAGTTATTTCCATTCGGTCACTACTACATGGGTTTCCTGGATCGCGTCGGACGTCAAAACATTCATGACTTCAACGCGCAATTCACCATGCACCCGATGCCGTGGATCACATTTATCACGCAATACCACCGCTTCTATCTGGCGAACGACCGGGACTTTCTCTATAACGCAGCCGGCCTGGCAACACTGCGCGATGTGACCGGTCAATCCGGCAGCCATGTCGGTGATGAATTGGATTTCCGTTTGAATCTGCACGTCAGCCGGCACCAGGATGTATTGCTGGGCTATTCAAAACTCTGGAGCGGTACTTTCCTGGAGCGGCAACGCCCCGGCACCGACCCGGATTTGTTCTATATCCAGTACAACATCCGCTTCTAAGAATCTTTGCACAAAAGAAAACGGCATCCAATCGGATGCCGTTATTTTTTCAGCAAGCAGAAATCACCGCCGCCTGGATGGAATTCCGGATACTTGAAATACGCGGCGCTTATACAACAGAATGAATGACCGCGTACTTTGTTCGATATTACTTCAAGTCTCTGCCAATGAATAATTTATCCGGCAACTATCGCTGCTGACTTTTTACGGACTTTATTGTTCATGCGCCAGCCGACAAGCCCCAATCCCGCCAGCAACATCACCCAGGTTTCCGGTTCGGGAACAGGCGTCAGAATAATCGTATCCCCGGAAATGCTGATGTACATATCGATCGAACTAAAGGTGACACGATAATCGGCATGATCCAGAATCGGGCTGACGAAGCCGGTGGGGGCCGAGAAATTGTCACCGGCATTCATACCTGCTACCGCTTCGGCGGGATCCAGGCGGAAATCGGCGATCAGAAATTGATAATCGCCTGGCGTATTAACAGCGACATCGTACCAAGGGTCACGGCGGAAGTGTATCGAACCATCGACTGACGTTTCAGTCAGCAGATGGGTGGTGCGCGTCAAAGGACTGGTTCCAGGTGTGTAACCGTTAAAATAATTGCTGGCGCCGGTCACACCGCCGCAATTATTTTCAACGTCGTCGCAGCGAAAAATGGCGTCGGTGGTTTTAATTGAACCGGTGTCGTGATAAAAATACGTGTCGGCATCAAGCCAGGTTAATTCTCCATCGCCATTGATATCGTTAGTAAAATAACCTGGCGTGGACACATTGCTTTGCGAGGCCTCATAAGCAGCGACGTCGACGGTAAATGTGCCGGTGCCCAGTATTTTGAATTTCCAGACATCGAAAGTAGTACCCCCTGTAAGTTTATTCAGTGTGCCATTGATGGCCAGTGAGCTGGCCGCTTGAGCCGGTACGGTCACGAGCCCGAACGCCAGTGCAGCAGCACCGGCCAATTGAATTTTTTTTAACATCATGTTGTCTCCAAAAAAGAAATCTGCAAGATAGATCGAACTATTGATTCAAAAACAATTCCTGTGCCGGTTATATCGCTGCCGTGCGCAATTGCAGACATACCGGAAGCAAGAGCGTGAACGATGTTCCGAAACAAAGTGACCGGAAGCTTTGATAGGAGTCGTTACATCCCGGCAAAATTTTCAGAAGCTCTCCATCATTCCAGAGAGGCAACCCGGCTATCTTCTAGTGTTGCACAAACCCAAGACCCGCGGGCTTTCCGGACTCGTTTCTCAACGAGGGTGGCATTTTTATGAATGCTGTCATTATGGCTAAAAGCGCTGTAAATTCAATGCGGCATATTGTCGCGGCTTACGGCAAACCCTATGTCGCATCCCAAAATTTGAGATCCACGGTCAACATACAATCAGCATGCAACACGAAAAATGAAAAAAGAGGCAACCGGTGATGCGCAATTTCCCGGATTGCCTCCTTATTTTCTGAAATATTAGAATTAATCAGATAGGTGTTACATTGAACCTCACAGAGGATCGATTTCTCATGCGCCAGCCGACCAAACCCAGCCCAGCCAGTAACATCATCCAGGTTTCGGATTCAGGTACCGGCGACAAAATATCCGGATTGGCCGCCAAGTAATCAAAAGCCGCATCATATAGCGGATGATGCGTGGATTCCTCCCAATCGATGCCTAGACCATTGGCAATGAGCACATCGAACGTTTCGCTGTCGCCCACGCTATCATCCGCCGTTGCAAATCTCATGCGAAGCGCATATACGCCTGCGTCACGATTTCCGCCCAATTGGAGCAGCCAATGATAATGATCGCCCGGCGCGAAATCATACCCGCCGGCATCGACTAGACTGCCGTTGGGTTGTACGGTTCCATCCGGATACGCATACCAGCCGCCATCAGGAAAACGCACAGTATCGTAAAAATCATCAATGCCATCATCTTCGGTCCGTGTCCAGGTCCAGACCGATACACCGACTGAATTACCGCTGGCCGCGACAAAGCTGCTGCCGTTCCATACTTTAAGATCACTGACCAGTTCAAGCCGGACCGGCTTGTTATCGAGACTGCCATCCACTCCAGGCACAACGGCCAGAGCAGCCGCATGGTGGTAATAGTTCCATGCAAAATCTTCAGGATTATACAGCGGGTTCTTGGTGCCATCGCTGCCTTTCAGGTGTGGCTGATCGGTTGATCCGCCGATATACGCGGCATTGCCGCTGGCATCCACCGGGGTTCCGAAGGCATTCACGTGATTGTAAATCGACCGCTCATCCCACTCGCGTTCGGTACCAAAAAAACTTTGCCATATATTGCTCTCAAGCGGCTGGCCGTTGACATCGCGCACCGCGATACTTCCGCCGATATTGGAAAGAAATAAGCTACTGACAGGATCGTGCGCAAAGACCGGATTCACCATGAAAACAACAGCAAGCCCTGTAATTGTTACTACTTTTTTTATGAGCATTAGGATTCTCCTTATTTATTTCTAACAATGCTAGTTAAGGAATCGCCGATTAATTCGACGAACGAAATGAAGTACGAGGCGCACGGAACACAGCAACCGAGACATATCAACACGATAGGCAAGGGAGCGAGTACCGCGCAACGAAGTGATTCGCTCGTATAGTCAATTAATCAGCGTTTCCTTAATTGCATTCCGAAACCGGCAGCCAATTAACCAATAATCCTTGGTCCTGCAATTGACCATCCTCTTCCTTCATGTAATACAGATGATGGTCTGCTGAGGAAACACCCAGATAGGTTTTTGTACCCGGATAATAGCGATAACTGTAGACACCGGAAATTTGTGTTGCCGCACCGGAAGGCGACAATGCGCTGGAATATTTACCTTCCGCCCAATTCAAGAAACAGTTGATCTTTTCCTCGGAAGAGAGGTTGATGTAATTATTGACCACCGCGCGTCCACCGGACAACACCAAATCCGGGTATTCCAGGATCTTGAATTTCTCGAACGGATTACCACGGACAGCAATAATGTCTGCTGGCGCATCCGGGGCTATCGTGCCCAAACCTGGAATACCCAGGTCTTCTGCAGCTTTTGACGTTGCAGCTTTAATTACATTGATAACATCCGTGAAATCGATCGTATCTCCGCTCAGCGCATGTAACATGGTATGCAATTCCTGGCCATTGATTCCCCAAGGCACATCGTCATGCGCAATTTCGGAACCGTAAACCACCTTGGCGCCTTTCATTCCTAATCCGACCGCATTGGCAAACATATGCTCGCAAGTGGAGTGGGTATCAAGCGTAGTCACAACGGTCACGCCATCGTCTTTGATCCGCTGCAGCAATTCATCGCTGATCGCAGCGCACGGCATATGCACCAGCGTATCGACATTGGCGTCCAGAGCCCGGACTAAACCGGCTTCCTCACCCACAAATGCCATTACACGTTTTCCAAGCGCATGTGCTTTGGCCACAATCGCTTGTGTGATCTCTGCGGACAGCATCGGCCAAGGCGTTGGTGGAATCGGATTGCCATGAGTCATCCAATGCCTGCCCGGTTCACCACCAGGCTCCAACGAAATGACGATTGCGGATGCGCCACCCGTCACCAATTCCTGTACGACTGATTCAGCTTCAGCCACCGATGAGACGGCAATGCCAATTTTGTCGAAGCCGCTGTCGCCGCCAAAAATATTCAGTGGATAACCGTTAGCAGCCTGGATAATCGGTCCAGCGCTTAATAAGCGCAACGTTCCTTCGCCGCCTTCCATGGCTTTCAAAGGACCGCCGACATCTTGTGCCGTGGTAACGCCGTTTTTCAACACAACACTTTTATTGACGCTCTGGAACGTAATGTGACCGTGACGTTCGATAAATCCCGGCAATATCGTCGAATCGCCCAGATCCAATTGATTGGCACATCGGCTGCTTAATTCCGCCAAGGTGCCAATTTGCTTGACCTTATTGCCTTCTATTAACACCGCCTTGTTTTCATGAGGAAAATTGATTCCGTCGAATAACCGCGCAGCTGCTAGTATCTGACAAGCGGGAAGACCCGGCACGACTGTAGACCCGGAGTGATCCGAGCTGCCATCTCCATGGGCATTGAAGCTGATTACTGATGAAAGAACCACCGGGATCAATGCTTTAATTACAGTGTGAGAAACAATTTTTTTAATCATTTTGAATGTATTTCCTTTGAATATTGATGATGTTCTTATTGATATTAATGTAGAGAAAACTTGTTTCATTGAGCGAATCAATAAAAATTTTATTCAATCAGTATATGTGCTTATCTGAAGTGAATATGCATTATAAAGTTAGCTATTTTCATTGAACATGCGACAAATTGTCACACCTGACTTAAGAGGGCGGGGTCAAATGAAGAAACTTTTCACCTATTCATCAGGCTGATTCTGGATGGTTTTATTGGTATGACTGAAAAATTGAATTACCGGGCAGGACCAAACTGATTGACAATCATGTGTCCACCGGAAATTACCAGGTCAGGATATTCGAGACGTTTCAAATTGAGTAAAGGATTTCCTTTGAAAGCGATAAGATCGGCAGGAGCGCCCGGCTGCAAGGTGCCAAGCAACGGCATGCCCAAATGCCGTCCGGCCTTGGAAGTTGCAGCCCGCACCGCATCCAGAGAATCCAGCTTAGCCGTTTGCATCATGACCATGAGCTCCTGCGCATTGATACCCCAGGGAACATCGGGATGCGCAATCTCGGAACCGTACAACAACTCACCGCCCAGCGCAGCCCAAATCGCTGCATTGTGCGTAATACCCGGACATTTTGATAAGGTGTCGATGGTGCTGATGATTTTCACTTGCTGCATGACCGCTTGCTTTAATAACGCCTCCGGGATCGATTCGCAAGGCATGTGCGCCCATTCATCGACACCCGCATTCAATGCAATCCGCACTCCCGTAAGTTCGGCAACATGCGCGGATACCTTGCGTTTGTGATGATGAGCTTCATCGACAATCGCCTTCACAACGGATTCGGAAAGCACCGGCCACTTTGCTTGTTTATGCTGTGAATGGTGCGTTGCGTGATGAAGATCGTTGTCATGGCCCGGGTGGTGCGATTCGGGATGTGCAGATCCATGATGATGGAGATGGTGAGAAGTCCACGGCGCTCCGGCTTCCCCGCCGGGTTCAAGCGCAATTTTAATGATAACAGCCCCCTTCCCGGCTAACTGCTTCACGGCCGCCCGTGCTTCCTGCTCATCCGCCACCGCAATGGCAAGATTTTCTGCGCCCATGGTTACGATGGGATATCCGCCGGATGCGGTAATAATCGGACCGGAAGTCAACACCCTCAGACTGCCTGCGCCACCGTAGGGTGCATGAACCGGTCCGCCTAAATCGCGGATCGTGGTGATACCATGACGTATCACGATCTCAGCCGGAACGTTCTGATATGTCAAATGCGCGTGCAATTCAATAAAACCCGGAAAAATCGTCGCATCGCCCAAATCCATGACCAACGTATCATCGTCGGTGATCGTCTGCGCGCGCGGTTGAATCGTTGCCACCCTGCCATCTTTCAGGACAACCGACATATCGGTCCTGATATTGTCGCCATCGAAAACACGCGCGGCATGCAGCAGTAGCTTCGAAGCCGGCTGGTTTTGCGCCTGGATAGTGGTAGAAAAAAGCACCAAAAACATTAACAATAAATAGCACACGAATAAGCTCAAAATTTTGCACATGATGAATGGCTGCATGGATTTCACCCAACTGTGGAATTTGCGATCGTTTGATAGAATTTTAAATACCGGTTAACAATGCCCCGGCTCGATAAAACCGGTCAATGCACATAGAACAGTCATCAGAAAAAAACTGCCCCAGACCGACTCCACCAGTTCTTCCACTTCGGGGCTGGTTTTATAGCAACACCCCCAGAAAATAGCGGAATTTCCATTACGCCGCTCCATCATGGAATCGACGTCTGTTTGAAGAACTGTAAAATACCGGCTGCGTAGTACCGCACTGATTTGCCAGTGCGAATAGTTCCGCAAAGATTCGCCATCCGGGAGAAGATTCGCCAGTGATAACATTGCCAATGCCGCTATCACCGATGCCGAGGGATCATAGTCTGATGATGATCCACCCAGCCGGTTTGGCGCCAAGGGATTCGGCCTGGAAGTAATCCAGTACTCGCACGCATTTCTCGCCAAGGTGATATAAGGCTCCCCCCATAACGCCGCAGCCCGGCTCAAACCCAGCATCGCCCAGGCTTGTCCGCGTGACCATTCACCGGCCTGCCCGAGCGGCTCAAAACCCCGGCCATCAAATTGCGCGGTCGCATGAACCGCGCCGTTATCGCGGTAGCACACTGTCAGCATTGTTTCGGTATGTCTTTGCACCATAAAGCGGTGAAGATTATGATCACTACTGCCGAGAAGCTGAATCATCGATGCAAAACTATCAATCGTAACCGCTTTGCTGCCACGGTTTCCGCCGCCCATCGCAGTACCGAGCGGAAAACAATTAAGCTTGGGATTGAAGCTATGCGTTATCGCATTCACCGATAATTGCGTCAATTGTTGCGCATTTGCATCCTGAAACCATAATGCTCCCAACGCTGCGCCGTACCAAAAAATCAAACTGCGATAACCGGAATCGATCATGGTTCTTGCAGCCAATTGCTGGGAAATCACTGACGCTTTACGCTGATCGCGCACTGAATCGGTCACTCTTGCACGCAACCACCAGCAAGCGCTCCAGAATCCGCCAGCCCATGAGCCGCCTTGTGAAACCTTCCAGGTATTGCTATTTCCGGGAGAAAATAGCGGAAATTCGCTGCCGCACTGCTGATCGATCGCATCCATGCGGCGAAACAGCGATTCAATGGCATCTATCATTTCTTGGGTGCTGACCGGCCGGTCACCGGTTGCATAAACTGCCGACATACAACTTCTCCTAAAAAATCAAATTGAAATCAACCAGAAAATTATTCGCATCGCTTTTCCCCGGATAGATGTTTTTCATCACATCACCCCCGAAGGCATGGCCATAATAAAGGCGCGCAGTCAATTGCTTGCTATAGGTGTAAGTCAATGCAATATCCGCCAGTTGGCCGATATCGCTGGTGCCACCTGCGGAATTGCCGGAATAGCCGAAAGCGCCGCTGTTCAATGCGGCTCCCAAACCACCGTATAACAAATCGCTGGCATTGCCCAATGACAATTGATGCACGTTGATATTTGCCTGCAATTTAGGCGTCAGCGAAGTGATCACCTCAACAAATGCATCCTGGATATTCATCAGGTTATAGAACGGAAACTTGGCATAGAGACGGCCGCTCGGCACCCCGGAAAAATAGGTCTGATGCTGATCATCGTGCGGATCGCTATCGCCGGAGCTGCGGTAATAGACCGCTCGCAACCAGGGTTTCAGCGGCAATTGCGTCCACTGATAACCGGCTTCCGCGGCAATAGCCCAGGCACGATGCGGCTGCGAAGTCCAATGACCGAACTGGTAGGCCGCCCATAGCAACGCATCGACACTGCCGGAGCCCAAGGTGTGCAGCGATAGCACGTTGGCTCCAATGGTATGGATATCCAGTTTTTGCTGCTGCAGAAACGGTCTTGCTTCGGGAGAACGGTTGTCGATCACTTGCGTATCGCGCTGATCGTCGTAATTCATGTAAAACAAGCGGCCTTCGGTACCCGGAAGCAACTTATCCTTTTTGCCGGTCAGCGCAGCAAAAACAATATTGATATCATTAATTTGCTGCTGCCCCTGCACCGTCAGATTACCTTGCGTCGGACGAACGCCGCTAACGGTTAAATTGACGGTTGGTTGATCATGAATCAAGGAGAAACCGTCGAATGTCCGTCCGATATAAATTGCATTAAAACCGCCCAATAATCGCTTGGCGATGCGCCGGCGTTTCAGTGCATCGAATTTTTCCATGCCGCTGATGGTTTCCATGCCATCCGTCAGCTCGAAACGTCCGGCTTTGACCGATGTTCCCGGCACACCCCATGCATGAAGCTTGAAATTCAGAAAACCTTGTTTCAAAAACACATTACTCGCAGCGGTTGTCTCATTTGTTTGGAAATAGGCCGCTCCCAGCCCCAACGATCCGCCGCCCGGTACGACGGCATCATTCGGCAAACCGTATAAACCGATATATTGACCCTGCGCAAAACCATCCACATAGGATGATGTGAACATTGCACCCAGTCTGGCGCGCAATACCCATAAATCATAGGAATGATCAACAGCGGCTTCCGGACGGAAGAAATTCCATACTTCGTAACTGCTCATCCATTCACCATTGAGGCGTAAATATTGATTGATGTGTCCTAGAGGTTTAGGATCACTACTTGCCTTAGCAATAACCGCCATGGAAAATACCGGTACTGCCAAGCAAAGTAGTACTGTCTTAAGGAAGCGCCGATTAATAGCCTGCGCAAGCGATTTGCGGCGTTGGGTGGTGCTCAGAAACTCGCCTATCCTATGGATATGTCTCGTTTCTTGCGCTCCATCCGCCTTGCATTGCATCTTGCTCGGCGAATTAATCAGCATTTCCCTAATGGTCCATGCAACAGAAACAGAGTCAGTTTTCCTTTTGGGAATCGCTTGATTTATAGCCATAAATTAATTTAAGTGATTATTTTTCAGTCTATCTTTTCAATCCGAATAACCTTGGATACCCTAATGAAACTCATCACATCCCAAGACGGTACCGCAATTGCTTGCTGGCAAGGCGGGTCCGGTGATCCGCTCCTGCTGATACATGGAACAACCGGAGATCACACCGCGTGGATTTCTACCCTTTCGCTGCTGCAACAACATTTCACTGTCTGGACCATGGACCGGCGCGGCCGCGGACTTAGCGGCGACAACCACGACTATGCCTTAGCGCGCGAATGCGAAGATATCGCCGCGGTCGTCGAATCCATTGGAATCCGCGTCCATGTATTGGGCCATTCATTTGGCGGACTGTGCGCGCTCGAAGCAGCGTTATTGACCCCCAACATCGGCAAACTGATTCTCTATGAGCCTTCAATCACGCTGACCGGCAGCAACTGGTCAGCGGAACTGGAAAATCGCTTGCAAGCGCTGTGGCAACAAAATGCATGGGAAGAATCGCTGTTATTATTTTTTCGAGATTTGCTTAAAACACCGCAGGCAGAAATCTCCGCTTTACAAAGCGGCTCCGGCTGGATTTCTCGGGTCGCAGCCGCGCATACCATTTTGCGCGAATTGCAAAGCATCGATCGTTACGTTTTTGCGCCGCAAAAATTTCAAGCGTTGAAAAATTCCACTCTGCTGATGATTGGCGGCGACAGCCATAAACGGCGCTTCAAAACAGCCGGGCTGTTGCAACAATGCTTGAGCCATAGTCAGCGCGCCGTACTCGCGGGACAGCAGCACAGTGCGATGCGTAGCGCACCCGGCTTATTTGCACAAACCATTATTGAATTCCTAAATCAACCATAAATTTCAGCAACGGAGCAGCGGCAGCTTACTGCATCGCCTGGCTCCGTTGCCGGCGCTTATTTGCAAGTGCTTTAGTCAATACGCAGGCAATGCTCAAAACACCGATCAATACCCCCCAGCTCACCTGAGGATCAGCTGAATATCTCCCGATCGACGCAAATAAAGCCGGCCCCAGCGCAAAGCCCGAGAAAAATGCCACGGATAAATAGCTTGAAGCCACAGTCACCGCGCCAAATCCGGAATCTCTGACCAGCATGCTCATCGCGATGGCATTGGTAGCGACTGCAGTAAATCCCATACCGGCTGCGCCGATCCACAAGCGCCAGTGACTATGATTATCTGTCTGCAACGTGACAAACATAGCGCAAGCCGCAACAGCAATCAGTATAAACAGCAGTGATGACTCGTCTTTGAGCTTTGCGCCGATTGGCGTCAGCAAGATTCTGGACAACATACCCATGACGCCGAAAACAGCGATCAGCATATCCGCCCATAACAGCGCCATTCCTTGTTGCGTTGCAAATGCCGGCAAAAAGGTAACAAACGCGGACAACGAAATCGCCACACAAAATTGAATCGCCATCAGCCATCCCAATGACCCATTGGGAGGCACTAGTGACCAGCTATTATTGGTAAAACCGTTTCGCCGGGGAATAATAAAAACCGTTACCAGCCCAAATAAAAGAGCAACCGGCACAATGACGGCAAACGCTGTGCGCCAGCCGAACTGAAATGCGATAGCGGGTAATAACAACCCGGCAACAAGCGCCGCAAGCTGCACACCGGATTGCTTCAGCCCAACCACCCAGGCTTTCTTTTGCGGCGGGATTTGTTGCGCAATGAGCAAATTGGTAACTGGATTGGACAATGCTTGCGCGATACCGCAACAAGCAGCGGCGAGTATCAGGCTGTCAAAATCCGTGGCAACGGTAATCAACAAGAAAGCCATCGCAACCGCGATAAAGAGTGTTAGTAATGCTTGGCGTGAACCAAGAAAATCGACAACCCGGCCAGCGTAGAGTGAAAGTACCGCCGCCAAACCGAATGAACTCATGATCAAATATCCGAGTGATGCGGTTTCGAACTTCAAGTCAGCGCTCAACAATAACCCCAAGGTACTGGTCGCGTACAAAATGAGCATCGGCAGGGTCATCGCAAACACCAGCAGAAATTGGAATGCAACGGCCGTCATCGCAACGGTTGTGGTTTTATAAGCAGCAGTCAGCATGACTGTTTAGAAAGATAGTCGCGCACCTGAAGATATCGGATCAGCGATGCATTTCAATCAAAGGAATAAACCTTTTCACGTTGATAGAAACTGATTAACCGGCGTCCTATCGAACTGATTAATGCTTCGTCATTGCCATCGAGAATGCGTGACGAACGCGCTATCCGGCTAATGCCAAACAATGGGGTCAAATCGCTGAGACCCTCGGCACCGTGAAGTTGTATCGCGGAATCGGAAGCAATGCACAAAGCGCGGGATGACGCCAATTTTGCGACATTGATCGCGATTTCATCCGGGGCTTGCGCATCAATACTGCGTGCGGCGACACGAATCAATTCGCGCGCGCTTGCAATCGCGTGATAGGCATTTACCATGTGTTGCCGCACTAATTGCTTGTCCGCCAGTCTGCTGAATTTACCCCGAACCGAATGAATCCGTTCACCCATTAAATCCAGGCAACGCTGCGCCAGGCCGATCCAATTCATGGCGCGTAACACCCGCCCGAGACTCAAGCGTTTGTTCATCAGCTCCATGCCGTTACCGCATATCCCCAGCAGAAAATGCTCCGGCACTTGCACATCCGTTAATGAGACTTCACCTTGTCCGTACGAATGCCCCATCATCGTCAGTAGACGCTCAATTTTGAAACCGGCGGCATTGGTCGGTACGATAACCATGGATAGCGCATGATGAATCGGTATATCCTCACTGCCGGTACGCGCCAATACAGTCATGAATGTCGCGCGATCCGCATTCGAAATAAACCATTTTTTACCATTAATACGCCATTGGCCTTTCGACAAACTGGCAGTCGTCGAAATCAGACTTGGAATCGAACCGCTATGGCCGGGTTCGGTCATGCCATAGCAAGGAATTGCGTTTCCGCTGACCATCGGTTCGAGAAACTGCCGAGCAATCGTTTCATTTCCGAATTTCAACAACATATGCGCATCCAGCGCGGTGTGACTGCCGAAAATATCTTGAGAAAATTCCGTTCGTCCTTCTTGCTCCGCAACGATCAAGTAATCTTCGAGAGAAGTAATTTTCCCGCCGTGCGACAGCGGATAAAATAAATTGCATAAACCCGACCGTCTTGCCGATTGCATCAACTCCATTTGCAACGCCAACGAGCCTTGATCCCGCAACGCCAATTTTGATTCGTTGGGAATAATGACCTCGTCAACGAATGCTTTGACCGCATTCGCCAGTGCTTTCGCAGTTTTTGTATTCTGCCTGTGTTCAGCCATCAATGCGCCCTCTGTATTGATGAAACAGCCTGATTCAACACGTCCGGACCCGGTATAAACTGCGCGCTTTCCAATTCGGCAGTCAAGCGCCTTTTATCAACTTTTCCGGCCGGACCCAGCGGTAATTGCCGCAGGTACCGGAGATATTCCGGCAGCTTGTTTTTCTCTAACCCCTGATCGAGTAAAAAGCGTGTAAATTGCGCCAACGATGGCCGTTCAGCACCGTCACGCATAACCAGGCATAAACAGATCCGCTGCCCGAGATCATGATCGGCAACCGGAACACACACGGCACTGACCACAGCTGGGTGCGACACAGCAATACTTTCAATTTGCGCAGGGCTGATATTAACGCCGCCACGAATGATGATTTCCTTCTTCCTTCCAGCCAGTATTAGATAACCATCTTCATCGATAAAACCGAGATCTCCGGTGTATACCCAACCGTCTTCATCGCGGTAGCGGGCATCCAGTTCTGGATTATTGACATACTGCATCGGCGTTATCGGTCCTCGCGCGGCAATCTCGCCAATCTGACCGCGTGCTACTTCGCGTTTATGATCATCGACAATCTTGATCGAACACACATCCGGATTGGGCCGGCCGGTTTTGTGCAGAATCGTATCTAAGCTATCATCCAGCATCGTGTGACAATTCACCCCGTCAGCCGAACCGTATAAGCTGATGAAACCGCATCGAAAGGCTTCGGTGCACCGGCGAATCGACGCTTCATCGATCTTTGCGCCGCCACTGATGATAGCGATTAAGCTGGATTTATTTGCACGCGCCAGTTCGGGGTCTGCTGCAATGCGCTGAAACATCGTGGGTACGCCAAAAATATGCGTCGGATGCAGTTCTCCAATCGCACGAATAGCGGCACCGGCATCGAACTGCGTCAACACCAGCACCGCGCCCCCAAGCCAGGACAAAACTCCAAACGTCGCAGTTGAACCAAAAGCTGTTCCCAGCGGCATTAAGTACAAACCGCGGAAACTGCCGCCATCGGGACAAATGCGTTGCAGAAAACGGCCGCGCCCGCCGGCTAATGCATTATGTGAATAAGCAATCCACTTCGGATTCGATTCGGTACCTGACGATATCAATAATCGAACCGGCCAACCGGGATCCACGTCTGGCAAGTGATTGGAAGCAATCGGTTTTGATTGATAGAGCGATTCCAACGTATGCCAGCCATCCCGTGCTTCACCGTTCACAACAAGAATTCTTAGGGATAATAAGCCGGGACGCAGCGATTCGATCATCTCGCATACATCCATTTGCACAAATTTTGAATCAACAATGATAACCCGCGCATCGCAGCGGCTTAGCAATGATTGCGTATCGAGACGCCCACGGCCGGGCGGAAATGGCGCAACAATGGCTCCCAATGCTGCAGCCGCTAAATCTATCGCGCAATGATGCCAACTGTTGGAAAGCTGATAAGCAATCACATCCCCGGCAACGACACCCAACGAGTGAAAACTGGCAGCCAGACACGCAACCCGATACTGCAATTGCTCATAAGTAATCGTTTGTTCCAAAGAAACGACCGCTAACTTATCAGGATGTATCTGAACTTTCTCACAAAAAAGCTGGTACAAAGATTTATTGGGATAAGTACCGTTCATAATCCATTGGTTCCGGACATCAACCGGAACCAGATCCAATATTCCGGATTGGTTCATTGAAAACTCCATGGAGAGGTTACTTGCGTATATGACCCGCGACTGAGCGACGATTGCAACTGAGAACAATTCTGCAGATCGGCGAGATCTTCAATTACGACGGCTGCAGACACTCCCGCTTGCTGCAATCGCGCTGCCCATTCCTGTGCGCTGCCGGTTAGCAGTAATTCGCACAAACACTGCTGCACATCAATCTGTTTATCATCGAACAACTTGCCAAATAGCTGGAATAACCGCTGCAATGCAGCATCGTCACAGCACTCGATCGCTAGCATTCCTTGCTTGGTTGCATATACATTGTTTAACCGGCTTGCGAAGGGAACATTGACTTCGAAAAAATGATGTTGCCGCTGGAAATCTTCACTGCATAATAATGTAGCTGCGCTCAATAACGAGGATGTGACTTTACCGCCGGTATGATTCACCAAGCGGTTAAATAAGCCAATGGTTATTCCTTGAGCTGCAACGACGCCTCCCAGCAGATCCAAAACTGTAAACAACGTGCCGCCGCGAGTACCGCTCGCTCGCGAAATCTTATGCGCGACACCGGAGTGAGCTTGTACCATGAAATCGGTACCCGGCATTGTATTGAGTCTTAAAGATGAGCCGCCATTACTTGACCAGCCGGCTGCATACGCATAAATCAGAGCTGGATTGACATCCGCAAAATCGGCAGCATCCAGCTTCAACTGCGCGGCTTTATGAGACGCCCAGTTATGCAAAAAAACATCGGCATTCTTTGCCAATTCCATGATTTCAGCATGTCCGGAAGCGGATTGGATATCAATTTCCCGGATGGATTTAAGCCGGTTAAGCGCATCGAATCTCACCGAGCATCCGTCCGCGAGCGGCGGCATGCCGCGTAATGGATCGCCGCCCGGCGGTTCGATGCGAATCACTTCGGCTCCAAGCAACGCCAGCAAATGTCCGGCCAACGGACCTTGAATGCGCCGGCAAGATTCAATCACTGTCATCCCGCTCAAAGGTAATTCATGGTGAGCCTTGGTGTGGCGCATCGCCGTTGCAGCAGTTGTCAAATCAAATGCCCAAGGGCCATTCAGCCATTCGCATTTAAGCTGCTCATCGGTGATTCTGTCATCCAGTGTTTGAACCGGGCAAATCGAAAGCCCCGTTTGCGAACATAATTCAGCAATGTCCGCATAAACCACCTGTGTGAGCGCATGCGTTAATTCATCGGGCAACGGTGCGATCGCTTTGGCGTAACGCAATAAAAAGGCAGTCCAGCCTTTACCGGCCAATGTGGCATTGATACCCAGTCGAGTCCAGAACTTCAGCCACGGTTCCGCATTCAAGGTTTCCAGCTCAAAAACCACACCATCCGAAGAAACAAAAGGTGGCGCAGGAACCTGCTTCCTATCAACACCCGGTAAGTTCTCACCGGCTGTCCCAACCGTCGCGTCCGCTAAATATTGAGAAGTGCTCAGTAACGCCGCTGACGCCATGGAAATCTGCGCGCCGGTAAACGAAAGACCGCGCAATTGCCCAATTGCAGCGGCAACCGCACCTTGCAATGCTAATGCTGCCGTCATGGTTGAAACATAATTAAGACCTAGGGATTGTATTTTTCCGGATGCCCGGCCATGAACCGACATCAGTCCGCATGCAGCTTGCAAGATATTTTCACTCGCCACGTTGTTCGATTTGCGCATTTGATCCCACGCTGTCACTTCGCAAGTAACGGGGGCCGTAACCGGTGTCTCCAAGACGAATGAGAAACCCGCTTCATCAATACGGTCCCGTGCATGTTCGATTCTCATGCCTAGTGCGCTGGTCTGATAAAACAGCGAAAAAATCGATGCCGAGAAGTTTGAAGCAGAATTCTGCCACGGCGCGGTGATCACGCAATTTTGAAGCGGAGTATTCACGGCTTGGATGTAAGCGTATTCATTAATAAAACAATACCCGATTAACCACCTGCCACCGCAGGCAGAATGGTTACTACATCGCCTTCTTGCAAAGGCGTGGCAAGTCCTTCCTGGAATCGGATATCGTTATCATTGACATAGATGTTGATGAAGCGATGCGCACTCCCCTCCGACACCAGTTTCGCCTTAATGCCCGGATATTGCTGCTCCATCCGGTCGATCACTTCTGAAACCTTGATGCCATCAATATCAATATGCTTTTGCTGATTAGTCAGCGGTCTTAATATGGTCGGGATGATGACTTTGATCGACATCTCTACTCCTGTTAAAGAAATTTACGTAACTAAACTTAAATTAACGACGAATACTTAATCGCAAGTGGCATCACAATGAAAAAACCAGATTTCCTTGATTCTTTGCACCAGCGATGCGCTTTTGCATCGAATTCAAAGAAATCTGAAGGGAGGGACATAAAACACTAGGATCATTTATTTCAGCGACACCCCAAACATTTCGCCAGAACCTTTTGAAACCGATTACTTGTTCACGCAACCATTTGCAGTTCCAGTTCCGGTTGATATTGATGAACGACCCGAATCCGTTCCTCGATCACCATTTGATCAATGATGCGAAAACTGCGGACATCTTCTTGATTGAGAGACGCCGTTGGAATAATCACATAATGCGCCTGCGGTTCGGTTGCAAGTTCCACATCGGCGCGGCTCGGATAAGCTTGGCTGCTGGTATGAGAGTGATAGATGACGACCGGCTCCTCGCCACGAGCTTCCATCTCTTTCCAGACCAGCAATTGCTGCTGCGGATCGAATCTGAAAAAGTGTTCCGATTGTGCGATATTCTTCATTGGAATCAGGCGCAATGGCAGATTGTATCCTGCTGGCCCTGCAATCACACCGCAGGTTTCAATCGGATGGTCATTCATCGCTTGCGAGATCATGGCTTCCACCAGCTTGTGATGTATCGTCAACATAATTGCTAGTCTCCTAATATAAAAAAACCAATTAATTGGTGAAAACAGGCCTTTCCTACTACTGTGTACTGTGACTACCGGATGTATTGACTGCTGTACTCTTTCAGTACGTCGGCAACGACTGATCGACGTCTTTGATCCATGCCAGGATGCCGCCTTCCAGGCTTTTTACGTTGTTAAATCCATATTTCTGCATTTCGAGCAGTACATCGCGGGAACGCATCCCCATTTTGCAATGCAACACGATAAAGTCTTCTTTATTCAAAGAGGACAGCACTTCTTCGGACATCATCCGATTCTTGGGAATATGTTTGGCGCCATCAATATGTACGATATTCCACTCCTCGATACCGCGAACATCGATGAGTTGCACATTGCTTCCTTGATCTTTGATTGCCTTCAGCTCTCTTGCACTGATTACTGGAATCGACGCGTTATGATCCGGCGCTATGCGGTTCATACCGCAAAATCTCTGGTAATCGATCAATTGCGTGACTGCAGTTCTTGTAGGCGCTTGCCGGAGTTGAATGAACCGGTAACTCATATCCAGTGCATCATATACGGCTAACCGCCCTAGCATGGTTTCACCGATACCGGCGATCAATTTGATCGCTTCTGTCGCCATCATCGAACCGATTGCAGCGCACAAAACTCCCAGTACGCCGCCTTCCGCACAAGAGGGAGCCATTTCCGCTGGCGGCGGTTCCGGGTAAAGGTCGCGGTAATTCAAACCAACACCGCCCGGTGCGTTTTCCCAGAATACCGAAACTTGCCCCTCAAAACGAAAAATGGATCCCCATACATAAGGTTTTCCCGCCAACACGCAGGCATCGTTCACCAAATAACGCGTGGCAAAATTATCGGTGCCATCAATAATCAAGTCATATCCTGCGATAATCTCTATCGCATTCGCTGCTTCCAGCCGCTCGCGATGCAGTTGCACCGTTACATAGGGATTGATTTCTCTAATAGCATCCCGGGCGCTTTCGGACTTCAACCGTCCGATATCCGATTGGCCATGAATGATTTGTCTTTGCAAATTTGATTCATCGACAACGTCAAAATCGATGATGCCGAGCATTCCAACGCCAGCAGCGGCAAGATACATCAGCACTGGGGATCCTAATCCACCGGCGCCTATCACTAAAACTTTGCTGCTCTTCAACCGCCTCTGTCCTTCTACTCCCACTTCAGGAATCAAAATATGGCGGCTGTAGCGCGAAACCTCTTGTTTACTGAGTTCTTCGACAGGATTCACTAAGGGTGGTAGCTGCATGGGACTCTCCATTCAAAAATTTGCTTTGCGCCGTTTCTCGCTTGAGTTAACCGGCTGAACGCGCTGCAGACAAGTCGATGCTTACGTTTATTTCCACCTGATTGTTCTGCAGCGAAATTACCCTGGCGCGTTTTTGCGAAATTTAATGGAAACACCCATTGTTGGGAATGTGACAAATTGTCGCGCGACAATTTGTCGCATCAACAATTTAAAGCTTTCAAGGTACGATTTAAAAAGGCAAGTTAACGCAGAGCGGACTCAAGATATTTTCAACTATTTAATTTCTGGCCCCGCCGCTTACCGCGGCCGCATTTATTATCCAACTATCTGATATTAATTAATCATTCAATGTATTCGCTGTATTTTGAAGGATTGAAGCAACCGATCAAGCCATCGCCCAACCGAAATCTCCTATTCGGACAAATACCCGGCGTCATGTCACTCTTCGTAAGAAATCATCAGCTCCCAGCAACATTCTCTTTGTTTCGCATCGCCGTGATTTTTCTGTCCGCAAGCATTGCATTCTGTTCGTCTCATGCGCTGGCATTCGACGCTGAAGACGATGAACCGGCGGAAGCTCTATTCCTACGCGGCGACCAAACCTGTACCGGTTGTCACGACGAAGGCGGGGAATCCATACTTGCGATTGGCCAAACGACGCATGGAACGAATGCCGATCAACTCGCGCCAACTTGTATCAGCTGTCATGGCAGAAGCCGATCTCACATCAACAATCCTGACAAGACACCAATGCCGGCACGTACGTTCGCCAGGAATTCGCGCAATACCATAGAAGACAGGAACCGTACCTGTCTCGACTGTCATCAAGGCGGACAGCGAATGCATTGGGCCGGCAGTACGCATGCAAATCGCGATGTTGCTTGTACCGCTTGCCATCAAATTCACGCAGCCCGGGATAAAGTGCGCGATAGAAATTTTCAGGCAGAAGTCTGTTTTTCCTGTCATAAAGAACAGCGGACACAAATCAACCGGCCTTCCCGCCATCCCATTCGCGAAGGTAAGGTGATTTGTTCGGATTGTCATAATCCGCATGGTTCCGCTGGCCCCAGCAAAATGCTTCGGGACAGCGTGAATGACACCTGTTATGTCTGTCATATGGAAAAACGCGGCCCTTTTGTCCGTAATCATCCGCCGGTTCAGGAGAATTGCGCGCTTTGCCATAACGCGCATGGAACCACGGCACCCAATTTGCTGCGAGTACGCTCCCCCTTTCTTTGTCAGGAGTGTCATGAACCGAACACCCATCATGGCAGCCCCGGCACAATCGACGGCGCCTATCGAAGGAACCTTCTAGCCAGAGGGTGTTTGAATTGCCATACCCAAATCCATGGCAGCAATAATCCTGAAAATATTCGTCTCGAAGATTTATTGCAACGATGATGCCCCAGTCAAAAATCACCCGGAAAACCGGAAAAATCATTTTCCCGTTGATCGCTGCAATTTTTTTGCTGTTTTTGATTACACCTGCAGCAGCCAAGCATGATGAACTTAGGCGATTGACGCAACCGCACAGCGCGGTCAATTTTGGCAACGGTTTTCTCGCGAATGATAACGCCCGTTTTGGTCAATATAATGGCCTTAGAGACGATGGACCTTATGCCATTTTTAATGTAGAAATAAAAAAACGCGATGAACATACCGGCACCTGGCTGAATTTAACCGGACGCAATTTGGGACTCAGTAATCGCGACATCCGTTTCGAGCATATCAAACAGCGGCATTGGGCTTATTTTATCGATTTCAGCCAAACCCCCCGATACGAACCGTTCACAATCGTAACCGCAATCACCGGAATTGGTAGCACGCAACTACAGGTTCCGGTTTCTCCCGCAGCCGGTGAAGCCACACAACTTAAAACCGAGCGGCAAGCCCTCTCCTTTGGAATGAGCCGGCATCTGCCCGGCAATTTTGCATTGGAATTTCATTTCCGTAATGAAGAGAAAGACGGCTCGAGGATTTTCGGACGCGGTAACCGCCTGGGGCCGCCATTACCCGGCGTAGTCGGCAGTTATGAGTTTCTACCGGAGCCGATCAACTATACTACCCGGCAATTTGGCGGCAACCTCAATTATAACGGTAAGCAATTACAGCTTTCCGGCGGCTATTATGGAACAATTTTCATTAATAGAAACAATGCATTGTATACCCACGGCGGAAGTACTCAAGGTGGCATCTATGCACCCAGCTTATTCACACCGATTGCGTTGCCGCCGGATAATCAATCCCACCAGGTATTTCTATCGGGCAGTTATATTTTTACCCCGGCTACTAATGGTCATTTTAAAACGGCCTATACCCGTGCAACTCAAACAGATAGCTTCTTTCCCACCCAATACCTGGCGCCAGGCATTGGAAACAACCTGGGGGGCCGGATTGATACCGTATTGGTGCAAGCCGGCATCACCAGCCGCCCGCTGACGAAACTGTCAGTAATGGGAAATATCCGGTTCGAAGACCGGGACGATAATACTCCGGTACTGCTTTACAATCCGCTGGCTTTACAGCCGGATCTGAACGGCAATCGCTGGAGCGGATTCAATCAACCGCGCTCATTTAGCACGCTGACAGGAAAACTTGAAGCCAGTTACGCATTACCCATGAATTTCCGGTTAATTGGCGGGATCGACTACGAACTTTGGCATCGCCGCTGGCAGCCAGCCTTTGTCGGCCACCGTGCCAGAACGGATGAAATCTCTTACAGAGCGGAACTACGCCGTACACTCTCGGATACTCTGACAGGATCGATTTCATATATTCATAGCGATCGTTCCGGTTCGCCTTTCATTTCAACAAAAACTGCAACCGGAGAACCATTCTTCAATACGATCGCTCCGCTTAATCTCTCGGATCGGAAGCGCGATATGATTCGTCTGGCGTTATACTGGGAGCCTCTTGAACTGCTATCACTGCAAGCAATCGTTCACGAATCGTTCGATGATTATGACCACCGCAGCGGCTCGAATCTGGGATTGCGGAACGGCTCCGCCAGAAACTATTCACTCGATGCGGCCTACACCATCTCGGAGAATTTGCAAGCGATCGCATGGTTTTCACGCAACGAAACCTATATTGATCAGGCCTCGAGAAATTCGATCCCTGGCAACCCTATACGCGAAATCTGGTCTGTCGACCTTCAAAATATCGGCACCTCATTCGGGCTCGATATCAATGGAAAGCTGAATGACAAAATTGAAATCGGAGCAAGCGCATCCCACGCCATCATCATTGATAAATTTAAGCAGGCAACAAGCACACCGTCCATTTATTCTGTACCGGATATCTCATCCGAACTGAGCAACATGCGGTTATTCGCACGATATGCGGTACAGAAAAACTTTTTCCTGCATTTGGATTATATTCTTAACCGCTTTAAAACCAACGAGTGGACCTGGAATCACTGGACTTATAGCGATGGTATGCAATTAATGCAAGACGCCAATCAGTTAGTAAATTTTGTTGCACTTTCGGCGCATTACCATTGGCAATAGTAAATCTCTATCTTTTAATGCGGCGGTAACAATATCCGGATCCTTCTGTAGTTTCCGATTGTTCGGAAAAACTAGGAAGCCTTGATGAAATCCCGGACTATTCTAATTTGATGATCGTCCATCAGCATCGGCGAATGACCGATACCCGGTAGTTCCACGATTTGCGCTTTGGGTCCTCGGATCTGCATTTGGGCAGCCGTCTGCACCGACAGCACGTCCGATTCAACACCCCGTAAAACCAATGCCGGTACTGTCAACTGGTCCCACTGCTGCCACAGATCAATATCGGTGATTTCATGCGCCTTAAAACTGTAAGCAATTTTCGGGTCATAACGAAAACCATACGTCCCATCCGCATACTCACGGGCGCTATGAACCGCCATATGCGTCCATTGTTCTTCCGTTAATGGGCCAAACGTCACCGAAATCGCTTTCATGTACGCTTTAAATGCTGCAAAATTCTCAAAGCGCGGATCTTTACCGACATAATCAGCAATTCGCTTCAAGGCCGCGGCAGGAATCAGCGGCCCGATATCGCTCATAACCAATTTGTTGAGTGCCACGGGAAGATTGGGTTGTATCGCCAGAATCATTCCAATCAATCCTCCCATCGACGTTCCAATCCAGTTGAGGGTGATTTTTTGCGCATACTGCGATTGAATATGCGCCACCAGCGCGAGCGCATCCGACAAGTATAAAGGGTAAAAATCGTAATCCTGCGCATGCTCCAGCCAATCGCTTTGGCCGCGCCCGACGACATCCACGCTAATGACTCTAAATTCCGCTTGCAGGGTCTGCGCAAGAAAATCAAAATCCCGGCAATTCCGGGTCAAGCCATGCACACACACGATTACGTTTGGATTACTGGGATTGCCCCAGTCAGTATAAGCAATCTGATGCGGTTTGCGCTGCTCGCCACTGGCTGAAAGTGTCGGAACTAATAACCGCTTGATTGTTATATCCATGACATTTATTCCGTTATTAATCGTGTACATTCACCGTATTTCTTATGTAACGTGCTACGATAAAACACAGCAGGGTATTATATTCATCTCATTCTTGATTTTTCGCTTCTTCGATAGCACGCAAAAATTTTTATACCTATAATTCCACTATCTGTTAGCTTCGGTACGATTCCTCAGTTTTATTTCATACCCCCATACGAAAAATGAAATTATCAGAGCTTTATTGGTATCGCATCACGCCATTACATTTGCTGTTATGGCCACTCAGCATTATGTACAGGTTTTTTATAGTGATCAAAAAAGCTTGTTATTGGTTGGACATCTGTCACACGGTCAAACTTCCGGTTCCTGTCATCGTTATCGATAGCGCCAGCGTTAACGATGGCGGCAAAACGCCTTTGTTGCTGTGGTCCGTGGATTGCCTACTGGCTCAGGGATTCTCACCCGCCATTATCACTCGGGACAATTCCGGTAATTCCAGTCTACCCGGACCAGTCGCATTCAACAATGATCGTCGTCATTATGGTGCAAAGACTTTATTACTCGCTCATCATTGTGGAAAATCCTGTCCGGTCTGGACCGGAAGTGACAATGTAGCCGTTGCTAAAGCGATGCTTGATGTGAATCCGTCTTGTAATGTCATACTCTGCAGCGACGGATTACAGGATTTCCGGCTCGAGCGCGATATCGAGGTGATTGTAGTTGATTTTAACGAGCAAAGCTTGGGTAATGGTTTGCAATTGCCCGCCGGCCCGCTCAAACTTAGCTTTAATAGTCTCGATCACGCGAGTTTTATTGTAACGAACAACAATTCTGACTATCCGGATGATTTCATGAATCGGCGCAAAACCTACAACATGAAATTGTTTTATGAAATCGCTTATAAAGTAGAGAATCCTAAAATACAAAAAACGATTGCGGATTTTAGGAATGACCGGTTGCATGCTGTTGCGGATGTCGATAATTTTCCCTGGTTATACGAGGTTCTGATGAAAGCCGGCATTGATGCCGAGTTTCACACCTGCGCGGAAAATCACCGGTTTATACCCGAAGACATCAATTTTCCAGAAGCCGGCATGGTGCTGATGCCTGAAGAAAACGCACTGCAATGCCAGGATTTTGCACATGATAAACTTTGGGCATTACCTTACAACGCTTGGGTCAATACAGAACTGCAGCAAGCTTTATTGAATAAACTCCGGAATGTATCGGCTCAGAATAATTGAATCTCTAGGCTTTCTATTCTAGAAAATAGCTTCTGGCCAGGGGACCAAGCCAATTCCAGCAATGTATCCCGCATCAATCGACTGACTCACCAAGCCGGTTGGCCCAACCGATCGCTTGCAGTTCGATATCCGCCAGTTCACTTAGACTTAGAAAACCTAGGCCATTCAAAAGTGATTGAATGGCCGTGACTTCACCTTTTTCATTGGCTTCAACTAATTTTAGCTCTTGCCCTAGTCGCCCATCGCGGGTCAATAAAGCCTGGCTCATATCTTCCGGAATGCCCAGTTTGTCGATGATTTGCTGCATGTCCATACCCAGCAAAGTATCCAGAAGCGATAATATTCCCACCATAAAAGCCCTTTCATGATGATTCTTATCATGCGGGCGCTCCGCAATTGCAATTAATTCCATCAACTTTCCCCGTGCCGCCGCTGTTTGCATCAGCGCATTGGATGCGCCGCCATCGGCTTGATCCGCGGTATAAAGCAGCAATTGAATCCATCGTTGCAGTTGTTGACGCCCCAGAATCATGATCGCATGCTTGATTGAATTGATCTTTTGCGGCAAACCGTTCGCAACCGAGTTAACCATGCGCATCAAGTTATAACTGAGACCGGGCTGGTGTTTAAATTCTTTTTCCAGCTCCTCGACATCGCTATCACCCATCGCTAATGTCAACAACTTCAGCAGTGCAAGCTTTCCAGGATCAGCTCTCTTAACCGCCATAACTTCCGGTTTGGCAAAATAATATCCTTGGAACATTTGAAATCCTAATTGCCGGCATAGCGCTTCTTGTTCGCGATTCTCAACTTTGAGCGCCAATAGCAGTACCGGCCACCGGTTTAGATCTGAAACCAATTTTGTCAATTGCGGTTTTTCTATCTCCAGGACATTGACTTTAACAACGCTAACAATTGGAAGCAGTTGTTCAATTTTGCTATTTATTTCAACGATATTATCGAGAGCGAATTGATAGCCTTTCTGTTTGAGCTCGTTGCATCGCGCTAGAAATTCCGCTGTGATCAATTCTGTCTCCCTGATTTCAAGGACAACATGCTTGGCTGGTAGCAAGCTGATGATGTCGCTCATTACCAATTCGGGGTTCGCGTTGACAAAACCACGCAGTTTACCTAACACATTCTGAATACCTAACTGGCAATAGGCGTTGATGATGACGTTGGCTGATGCCGATAAGTCATTCGTTATGGTAGCCGTTTCGTCCGTTTCTTCCTGCCTGAAAAGCAATTCGAACGCCACCAAGTTTTGGTTACGATCTAAGATTGGTTGCCGCCCAAGAAAAAAGCCTTCCATCTATTTCCTCACAATTAACCTGTTGTTGCATTCAGAGCAAATCCGCTTATTATTTCTGGATACTTGGAAATCTCTTCCGCATAGGAAAAATTACCACGAACCAGCATGAATAGCGGATTGTTTAATGGCGTTGTCTAGTGCGAAATTGTTATGCTAGCGCAGGAATTGCGCGATTTTTTCCGGTTCGCTTTGCTTGATAAAGTGCTTTATCAGCCCGGCTGATTACGGAATTCTGATGTTCGCCGAATGATCGTAGCGCCACGCCAGCACTGAATGTCACCGGCATTGATTGGTTATCGATTTGTATTGAGAGGCTCTTAGCCAAATTGTTTTGCAGCCGCTGGATAATGGTCAATGCATCTTCCATGACCACGTCAGGCAATAGAATCACAAATTCTTCGCCGCCAAAACGGGCGACAATATCGGTAGGGCGCAAAGTTTCTTTGGCTACAGCTACAAAATTAATCAGAATACTGTCACCGGACTGGTGGCCGAGGTTATCGTTAATTTGCTTAAAATTATCCAGATCAATAACAACCACACCTAGCGACTGCGCATTCCGGTCAGCGCGTGCTGCTTCACGAACGAACGTCTCATCCAATCCACGTCGATTAAACGCCCCGGTCATCTGGTCTGTTTGCACAAGCCCGCGTAATTGCTCGATCTCGTCTTTTAATGATTCAATTTTTTGCTCTGCTCGCTTAATTTGCTCTTGCGCCGCAAACACTTCATCGTTGGCTCTCAATCCTCTGGTATCAGACAATACCATATCAAGAATACGAATGATTTCATCGGCATTTCGTGTTTTCCGAATCTGGTCAGCATAGTGTTCAACTTGCTTATAGTAATCTTCCGAATCAATCATAGGTTTTCGCTCACTTGTCATAGCATCCGTTGATTTAACCAGCCGCAATATCCTTTTTTGTCCTTGTTTGGTAGCTCCTTGCATCGCTATTCTCCTCAAATGACCGCATTGAATGCCAGGCTACGCCAGTTCGGGGAATAATTCGTTGGATTGCGAAGGAGAACCCATTCCGGTATAGACTGCCATGTTCACAAAGTTAACAGACCCAAACCAGGATGAATTGAATGAATAACAAGGGAAATCTGTGTCATTTGCAATCATAAAGCTTGTTCACATTATTAAACAATGCGTTATGCAGTCTATCCCGATATTAGGATTTGATTCTTACCGCCTTTCTTTGCCCGATAGAGTGCTTCATCGGCGCGTTTGAATATAGCTTCCTGCGATTCACCCGGGCGAAGCTGCGCCACACCCGCGCTGAAAGTGATTAGCAAACGCTTATTTTCGTGCAAGAAAAATTTCTTAGTCAAATTCCGCCGGATTCTGGATAGAATTTGAACGCCCTCTTCAAGATTTGTATTGGGTAACAAAATGACAAATTCCTCACCACCATAGCGCGATACAACATCTTCCGGACGAGTGGTATCTTTGACCGACTCAACCAGATATACCAATGCATCATCACCGACCTTATGCCCATGTGTATCATTCAATTGCTTAAAATTATCAATATCCAAAAGCGCATAACATAACGGCGCTTGATGCCGGAGAGACCGGGCGGCTTCCCGCTCAAAGGCACTATCCAAGCCTCTGCGGTTCAATATCCCGGTGAGATGATCTTCATGCACCTTTTCGCCCATCACTTGCAATTCAGTTTCAAGCTGATTGATTTTACTTTGCGCCAAACTGACTTCGGCACGCGCCGCCAAGAAATCATTACGGTAATTGGATGTGCTTTTCTGCATTTCCTTGGTTTCACTCATAATCAATGCAAGCAACTGATTTAGCTCTTTAATATCATCCGTCTTACTGATTGTATCGACATAGTGCTCGAGCTTTACCTGATATCCATCCGTTGTATCGGTGAGTTCCTCAATATTGGTAATCAGTGAAGTCACCATTTTCTTCAAGGTCAACTTGGCTTCACTTAAATTGCTCTTGATAATTTCCTGCCGTTGCGTGATTTCTTCTAAATAACGCTCGGCCTGTTCTATCACTTGTGTATTTAGAGGCTTAGCAATTGTTTCTCGCAACTGCCCGATCCGGGTACCGATCCATTGATCTTCCACCAATATTTCACCGGTACTGTCCATCAGCATATTCAGCAGCTTGAGCAAGCCTTGCTGCAATTTCCCTGCACCTTGATCATAATCCGCAAATTTACGACTAAAATCACGGAAAAGATTGATAAAATTCTCCATTTCCGTTTCGTTGCATATGCTTCGGAGCTGTCGCGCTAGCGCTCTCACTTCATCAGCCAAGTTTGCATCATCTGTCCGTTTTGCCACAATCTGCTCGAGCATTTCCGCTACCAATTCCCGCAACTGATCTGAGAACTGATTTTCCATCTCTCGTTGCCCCGATACAGGCTGCTCGTCCTGTGAATCCAGAGCGCTCAACCGGGAAGTTTGTGAGGAAGAATTTTCGGGGAGATCACTTTCGGGTAATTCGGTAGGCGCTACATTCAATTCTCCCCAAGAATCTACCAATGCCTTCAGTTTATTGTGTAGTTGCTCGGAATCTTTTGAGAATTTCGCAAGCACTCGTTTGACGCCTTCCCTTTTCTTGGCAATCGTTAGACTACCCTTCTTATTCTCTAATTGCTTTAACAACGCTTCCAGGGTATCGCCCCAAGCGGGACTCTCTGATACCGGGCTATGCACCGGATTTGACGAACTTGCTGCAGCATTATCAGCAGGATCTCCATTTTTCCCGGAGTTGCCTGAAATCTGATAATAAAGCTTGAGATAATTATCCGGTGTTGGAGGAATTTTGAGCGCCGCTAGCTGACGTAACGTTTCGCGCGCGATAATAGTCGGATTAGATTCTTTAAGCTGATTCATAGAATGCAAGAAAGAAGAAAATGAACATATTCAGATTACACAGTATTCGAAAAATATCGATTGCAACGCTGATATCTTGATTTCATCGATGATTTAAAGTCATTCAACCAATTTATTCTTTATCGCGTAGCGTATTAATTCTGAATTATTCGATAACTTGAGTTTCTCAAGTAAACGCGCACGATACACACTGACTGTTTTCGGACTTAAAAACATTTCCGCAGAAATTTCAGAGAGTGTTTTACCCGCAGCGATAAAGCATAATGTTTGATACTCACGATCGGATAGCGTGGTATATAGCGGTTTATCAACATCCATATTGATAATATTGGCCAATTCTTGCGCTACTGCAGGACTAACATATTTATCACCCGTCGATACCTGACGGATTGCTACTACCAATTGAGCCGGTGCGCTTTGCTTATTGAGATAACCCGAAGCCCCAGCTTTTAATGCGCGTATTGCAAATTCATGTTCGTTATGCATGCTGAGCATCAGTACTGCCAAACTTGGTTTGTCTTTTTTAATCTGTTTAAGAATCTCTATGCCATTCCTGTCCGGTAGGGAAATATCGAGTAACATGACATCAAAATCCTGTTGCCGAGCAATTTTAATTGCTTGAAAACCTGTTTCCGCCTCACCGGTAACCTTGATATCATCAGTCTCGCTCAATATCTGCTTCAAGCCTTGACGAACAATTGCATGATCATCGGCTATCATCACGCTTATCATGTAGACTCCCAGATTCTCAATGCCTTACAGCTCTTTTTCTTACTTTGGATGCTCCAGGTTGCAAGAACTCTGGATCATTTTTTGGTTCGATCGTATATTCAGATTGATAATCCAAATTTTCAGTAGGGATGAGGATTGTCACTTTGGTACCTTTCCCCGGTTCTCCCATAATGTGAAAATTCCCTTTTAATTGCTGGCAGCGCTCCCTCATTCCACGAATCCCAAAAGATTCATGTTTTCCCATATCGAGATCGGTAATTCCTCGACCATTATCAATTACTTCGAGCAAAACAACCTTATCTAACTCGACCAGTTTGACCTGTATATGCGTTGCGCTTGAATGTTTGGAAATATTTGTAAGAGTCTCCTGGAAAATTCTGAAGATTGCAATTGAGAGATCCGAATCTATCGAAATTTCATCACTGCTGCAGGACACCCGACAAACCATACCCGTCCGGTTGCTAAACTCTTTGGCTTGCCATTGTACCGCCGCAACTATCCCACAATCCAGAATTCCAGGCCGTAAATCCAATGAAATCCTTCGCGTGCTATCGATCACACGATCAACGAGAGATTCAATGGATTTTGCCTTCTGTTGATAAAATTCGATGGGTCTGGCTGCTGAATCCAGGAATGGAAATAACTCACATTTAATAGCCGTTAATGTCCCTCCGATATCGTCATGAATCTCTCTTGCGATGCGGGCACGCTCCTGCTCTTTTACTTTTTGCAAGTATGAAGACAATTCTGCAAGTTGTTCACGGGAGCGGGCAATTTCACGTTCGGCAAGTTTATTGCGGGTAATATTAACCATGATACCATCCCATAGTGTCGCACCATCCGGCATTCTTCTGGGTGTCGCCCGCAAGCTGATCCACTTAATATCGCTATCACCTTTAACTTGAATACACCCTTCCCAATTCCACGTTGAAAGTTGTTTGGCTGATATCATCATCAGTTGATCGTAGTAAACTCGATCATCCGTCAGAATCAATTCTGGAAATAAACCAGGATTGCTAATCAGCATTGATGGCGACAGTCCTAACAGAGTTTCGCTGGCATCGCTCACATATAAAAAACTTGCCTGGTGATTAGCATTCAATTGGAATTGAAAAACAACGCCCGGAAGATTGGATGTAATAGCCTGAAACAGTTCTTCGCTTTTTTGCAGTGCAGATTGTGTCGAAATAAACCGCTGATAATTTTCAAACTCACTGATGCTTCGTCTTATCACAGGAACTAATCTGGCTAGATCCGCTTTTGTCAAAAAATCATACGCACCCAATCCCATCAGATACTCGACTGCTTCATCGCTTACTTGATTGGATACAACTATCAGTAGAATGTCGGGTTTAATTCTTTTAACAATCCCAAGCACTTGCTTTGCGGTGAGTTGCGGCAAATTATTTTCAGAAAGAATTACATCCCAAGTCTGTGCTTTAAGTGCGGCTTCCAAATCTTTTATCGTATCGACACACGCATATTCAGCTTGAAAACCACCTTCAGCAAGGATCTCCAGAATCCGAATCACATCCTCATCCGAGGATTCTATCATCAATACTTTTAATGTCATGTCACGAATCATCTGAGTTCTTCATCCATCAAAGCCGATATCATGTCAAATAATAATATTCACAATTAACTACCTGAATATTTTTTCGATTTTACAAAACAATCATACTTAATAACATACTTTATATCACGAATTCCCGTTATTAATTCAAATATTAGATATAAATCATGAAGGTAAATTCCTAAACTTTTCAAAACGCTTTCCGATAACTGCAAGCAACGGTGGTTGTATACCCTCTTGGATTGCGGGGCATGCCAGCGTATTAAAGGCAATAGTGCCTAAACTAAATAGTTGAAAAAAGGAGAACCCAAATGCCACAAATCATTAACTCTAATGTCGCCTCATTGAATGCACAGCGTAACCTAAACACTTCACAAAATGCACTAAATACTTCATTAACTCGCTTATCTTCAGGCTTGCGGATTAATAGCGCCAAGGATGATGCGGCGGGTCTTGCAATTTCTGAAAGGATGACTTCACAAATACGCGGTTTAAATCAAGCTGTTAGAAATGCGAACGATGGTATTTCTCTTTCCCAAACAGCGGAAGGCGCATTAGGTGAAATCGGAGCAAACTTGCAACGTATCCGTGAGCTGGCCGTTCAATCTGCGAATGCTACCAATAGCGCTGGTGATCGCGCTTCGCTTCAAGCTGAAGCTGCGCAACTGAGCGCGGAAGTTACTCGTGTAGCCAGCCAAACTCAATTTAACGGCTTAAACTTATTGGACGGCTCGTTCTTGAATCAAAGCTTTCAAGTCGGTGCTAATGCCAATCAAACCATCAACATTGCGTCGATTGCGGATGCGAGATCCACTGCGTTAGGCAGTCACATTCTAACTACTAATGGTACCGCAATGGGAACAGCAACAGCAGCAGCTGCCGCTGCAGCTGCCAACGGTGTAGCGGTTGAAGCAGGTTTAACACTTGCCAATAATAAAGGCGTTACTGGTAACATTAGCTATGCGGCAGGCGATGACGCTAAAGCTATTGCAGCAGCCATTAATACGGCTGCTTCCGGTATCGGCATCACTGCAACCGCATCCAACAGCGCCACACTAGGTAATTTTTCGGGAACAGGCACTACTGCGTTGACAATCAATGGCAGTACAGTTTCTGCCACAATCACAGATGCCGCCGATCTCAGCGGTTTGGCTTCCGCTATTAACGGATTGCAATCCACTACCGGCGTCACCGCCTCATTCGCTTCTGCGACGGATAAATCGGTAATTACCCTATCAACCTCAGACGGTAGAGACATCGTACTGGCAAATTTCACCAATGGTACCATCACCGCAGATGTTACCGCCGGTGCAACCACAAGAACGCTAACCAGCGGTGGTAATGATTCATCAACCATCACAGGTACTGTTGAACTTACGAGTGCATTCGGACAAATCACTGCAGCGGGAAGTAACGCCACGGAATTTGGAGCCACCTCCAGTTCTTTTAACTCGGTTGCCACTTTAGATATTTCTTCTGCAACCAACGCACAAACAGCAATCAGAACATTGGACGAAGCATTAAAATCCATTAACAGCTCGCGTGGTGACTTGGGTGCGATTCAGAATCGCTTTAGTTCGACGATTGCAAACCTGCAAACCGCATCGGAAAATCTCTCAGCTTCTCGCAGCCGGATTCAGGATGCTGACTTTGCTGCAGAATCAGCAAACCTTACACGCGGGCAAATTCTGCAACAAGCTGGTGTCGCAATACTGGCACAAGCGAATTCACTTCCTAACAACGTACTCTCTTTGTTACGTTAATAAACAAACATAAAGTTGCTTTAAAAACAGCTGGAAGAGCCCGGAAACCAATTGAATCCATGCTCTTTCAGCAATAAGGAGTCGGATCATGACTATTAGTCAATTAAATGGAACTAATTCTTCGCCTGTTCCACCATTAACAACAACCGCCAGAAAAATCCCGGGATCAAGCACGGAAAACGCCGCATCAGTTGCCCCAACCATAGGATCAAAAATTGGCAATGTTGTGGAGTCCGCAGAACAAGTAAAACAAGCTGTCCAAAAAATTCAAGGAACTGTCAATAATCTGGCACAAAATTTGCAGTTCTCGATTGATGAAGATACCGGAAAAACAATTATCAAAGTAATGGATGTTCATACCGAGGAAGTCATCCGGCAGATTCCAACAGAAGAAGCGGTTAAGATAGCACGCACACTAGACAAAGTTCAAGGTCTGCTATTCAACGGCAAGGCATAATTAAACATAGGTAAAGTTTTCAAATGCTAGCATCACCAGGAATTGGATCAGGCTTAGATATTAACGGAATCGTTAGCAAATTAATGCAAGCGGAAAGCCGCCCACTTACTGCGCTTGATAGCAAAGAAGCTAAGCAACAAACACAATTAACCGCATTCGGCAGCTTGAAGGGAGCGTTATCTTCATTTCAAAATAGCCTTACTGCACTCTCAAGCCCGGCAAAATTTAACGCAATATCGGCAAGTATTACCGATAACACATTAGCTAATGTCAGCGCAACATCTGCTGCGGTAACGGGGAGTCACTCGATCGAAATTCAGGCTCTCGCACAAGCGCAAAAATTAAAATCCGCCAATTTTCTTACAACTGACGCAAACGTCGGAAGCGGCACCATTACCATACAATTTGGAACCTACAATGCTGGCACATTTACACTGAATCCTGATAAATCAGCAAAATCAATAACGATTTCTTCTGGAAACTCGTCACTCGCAGGCGTTCGAGACGCGATTAATCAAGCTAAAGCAGGGGTAACTGCCAGCATTATCAATGACGGCTCTGGTTATCGTTTAGTACTCGCCTCGAACGAAACCGGCCTAAGCAACGCACTGAAAATAACAACTATCGATAATGATTTAACAAATACCGATAATGCCGGTTTATCGCAGCTAGCATATGATGCTTCAACGGGTGGTACAGCCAATCTGACTCAGACAACCGCCGCAAGTAATGCTTCTCTAGTTATTGACGGTATTTCAATCAGTAAAGCCAGTAACAAAATAACAGATGCTATTGAAGGTGTCACATTGGATCTGTTGAAAACGAATGCCGGCACTACTACAACACTAAATCTGGCACGAGATACTGCTGGCATTAATAGCGCCATAACTGCGTTTGTAAAAGGATTTAACGATCTTAATAAAACAATAGTTGATGTCTCAAAGTATGATGCCGCGACTAAAAAAGCATCTATTTTAACTGGAGATTCAACAGTTCGTTCAGTGCAAACCCAAATTCGCAAAGCCATTTCTGATCCATTAACCACTGCTGGAGGAGGACTAAGCTTATTATCGGAAGTGGGTATTTCTTTCCAAGCAGACGGAACTCTAAAATTTGACTCTAGCAAGTTAACACAGGTCTTAAATGATCCAACAAAAGATATTTCAACATTATTCGCTTCGGTGGGGAGAACAAGTGACAGCCTTGTATCGTTTGTAAGCGCTGATTCAAATACTGCAAATGGTAAATACGCTCTTAATATCACTCAACTTGCAACACACGGTACCGCTATTGGCAGCACCGCTGCTGCATTGACTGTTAATACAGGAATTAATGATTCTTTAAATTTTACGATCGATGGAGTGAATGCCAGTATCACGCTTGCTGCAGGCACCTATACTGCGAATTCTCTAGCTGCGGAACTTCAATCCCGAATCAATGGAGCATCTGCAATATCTTCAGCAGGATTAAAAGTTACTGTTAGTCAATCCGCCGGGATATTGACGGTAACCTCCGAAAAATATGGCTCGGAATCCTCTGTAAAAATAACGGGGGGAAATGGAAAGGCAGATCTTTTTGGCACTCCTGTTGAAACCAATGGAGTCGATGTCGCAGGAACGATTAATGGGGTTGTTGCAACAGGTTCCGGTCAAACACTTACCGGTGCAGCAGAAAGTAGTGGTTTGATCCTTAAAATCACTGGAGGCAGCACAGGCAGTCGCGGAGATATCGATTTTGCACATGGTTTTGCTCAAAAACTAAACAAAACAGTTGATGGCATGCTGAAGGGGAAACTGATCGATAGCCGCATTGACGGTATTAATGCATCCATTAAAGATATTGAAGTTCAACGTGAAAAATTACAGCTTCGACTCGAAAATATTGAAAAACGTATACGTGCGCAATTTACAGCTCTTGATGCAACAATTGCCAGTATGACCCAAACCAGTAATTTCTTACAGCAACAATTATCCAAACTACCAAGCACAACAAATAATTAGACACGATGCGAGGAGAATGAGTATGTTTACCGCCACGAACTCTGCGATTTCTGCCTATCAACGGATTGGCGTTGAAACAAGCGTTGAGTCTGCAAATCCTTACAAACTTATCTTGATGCTATTCGAAGGAGCGCAAGAGGCTTTAAATAGAGCAACAATGCATATGCAACTTAACGAAATTGCCGAGAAAGGACAAATGATCTCCAAAGCCATCATGATTATTGATCATGGCTTAAAAGCAAGTCTAGATATGAATGCCGGTGGAGATTTAGCAATCAAATTACAAGCGCTTTATGATTACATGACGCATCAACTGTTAGTCGCAAATATCCAAAACAACATAGAGAAAATTAGCGAGGTTAATAAACTTCTATCAGAACTCTACAGCGCATGGAAAGAGATTGGACAGTTTGCAGAAACTCAAAAATAATTACCGCTAAATAAATAGTTTTAAAAAAGGCGCTCTATACAATGAACAGCTCTCAAATACTGATGACATATAACGCAATACTCGCCATTACCGGAAAAATGCTAATTGCTGCGCAAAATAGTGAATGGGATCAGCTAGCCAAACTTGAAAAAGAGTGCAGGCAATTGACTGAATTATTAATTATAAATGACCCAGAACCAATTCTAGACGAACAACTACTTCAGAAAAAAGTAAAAATAATCCATCAAATCCTAGCTGATGATGCACAAATTAAAGCGATTACGGAACCTTGGCTGAAAAAACTTGAAGACATGTTAAATACTACTGATCGCTCATATAGCATACAACAGGCTTATCAAACCTTCAGTTTATAGCTGAATCCGTCAAAGCAGGCTGCAAAACCTAGCTGACCTTAAGATACATAAGTTGCCGTGATTCCCTCGATCCCCAAAATCGAAATACCTCATGTTACTTCACCCTCAATAAAGCCTATTACACCGGTAACACCGGTATCAGCGCTTGCGCCTGTCTCGAGTGCAGTAAACGAATTTATACCAGGAGAAAAATATCAAGCTGTAATTGAAGCACGTTTATTAAACGGAAATTCGCAGGTTCTTGTGGCAGGCCAGCACCTACAAATGCGTTTACCTGAATACTTACAGCCAGGGCACAAGCTGGAACTCGTATTTAGCTCAAAAGAACCGAATTTAAAATTCTTACTTCTGAATGAATCCCAACCCGGTGCCGACAAAGATATATCAATCAGCACCACAGGCCGATTCCTTGGCAATCTTATACAAAATGTTTTGCAGCAAGCAGCAACAAAACCATCTCTATTACAATCAATTCATTCTCCCGCCCTTAGTAGCTCAGCACCTATTCTGAGCGAAAATCTTATAAATAAGACTGAATTACCCGGTTTATTGCAAAAAGCAATTGTACAAAGTGGATTATTCTATGAATCACATCAAGCACAGTGGATCAATGGAGAAAACAAGCTTGAAAATTTGCAGCAAGAACCTCAAGGAAAACTAATGGTGTTATCAATGGATTCATCGCCAACTAAAACGGGAGTGACTGCAACTCTTAACTCTGATATACCCGTGCATAACCAGATAATTCCGTTAGTTCAACAGCAACTTAATACACTTGAAACAGGTCATCTGCTGTGGCGAGGGGAAGTTTGGCAAGGGCAATTAATGGAATGGGAAATTGATGAGCATCCGCAAAACGATGACAATCGAAACGATAATGATCCCGCTGAGCAATGGCGAACGAAAATAAAACTATCAATGCCGCAGCTTGGTGAAATCATCGCCACCATTGGATTCAATTCAAAAGGCATAAAAATTAGCTTGCAAACTTCTGAAGCTGATACCGCCAATCTCCTAAAAATCAATCAGGCGCCATTTACTACTGATTTAAAATCGGCTGGATTGAATATTCAATCTGTTGAAGTTCAACACCATGGAACGGAATGAATCACATCTAACCGCAGTTGCTCTTGCATACCGGGAGGGACAAGTCGCGCCCAAGGTAGTTGCGAAAGGTCGCGGTTTGATTGCTCAAGAAATTATTAAGCGTGCAAAGGAAGCCGGCATCTATGTGCATGAATCCAGTGATTTGGTTTCACTATTAATGCAAGTTGACCTAGATGATCGCATTCCCCCACAACTCTATGTTGCGGTTGCAGAGCTGCTTGCGTGGCTTTATCGTTTGGAGCAAGGTAAAACAAACTCATTATCTACTCATATTAAAGATACAGTGCAAAAAAATCTTGGGAAAATATAGCTATGCAAACCTCAAATCAAAGATCTGAAACTTCCTCAGTACTGGAACCAACACAATTTACACAGGAAGACAATAGTGAAAATTTCCGGATACACTCGGAAATTGACATTCTTTTCATTCTTCGTGAAATCATGCAGGCAAATTCTCTGATTACTGTCTATCCAAATTATGATAGCGATTTCATTTTGTCTTCCATTCTTGCAATTTATCCAGATAAAAAACAAATGATTATTGATTATGGCGCCAATGAAAAATGTTGCCAAAAAGCGCTGCAATCAGAAAAACTGGCGATAGTTACCACACAAAACAGGGTAAAAATAGAATTTGTTTGTAATCAAATCAGAAAATTGCAATTTGACGGTCAGGATGCTTTCGCCGTCAACATACCTGAATCCCTCTTACGCATCCAGCGCCGGAGTCATTTTCGTATAACCACACCGATTGCGAAACCATTGAAATGCGTTATCCCAATTCCTGGAACAAGCTCTTCTAACGCAGAGGTAGCGTTACTGGACATCAGCTGCGGTGGAATCGCTGTTATTGATCAACACCCTGTCATCAACTTCGAACCTGGCACTATTTATAACAATTGTCAGATTGCACTCCCTGAAGTTGGCACTATCACTGTAAATATTCAGGTAAAAAATACCTATGAAATTACACTACGCAGTGGTCAAAACTGCTTTCGTGCCGGCTGTCAATTTATTGAACTAAAAGGAAATATGCAGACATTGATTCAGCGTTACATCATAAAACAAGAGCAAATCAGAAAAAACAAATGATTGCAGATCAATCCTTACGGCTTAGATAATTTGAAATCGCAACAAATTTCTCCAAGGGTAAATTTTCTGCTCGGATCCCGGGGTCAATCTTCAACGCTATAAAATCTTCCGGGTTCAAATAGTGATACAAAGCATTACGAAGAGTCTTACGTCGCAACGAAAATGCAGCCGTAACAATTTTTGAAAATAACTCCTCGTCAGTGGCTAATACGATAGGATTCATCTTTGGAATCATGCGGACCACAGCCGATTCAACTTTTGGCACCGGATTAAAAGATGCAGCAGGCACATCAAGCACACGCTCCATATCGAAGCGGTACTGCAGCATCACCGAGAGCCTGCCATAATCAGAAGTATCGGGAACTCCGACCATGCGTTCAACCACTTCTTTTTGCAACATAAAATGCATATCGTGAATATGCTCTGAAAATTGGCTCAAATGAAATAGCAATGGAGTTGAGATGTTATAAGGCAGATTTCCGATAATTCTAAGTTTCCTGCCTAAGCTCGAAAAATCAAATTTGAGCGCATCCGACGTAAAAATAGTCAATTTCTCGGATGCAAGCTCGTGATGAAGCCAAGCCGAAATATCACGGTCAATTTCAATCACATCCAGATGATCGACCATCCGGAGTAACGGTCTGGTTAACGCGCCTAAACCTGGACCAATTTCGATAATCCGATCGGCCTTCTGGGGATGAATTTCTGAGATTATTTGTGCGATAACCGATTGATCGATTAAAAAATTCTGACCAAAGCGCTTGCGCGGATTATGTTGAAATCTCACAGCACAGCCTGATTCCGTGCTAACTGCACAGCCGCTTCTATCGCTGTCAGTAAGCTCCCGGCATTGGCACGACCAGTACCTGCCAATTCCAAAGCCGTGCCATGATCAACCGATGTCCGAATAATGGGCAATCCGAGGGTAATATTAACACCTTCTCCAAAGCTGGCATGTTTTAATACGGGTAGCCCTTGATCATGGTACATCGCAAAAACGCAATCGTATTGCTTTAGCTGCACCGGGCTGAATAATGTATCGGCAGGCAGCGGACCTGCTAACTGCATACCTTCTGAGCGCAGCTTATCCAGTACCGGAATAATCACATCGATTTCCTCTCGGCCCAAATGACCGGATTCACCTGCATGCGGATTGAGTCCTGCGACGGCAATACGGGGGCTGGCTATATTAAACCGCGTTACCAGATCGCGCTGGATGATGCGCAATTTGCTTTCGATACCCTCTGCAGTGATAGCGGCCGCAACATCCCGTAGCGGCAAATGCGTTGTTGCCAATGCCACTCGCATGTTACCGCCGACCAACATCATCACCACGGCGCTCTGCGTCAATTCGGCCAAATACTCAGTGTGCCCAGAGAATTGGATGCCCGCATCATTAATCACGCCTTTATGAACCGGCGCCGTTACCATGCCATGCATTGCTCCTGTTTGACACGCAGTTACAGCATGTTGCAATGTCGCCAATACATAGCGGGCATTCGCACAATTTAACTTCCCCGCGACCGCAGGTTCCGTTAACGGAATGTGAAGAAACTGCAAGCTGCCGGGTTGATGCTGAGCCGGCGAAACGGTTGCAATGTCAATAAGCTTTAAGGGTAATTTCAGTTGCCGCGCCCGTTCCAGCAACATATCACCGTCCGCTATCACTACCAGCTTGCATGATAGCGGCCGTTGCGCAATTTGAACGCATAAATCAGGGCCGATTCCGGCAGGTTCGCCAGCCGTCAGTACCAGCGTAGGAACAAATTCTTCGCTCACAATTCTTCGTCCAGACGATATTCCACGTAGGCTTGATCGCGTAACTGCCTCAACCATTCCTGAATAACCACGTCGGCTTTCCGGGTGCGTATTGCTTGCCGCGCCGTCTGCCGACGCCGGTCAAGACTAATATCCTGCGAACGGCGCTCCAGCACCTGGATCAGGTGCCAGCCAAATTGTGTTCTTACAGGCTCGCTGATCTGACCTGGCAGCAATTCATTCATGGTGCGTTCAAAGTCAGTCACGGTATCCCCCGGCGAAAGCCAGCCAAGATCACCGCCGGCAGAAGCACTGGAATCCTCAGAATAAAGCTTGGCAACTTCCTCAAAATTTTCGCCATTATCCAATCGCGCTTTGATCGCAAGAATTTTTTGCTTACCTTCGTTTTCAGAAGTCAGCTCGTTAATTTTTATCAGTACATGGCGCGCATGGGTTTGATCGATAATGACTGTCGGCACTTCCTGAGCGCGCCTGCCCAATAATTTGAAAATATGAAAACCATTCGGACTTTGAATCACCGGGGTAACTTCATTCAGTTGCATGGATTCCAGCAGTTGTGCAAAAGACGGCCCTAGCTGAGCAACCGGACGCCATTCGATAATACCTCCGTTCCTGGCATCGGCAGCATCTGAATATTCCGCCGCTACCTGTGCAAAATCCGCGCCTTCTTTCAGTTTCTTCAGCGCCGTTTCCGCTCGATCAGCTCTTTGCTCTATTTGACTGCTATTCATATTCTCTGTGACCAAGACCATGATGTGCGCCAACCGGAATTCTTCTTGACCGTCACTGCTCGCCTCTTGAGTTTGCAGATAATTATCGACTTCCCCTTCCGTCACGTTCACTTGATTCTTAACTTCTCGATCCTTGAGTCGTGTCATAATCATTTCGTCTCGGATTTCCTCACGAAACTTGCTATAACTGACACCTTCATTTTCCAGCGCGGCATAAAATTCGGGAAGCGACAACTTATTATCTTCAGCAATGCGCTGAATAGTCTCATCCACTTCGCTTTCGGCAACAGATAGTCCAACTTCTTTAGCATGCTGAAGTTGAATGTGCTTAGTGATCACCGATTCCAATACTTGATTCTCCAGGGCTTGCTGTTCGGGGATACGCATCCCTTGCTGTTGTAACCGGGCAACCGCCATTTTAATCGCTTCGTCAAGCTCCTGACGGGTGACAACGTCTTCGTTGACTACCGCAACAATATGATTGAGTGGTTTGGGGGCAGGTATGAAGGCTAATTCTTGGGCGCTGACAGGAATAGAAAAGCTGCTGATAATAAAAAATAAAATGCAGAAATTGAATCTCTTATGCATAAAATAGCGATACTTGAAGAAAGATTGCAATCAACCGTATCAATGAACGCTGGTATAACCCGGAATACTCTGTTGCAATACTTGCAATGGATTGTTGCCGATTCCCATCAAACCCTTTAGTTCCAATTGTACGAAAAATGCCGTCGTGGTTGTTTGTGTAGCTGTGGTCAAGCGTTGCATCACAAGCCTAAGCGCCCAACAGCAGGTGTTATATTCGAGGCCCGCCAATCCGGCCAGAATCTTGTCGTCCTTCAGCGAATAATTGACCCTCGTCACGCCATGCCAGTTCCCGTACAGCGGCCACTGAAAAGACGTATCGACCTGTTCCAATACCTCTCGGGAAAAACGATAGCCAAAGTTGAGCACTTTCCCCGGTTCCGGCTGATAACTGATACCGCTACGGATTTTTTCAACCCAGCCTCTGGATTCATCCATCTGAATATTGGAATCGGTGCTGAGCGTCGGTGTCAAACGGCCGGATACCGCCGCAACAAAATCATTTCTGCCGCTGGTAACCTGTGGAAAAGGCAAGGTAACCCGCGGATCGGTAAAATTGATTTGCTGACCCACGGCAATGCGCAAGTGCTCGATACCCGTTTCTTTTTCAATAAATCGCGACGTTAAAGCCAGCACTGTACGGTTCGCATCATTAATCCGGTCGCCGCCGCTGAAACGATTCTCGGTAAGAATCTGGGCAAAACTGAAGTCATTGATCGCGGAATCAAAATTCGGCAAATAGCTTTGATTCCGGTAAGGTGCATAAACATAAAACAAGCGCGGTTCCAAGGTTTGCACAAAATCCCTGCCGCCCATCTGCATTTGACGGTCAAACGCAATACCGCTATCCAAGCTTACGATCGGAACAGCGCGGTTAATGTTTTCCCCTCTGTCGTCGACCGGCGCAGCCAGATTATAGTGCGTGTAATGCAAACCGAACTTCGGCGTTATATATCCAAATTCATTCCGCAAAGGTGCGCTGACAGTGGGATACAGGATCGTCCGGTTGCCATCAACCAGCGTTGGATGATAAAAATTTGTCCAACTGCTCTGCATCTCAAAATCCAGTTTACCAATATTATATTTTTTTGCATTTAAGGCTAGATGCGGTAGCCGTTCATAGGGCGAAACAAACAATGCAAAAGGATCCTGCAAAATCTGGAAGCGCTGCGCAAAACCGGTGAAATGAACTGTCCCATCATTACCCAGCCGCCCGTTATACGTAAAACCGCCCTGTTGCGACAGGTTGGTCAAGCTGGTTTGCGCCAGATTCGGGGTTAATTCGCGGAAATAGCGATCATCGGATACTTGATTATAATTCAGGAAACCGCGCCAACCGCTGGCAAGGCTTTGCGTATGCGTATATAAAATACCCCAGCGGGTTTGATTGTTCTGGATGTCATGCGGCAAAATATCGAGCAGCAAATGGCCGTTCATGTTATTGCTGCCGATATAGCGCAATTCGTTGCTCAGTAAAAACCCGCGTTCGGTCATGATACGGGGTGTAACGGTCGCATCCAGGTTCGGCGCAATGTTCAAATACACTGGCAACCCCATATCAAATCCGGTTCTGGCATTATAACCGGCAACTGGCGCGAGCAATCCCGATTTCCGCTGCCCGCTGTAAGAAAAATCTAGCCAGGGTGAATACAAAATCGGCACGTCTTTGAATATCACTTGGACGTGCTTAGCGGTACCGACTTCTTTTTTATTGTCGACTTCCAGTTCCTTGGTACGCAAATACCAATCATGATTTCCTTCCGGGCAAGTCGTGTAACTGGTTTTTTTCACCCGGTAATGATCTTTTCCTTCGAACAGTAAAATATCTCCGGAACCGCGCCCCTCGCCTTCTTTCATCGAATAACGCGGCTCGGTCAGATGCCCCACCTCGGTTTGCATATTCAATTCCAGGTGTTTTCCTTGCAACACGTCTTTAGGTCTTTCCAGACGGATATTCCCTTCTACTTCGGTGTCTTCGGACTGTTCATAATACTTCATGCGATCGGCAGTGAGTACATTATCACCATGATGCAGCACGGCGTTACCGGTCGCTTCGATCTCTTGCTTGTAATAGCCTTTAATGTAATCGGCTTCGATTGACACAGGCTTCTTTTGAGGTTTGATGATGGATTTTTTTTCATTTTCCACTGGATGAGAGGGTCGCTTACTCCAACCGGTCAGTGGCAAAATCAGTAAAAATACCAGGATGAGTATACTGTTAATAATTCGTATATTCATTCTGAAACTAATGCTGGGAATCCCAATTGAATAGGTTTAATTGCATGTTCCACTTGTTATCCAATGTATTCACCCGAATCTTATCAACATTTAGCGGATCTGATTAATTAATTTGCAAGCTATTGTACTATTTATTTCAGTACCCTATCCATCAAAAATCAGTCATTGCATGCGATAAATCATGCATTCGAAGGATTTATCTTGCACGAAACATAAAGTAAACCGCACCAACCATACACAAAGCAGCCCATACATAATCCAATTTCAGCGGTTCTTTTAAATACAACAGTGCGAAGGGCACGAACACCGATAACGTAATTACTTCCTGCAAGATTTTAAGCTGCGCGACGGATAAAACCGTAAAGCCGATCCGGTTGGCGGGAACCTGTAGCATATATTCGAAAAATGCAATGCCCCAACTAATCAAAGCGGCAATCACCCATGGTTTGTGATTGAGTTCCTTTAAATGCGCGTACCAGGCAAACGTCATGAACACGTTGCTCATGGTGAGCAAAAGTATCGTTTGCCAAATCTCACGCAACTTTTATATCCCCAAATCCTGCCACATCGCATCGACGCGCTTTTTAACCGCTTCCTCCATCACGATCGGTGTTCCCCATTCCCGATTGGTTTCTCCCGGAAATTTATGCGTCGCATCCAGTCCCATTTTTCCGCCTAATCCCGAAATCGGACTGGCGAAATCGAGATAATCGATCGGCGTGTTTTCCACCAGCAGGGTGTCGCGCACCGGATCGACCCGGGTGGTAATCGCCCAGATGACTTCCTTCCAGTCGCGTACATTGATATCGTCGTCAGTGACGATAATGAACTTGGTATACATGAATTGCCGCAAAAAACTCCAGATACCGAACATCACTCGCTTACTGTGGCCAGCATACTGTTTTTTCATGCTAACCACCGCCATACGGTATGAACAACCTTCCGGTGGTAAATAGAAATCGGTGATTTCCGGGAATTGTTTTTGCAGCAATGGTACGAAAACTTCGTTCAACGCCACCCCGAGAATAGCCGGTTCATCCGGCGGTTTACCAGTGTAGGTGGAATGATAAATCGGGTTACGCCGCATCGTGATACGATCAATGGTAAATACCGGAAACGTTTCCTGCTCGTTGTAATAACCGGTGTGATCACCATAAGGGCCTTCTAATGCAGTCTCTCCGGGATGGATCGCGCCTTCGAGCACAATTTCGGCGCTGGCAGGAACTTGCAAATCGTTACCGATGCATTTCACCACCTCGGTTTTCGCGCCACGCAGCAAACCGGCAAATTGATATTCGCTCAAACTATCCGGCACCGGTGTCACCGCGCCCAGTATGGTCGCGGGATCGGCGCCCAAAGCGACTGCCACCGGGTAGGATTTGCCTGGATTGAGCAAGCAAAATTCACGGAAATCCAGCGCACCGCCCCGGTGCGCCAGCCAGCGCATGATCACTTTATTAGGACCAATGACTTGCTGCCGGTAAATGCCTAAATTCTGCCGGGTTTTATTCGGCCCTCGCGTCACCGTCAAACCCCAGGTGATCAGTGGCGCGATATCACCTGGCCAGCAAGTTTGCACCGGCAACCTGTTCAGATCAACGTCACTGCCTTCCCACACAATTTCCTGACACGGCGCACTTCCTAATTCCTTCGGCGCCATATTCAATACTTGCTTCAACACCGGCAATTTGTCCCAGGCGTCCTTGAGTCCTTTTGGCGGATCAGGCTCTTTCAAATACGCCAGTAATTTTCCAACATCGCGGAGTGCTTCAACCGATCCCTGTCCCATTCCCAACGCTACCCGCTTGGGTGTGCCGAACAAATTACCCAGTACTGGTATGGAATGTCCTTTAGGATGTTCAAATAATAGCGCCGGTCCTTGTGATTTCAGAACACGATCGCAAATTTCCGTCATTTCCAACACGGGATCGACAACCGCGACGACTCGTTTTAGTTCGCCCATCGCTTCCAATTGCGCTAAAAAATCACGCAAGTCTTTATAGTGCATCGCAAATCCTTAACGCGGAAACATCAGAAAATCAAGCGCGATACCGAAAAATATCGTCATACCCACCCAGTTATTGTGTAAAAAAGCCTTGAAACACAATGCCCGGTCACGGTTGCGAATCAGTGAGTATTGATAGGCAATCAAAACCACCGCAACTGCCAACCCGGCGTAATAAACCCAATTCATTGACTGCAATTGTCCGATGACCGCCATGATCGCGATAAAACAGCTATGGCATGCCATCACCCCCAGCACGTCAAATTGACCGAAAGTAATTGCCGAGGTTTTAATGCCGATTTTCAGATCATCGGGTTTATCCACCATCGCATAGGCAGTGTCGTAGGCAATTACCCAAAACAAATTGGCCAGCATCAAAACCCAGACAATCGACGGCAAGCTATCGGTTTGCGCGGCGAATGCCATCGGTATTCCAAAACTGAAAGCAATACCTAAATAAGCCTGCGGCATCGCAAAGAAACGCTTAGTGAACGGATACGAAGCAGCTAAAAAAAGCGCTGGAACGGATAAAACAATGGTCAATTGATTCAAGGGCAGAATCAGCAGAAATGCAATCAGGCTCAATCCCCCCGCCAGCAATAGAGCTTCCCTGGAACCGACCCGGCCCGCCGCCATCGGCCGGTTCTTGGTTCGTTCGACATGCGGATCAAAATCACGGTCTGCATAATCATTGATGACGCAACCAGCGGATCGCATCAGCACCGTGCCGAGCACAAAAATGACAAAAACATGCGCGTCGGGCAATCCTTGAGCAGCAAACCACAGTCCCCAAAGCATCGGCCATAACAACAGCAGGATGCCAATCGGTTTATCCAGGCGCATCAATTGCGCGTAGGTTTGAATTCGTTCTGTCATGCTCATAACGGTAAATCCAAAATACCCGGTAAAAAAACTTCGGTTACTAAAATCGATTGCCCATGCAACGTAAACAACGAACGTCGCGCCCACAAATGGGGTGGCTTGGTTGACAGCCGGCGACAGGCGCGATCATAAAGAAAATGACCGCGACTGACTTTCTTATACACCAAGGGAGTACGTTTAATTTTCGGGTTCGTAAACAAAACGGTACCGAGCGATTTGTTGCCCAAGCCGCTTAATCCCCGCCAAGCGCCACGTAAATTTTTGCGCGCCACCACCGAATGCGCAAACACCACTGGTTTCTGACCGCAATAAAGGTAAACTTCCCGCACCATGGCCCATTCACAAGAGCGTAATTGCAAGATATCCAGTTCATCGCCATACACCCTGCGTAACGACTGAAACACCGGTTGCACAAAAAAATGCGAACAACGTTCCTGAATGCGGCGTGTCAAAGAACCGCGATCTTGCAACCAAATACGCTGAGGATATGAAACCGAGGTCAATGCCGCATGCCATGCCAACGGATACGCTTTATTCATCTGGGTAAAGCGATTACTTCAAAAGGTTGCATGATAAAAATACGGTCCGGAAGCGGAAACAAAGTCGCTAAAAAGTTGAATCGTGATTATACAACAGTCTTCGCAAAGGAATTACAAAGCAAATCCAGTCATGCAGAATCGTTCGAACAAATTTCCGTTATCACATAAAATGCTTGAGTACCGCAGGAAATTTTACAATTTAGCTCTTATATCATTTTCCTGGCATAGAACCATGTTAAATTTATCTCTAACAACAAAGTTAAGTTCCAATACCCGATAACTTATGCTGCTTTTTCCACTTTCAGCAATCTGCAAATACATTGAATGAATAACCCCCTGGAAAAATTAGAAGTCTTTCCCTGGAATGAAAATCTTGATACCGGAATCGCGATTATTGATGAGCAGCACAAAAAGCTTGTTTCGCTGCTTAATCAACTGGCCGGTACACTGGCACGCGGCAATCTGGTGGAAACCAACGATATTTTCACCAAACTGACAGAATACGCCGAATTTCATTTTGAAACGGAAGAAGCGATCTGGGTCGAACACCTGGGCGACGATTCCTGGCTTTCCTCCCATCAGCTTAATCATTCCTCGTTTCTTCCTAAAGTACTTGAGCTTAAAGAAAGCGAAGCCACCCAGTCACATACCGAGGTGATTGAAAGTATTATTCTATTCCTGATTCGCTGGCTGGCATTCCATATTCTCGATAGCGACAAGCGCATGGCATTTTTTATCCAATACCGCGATAAAGGCTTATCTTTCGATGATGCAAAGATCGCATCGGATAAAAAAATGAGCGGTTCGATCCGGCTCGTGATTGAAACGGTCATGCGCATGTACGATAGCTTATCTTCCACAACACTGGAATTGATGCGTGAAAGCCATAAGCGGCTTGCGATTGAAAAGGAACTCCACAAAACCAACAAGCAGCTTCTTAAAGCCAACTTAAGATTGGAATCGCTGGCAATCACGGATCAACTCACCGATCTCTATAACCGGCGGCATTTTAACAATGTATTTGCTCGCGAATTGAAAAGAGCCAAACGCGATAAAATTCCGCTGGCTTTGATCATGCTGGATATCGATCACTTCAAGAAAATCAACGATCAACTTGGCCACAGCGCTGGCGACCGGGTGTTGATCCAAGTGGGTCAGAAGCTAAAAGAAATTTGCCATCGACCCGGCGATTTCCCTTTCCGCCTCGGTGGCGAAGAATTCTGCATTCTCGCAGCCAACTTGGATCATCAAGGTACTGCGGAATTTGCGGAGATCATTAGAAAAGAAATCGAGAATCTGAATATTCCCAATCAATACATGAGCACACAGCAATATTTGACCGTATCAATCGGTTGCGTCACGCAGATCCCCGGCAAGGCGGATACGATCGACAGCTTCATGTCGGAGGCGGATACCCGCTTGTATCAGGCTAAAGAACTCGGGCGCAATCGCGTTGTATGTGGCGTTTAGCCATTAATTTTTCGACCAGCGCTACCATCAAACTAACAAATCGTTCACCGGTTTCAAAACTTCCGGCCGATCGGGATCGTTGATCAATTCCAGCAGATTAATTTCGATATTCCGGGAAATTGCAGTCAATGGCAGATCGTTCGGCTGAAACCCAAAAGGATTTTCAATTTCATCACCGATCGCATCCAGTTCAAAAAACGCATATGAAATCATCAGTACCACTACCGGTGTCAGCACTCCGGTGGTTTCAACCAGACCGAATGGCAGAAACAAACAATACGCCGCAACAATGCGGTGAATCAATACCGAATAGCTGAACGGAATCGGGGTATTTTTGATACGCTCGCAGGCACCCAAAACATTTGAGAATTCGTTGAGTTGCGCTTCCATGAAAGGATGATTGAACTCCCCCAGCCACTGACGCCGCCGCGCTGCAGCCAAATCCCTGCTGAGTTGCTGCAAAATCGCCAACGGGCGATGCGCTGACGCAATCGCTCCGGAGAGATCATCCGCAGGTAAGAATTTCTTTAAGTCTTCCGCCGGATCCTCATTACGCAAATGACAGCGCAAAGAATGCGTAAAAGCAATGATACGTTTAACAAAAACCGTACGGAATTGCTTGATCTCCTCATGATCCTGCTGCGAATCGATCATATGGCAAGCTTGGCGAGCCAAGCTGCGGGTCGTATTGACCAGTGTTCCCCAAAGTTTACGCCCTTCCCAGAACTTATCATACGAAGCGTTGTTGCGGAAACCCAAGAACACACCGATCGCTACGCCGATTAACGCAAAGGGGGTCGTTGTCAGCGTGTACTTCTGGATGCTGTAATACAGCTCCACATAGGTCACAATCATTGCGACTACGGTCACACCGAAAATCCGCGGCCAGGTTTCTGTGAAGCTACTGCCGCGAATTTGAAACAGCAATCGCAACCATGACACTTTCTCTTTAACAATCACTCAGTAACTACTCCCTCTAATAATTGATGGGCGATTGGATTAAATATCAGCCCCGGCGATAAAGATCCAATATGCGAGCATATCAGCTCATTTTTACTAGAAGCGTAACAGAAAATTGGCAAGCGAAGAATCTTGCCGGATGGAATATAAAAACTTCGGCACTATTTTAGGAAATATTGCCGTCGAATCGGATAATCCGGTGAAAGGGGGATACCCGAAATATCCCCCATTACTGGAAATTAATCGCCAACCTCAATCCATGCGGCGGCGCCACAGCGTGAATCCCAAGAGTCCTAGCCCGGTGAGAAGCGTTGCATAGGTTGCCGGTTCCGGAACAGCCGACACCGATATATTATCGATCGCGGTATTGAGAATACCACCGTCTGTTGTGGTCCAGCGAAAAGCTGTAATGGGCGTGCTACTGGTGATACCGACGTAAATCAATGCACCGCCAACCGGATTGTCGAGATTAAGCGTGTCCAATAATGTACTACCGTTAAAAACACTCACAGTACCGGGACCAAGTCCGTTCAGATAGCCATTAAAACCCACGGCAGATTGTCCGATTGTGAAAGTCACCAGAATATCTTCATCGCCCGAAGTAGTCAGAACATGCTCGGTAACTGGATTGAGATTGGCGCCAAAGTTGGTATACGGCACCCCGGTAACTACCAAATTGGGAGCATGGATCGGCGCAAACGGTGTATAGGTCGCAATGCCCCGCGTAATCGAAGAAAAAATATTCGTATCTTTCGGTGTAAATGAAGTGAAATCTTCTATCAGTGTCGTACTGGCGGCCGCATCAAAAGCTGCTTTTGAATCATAAAAAGTAACCGCTGCCAGCGTTGATTCAGCAACAAAGCTCATTGCAGCAAAAAAAGCCGCTGGAATAATGGGTTTATTCATTCTGAAATACCTCCAAAAAAATTAAATCAAAGAATGCAGTTAACCGGCTTATCAGAAATAGGAATTTTAGTCGCTTTCCGGCTAATGGGATTGTGATAAAAATCACTGTGAAATCGCAATAGTTTTTCAGCCATATCCAGAATACTGTAATTTTATCAAGGCTTTCCAATGATTCAACTGCAATCATTCACACGCGCAAATATTCGTTTCTTTCACCCAGCCAGCGGTCGATATGCCGTTGCGCCAGCTCCGGATAATGATCGAGCATTTCATTTGCGGCAGCTTGTGCGGCTTCCAGTAAATCACGATCCTGCTCCAGATCGGCGAAGCGCAACATCGGCACACCGCTCTGCTTGGCGCCGAGAAACTCGCCGGGGCCGCGCAATTGTAAATCCTGACGGGCAATTTCGAAACCGTCAGAATGTTCAAAAATGATACGCAACCGTTTGCGGGCTACTTCCGATAAGGGCTGCTGGAATAATAAGATGCAGATACTGGCGTCGGATCCACGGCCCACACGTCCGCGCAATTGGTGCAATTGCGACAACCCCATGCGCTCGGCATTCTCAATCACCATCAACGATGCATTGGGTACATCGACACCTACTTCGATAACCGTTGTCGCGACCAGCAACTGAATAGCGCCTCGTTTAAACAAATCCATCACCTCAGTTTTTTCCTGCGGAGACAAGCGCCCATGCACCAGCCCGACGGTGAAATGCGGAAATTCTTCAGTCAGACTGGCATAGGTAGCTTCCGCCGTTTGCAACTGCAATACTTCCGATTCCTCAATTAACGGACATACCCAATACACTTGCTTGCCTTGTGAACACGCTTGCTCTATCCGCGCGATGACTTCGTCACGACGGCTATCAGCAATCAATTTAGTCACCACCGGTGACCTGCCTGGCGGCAATTCATCGATAATCGAAACATCCAGATCGGCAAAATAGCTCATCGACAGCGTACGTGGAATCGGCGTCGCGCTCATCATCAACTGGTGCGGCATAATCGCCGCTTGCGCACCTTTCAGCCGCAACGACAAGCGTTGCTGCACGCCAAACCGATGCTGCTCGTCAATAATGGCTAATCCTAATTGCTGAAAGGCCACTTGATCCTGAAATAAGGCATGGGTTCCAACGATCAATTGCGCCGCTCCGGTTGAAATTTCATCCAGCGCTATCTGCTTTTGTTTCTTTTTCTGACTTCCCGATAGCCAGACAACTCTTACCCCTAATGGCTCAAACCATGCTGACAGCTTATGGAAATGCTGCTCGGCAAGAATTTCGGTCGGCGCCATCATAGCAGCTTGAAACCCATTCTCAATCGCCTGCAGCGCAGCCAGCGCCGCCACGATCGTTTTGCCGCTGCCGACATCACCCTGCAATAAACGTTGCATCGGGTAAGGCGCCGCCAGGTCATGGCTGATTTCATCAAACACCCTGATTTGCGCAGACGTCAGCCCAAATCCCAACAGCTCAAGCAGTTTGGCAGCCGATTGATTTTTTGGCGCTAATACCGGCGCGCTGCAGTGCCGCCGTTGCCGGTAATGCCAACGCATTGATAACTGTTGCGCCAGCAGTTCATCAAACTTGATGCGCCGCCAAGACGGGTGTGTCCGGGCTTGTAACGATCCAATGGACACATCCGGCGGCGGGTTATGCAGATTGATCACACTCGCGCTAAAACCGGCCAGTTGATAGCGCTTGATCACCGTATCCGGCACGGTTTCAGTCATTACTTTTGTTTGTTCGGCGTTATGCAGCGCTTGTCCAATGAGTCTTACCAGTGTCTTCTGCGGCAATCCCGCTGTAACGGGATAAACCGGTGTCATCGTATCCACGAGCGGCTCGCTTGCAGATACGATGCGGCATTTGGGATGGATCATTTCCATTCCATGATAACCGTGGCGGATCTCACCCAATAATCGCACGCGCTTTCCTACCGCGTAAGTCTTGATTTGACTACCATAGAAATTCAGATAGCGCATGACCAAGATACCGCTGCTATCTTCAATTTGACAAACCAGCTGCCTTCGCGGGCGCATCACCACTTCGCTATGAATGATCACCCCTTCGACTTGCACGATTTGTCCGGCTGGTGCATCTGCAATCGGAAACAAGTGCGTTTCGTCTTCGTACCGGATCGGCAAATGCAAAATCAAATCCCATTCAGTGCGGATGCCTAAACGTAATAATTTCTCCTGTACGCCGGGGCTTACGTGCATTGCGTCACCAACTAACACTGCCACCGCAACTGAGCGAATCGCTTAGTCGGATAGCACCATCACCGCGTCCATTTCCACCAATGCACCGCGCGGCAATGCTTTGACGCCTACCGCCGCCCGCGCCGGATACGGTTGTGAAAAATGACCGGCCATGATTTCGTTTACCAATGCAAAATTATCCAGGTCGGTTAAAAATATATTCAGTTTGACGACATCGCTCAGGCTGCCGCCGCTTGCTTTCGCCACCGCTTTCAAATTGGAGAACACTTGCTGGATCTGTGCTTCAATCCCTTCCGCCATTTGCATGCTGACCGGATTCAATCCGATCTGGCCGGACAAATAAACAGTGTCTCCGCCACTGACCCGGACCGCCTGTGAGTAGGTCCCGATTGCTTGCGGCGCATCGTTCGTATGGATGATTTGCTTCGTCATTTTTTCTCCTGGTGAATGTATTCGGTTTTTTTTGTTATAGTTGCGGCTCAAGCAAAATTTCAGTCTTATTAATACCGCCCTTTTATTATGATGCAGCGAACTTTGGCGTATTTCAACCGGGCTTGAATATTGATCTAACCATTATTTAATTTCTTTCAATGCAAAAACTGATTATTCAGGGTGGAACACCGTTGCACGGTGAAATATCCATCTCGGGCGCAAAAAATGCTGCACTTCCGGTACTATGCGCATCGCTTCTGACCGAAGAAATATTGACTGTCAAAAATGTGCCGGCACTTCAAGATATTACCACGATGTTGTCATTGCTCAAGCAAATGGGAACAACCGTGATTTCCCCGGCTTCCTCTGAAGTTTCACTTTCCGCAGCAACTTTGACGCATTTGGTTGCACCCTATGAAATGGTTAAAACCATGCGTGCCGCAATTTTAGTGCTCGGACCTCTGCTCGCGCGCGCCGGCGAAGCTAATATTTCATTGCCGGGCGGGTGCGCTATCGGCTTGCGCCCGGTCGATCAGCATATCAAGGGATTGCAGGCAATGGGTGCAGAGATTCAGATTAAACACGGCTACATTCATGCGGTCGCGAACAAACTGCATGGCGCGCGTATTGTTTTCGATATTGTCACCGTCACGGGCACCGAAAATCTGATGATGGCAGCCACGTTAGCAGTAGGCACGACCATTCTGGAAAATGCCGCGCGGGAGCCGGAAATTGTCGATCTGGCCAATTGTCTGAAAGCAATGGGTGCGAAAATTCATGGCGCAGGTACCGACATTATTACGATTGAAGGTGTCTCTTCATTACATGGCGCCGAGCATGCAGTCATGCCGGACCGGATCGAAACCGGGACTTTCCTGGTCGCCGCCACCGCAACCGGCGGTGAAATTCAACTGAGAAACACCGATGCGCACATGCTGGATGCCGTTCTGGACAAATTGGCCGAAGCCGGCGCTCGCATTGATTCCGCAGAAGATTGGATTCACCTGAGCATGCAAACCAAGCCGAAATCGGTGAATGTGCGCACAGCGCCCTACCCCGCTTTTCCAACCGATATGCAAGCGCAATTCATGTCATTGAACTGCATTGCCGATGGCACCGCCATTATTACCGAAACTATTTTTGAAAACCGGCTGATGCACGTGCAGGAATTAAAACGCATGAACGCCAATATCGAAGTCGAAGGCAACGCCGCGATTATTTGCGGCATCCCGCAACTGGATGGCGCTCATGTCATGGCAACTGATTTGCGCGCTTCGGCAAGCCTTGTCATCGCCGGTTTGATTGCCCAAGGCGAGACAGTCATAGATCGAATCTATCACTTGGACCGCGGCTACGAAAATATCGAGGGGAAATTATCCACTTTAGGCGCATACATCCGGCGCGCTCAATAAAAAAGGCCTTTGTTTACACAAAGGCCTCTCATCGGGTACCCCTAGACAATTAAATGTGATGCATGCACTTTAAAATTTCGGTTGTTTATAACTGACCACAACCGTGGCTATTTTTTTGTTCAATCCCATCACAGGAACCACCAGAATCTTCTTGCCTTCGACGTCGGAGCGAAGTGTAATCTTTTGAAGATTCAGAATTTCTTTAGGATAAATCTCTACACCTTTGGTCTCTTCTAGACGCTTATCCGTTGATACCAGCAATTGCCCGTCGTCACCAATCAATACAACCCGTTCAGTATCTTTCATTTTAACGATTTCACTGAGATATTGATCGATTTGATCGACATTGTTACGAATCAATTCGCCACGCACCGCCCACGACAAGACTTGGCCAAACCGTTCTTCTTCCTTGACATATTGTTGATCGGCATATTCCCGGGCTTGCTGGGTAATCAGCACACGTTCACTTTCAAGCCTTTTCGCCATATCCGACTCGACTTTACTGACAGCAATGGTTTTCCACACCAGCAATACAACAATAATGCCAACCAGGATTGCAGCCTGCTTGGCGGATAATTGCATCGTCGGAATTTTAGCCACCCACTCAAATTTGGTGCTCAGTAACGAAAATAATGTTTCAGCCTTCGATTGTTGATTCGGGTTTTGTTTGTTGTAATCCGTCATGGACAACTCCTTGTGTTATTGGTAGCAGGGATAAAGCTTGATTATCCATGAATCCTTAAGCCAGGAAAAGTATCGTATGTCAAATAGATGCACGGCCCGATGATGGTTTTGTTATTTATGCATCAAAATTGCATAAAACACTTAAAAATCGCAAACCTGCTTAATAATTACGCTAGCATTTATGATTTATAATTCAGCATCAATGAATACAAAGCGCAGTCAAACGGAGATCAAGTATCGTAATGAGTAACAATAAATCGGACATGAAAGATCATAACAACACCTGGTCAGGACGTTTCAGTGAACCGGTTTCGGAGTTGGTAAAACGCTATACCGCGTCAGTGAGCTTTGATCAGCGGCTGGCTGAATATGATATCCAGGGATCGCTGGCGCATGCGCAGATGCTCACCGAGCAAGGAATCATCAGCAGCAGCGATTTCGACGCTATCCAGCACGGTCTGCAACAAATTCTTGCAGACTTACGGAATCAGAAATTCACATGGCTGTTAGAGCTGGAAGATGTTCATCTGAATATCGAGAAACGATTGACGGCTTTGGTCGGTGATGCCGGCAAACGATTGCACACCGGACGTTCACGCAACGACCAAGTGGCTACCGATATCCGCTTGTTTTTACGCGCAGCGATCGATGAAATCATAGCACTCATCAAAATCATGCAGACGGCTATCGTCGATCTGGCGGAACAGCATTTGCACACAGTGATGCCTGGTTTTACTCATCTGCAAGTCGCGCAGCCCGTTTCATTCGGTCATCATTTGATGGCGTATTTTGAAATGCTGAAACGTGACATCGAACGTTTGATCGATTGCCGCAAACGCGTCAATCAATTACCGCTGGGAGCTGCCGCGCTAGCCGGAACCAGTTATCCGATCAACCGGGAACGGGTAGCGCAATTGCTGAATTTTGATGGAGTTTGCCAGAATTCGCTGGACGCCGTCTCCGATCGTGATTTCGCTATTGAATTCAGCGCATGTGCAGCCCTGGTTATGACGCATTTATCACGCATGTCGGAAGAATTCATTATATGGATGAACCCATCGTTCGGTTTTATTCAATTGGCCGATCGCTTCTGCACCGGTTCCTCTATCATGCCGCAGAAAAAGAATCCGGATGTACCCGAGTTGGTCCGCGGCAAAACCGGCCGCGTCAACGGTCATTTGATCGCATTATTGACACTGATGAAAGCGCAACCATTGGCTTACAATAAGGACAATCAGGAAGACAAAGAACCGCTCTTCGACACCGTCGACACCCTGACCGACACCCTCCGGATTTATGCCGATATGCTCGGTGGCGTGGAAGCCAATCAGGCGGCTATGCGCGCGGCGGCGCTACGAGGCTACGCCACTGCAACGGATTTAGCCGATTACCTGGTGAAAAAAGGTATTCCGTTTCGCGATGCGCATGAAATTGTCGCTCAAGCCGTGCAATATGCGGAGCGGAAGGGATGTGACCTCAGCAAACTCGAATTACCAGAATTGCAAGCATTCTCTGCTCAGATTCAAGACGATATTTTTGCTGTGTTAACGCTGGAAGGATCGATGCAAAGCCGGAATCACACGGGTGGCACAGCGCCGGAGCAAGTTCGAATCGCGATTCAGCGAGCCAAAGAATGGTTGACACCGGATCTTGATTCGCGTGCATAACTGGCTTGGCATCAGCACACAGATTTCCACTGTCTTAGGAAAGACTTATACCATCCAGGAATCTGATCCAATCGGTGGCGGTTGCATCAATCAGGCGTATCGAGTCAGCGACGGCAGGCTTCACTTTTTTATCAAGCTTAACTCATCCCTGAACTTCCCCATGTTTGAAGCGGAATTTGCGGGACTTCAGGAAATTCTGCAATCCGGCACGATTCGTGTACCGAACCCCGTCTGTCATGGACAAGATGGGCAAATTGCGTGGCTGGTATTGGAGTATCTCAATCTCAACAATGGTGCAACCGCTAAAGGATCCGCTTTGGGAGAACAACTTGCCGCTCTGCACCGTACCACTTCCTCACAGTTTGGCTGGTATCGTGACAACACCCTTGGGACTACGCCGCAAATAAACAGATTTTGCACTAATTGGACAGAATTTTGGCAAAAGCACCGTCTTGGCTATCAACTGCTGCTGGCGCAACAAAACGGCTTTAATGGAAAAGTGCAACGACTGGGTGAACAATTGCTATTGAATTTGCAAAATTTTTTTGCTCCGGCGCAACCAGTGCCGTCACTACTGCACGGCGATCTCTGGAGTGGCAATTACGCCTACGACGGCCACGGCAATCCGGTCATATTCGATCCGGCCGTCTATTACGGTGACCGCGAAGCGGATCTTGCCATGACCGAATTATTCGGTGGATTCCCGTCCGACTTTTATTCTGCGTACCGCTATAATTATCCTTTGGATTCCGGTTATAATATCCGCAAAAATGTGTATAACCTATACCATATTCTCAATCATTTGAATCTTTTCGGCGGTAGTTACCTTTACCAGGCTGAACACATGATGAGTAGTTTACTTGCAGAAATTCGCTAAACACATTGATCGCGTTACTGGTTTATTCGAAATACATTGCTTTGCGACTGTTCCTATGAACTCTTCCAGGTACGATAATCACTTATGACCAAATATGTCTTTGTGACCGGCGGTGTTGTCTCTTCGCTTGGTAAAGGGATCGCTGCCGCGTCCCTGGCTGCATTGCTTGAATCACGCGGACTCAAGGTCACCATGCTCAAACTGGATCCTTATATCAACGTTGATCCCGGTACCATGAGTCCGTTCCAGCATGGCGAGGTATTCGTTACGGAAGACGGCGCCGAAACCGATCTTGATTTGGGTCATTACGAACGCTTTATCAGCACGCGCATGACCCGGCATAATAACTTCACGACCGGTCAGATCTACGAAAGCGTTATCCGCAAAGAACGGCGTGGTGATTACTTGGGCGGAACCGTGCAGGTGATTCCGCACATCACCGATGAAATCAAGCGCTACATCCAAATGGGCGTTAGTGATGCGCAAGTCGCAATCATCGAGATCGGTGGCACGGTGGGTGACATCGAATCGCTTCCCTTTCTGGAAGCGATCCGGCAAATGGCGGTGCAAAATCCGCGTACGGATACTTGCTTCATTCATCTCACGCTTCTACCTTATATCGGTTCCGCGGGTGAATTAAAAACAAAACCGACACAACATTCCGTTAAGGAATTGCGGGAAATCGGCATTCAGCCGGATGTTTTGCTATGCCGTTCCGATCGCGAAGTTCCCAAAGAAGAGCGGCGGAAAATTGCGTTGTTTACCAATGTGCAAGAAGAAGCCGTCATTTCCGTGATCGACGTTGACAGCATCTATAAAATCCCTGCTTTGCTGCATGAGCAAATGCTCGATGAAATTATTTGCCACAAATTGAATATCTTGGCTAAACCGGCTGATCTAAGCGTGTGGAAGAAACTGGTTTATGCTTTGGAGCACCCTAAGTACACCGTTACTATTGCCATCGTTGGCAAATATGTCGACCTCACAGAATCGTACAAATCATTATCGGAAGCATTGATTCATGCGGGCATTCATACCAACAGCCGGATCAATATCGTATACATCGATTCCGAAACAATCGAGAAAGAAGGCACCGACAGTTTGAAAAATATGGATGCGATTCTGGTCCCCGGCGGTTTTGGGAAACGCGGGGTCGAAGGAAAAATCATGGCGATTCATTTTGCCCGCACCCACCGCATCCCCTATTTAGGTATTTGTCTGGGAATGCAACTGGCCGTGGTGGAATACGCGCGCAATGAAACGGGAATGAAAGGCGCGCATAGCACCGAATTTAACCCGGAAACCCCTTTCCCAGTCATCGGCTTGATCACTGAATGGCGTACGCGTGACGGTCAAATTGAAACCCGTGACGAGAATTCCGATATCGGCGGCAGCATGCGGCTTGGCGGTCAAGAATGCTTGTTGAAAAAGCATTCGCTCGCTTGGGAAACCTATGGCGCAGATCAGATCATCGAACGTCATCGCCATCGTTATGAAGTCAATAGCTTTTACATTCCAAAACTGGAAAAAGCGGGACTTTGCGTCAGCGGTTTATCGAAGGAAGAACACTTGTGCGAAATGATAGAGCTGCCGGAAACCGTCCACCCTTGGTTTCTCGGTTGCCAATTTCATCCTGAATTCACTTCCACGCCACGGTTAGGCCATCCACTCTTTAAGTCTTATGTACAAGCAGCGATTAATTATTCCAATCAACACCAGCATACCGAAGATGAAAAAATTCATGTAGTCCGCAATAACTAAAATTAAATAATTCAGGAAAAAGGTTTTATTCGATAGATCAATCAATCCGTTGATCGATTACCATAAACAATTAACCAACTAATAACAGTAAAGAACAGGAAAATAGTAGCATGAGCGCAATTGTAGAAGTTATCGGCCGTGAAATCTTGGATTCTCGCGGCAATCCAACCATTGAAGCAGATGTAGTGCTGGAATCCGGCGTTATCGGCCGGGCATCCGTTCCATCCGGCGCATCGGTTGGAACCCGGGAAGCCGTTGAATTACGCGATGACGATCCGCAGCGCTACACGGGTAAAGGTGTGCTCAAGGCAGTTAATAATGTCAACACCGAGATTTCCGAAGCGCTGATGGGATTTGACGTGATCGATCAAAGTTTTATCGATCACGAACTGATCCGGCTCGATGGTACCGAAAACAAATCAAGACTGGGTGCAAATGCGATTTTAGCGGTATCGCTAGCCGTAGCAAAAGCCGCCGCGGAAGATTGCGGTTTACCGCTTTATCGCTACCTGGGTGGTGCTGCCTCAATGTCGATGCCGGTGCCGATGATGAATCTGATCAATGGCGGCGCGCACGCTAACAACAATATCAACATGCAGGAATTCATGGTGGTACCGCTGGGAATTACCAATTTCCGCGATGCGGTCCGTTGCGGCGCAGAAGTTTTCAGTACGTTGAAGAAACTGATTAACAGTAAAAACATGCCGACGACCGTCGGCGATGAAGGCGGTTTCGCACCTAATCTGGAAAACAACGAAGCGGCATTGCAATTGATCGTGCAAGCCATTGATCAAGCGGGTTATCAACCCGGAAAAGAAGTCGCCATCGGCATCGATTGCGCCAGCTCTGAGTTTTATCATGACGGTAAATACCATTTGGCGTCGGATGGATTGCAGCTGACTTCGGCGCAATTTGCCGACTATCTCGCATCCTGGGTCGACAAATATCCGATCATCACCATTGAAGACGGTATGAGCGAGCATGACTGGAACGGCTGGGAATTGCTCACGGAGAAATTAGGTAAAACAATCCAGCTGGTTGGCGACGATGTCTTTGTTACCAACGCAAAAATTCTGCAAGAAGGCATTAAACGGGGTATTGCCAATTCGATTCTGATTAAGGTCAATCAAATTGGTACACTGACTGAAACACTGGCTGCCATCGAGATGGCCAAATGTGCGGGTTATACCGCAGTCATCTCCCATCGCTCCGGAGAAACCGAAGATCATACGATTGCCGATATTGCCGTCGCCACCAATGCGCTGCAAATCAAAACCGGCTCACTATCCCGCTCTGATCGGCTCGCAAAATACAATCAGTTATTGCGAATCGAAGAGGAACTGGGTGATGGCGTCAAATACGCCGGCCGGGGCGCATTTTATCAACTCAAATGAAGCTGCTGAGTTTCATTTTATTGTTATTGATTGTTGCACTGCAATATCCGCTATGGTTCGGTAAAGCAAGCTGGTTGAAAGTCATGCAAGTCGAGCAGGAAGTTGCCGCAGCGCATGCGAATAACTTAGCGCTGCAAGACCGTAACAACAAGCTCGAAGCAGAAGTCAATGATTTAAAACAAGGATTAGAAGCTATTGAAGAACGTGCACGCAGCGATCTTGGTATGATCAAGGAAGGCGAGATCCTTTTTCATATCGTCAGAAACAACCCCAAAACTCCGCAATCAGACGCCACACAACCGCTTTCCTCTGAACTCTTCAAAAATTAGACGACCTAATCGTGCGGGTTGATTGATGATTGAAGCCATTTTTCAAGCAGCTCAGTCTTGGGCAATTTTAAATATAATGAGACCCTTTGCACGGTGTCATGAGCGGTACGAGAATAAGGCAAAAATTTGCGAAAAAGCGGAGTTTACACGGGGTAAATGAGCATTTTTCGCAAATTTTTAACGCAATTATCGTGCCGCGTAGTAACCGTGCAGAGGTCTCATAATGCTGCTTGAAAAATGGCTGATCCGGTCGCATATCAGCACCATTTACATTTTGTGCTTTATTAGATACTCAGGAGCAAGACAATGAAAAGAATACTTCTTTTTTTAGCAACGAACTTAGCGATTGTTATTGTTTTAAGCATTACACTCCGCTTATTGGGCTTCGAAAGAATATTGGATGAACAAGGAAGCGGACTGGATATTAATTCACTGCTCGTATTCGCGGCAGTTTTCGGATTTGGCGGTTCATTCATGTCGCTGGCGATGTCCAAGTGGACCGCCAAACGTTTTACCGGCGCGCAAGTCATCGAGATCCCAAGAAATGCGCAGGAACACTGGCTGCTCAGTACGGTCCAGCGCCAGGCGAAAATGGCCGGTATCGGCATGCCGGAAGTAGCCATCTACCCCGCGCCGGATGTGAATGCTTTTGCCACCGGCATGTCAAGAAATGACGCCCTGGTTGCGGTCAGCACCGGTCTCTTGGACAGCATGAGTCAGGATGAAGCGGAAGCCGTATTGGCGCATGAAGTCAGTCATATTGCTAATGGCGATATGGTGACACTGGCGCTTATCCAAGGTGTCGTCAATACCTTCGTCATCTTCCTCTCACGCGTCGTCGGCCACACCATTGACCGTGTAGTATTTAAAAATGAGGAAGGCCATGGACCGGCTTTTTGGGTAACCACGATAATTGCTGAAATCGTTCTTGGCGTTCTGGCCAGCATCATCGTCATGTGGTTCAGCCGTCAACGCGAATTTCGCGCCGATGCAGGAGGGGCAAGTTTGGCAGGCAGAGAAAAAATGATCGCAGCGTTGCAACGCCTGCAACGGGTCCATGAGCAAGCGGCGTTACCCGATCAGTTGGCTGCTTTTGGAATTTCCGGCGGCAGTAACGGCTTGATGAGATTATTCATGTCGCACCCGCCCCTGGAAGAAAGAATCGCCGCACTGCAAGCTCAGCGTTAACCCATGCACATTAATACTGAACCAGAACCACAACAAAGCGTATTTTGTTGTGCGCTTTTCCACGCTTCGAACCATAAAAAAAGACCTTCTGAAATAAATCAGAAGGTCTTTTTTGGTAATCCTTTTCTGAAACAGCGGCAATAATAATTTCCGTTGCTACAGCTTCGCCTAATAAGAAGTTTCTCTGGAAAAATCTTCCCAAACATAAGGCGGATTCACGGATGGCTTTAGCGGAAGCCAAAAAGTCGCAGCATCCAGCCCTCCGACCAAGGTACGTCCGACCGTATGCATAAGACCGGTCGCCAGACCAACTGTAATCCCATAGATTGGTCCGTCTCTTTGGCCGGTTAACACAACATTCTTAGGCAACTCCGTCCAACCAGTGGCAACATTTGCAATTCCACTTACAAATCTTTCGCCCGAGTTATTGAAATAACTATCTTGTGCAAATGCATGAGACGAGAAAAGGAAAAATACTGCAAGCACCAAAGATAATTTAACAATGCTTCTCATCAAAACCCCCTTTGTACAGTTTTAGAATTTAATTTCTGTTCAGTATGATTTAACAGCAGAAATCAATGAAAGTTTACCTTGTCATTTTTAATCAGACAATTTTAATTTAACCAAGGCCGGTTGAATTCAACAAATAAACTAAGGATTCAAGTTTTGTTTAAAACTACCTCCTGTGAATAAGAAACTCAATTAATTTGACCGGTCAGATGGTGTATTACAACAGTACGCGAACTCACCAGGGCAAGATGTGCTGTGGCAAAACCCCAATGCAAACTTTAATTGACGCAAAGGGGGTATGGGACGATAAAACCACCGCATTGAATAACTGGATTTGATCTTACAGGCACTTCGTCAAATCGAGTGACTGTCAGATCGGATCTGAATTACTACACATTAGTATTGAGCAACCGATCGCAATTCATGCGCCAATTACAAAATCACTTTTAAATCATCGTCGTTGTTGCGCTTGGCACGATTTGTCAAATTTTAAAGGTACACAATATCGTGCCGTGACAAAGCTGCCTTGTTGATACAAGCAGCATACGGAGATAGATAACAGCGAACTGGTTGTGGCAGCCACTAATTGCTGCTATTTGCCTTGACAGCACCTCGCGCTGTATTTCCCCTCAATAATTCCAGATTTTTATATCTTTCCTTTCGCTTTCGATCCATCAGCAATCATGATGATCACAATTGATCCAATTGCGATTTGTTGCACGCTTTATTTATTGATAGGCTTTGATTTGCGTCACAAGCACAATTTTTTAAATCTAAATGCGATTCGACGCGTTGCCTGCTCACTTTTTCGATACTAGAACGAATGCTATCCAAAAAAATGATTTCTTGTATGATAGTGTGATCTTTCTTCCGAAGCATTTCAGAAATCGCATGGAACCCCGACAAATCAGCCAAAATTCTTTGGTGCAATTGTTTAAAGATGCCTATGACTCTGAAGGCATACGTTTTTGTTTTTTGCTGGGCGCCGGTGCTTCGGTAAGCTCCAGTATACCGACCGGAGCCACTTTGGCAAAAACTTGGTACGAAGATATTGCAACCATGTTGACTGAGGCAGAACTGCAACAATGGATTACTGACAAGAAAATTAACCCTGACAAACTGGCCGAGTCCTACACAGCCATTTATGCGCAACGCTTTGTTAGCAATTACACCGCCGGCTATGAAGCATTACAAAAGCTGATGAGCAAAGCCGACCCTGGCATCGGTTATTTGATTTTGGCAAAAATCCTAGCTGAGACCCGTCATAGTTTTGTTATCACTACGAACTTTGATTATCTGGTGGAAGATGCACTCTTTATGGTGACGAACAAACGTCCAATGATCTGTGGACATGAAGCATTAGCCAATTTCATCCACGCGCAATCAAGCCGTCCGACCATTGTCAAAGTGCACCGGGATCTGATGCTGGAGCCTTTCAATCACACCAGCAATACGAGTACTCTCAATGAAGCTTGGATCAAAACACTCAGACCTATTGTTAAAGATTTTCATCTGGTAGTCATAGGATATGGCGGTAACGATGGTAGCTTAATGGACTACCTCAAGGAATTGCCCGAAGAAAACCGACAACCCATCTATTGGTGCTGCCGTGAACCCAATAACCTTAGCAGCAAAACAAAATCCCTATTAACCAAGAAAGACTACATTGTTCCAATCCGAGGATTTGATGAACTAATGTATGCATTCAACAATATCAGCTCATTCAAAGATTTTATTCACGATTTTAAAGACGATGAATCGAGCGCCCTGATCAAAAATGCCCGGGAAAAGACCTTGAGTTACCGCAAGAAAATCGATGAGTTGGCTAAACAAACTGACGAAAAAATTAAGGCGGGACAACAACCAGATCCAGGTTTGCAAGCCATTCTGCCGGATTGGTGGGTCGATTTTCAATCGAAAATCAATCAAACCGATGATGTGAATGAGCAAGAAAAACTTTATCTGGAAGGACTCAAAAAACTTCCGGACAGCGCTCCTCTCCTTGAAAACTATGCACTCTTCTTGAAAAATATTCGCAAGGATTATGATCAAGCCGAAAGCTTCTATAAAAAAGCACTGGAATCCGATCCTAATGATGCGGATTATCTCGGAAACTATGCGAATTTCCTCTGCGATATCCGCAAAGATTACGATCAAGCCGAAAGCTTCTATAAAAAAGCACTGGAATCCGATCCTAATGGTGCGGATTATCTCGGAAACTATGCGAATTTCCTCTGCGATATCCGCAAAGATTACGATCAAGCAGAAAGCTTCTATAAAAAAGCACTGGAATCCGATCCTAATGGTGCGGATTATCTCGGAAACTATGCGAATTTCCTCTGCGATATCCGCAAAGATTACGATCAAGCAGAAAGCTTCTATAAAAAAGCACTGGAATCCGATCCTAATCATGCAAATCATCTAGGAAACTATGCCGGCTTTTTATTGGGATTAGGACGTATCGAAGAAGGTGATCAATATCTTTCTCAGACCTTTCATGCAATAAATGATAGCCAACAAGCTCTTTTTTTAGAATTATGGTTTTATACGTTAGCGCATTTTCCTGATCGCGCGGATGAAGCTAGAGAGCACATTTATGACTTATTGAATAAGGGCATCCGATCAATCGGATGGGATTTTTCCGCCAACATCACCCGGGCACAAATGAACGGATGTCCCTATGTCGATGAATTGCAGGATCTGGCAAAAAAAATCACTTCTGAATAGAAAATCGATTTCATCTGTTGCGTTAGCGATTAGTGTTTCGCAGTGATTGGAATGTCACTGGGGCGGTCTACCGATACGATGTATTTGCTAATGGTACGTTTGATGAGAGGCTTCTTGGAAGGGTACCCACTGCGATGTGAAATTTCTCTATCCACCGACCCCGGCTTTGTTGAAAGTTTATTCGCGCACTACATCAAAATGACATCGTACTGTTCTTGGGTATACGATTCTTCGACTTGCAGGCTGATCGGTTTTGCGATGAAATCACCTAATTGCGCCAAGCTTTGGGATTCTTCGTCGAGGAACAGGTCGATGACTTGCTGGGATGCCAGGATGCGGAATTCGTTGGCTTCGAATTGTCTGGCTTCGCGCAACAGTTCTCGCAATATCTCGTAACAGACGGTTTGGGCGGTACGGATCTCTCCCCGTCCCTGGCAAGTCGGGCAGGTTTCGCACAACACTTGCGCGAGGCTTTCGCGGGTGCGTTTGCGCGTCATCTCAACCAGTCCGAGCGCGCTGAATCCGTTGATGGTGATGCGGGTGCGGTCTTTTTGCAATGCTTTTTTCAGCTCCGCCAGCACCGCATTGCGGTGCTCTTCGGAATCCATATCGATGAAGTCGATGATAATGATGCCGCCGAGGTTACGCAGCCGCAGTTGTCTTGCGATGACTTGCGCGGCTTCGAGGTTGGTCTTGAAAATAGTGTCGTCAAAATTGCGGACGCCGACAAATCCGCCGGTATTCACGTCCATCGTGGTGAGCGCTTCGGTCTGGTCGATGATCACATACCCGCCCGATTTCAAATTGACGCGCTTCGCCAGTGATTTGTCGATTTCTTCTTCTACACCGTAGAGATCGAACAACGGCCGGTCGCCGGTGTATAACGTCACTCTTTCTGCAATATTGGTCATGTAATTCCGGGAGAAACGCACCAGCCGGTGATAATTCTCGCGCGAATCCACCAGGATGCGATCGGTATTGTCATCGACAAAATCGCGTAACACCCTGTGGCTCAAATCCAGGTCTTGATAGAGCAATACCGGCGCTGCGATTACGATGGATTGCTGTTCGATATCGTGCCAGAGTCGGTGCAGATATTCGAGATCGGCGCGTAAATCATCTTCATCCGCCGTTTCCGCCATGGTGCGAATGATATACCCGCCCTTTTCCTCGGGAGGAAGAATTTGCTGCAGCTTTTCACGAAGCATTTCGCGTTCGCTGTTGTCTTCGATCCGCTGCGATATTCCGATATAGGATTCTTGCGGTAAATAGACCAGCAGCCGCCCAGCTAGGCTGATTTGCGTCGATAACCGCGCCCCTTTGGTGCCGATTGCATCTTTGATTACTTGCACCACGATGGAATTGCCTTCGTACAGGAGTTTCTCGATCGGCTTGACTGCGTCACCTTCCTGCATCGAATTGCGGATATCGGCGACATGCAAGAATGCCGCCCGGTCAAGACCGATATCGACGAATGCCGATTGCATGCCCGGCAGCACCCGGCTTACGCGGCCGTTATAGATATTCCCGACGATGCCTCGCCCGCTGGTTCGTTCGATATGTAGTTCCTGTGTCACCCCTTGTTCGAGTATCGCCACCCGGGTTTCTTGCGGCGTGATGTTTACCAGAATTTCATTACTCATGCCAGTGATCAATCATGTCCAATAAATCAGTGTAATCACGATTTCAAATCGTTATAGTTGTTTACTTGCGCGATCAAATGATGGTGATGCCTACTTCTTCGAGCAATTGCGCTGTTTCATAGAGCGGCAACCCCATGATGCCGCTGTAACTTCCTGAAATCTCTGCAATGAACGCAGCCGCCATGCCTTGAATCGCATAAGCACCCGCTTTATCCAGCACATGATGATTGGTTACAAAATTCCGAATTTCCTTTTCACTGAGTTCACGGAAACGGACGGTGGAAGTCGATAATCTGATTTGCAGAACGTCGTTTACCACAACGCCGATCGCTGTCATTACTTGATGCGAACGGCCGGACAAGGTTTTCAGCATGATCACGGCATCGTCTTTATCGCGCGGTTTTCCCATAATGCAACCGTCGATCGTCACAACGGTATCGGCTGCTAACACCGGAAAAATGGGTAAACGCCGTTGCAACACCTTATTCCAACCTTCACTGGCTTTTGTTCGCGTAATCCGGTAAATGTAATCCTTGGGTGCTTCATTATCGAGCGGTTGCTCATCGATATCGATGGCGCGGCCGGCTGTTTCACGCATCATCAATAAATTGAACTTCACGCCGATTTGTCTTAACAATTCGCGTCTTCTGGGGCTTCTGGAAGCAAGGTATATTTGATTATCTTGAAACATAACGAGCGCAAGTTACAATCATAAAAACATTAAGCAGCGGTTGCGATCAACCGATTCCCGGATCTTACAATAAAAAGGATTCCTCATGATTCGTTGGAATTTCTGGCAATTAATCCCGATGATAGGGATGATTTTTGATAATCGATACCGCGCGATAGAGCTGTTCCGCCAACAATACCCGGGCGAGTCCGTGCGGCAAGGTAAGTTTCGATAGCGCAATCAACTCATTACCGCCACTTTTGATGTCGCGGTGAAGACCATCGGCGCCACCGATGACAAACGCCACCGGATCGCCTCGAACCATCCACTCTTGCAAAGCCAGCGCAAATTCTTTGGTGGACCAATGCTGGCCCCGCTCATCGAGTACTTTGATCTGGCAATGCGGCGGCATTGCTATTTTAATTCTCTGATATTCCAACGATAATAGCTGTTCGATCGACTTTCCGGCAGTCCGTTTTTCAGGTTTGACTTCGATCAGATTAATCATGATTTCTCTTGGCAACCGCTTGATATATTCGCTGAAACCGTTATTGATCCAGTCAGGCAGTTTATTTCCGACAGCAATGATGAATAATTTCATGATTACCAATTATCACGCGATATCGGATGAAGCAGCCGCCTGGCCAGACCATAAAGCCTTTAAGTTGTAGTAATCACGAATGGCTGGCAGCATGATATGCACGATTACATCCCCTAGATCAACCAATAGCCATTCCCCGGTTTGTTCGCCTTCCACGCTGTAAATTCTTCCGCCGGCGGCTTTGACTTTTTCCTGCACGTTATTAGCAAGCGCTTTTGCTTGCCGGGTGGAATCGGCGCTGGCAATAACAATGTATTCAAACATGGAGGTGATTTTGGCGACATCGATGACATCAATATCATGCGCTTTAATTTCTTCCAACGCATCAATCACTATCGTCATTAGTTCTTTAGAATTCATATCGTTCAGGTATATAACCGATTGCTTTTAATATAGTCGTGCACCTTCTCTGGCAGCAGATAGCGAATACTCTTACCGGCGGAAAGCAATGTTCGTATTTGTGACGCGGATATATCCAGCATCGAGGTTTGTGCAGTATAGATGAAACCGCTGGATTGAAGTGCTAAATCAGAAACCTTCGCGGTGCGTCGGGACAAAAATTCGTGCTGAACGTCGTCAGAAAATTGCTGGGTTTCTGTTAACGAAGCGAAGCCTGGGCGAGCAACAATAATAAAATGACACAAATTGAATAATTCAAGCCATTCAGTCCATTGGTCAATCTTGATAAAGGCATCAATTCCTAAAATGAAACAAAATGCGGCATCAATCCTTGTTTCATGTTGATATTCACGTAGAGTCTGCACCGTTGCCGTCACGCCCGTCCGGTTGATTTCACGCGTATCCAATTCGAATCTGGGATTACCCTCGATTGCCAAGCGCACCATTGCCGCCCGATGCTCTCTGGATGCTGCGGGTGTTTGTCTAAGGCGAGGCAAGCCGGAAGGTACAAAGAAAATTTTCTGGAGACCGATCGTATCGCATAGTTCTTCAGCAATCCGCAAGTGACCGTAATGGATAGGATCGAATGTTCCGCCATAGATGCCGATTAAAGGCAATTTATTGATAATTGACACCTTTCATCTAAACAATGCAAGAACCCATTAAAGTAAAGCCAGACGCATATCCGTCAGCACCTCCGACAAATGCGTGGTAAACCTTGCTGCGGTGGCGCCATCAATGACACGGTGATCATACGATAGCGATAATGGCAGCATTAAGCGCGGGATAAACTGATTATCACGAAAAACCGGCTTAATACTGGCTTTCGAAACCCCTAAAATTGCAACCTCCGGTGCGTTGATAATTGGAGTGAATGCGGTTCCACCAATTCCGCCGAGGCTTGAAATGGTAAAACTGGCGCCTTGCATGTCGGCAGGTTTGATTTTACCTTCACGCGCCTGTGACGATAACCGGGTCAATTCTTCCGCAATCGATATGATGCCTTTCTGATCGACATCTTTAATCACCGGCACAACCAAGCCATTGGCGGTATCAACTGCAAAACCAACATGATAATAGTGTTTGATGATCAGATTGAGTTCACCCTCGGCATTTTTATCCAAAGACGCATTAAATTCCGGAAATTTTTTCAGTGGCGCAATCAATGCTTTCATTAGAAAAGCCAAAAGCGTCAATTTCACAGGATTAGCTTTGGCATTTTCATTCGATTCTTTGCGTAAAGCTTCCAATTCCGTGATATCCGCTTCATCAAACTGGGTTACATGAGGAATCATCACCCAATTTCGATGCAAATTCGCGCCGGAAATTTGTTTAATACGCGTCAAAGACTGTATTTCAATGGCGCCAAATTTTGCGAAATTAACCTGCGGCCAAGGCAGCAAATCAAGCGCAACTCCATTGCCATTTGACTTGGATTTCGCAAGCTCCGCTTTCACGTACGCTTGTACGTCTTCCCTGAGTATGCGATGTTTAGGGCCACTGCCCGTTACCCAGTCGAGATTCACGCCAAGTTCCCGTGCAAAACGCCGGATCGACGGACTGGCATGTGCTTTGGAAGCGACAGGGTAAGTGGTTGTGACCGGCGGTAGCGGTTTGGGAATTTGTTGAGCCACTTCCGGTGGGTTTACAGGTGCGGATAAAGCAGTATCCGCTTGCCGAGAAACGACCCCCTCCCCGGGTTGGCCAGCAGTCGCTTGCGTACCATCGGTTATCTCGATAGTGAGGATGGCATTCCCTTCGGATACCTTGTCACCGGCTTTGACAAAAATTTCCTGAATCACACCCGCATGAGGAGAAGGAATCTCGATGGTGGCTTTGTCAGATTCCAACGTTACCAGCGAATCTTCCATATTGACGGTATCGCCAGGCTTTACCAGGATGTCGATGATAGGCACATCTTTAAAATCGCCAATATCAGGAATTAAGACTTTTTTTATTTCCGCCACAGGCTATCCTTGAAATACGCGTCTAAAACTAAGATCATCGTGAATTTGATGAAGAAACGCTATTCTTTTGCGTTTTTCATATCGTCAGCTAATCACCGGATCAGGTTTTTCCGGATCAATGCCATATTTTTGTATCGCATCGGCCACTTGCTGCCGGGAGATTTTTCCTTCTTCTGCAAGCACCTTGAGGGTTGCCACGGTAATATAGAATCGATCCACTTCAAAAAAATGCCGCAATTTTTGCCGTGTATCCGAACGCCCGAAACCATCCGTACCCAGTACGCGATATTTTCCCGGCACAAATTCCCGGATCTGATCCGCGTATATTTTCATAAAATCCGACGCCGCAATGACGGGACCGGGACGTCCGTTCAAGCAATTTTCCACGTGCGATAACCGTTCAGGTTGCGTTGGATGGAGCATATTCCATCGTGCCACGCTTAAAGCCTCACGTCGCAACTCATTGAAGCTGGTAACACTCCAGATATCGGCATTGACCTGGTGTTCCGACTGGAGAATTTCACCGGCTGCGATGACTTCCCGCAAAATGGTACCGGCACCGAGCAATTGCACGCGGGAATTGCTATCATCTCTATCGCCTTCCCTGAACAAATACATCCCTTTCAGAATGTCTTTCTCAGCACCACTTGGCATGGCAGGATGCGAGTAATTCTCATTCATGACGGTAATGTAATAATAAATATCTTGCTGTTCTTGATACATTCGCCGTAAACCGTCTTGAACAATGACCGCCAATTCATAAGCGAATGCCGGGTCGTAGGATACGCAATTCGGAATGGTCGAGGCGACGACGTGACTGTGACCATCTTCATGTTGCAATCCTTCGCCATTCAATGTCGTACGTCCTGCCGTTCCGCCGATCAGAAAACCGCGGCAGCGCATATCGCCAGCCGCCCAAGCCAGGTCACCGATGCGTTGGAACCCGAACATCGAATAAAAAATGAAAAAAGGAATCATCTGAATACCATGCGTGCTATACGATGTCGCCGCAGCTATCCAGGAAGACATGGCACCGGCCTCGCAGATTCCTTCTTGCAAAATCTGTCCATGCTTGTCCTCTTTGTAATACATCAACTGATCCGCATCTTGCGGCGTATATAACTGCCCTACCGAAGACCAGATACCCAGTTGCCGGAACATTCCTTCCATTCCGAAAGTACGCGACTCATCCGCGACGATGGGAACAATATGCTTACCAATTTGCTTATCCTTAACCAGGATATTCAGAATCCTCACATACGCCATGGTCGTCGAGGATTCATGGCCTTCGCCGCTGGCTTTGAGTAGCGACTCAAATGCCGATAACGGCGGCACTTGCAGCGAGGGTGCTGATGTTTTGCGCCGATGAAAACTTCCGCCCAGCGCATTCCGGCGTTCTTGCATATACTTAAATTCGGGAGAATCCTTGGCAAAAGTCAGATAGGGTATCTCGTCGATCTGGTCGTCCGGTATATCCAAGCCGAAGCGATTCCTAAACGCTTTGAGCGAGGTTGTTCCCATTTTTTTCTGCTGATGGGTAATGTTCTGGGCTTCACCCGCTTCCCCCATGCCATATCCCTTGATCGTTTTAGCTAATATTACGGTTGGCTGACCCGTGTGTTTGGCAGCCGCTGCATAGGCCGCATAAACTTTATAGGGATCATGTCCGCCACGATTAAGCCGCCAGATATCATCGTCCGACATATTGGCAACCATTTCCAGCAGCTCAGGGTATTTGCCAAAAAAGTGCTCGCGCACATAAGCGCCATCCCGGGCTTTAAAGTTTTGGTATTCGCCATCGACGCATTCCATCATGCGTTTTTGCAGCAAACCCTTGGTGTCTTTCGCCAACAATGGATCCCAATAAGATCCCCAAATCACTTTGATGACATTCCAACCCGCGCCACGAAATGCGCCTTCCAATTCCTGAATGATTTTGCTGTTACCACGGACAGGACCATCCAATCGCTGCAGATTACAATTGACAACAAAAATCAGGTTATCGAGATTTTCCCGCGAAGCCAGAGGAATAGCACCGAGCGATTCGGGTTCGTCCATTTCGCCATCGCCCATAAAAGCCCAGACCTTGCGTTTGGTACGATTGATCAATCCCCGGCTGTCGAGATACTTCATAAACCGGGCTTGATAAATCGCCATCAAAGGGCCCAATCCCATTGAAACTGTCGGGAATTGCCAGAATGTCGGCATTAACCATGGGTGAGGATACGACGATAGTCCATTACCGCCGGCTTCCTGGCGGAAATTATCCAGTTGCGCCTGGCTGAGTTCACCCGCCAGAAATGCATAGGCATAAACCCCTGGTGAGGAATGCCCTTGCACGTAAACCAAGTCACCGCCATGGGCCTCGGATGGCGCGTGCCAGAAATGATTGTAACCGACATCATATAATGTAGCGGCCGATGCAAAGCTGGCAATATGACCGCCTACGTTTGTTTTTTTGTTAGCGCGCAATACCATCGCCATCGCATTCCAACGCACGTACGAGCGGATGCGATGTTCAATGGCGTTATTGCCCGGTGAGCGTTCTTCTTTTCCGGTCGGAATCGTATTGATATAAGCGGTGGTAGCGCTATAAGGCAAATAAGCGCCGGAACGGCGGGCTTTCTCGATCAATTTTTCCAGCAAAAAATGAGCGCGTTCGCCACCCGCATGAGTAATCACCGAATCCAGCGCATCCAGCCATTCCTGAGTTTCTTGCGGGTCAATGTCCGGGTTCAATTCCATAATCAGGTATTATATTTGAAAGGTTATTTCGAATAGCTCACCCTAACGCCGGCCTGAGCACGTTCTGCTGCTAATATTGTATTGCAAAGCAACATGGTAATTGTCATGGGCCCTACACCACCTGGCACCGGCGATAAATAACCGGCCGTGCCGCTGACAGACTCGAAATCAACGTCACCGCATAGCTTCCCATCGGCCAATCGATTGATACCGACATCGATTACGACTGCGCCGGGCTTTACCATCCCGGCTGTGATTAGTCGAGGCTTCCCGATTGCAACAACCAAAATATCCGCATTCCTAGTAAATTGGGAAAGATCGCGGGTTTTAGACGAGCAAATAGTAACAGTAGCGCCTTGCTCTAACAGCATCATTGCCATGGGCTTACCGACGATATTACTGCGCCCGACGACCACTGCATGCTGCCCTTCAACATTAATTAAATGTCGTTGCAGCATTACCATCACACCATACGGCGTGCAGGGGGAGAAGATAGTATTACCGGTTACTAAAGCACCGACATTATAGAAATGAAAACCATCCACATCTTTTTCAATCGCGATCGAAGTGATTATCCGATTATTTTCAAAGTGCGCTGGTAATGGTAGTTGGACTAAAATTCCATGAATATGGGGGTTATTGTTCAATGCTTGAATGCAAGTCAAAACCTCATCTTGATCCGCATTCTCCGGAAAGCTATGCACTTCGGAGTAAATGCCAATATCACTGCAAGCTTTGACTTTATTTCTCACATAAATGGCAGAAGCCGGATTATCACCGACAATAATGACAGCCAACCCGGGTTTAATACCTGACTGAATCAATTTTTCAGCCCGCACCCGCCATTCTGCCCGAACTGACTCGGCTATCTTCTTGCCATCAATTATCTGCGTGCTCATTTATAAGAAAATAACCATTGTTTGCAGTTTATTAAGCGCCTTTCTGTCAATTATCAATCATGAAACTTCCGAATGGCTGCCAGGAAACTAGCCTGCCTGTTTAGCTTTTTTCAATTTATTGTGATAGATAAAAACACCGATCAAGAATACCGGAATTACAAAAATCGCGGCTGAAATGAGTCCTGCAGCAAGAATAGCTATCGCACTATTTCCTGGCATGAATAATGTAATAAACCAAATCACCACAAAAGCGATACCTAACCCGCCATATAACATAATTTTTTTACCGCGATCATACAAACGCCAAAACGCGCCCGATACTTGTAAATCATCAATATAATGATCAAAAACCTCAGCAAGGCTATTATCATCCGGCTCAGATTCATAACCGATAGCTACCGCAAGCGCATCGTGATCATCTTCAAGTTTCGACATTTTTCTCAGAAATTCAGTTCTCTTGATAGCTTTCTGCTTTTGCAATTTATCTTGCATCATCATGGTTTGCAGCGCTGTGAATGCCAATTCGCGCGGATCCTCAACATTGCCTAAATTCTCGGCAAATTTCCACATAACTCCGAACAAGTAGAGCTGAAGGGTCAAGTCACGGAATTCCGGTGCGAAATCATAGTTTTTACTTTTTATTTTATCGAGTTGCGTGTCTTTGATTTCTCGGGCATGCAAAATACATGCATCCATCGGTGACATATCAGGAATTACGGTTTCCACAGTTGGTGTTTCTGCCGCCAAAGAATCGTCTGTTGTTTTTTTGTCTGTCATATCGAAGCCTCATGCATTCAAATTTCACTTTCACAAAGATGGCATGCATTATATCCGACTCAGATAATCAGGAAAAAAATCATTTCAGATTCATGCCACGATTTTCATCGACTCGATTGAAGCAAACTTCGAATCAATGCAACGGAATCGTGCGGTTGATGATGCTAAAGCGCCCGGCTTGAAAGTTGCAGTCGCTGCCAGATGATGGAAGTGAGATCAGCAGAGTTTAGAGTATAGAAATGCAGGCCAGGCGCACCTGCATTAAGTAATCTATCACAAAGATCGGTCACAATATCGAGTCCAAATGCCTGAATGGATTCGCTGTCATCGCCATACCCTTCGAGTTTTTTTCGAACCCATCGAGGGATCTCAGCACCGCATGAATCCGAAAATCTAACGAGTTGCGAGAATTTATTAATGGGCATTATTCCTGGAACTATGGGTACATTCACACCTACCGCTTCACAAGATTCCACAAAATGATAATATGCGTCCGCATTATAAAAGTATTGTGTAATCGCCGAATTAGCGCCATTTTCGATTTTCCGCTTAAAATTCTCGAAATCGAATTGCGCGGAACGCGCTTGCGGATGATATTCCGGATAAGCTGCCACATCGATATGAAATGCGGAACCAAATTCTTCCCGGATAAAAGCAACCAGTTCACTGGCATATCGAAATTCTCCCGGTTGTGCCATGCCGGAAGGTAAATCACCGCGTAGGGCAACAATTTGCCGTATCCCTGCTTGGTAGTATCTATCTAAGATGGAATGGATATTTTGGCGTGTCGATCCGATACAGGACAAATGGGGTGCAACGTTATGGCCTTCGGCATGAATTTCCAGCACCGTTTCCAGTGTTCTTTCCCTGGTTGAACCTCCCGCACCAAAAGTTACTGAAAAAAATTTCGGCTTAAGCCTTGCCAATTGCTGCCGGGTTAATCGTAATTTTTCTATCCCTTGGGGAGTTTGGGGGGGGAAAAGCTCAAAACTGAACGCAGGAGCGAATTTTTTCTGTGATTCCATTTAGAGGCTTAGCTAAAATTGAACGTCATCAATGATTATGCAATTACCTAACATGTAATTCTAATCATTAAGATGCGAGAATTAATCAAATCAAATCCGATCAATTAATTCCCGCCATATTTAATGATTAATAACGATACATTTCAGGTTTATAAGGACCTTCCTTGTTCAATCCCAGATATTTAACCTGTTCATCGGTTAACTCTGTCAGTTTTACACCAAGCTTTCCGACATGCAATCTTGCAACTTTTTCATCCAAATGTTTTGGCAATACATAAACATTCTTCTGATAATTTGCGCCATGCTGCCACAATTCGAGTTGCGCCAATACTTGGTTGGTGAATGAGCTGGACATCACAAAAGACGGATGTCCTGTGGCACAACCCAGATTCACTAACCTGCCTTGCGCGAGCACGATAATACGGCGGCCGGTCGGAAATATAACGTGATCAACCTGCGGTTTAATATTTTCCCACGTATATTTTTGCACCGAAGCAATATCAATTTCCGAATCAAAGTGACCGATGTTGCAAACAATTGCTTGGTCTTTCATTTGCAGCATATGATCGTGCGTGATTACTCGAACATTGCCAGTTGCAGTTACAAAAATATCCGCTTGGCTGCAGGCGTCGTCCATTGTTACTACACGATAGCCTTCCATCGCTGCTTGTAGTGCGCAAATCGGATCAATCTCGGTAATCCAGACAGTAGCACCCAAACCCCGTAGCGACTGCGCGCAGCCTTTACCGACATCACCATAGCCACAAACTACTGCAATCTTTCCAGCGATCATAACGTCTGTTGCACGTTTAATACCATCCACCAGCGATTCCCTGCAGCCATAAAGATTATCAAATTTCGATTTTGTGACAGAATCATTGACGTTAATGGCTGGAAACGGAAGTTCTCCGCTCTTTTGCATTTCATACAATCGATGCACACCGGTTGTAGTTTCTTCTGTCACACCGCGAATCCGTGCAAGATTTTTTGAGTACCAATCAGGATTGGTAGCTAATTTAGCTTTGATTGCTGCAAACAATGCAGATTCTTCTTCATTACTTGGATTAGCGATAACAGCCGGGTTTTTCTCAGCTTTGGTACCTAGAATTAGTAGTAACGTGGCATCGCCACCATCATCCAGAATCATATTAGCGCCGCTTGGTTGGCCGTCAACGGTCCACTCAAAAATTTTGTGCGCATACTCCCAATAATCTTGCAAAGACTCGCCTTTATAGGCAAATACTGGAATATTTTTTGCCGCAATGGCAGCTGCAGCATGATCCTGTGTTGAGAAAATATTGCATGACGCCCAACGCACTTCCGCACCCAGAGCCACTAAAGTTTCAATAAGCACGGCTGTTTGAATCGTCATATGCAATGAGCCCGCGATTCGAGCTCCCGCTAACGGTTTCTGGTTTGCGTATTCTTTACGCAATGCCATTAATCCCGGCATTTCCGTTTCGGCAATCGCAATCTCCTTCCTTCCCCATTCCGCTAGGGAAATATCCGCTACTTTAAAGTCGTTAAAAAAACCGCCATTTGAATTTGGCACAGCGTTCATAGTCATCTCCTAAAAATATGAACGAGCGCAGTTGTGATTTACCCCATCTATGCTGAGCCTCACGGAAAAAACCGTTGCAGCGCTCCTCAGCATAGAGGAAATGATAAGATCGATGGTTGACGGCACTTATCGGGGAAAGTTTAAAGCCCGGCATCGGCACGCAATTGCGCCGCTTTATCGGTAGCCTCCCAAGTAAAATCAGGAAGTTCACGGCCAAAATGGCCGTATGCCGCAGTCTGAGAATAAATAGGACGCAATAAGTTCAGCGCATGAATAATGCCCCGAGGACGCAAATCGAAATGTTTCTCGATTAATTGAACAATTTTGTCGTCAGCGATCTTGCCTGTTCCGAATGTATTGACCATCAAGGAAACCGGTCTCGCAACGCCGATTGCGTAAGCAACCTGCACTTCGCATTTACTCGCAATACCTGCGGCCACAATATTTTTAGCAACATAGCGGCCTGCATAAGTCGCGGAACGATCAACTTTGGATGGATCTTTTCCTGAAAAAGCACCTCCGCCATGGTGCGCTGCTCCGCCGTAGCTATCAACAATGATTTTACGCCCAGTTAAGCCGCAATCCCCCATCGGGCCTCCGACAACAAAACGCCCTGTAGGATTTACCAGATATTTAATCTGATTGCTAATCATATTAGCAGGCAGTATTGGCTTAATAATTTCTTCAATTACTGCTTCTGATAATGCCTGATGTGAAATATCAGGATCATGTTGTGTTGAAATTACAACCGTTTCTATATTTTTTGGCTTGCCATTTTCGTAACGCACCGAAACCTGTGATTTTGCATCAGGGCGTAACCAAGGTAGTTGACCTTTTTTCCTGAGTTCTGCTTGGCGTTCCACCAATCGGTGCGCATAAAAAATAGGCATCGGCATCAACTGCGGCGTTTCATCGCAAGCATAGCCAAACATAAGCCCTTGATCCCCGGCGCCTTGATCCATTTCTTCTTCTTTGGTTCGATTGACCCCTTGTGCAATATCCGGCGACTGCTTATTAAAAGCTGTTAATACCGCGCATGTCGTCGAATCAAAACCGATATTCGAACTGGTATAACCGATACGCTTCACTGTTTCACGGGCAATGATATTGTAATCGACCGACGCATGCGTCGTAATTTCCCCGGATAGTACAATTAATCCAGTACTGCACAAAGTCTCACAAGCAACCCTGGCATTTGCATCCTGACTTAAAATTGCATCAAGAACCGCGTCGGAAATTTGATCAGCCACTTTATCGGGATGGCCTTCTGAAACAGATTCGGAAGTAAAGAGATAGTTATTCATAATTTGTCAAGAAAATTTAAAAAGTTTTGATTATACCTATTTTTTTAATGAATTCATGCAATTTAACTATGCTATTCGCGTTATTTATTATTGAAAGCATTTAACTTATAAAATTAAAATAATGTGTAAACTGTTGTAAGTAAGACGAAAGGGATGGGTAGAAGGTGCAAAAAGTGTTGGTATAAAATAGTT
>FRDC01000265.1_pt1 | contig 105844 bp, 104 predicted proteins | sample 1106171 | NCBI WGS metagenome assembly FRDC01 (sample SAMEA3930566, study PRJEB13176) | freshwater metagenome | biome: Drinking water system; feature: drinking water; material: water | place: Singapore | collected 2014-12-20
ACCCAAGTGTCCGTGGAAACGGGGTAGAACCCGACTCAACAAAGGACACTTGAACACCACTAGGCAACAATTCCTCTTCGACTTCTCTTCGTCCTTCCTTCATCGCTCGATATTTCACCAAACCATCAATTTTCCGTCGGCTAATCTTTTTTGATCCAGCACGGGAGATGGCATTGGAGATCTGCTTTCTTTGAATACCGACTCCCGCAGCCTCCAAACCATCATAAATCTCCCCTATCGATAAATACTGGATATCGAATAGATCCTCCGCGAGAACCAATGCACCCAGAGTCATCTTTAGGGGTGAATCAAGATCGGCAAGACCGTCCGAATGGGAATTTCTAAGAGTCGTGAATGCCTTTCGAACATCGACTACTTGCTCTTCCATAAATACACTCATCATCTATGGACATAAGCCCATTTGGCGCCGTCTTTGACACGCCCGATCTCTTTCGACTTAGTTAGAGCGAGAAGAATAGGAGCAACTGTTGTGTTGGGATAGATGTGGCCATTTTGCTCGAGGGCAACTCGAACGTCATTTAGACTTCGCTTTTCCTTGAAGTACCCTTCCGCCTTCAGATCCAAGATCAAACCCGTAAGCCCCGAGCGCCTTGGCGTTTCCTGATCCGGTTGAGGATCGGCATGTTGCCGCCCCTTGTCAGTCCTACCGGTTGATGCCGGAATTGGATCTCCAACTGCTGCAATAATTTTTGCCACCTCTTCCGGTGTCCCTTCGACGACGATCGTAGTGCCGCTACTCGTTGAGATGTTAGCTTTTGCCATCTTGCCCTCTTGTTTATCCGAACGTAATCTGAAAATTAACCCGATGTGTTTAAAGGCTACGCCTCAGTCTGTTCAAGCTCAGATGGAGCCTTTCTTAAGCAATACGCCTTGATAAGACGAACTGCTTTAGAGCGTTGGGCAGGATTAATAATTACTCCTCCATCACGAGCTTGCAGCCAAGAACAGTTACGTATTGATCTAGCTGCATTTGCATCTCTTAGATTGATCGTTCTAAGCACTGCTTGGCATTGTTCCATGGTTGGGCTGGAGGCAATTTTTGCGTACTTGAACCAGACACAAAGCATAGTCCCCGCCAGTGCTAGCGGTGATATCGAGCTTGGACCACGGACAGGAGTTTTTGATTTCAGGGCTTCCCAATAATGCTCATCTAAGTGAATAAACGGGGCTTCCGCCCTTGGCCCGCAGGCTCCTTCCAAGTCCTCTGGTTGAACTCCCACTTCGAGTGCGAGTCCCTCTATCCCTTCACCGCCCTTCGAGCTTGAGTTAACACGCTGGCCAGCAGTCCTCTGAGCATCTTCACTAAAATCATCTAGTCCTTCAGTGCCATGAGAAGCAGAACTTCCACGCTGGATCGCGGTGAAGACGCGTCGCCACAATTCAGCATCTTCAGATTCTGCAACTAAAACGTTGTCCGCCATGAGTTGGATCCTTAGGCTAGCGGTTACCTTCATATTGCCACCTCGTTGGCTTTAATATCATTAGCGCACCATGACTCTAACTCTTCGTAAATGATATTGTCAACCGAGTATGCCAACACTCATCACGATTAATAGGGGCAATAGTGGCGACTCTCGAAGTATTCCACGAGCCAGAAGATCCATTTTTAGATCATATGCGCGTCTAACAGTTCGTGCATGAAAACATCGGAAATACTCGCGAAGTTAAATACTTAAATATTACTGTGTTATCGATATGTTATGATTTCTTGTTTAATTGCGCTGAATATTTTACTGCAACCTTAAAGATGGTATTGTTGTCTTTCTTCACATTCCTGAGATCTTACTTTCCCCTAGCGTTGCTCTCCTCCGCCTGAATAGAGCGGTCGACCACATTTTTACTGCAGTCCACAAACTAGCTACTTCCATACTTGTTCGCCCTTTTTCAAGAATGGCTCCCGTATTAATCCACCGTGCGGCCGTTGAGGGAGCACCGCCCTCTGTTAGTCCTTCCGAGCTTGCTGAACTCTCTTCGAGATGGATGGCCCGATTGGTCTCAAACGTGCGCGCGTCGAACGATATAAATGGTCCTTCCAAGCTCGCTTGTTGCCCCCTCTTGAAAGGGTGGCCAGATTGGTCTCCTACTGCGCGCATTGACCGAGCGCCGCCCATGATCTAACAATCTGATGAGTCTTGTGCGCGGGGTCAGCGAGCAAGGGAGACCAACAGGCCACCCTCCCCGCTCCCGTGTGCCGCGTTCCGCGAGCACAAGAGACCAACGGGCCAGCCGCTCCCTCTTTCCTCCGGGAGCACAGATCCGAGTAGCAGCCAGTTTTACGAGTTGTATTTGGGCGAGGCAGGTTACTTGAGCAGAAACTTCTGTAGTGCTACGGCTTGGTTGTGCGCTTCATCCTTGGCGGAGTAGAGCAGCGTCAGTTTCCCCTTCTTGGCCCGCCCCTTCAGCTCCCCCACCAACTCCTTCTTCTCTTTCAACTCCCCATGATAGCGACGCTGGAATTCACCCCAGCGCTCCGGATCGTGGTTGAACCATTGCCGCAGCTTGGTTGACGGGCCGATGTCCGGCAGCCAAAGGTCGAGCTTGGCGTTCTCCTTGGAAATCCCTCTGGGCCAAAGCCGATCCACCAACACACGAAAGCCATCAGTCTTAGCCGCTGGTTCGTAGACGCGCTTGACGGCGATCGTCACGGCCTCCCAGTTCCTTCCATCTGTCGCGCCGCGTTCTTCCACACCGTGCCGGGGGTCTTGCCGAAATGTTGGCTGAAGGCACGGCTGAACGAGGCCTCGGATTCGTACCCGACCGTATGCGCCACTTCGCCGACCGTCAGCGACGCCTGGCCCAACAAGGCCCGCGCCTTGTGCAGGCGCCAGTCGGCCACATAGCGCATGGGCGTCATGCCGAGCTTCGTGCGGAACTGCTCGGCAAAGATGGTCCTCGACATCCCTGCCAATTCGGCCATCCGCTCCAACGTCCAACCGGACGAGGGACTAGCATGCACGGATTCGAGCACCCGGCGCAGCTGCGGATCGACCAGCGCTGCGAGGAACCGGGAAGCCTGCGGCCCTGCTTCGATGAAGGCGCGTAGAATTTGAATGAAGAGGATTTCCGACAGCCGCCGCAACGTTTCTTGATGCCCGGGCAGGCCTGCGCGGCTTTCTTCTTCCAGTTCGCGTAGCATCACGTCGAGCCAACCGTAATCGTGTTGCCGGCGCGCTTTGATATGGATGAGCGGCGGCAAGGATTCGACCACCGGGTGGACGATGTCTTCATTGAAGCCGAAATGGCCGCAGACGAGTTCGACCGCCGCCCCTTTGCCTCCATAGGCGATGCAGCCGACGCGCTCGGATGTGGCCTGCTTCAGCACGTCGTCGAGCGGCAAGGCCGGCGTGTTCGGACCATCGGCCAACACATGAGCCGACCCGTGCGGAACGAGAATCAAATCGCCTTGCCCGTAGGTCGCCTGTTCACCGGTGAGCAAGCCGACCCAGGACTTGCCGCGGCAACCGAGATGGAACCGAATGCGGCGGCGGTCGGCGGGGACGGCGACGGAAAAGGGAGCGGAGAAGGCCGCGCGAAAGTAGAGATTCGCCTGGACATCGAGCACCGACAAGATATCGGCCAGTACATCCATGGGGGTTGGATCATAGCACGGCAAAGGGCCTGTGACGACGGGCCCTTCGCCGTTACCACGACGATTACTTTCCGACGATCTCCGGACGGAGCCCGCCGATGATGCTCAACAGTTCTTCTTTTTCCGCTTTCGGAACCTTGAATTTGTCGAGCGTCATGACGAGATGACCCGCCACTTGATCGAACCGGGCATCGGTGATCCCCATGCCCTGGTGGGAGGCGGGCATCGACCGCCCTACATAGGTACAGGGCCCGCCGGTGGCGCTGCAGACCAGCAGGGTGTTGAGCTGCTTGAACTTCGCCTGCTTCTCCGCGCTCCAGCCTCCGAAAAACGCCGCCAGCTTCTCATCGGCGAACAGGTGTCCGGCAAACTCGTTGACGACGGCGTTGATCGCCTCGTAGCCGCCGAGCCGTTCATACAAACTTTTCTTCGCCTCTGCCTGAGCCGGCAGAGCCCACAACAAGACACCGACGAGACCGACCACACAACCGACGTGCACCAGCCGTCTGATTACTTGACCTGTCATAACTCCCTCCTTGTGATGAAGAACCGTGCTGGGAGTGAGCGTACCGGCGAGGCTGGAGTGGATCAACGGATCGGCTTGCTCAGGCGTCCGTCATTGTATGCCGCGCGTCCGGAAATGCTGGTAGAGCGGGTGTAATTTCTCCATAGCTCTCTGGAATTTCTCCCTACCATCAAGCAGTCATTCGCAAGTCCGTATTCAATAATCACATCACCTCATGACCATAACATGCTGGTATTGATGGAGTTATGCTGACATCACACTCTCCACTCAAACCCGGCACATCTCCTGCTCTACATCGTGCGATATGCCTTCGCACCCTTCGATCCTTTTGCTCGACGACAGTCCTGGAGAATGCGAGTTGCTCCGCCAAGCACTGGCCCAGACCGGGATCAATGCCCTCCTCTACACGGAGCAAGATGCTGAAGCGGCCCTCCACCTCTTGCGAAGCCATTCAGCTCTTCCATCTCTTCCATCTCTGATTCTGCTGGACTGGCACCTTCGTCACCAATCCGGCGATCGCCTCCTGAAACGGTTCAAAGCCGATCCTCGCATCGCAACCATTCCCGTTGTGGTCTTCACCACGTCCGACGATGCCGGCGACCTCGCCTCCGCCTATGCGAACGGTGCCAACGGCTATGTCGTGAAACCGGCACTGTTCGCCGACTTGATTCAATGCGTTGCCGATATCTGCCGGTTCTGGCTGGCCCGGAATCGCATACCTGATCTGGTGAACAGCCGATGCTGACCCGCGCCGCCCTCAAGAATCCCTATGCCGTTTTTGCGATCTGCATGATCGCGCTGATCCTCGGTGCGGTCTCGTATCAGAAGATGCGCGTGGATATCTTTCCGGAGATCAAGATTCCCTCCATCCTCGTCACCACCTTCTACCGCGGCATGAGTCCCAGCGAGATGGAAGGCGCGATCACGTTGAAGATGGAGCAGCGCTTCGTCGAGGCAAGTTACGTGGAGCACATCGAATCGCAATCGCTCGCCGGCATGAGCTATATCAAGGTGTTCTTCCAGCCGGAGTACGGGATCGACGCGGCCCAGTCCGAACTCACCAGTCTGGCCTACAGCATCATCCGGCTGCTTCCGCCAGGCGTCTATCCGCCTTCGGTCTATAAATTCGGCGTGTCGAGCTTGCCGGTGGGCCTGCTTTCGGTGAGCAGCGAAACCCTCGGCCCCAAAGAGATCCGCGACCTGGCCTACTTCACCGTGCGCCAGCAGATCGCCACGATCCCCGGCATCTCCTTCGGTCCGCCGTTGGGCGGCAAGGTCCGGCAGATCACCGTCTTCATGGATCAACAGCGGATGCTGGCCCGCGGCATTTCACCCTCCGATGTCGTGAAAGCCATCAACGCCCAAAGTGCGATCATCCCGGCCGGCGACATCAAGATCGGCGACCTCGATTACTATGTCTATTCCAACAGCCTCGTGGATGCGGTCGACAAGATCAACGACATCCCGATCAAGGTCGTGAACGGCACGCCGATCCTGGTACGAGACATCGGTACAGCGGCGGACAGCGCCGCGATTCAAACCTCGATCGTGCGCGTAAACGGCCGTGAAGCCACCTACATCCCCATCACCCGACAGGAAGGCGCGAACACGCTGGAGGTGACAGACGGCATCCGCGCCAAACTCCCGAAACTCACGGAGATCCCCGCCAACACCACGGTCAAATTTCTCTACGATCAATCGCTGTACATTCGACAGGCGATCGCAAATCTCCAGAAAGAAGGGTTGCTCGGCGCCGGGCTCGCCGGCCTGATGATCTTTCTGTTCTTGCGCAGCATCAAGGCTGCGCTCGTCGTCGGCCTGGCCATTCCTCTCTCGCTGACCGCCGCGCTGGTTGCGCTCTATTTGACCGGTCAATCCGTGAATATCATGACGCTCGGCGGGTTAGCGCTCGTCATCGGCACATTGCTCGACAACAACATTGTCGTGCAGGAAAACCTGCACCGCCACTTGGAGATGGGCAAAGACGGCCGCTCGGCGGCGGAAGACAGCGCGACCGAGTTGACCCTGCCCATCTTCGTCGCCACCGTCTGCATCCTGATCGTCTACCTCCCGATTATGTTTTTCTCCGGCATCATCAAGTACCTCTTCGTCCCGCTCGCCATGACCGTCGCCTTCGCCATGCTGGCCGACTATGCGGTGTCCATGTCGGTCACGCCGGTGATGCTGGCCGGACTCTATCGCGACGGCCATGGGAACTCATCCGAGAATGACGCCTCCGCCAACGAAGGCTGGTTCCGCTTCGTGCTCGCCCTGTATGAGCCCCTGCTGCGAATCAGCCTTCGCTTCAAAGCAATGGTCATCGGCTTGGCCCTGCTCGTCCTCCTCGGTACCGGCGCACTGCTCCTCCCTCGCCTCCACACGGAGTTTTTCCCCAAGGTCGATGCCGGCAACTTCACGATGCTCGTGGGCGCGCCGGAAGGCTCGCGCATCGAAAAAACGACCGCCATCGTGGCGGAGATTGAACGGCTCGTCCACGAGACGATTCCCAAGCCGGATCTCGAAGAAGTCATCTCCAACACCGGCCTCTACTTCGGCGATGCGGCGCGATTCGCCCCCAATACGGGCAACCATACGGCCTTTATTCTCGTCAATCTGGTCACCGGCCACCACGGCCGCACGGACGAGTATATTGCGCAGATGCGCGCGAAGCTTCAGCAGACCCTTCCCGGGGTAGAGGTCAGCTTTCAGACCGGCGGGATCATCAGTGATGTGTTGAACTTCGGCTTGCGGGCGCCAATCGACATTCAGGTGAAAGGACCGACGCTCGATCTCATTCGTCCGGTGGCGGAGACCATTCGTGAGAAGGTCGCGCAAGTCGCCGATACGGTCGACGTGCGGATCAAGCAAGGCAAGAGTTATCCGGAACTGCACGTCAACGTGGATCGCACCAAGGCCGCCTACTACGGCATTACCCAGGATCGCGTGATCGTGGATGTGATTACCGGCATTAGCTCGAACATCGCCTTGAGCCCGAACTACTGGCTCGACCCAAAAACCGCCAATGGGTACTTTCTTTTGGCGCAATATCCCGAACAGTCGCTGACGAAAACGGAGGATCTGCTGAATATCCCGATCATCGGCGCGCGCACACCGCTGCATCCGACCGCCTCGCTCGGAAGCGCCGGGGCCAGCGGCGCGACCGTCGCACTGCAGAACACACCTTTTGCGGGCCGGAATCTCGATCTCTCCAACGGCTTCTACGCCTCGGACGACCGGCGCGGCCCACCGGTGCTGCTGCGCGACGTCGCGTCCCTCGACATGAAGACAGGTCCTGACAGTGTGGATCATTACGACCTGTCACGGCTCATCAACGTGCTGGTAACACCCGTAGGCAACGATTTGGGACGGGTTGCCAAAAACATTGAGGCAGTCCTCGCCACGGTGCCGCTTCCGAAAGACGTTACCATTGCGATCAAAGGCGAAGTTGCGAACATGCGGAACGCGTTCAGCAACTTCGCCCTGGCGCTGCCGCTGGCCGTGCTCCTGATCTATCTGGTGATGGTCGGGCTCTTTCGCTCGATGATCGATCCGTTGATCATTCTGGTCGCCGTGCCGCTCGGCTGGATCGGCACCATCCTCGTGCTGCACCTCACGAACACCTCGGTGAACGTCGAATCGATGATCGGCACGTTGATGATGATGGGAATCGTCGTCTCGAACAGCATCTTGCTCGTGGACTTCGCCAACCGGATGGTCCGCCACGGCGCCACCGTCGAACGGGCGGTCCTGGAAGCGGGCCGGCGGCGCATCCGGCCGATTCTGATGACCGCCTTGGCGACTATCCTTGGCCTGTTACCGCTGGCCCTGGGATTCGGAGAGGGGAACGAAACGATGGTCCCGCTGGCCCGCGCAGTGGTGGGAGGGCTGGCCGTGTCAACGGTCATGACGCTGCTGGTCGTGCCGGTCATGCATGCGTTGGTATTGGGGCGGCGTACACATGCCCCTACTTCCTCCACGCCTTCGGCGACTCCAGAGGAGATCTGACACGATGGCACGAGTCTTTTGTTCACTCATCGTAGTCCTGTCGCTGGTTGCTCTCGGTTGCCAGCAGAGGGATTCGCAGCCACCGTCCACGGCTTCGCCGGCAGCTGATTCGCCCGACAACGGCACAGCGGTTGCGCTCGATACGACGCCCGTCGAAATCCAAGTAACGCAACCGACCCGGCAGGACTTGACCTACACGATCGCGCTCCCGGCGAACATTGCGCCGCTCTATCAAACCACGCTGTACGCCAAGGTCTCCGGCTATCTGAAATGGATCGGGCCGGACAAGGGCGACTGGGTGAAGAACAATCAAGTAGTCGCCATCATCGACGCCCCCGAAGTGGAAGAGCAGTACCAGCAGGCCGCCGCCGAATACAAGATCAAGAAGATCACGTTCGAACGGCTAAACAAAGTGCTCCATGAGTCGCCGGACGTGATCGCCAAGCAGGACGTCGACGTCGCCGAGGCGGCCTATGAAGGCGCCAAGAATCTGATGCAACAGCGCGCGGCCATGCGCGACTACACCAAAGTCCGCGCGCCGTACGACGGGATTGTGACGGCCCGCTTCGCCGATCCCGGGGCCTTGATCCAAGTGGCCACCTCATCCGCGACGAACGCAATTCCCCTCTTTACCGTGATGGATCTCAACACGGTGCGCGTCTACGCCAACGTCCCGCAAGACGATTCGCCCTGGATTATACCGGGCAAGACCAAGGCTTCGGTGAAAGTGAAAGAACTCCCCGATCGTTCGTTCACTGGCACCATTACCCGCACAACCTTGGCGCTTGATCCCTCGACCCGAAGTTTGCTCGTCGAAATGGATCTCCCGAATCCCGATCATGCGTTGCGTCCCGGCACTTATGCCGAACTCGCGGTCGGCTTGCGGGAGATTTCGCAGGCGCTCGTCCTACCGCCGCAGGCCGTGAACAGCGGTCCGAAAGGAAAATCCGTGTTCATCATTGAACAAGGGAAGGCCAAATCGATCCCGGTCCAAACCGGCATCACCGACGGCCAATGGATCGAGATCACCGGCGGGCTCCATGGATCGGAGGAGGTGGCCGTCGTCGGCAAACGCCGGCTGTTGGATGGATTGCCGGTCCACAGCGCCCCGTTCAAACTCCCTGATGCCAAACCTTCCCAGCAGAAATTCGAACGTAAATCGGCGGGACTGCCCCCCTCGCCCACACCTCAGAAAGGAGCGACGCCATGAGTGATGTGAGAGCCATGATGTCGGCCGCAATGATCCTCCTGACCCTTCCCGCCGCCGCAAACGCCCAAACGACCGGATCGATGGACGCCGCAGCCAAGGGACGGTTCCTGGGCCTGCAAACGGCCATCGAAACGAGCCTGCAGAACCATCCGCTGGTGCAAGAGGGCAATGCCAGCCTGTCGGCCTCCTCGGCCCGTGTCGACCAGACCAAGTCGATCTACTACCCACAAGTCTATGCGAACGCCGACGGCGCCGCCGGTGCCGGCCGGATCAATCCCCGCTTCGTGACGCCCGCCGGCGCCATGTTGCAGCCAAACCTCAGCACCTATGCCGCCGGCCTCCTCGCCAGCCAACGGATCTACGACTTCGGCATGACCAGGAATCTCGTCGAATCGTCCCAGTACGGCGAGCGGGCGCAAGAACAGGATGTGAACGCGCGACGCGCGCTGGTAATCGTGAACGTGCAGCGGAGCTATCTGAACAGTTTGAAGCGGCAACAACTCGTCCGGATCGCCGAAGCCACCGTCCGCGAACGCGGGATCATCGTGGGGCAGATCGAGACGCTCTACCGCCAGCAGTTGAAATCGAAGTTGGATCTGGATCTCGTGCGCGTCGAATTGGTGAATGCGGAATCCCTCCTGATCAGGAGCCGCAACGACCTCAAAGCCAGCTTCGCCGACTTGAACCGGGCGATGGGGATCGCCGGATCGGAGGACTACACGTTGGAGGAGGTGGCGATCGACGTGAAGGCTCAGCGGGCGCTCAATGATCTGATCGCCGACAGCCTCACCCATCCGGAGTTGAAACGCGCCAAGGAACAGACGGCCTCGGCGCAGGCCAAGAAGCGGGCCATGAAGAGCCAATATCTGCCCACGGTGTCGGCTGTCGTCAGCGGCGGGTACTACGATACCGTCGATCCGAACCGCAATAACAACATCTCGACCGGCGGCTGGTGGGCCGCCGGCGGCGTGGTCTCCATGCCGATCTTTACCGGAGGCTTGATCGAGAACCAAGTGAAGGAAGCCACGGCGCAGGAAGCAGCGGCCCTGGCACAAAGCACCAACATCGAGCAGGCCCTCACGCAGCAGGTCACGAATGCGTATCTGGATACGGTCAACTTCTCCCAACAAATCAAGTTGGGCGAAGAATTGGTCAAGACGGCGCAGGAAGCGTTGAACCTCGCCAAACAACGCTACAAGCTAGGCCTCGGCTCGGTGGTCGAGGTGACTCAGTCGGAGGTCGGGCTGACGGCGGCGCAAACCAAACTGGCGGAAGCCCAGTTCGACTACAAGATCGCCGAAGTGACGCTGGCCTACGCATCTGGTGGCAGTGCGCAACTCCAGATCGATCCGACCTTACGCTGACAACAAAGTCTGCCTCCCAGGCTTAAGAGGGCGCGCCGCAGCTCCACTACCCTGCTGTTGGCAATCACAGTCAGGCGTTCAGAACAGGTTCTTCGCACATCAGAAGTGTCACTGCTAAGCTACTGATTTTCCAGGCGAGCATGATGCGCCACAGGGCATAGGCTTTGCGTCGTTCTCTTGTTGTCGCCATAGCCATTGTAGAGGGGTTCATGATCGGCTGTTCCTTACGGACCTTTGTTTTGATCTGTTGCGTCGCTCAGCTGAGTGCCTGTAGCGGCGGCGGGGCCAGTTCACCGGCTGGATCGCCCCCTGCCGCAACCGCGACCTCTTCAGCGCACTTCGAGTGGGATGCGAACACCGAAACCGACTTGGCCGGGTACAGGGTCTACAAAGGCACTGGTTCCGGTCAATTCGACACACCGATTGTGACGCTTCCCGCCAACGCGACAAGCTATGAAGCGACCGGCTTGCAGAAAGGCAACACCTATTTCTTCGTGGTGACGGCCTTCGATACCTCCGGCAATGAAGGACCTCTCTCAAATGAAGTCACAGTAGTGGTCCCCTGAAAGAGGCCGACGGAGCTAAGATGCTCAAGAACTTCCGCCTCATCGTGATCATCACATTGACCTTAGCCGCTTTGTTTGACGGCTTGCCGGCCTCTGCCGAGGCCGCTCCACTCCGTACCTTTTACGTCGCGCCGACCGGCGACGATACGGCCAACGGATCCTCGGCCACACCCTGGAAGACCTTGCAACGAGCTGCGCAAAATGCGCAGCCCGGCGATCTGATCATTGCTCGGCCAGGGCGCTACGCTGGGCTCTATCTTTCGCAAAGCGGCACGGCCGCCAATCCCATTACGTTCCAGGGCGAGCCTGGCGCGATCATCGACAGCCGCAACCCTACCACCACTGATGGGATTAACTTAGAAGGCGCGAGCTATATCGTCATCGAAGGACTCTCGCTGCAGAACGGCGGTACCATTACACGCGCCGGTATCCGCTCCGTGACCAACCACCACATCGTGATCCGGAATAATTACATCGACAATATGGGCCGCTGGGGCATCCTGACCGGATTCAGCGACGACGTGACGATCGAACACAACGTGACCAGCCGTTCACAGATCGAGCATGGCATCTATGTCTCCAACTCGTGCGTGAATCCCATCGTCCGGAACAACGTCGTCTGGGGCAACAACGCCAACGGCATCCATATGAATGGCGATGTGAGCCTCGGCGGTAATGGACTGGTTCTCAACGCTCTAGTGGAGAAGAACATCATCTATGACAATGGCCGCGCAGGCGGATCCGGAATCAATGGCGACGGCGTACAACATTCCAAGATCGTCAACAACCTGTTGTACAACAACCACGCGAGCGGGATCTCTCTGTATCGGATTGACGGCGCCGACGGGGCCAAGAACAACCTGGTGGCCTACAACACGATCCTCATGGCGAGCGACGGCCGCTGGGCGCTGAACATTCAAAACGGCAGCACCGGCAACCGTGTTCGAAACAACGTGCTCTACAATTCCCATTCGTTCCGCGGGAGCATCGATATCTCCGGCGACAGCCTCACCGGCTTCACCAGCGATCACAACATCGTGATGGAGCGTTTTACGACAGACGGCGGGACGGTATTGAATCTCGCCCAATGGCGACAGAACACCGGGCAGGACCAGCACTCGCTCGTGGCGTTACCGGCGGCCCTCTTTATCAACGCCGCAGGTAACGACTATCACCTCACTGCCACCTCACCGGCCCGCGACGCGGGCACCGTTCTGGCCGAAGTCACAGCGGACCGAGAAGGCACCGTCAGACCGATGGGACCGACCTCCGACATCGGCGCGTACGAATTCCGCAGCACGACCGACACCACTCCACCGACCGCTCCGCGGCGATTCCGGCTTCTGCGTATTCAATAGCCTCTCAGCCGCCACAAACAACAAGGGCCTGCCGTCATAACGGCAGGCCCTCGCAGTGCCACCTCTGTAGCCTGATGAATTACGACGCAATCGACATCTTGGCGACATTGGCCGCTTGCGGCCCCTTCGCCCCCTGCACAATGTCGAACTCGACATTTTCCCCTTCTTTCAAGGATTTGAAGCCATCTCCTTGAAGCGCGGAATAATGGACGAAGACGTCCTCTCCGCTATCAAGACGAATAAAGCCAAACCCCTTCCGGTCGTTAAACCACTTGACGGTTCCCTTGGTCTTCACAAGCCCCCTCCTTTGTTCAACGGCCACGTAGCGTTACACAGCCGTGCCCGGCCCGGTTAATACACGCGGATGGAAAAATGAAAGAGAAATGGAGTAAAAAACGCGGGGGGACGGGCTCTTTGCTAAGAAAAGTACAACGCTCACGAGACCCATCGCGGTTAGAAATCGCGGTGCATGTACCATGAGGTGAACGGCTTGTCAAGCCGTTCTTCCAGGACAGGCCCTTCGTGCAACCGCACCGGATTTCGTGAGCCGGTGGACAAGGCGGAGGCAGTTGCCTATAGTGCGCGCTGGATCAGGAGATAACCCGTTTTTATGTTTCTCCGGAAGCTGCTGGACCGCTATATCTTTGCCGAACTCCTCTCCCCATTCAGCTTGAGTTTGGGCGCATTGTGCTTCGTCATGCTAACCAGAGAGCTCCTGCGCCTCGTCGAACTCTTGGTCTCCAAAGGCGTGGGGATCATGGCCGTGCTCAAGGTCTTTGCCAACCTGCTCCCGTCGTTTCTGGTCCTCACACTGCCGATCGCCGGCATCATCGCCTCCATCACCGCCTTCGGCCGGCTCTCGTTTGACAAGGAACTCGTCGCGATGCGGGCGGCGGGATTGAGCCTTCTGCGATTGGCCAGGCCGGTGTTTCTCTTTGCCTTGCTCGTGTTCGGCCTGACCTTCTGGCTCTCCCAATATGGGCAGCCCTGGAGTTCGACGAACTTGAAGAAGGTGGCGCTGAACCTCCTCCGCGATCAACTGGTGCTGGCCCTCGAGCGGGGGTCGTTTACGGAGCCCATTCCCAAGATGACCATCTATGTCTCGGATACGGGAGAACGGGCGGACAAGGCCGGAATCCTGATCGCCGACGAGCGGGACGCCGAGGAGCCCCGCGTGATCGTGGCAGAAGAATACCAAGTCTTGATCGACAGCTCGACCAGCCAGGTGGCCCTGCGACTCAAAGACGGAGTCATCCACAGCAAGCCCGATCAAGTCGATCAGTATCAGAAGATTCTCTTCTCGAATTACGACCTAAAGCTCTCGCTGAACCAAAGCGGGTACTCCTCGGCAGAGGAACGGCCATCCTATGAGACGATCGTGCAACAATTGGAACAGTCCCAATGGCGCGATCCTGGAGCCCTGCGTCGGATGACGGAGTATTACAAGGACTGGGCCTTCCCCACCGCCTCGCTGATCTTTTGTATTCTGGGAGTGCCGGTCGGCATCGTCTCCAAACGGTCGGGCCGGATCGGTGGTTTCGCCGTCGGCGTGCTGGTCGTCATCGTCTATTACGTGCTGAACGTCACCTGTGATTTTCTGGTGACGGCCGGAACGATCCCGCCCTTCACCGGCGCCTGGCTCCCCAACGTCATCTTCGCCGTGATCACTTGCGTCTGGTTCTACAAGATGAGCCGGGAATGAGAACCCCACCCAACTATTTCAGCTGCGGGTTCGCTTCTCTCAGGGCGCAACAGATATGACGACAACCACGTCAACCTTTCGTCCGCTGCGGCTTTGCGGGAACGGCTTGCCACCAATTCGCACGAACAATTACCCTGAGTGAGCGCATGACGATATTGTTTCGCTACATCCTCCGTGAATACGCCAAGATCTTCGGCATGTGCTTTTCGGGGCTGATGACGATCTACTTGGTCATCGACTTTTTCGAGAAGGTGCGCCGGTTCCTGCGATACGACGCCAGCTGGATCGATGTCCTGTCCTATTTCGCACTCAAGATGCCGGGAATCTCGTTTCAGATCGCGCCCTTGGCGATTTTGATGGCGACGCTCCTGACGATCGGCCTCCTGTCCCGCAGCCACGAAATTACCGCCATGCGAGCCTGTGGGATCAGTCTGCCCTGGATCGCCACCCCGTTCATGGCCTTGGCTGTATGCGTGGCGCTGATCCTGCTCCTGTTCAGTTCGACAGTCATTCCGTTGGCTTCCAACAAAGCGGAAGAGATTCGCGTCGTGCGGATCGAAAAGAAGCCGCCGTCGACCGCGCTGAAATTACCACAACCCTGGGCGCGCATCGATGCGAACACCGTCATGCACGTGACCGGCGTCGGGGTGGGCGGAGACAGCCTCCACGGCATCCAGCTCTTCCACTTCGACCAACGCTTTCATCTCCTCGACATGACCGAAGCGGAAGAGGCCTACTATGCCGGGCAGACTTGGACTCTCTACCAGGGATTCACCAGACGATTCATGGACGATGGGTCAGTGCTGTTGACACCGTTCGAACAGGCACCGGTGGCTCTGACGTTAATCCCCACCGACTTCTCCTCCGCCTTGGCGGGAGAGTCGGAGTCGATGACGTTCCGCGACATTCGGTCCTATTCGAGCCGGCTCTATCACAACAGCGCCCAAGTCACGCGCTTGTTGACGGACTATTACGGACGCTTGGCCTTTCCCTTCGTCACCATCATCATGGTGCTGGTCGGTATCGCCATGAGTTTGCGCCAAAGCGGGACACGCGGGAGCAGCATGGCCATCGGCATCGGCCAGGCCTTGGTCATCGGCTTCTGCTATTGGGCGACACACTCGATCGCCATTGCCTTCGGACGCGGAGGCGCCCTCCCCCCCATGGTCGCCGGCTGGATGGCTAATGCCCTCTTCATGAGCTACGGGCTCTACCTCATCCTCAGAGTTCGCTACTGACTCGTTTGGGCCTCCGAACCCTACCAGACGCCGGTTGACTGCATCCCACGCTTCCGGTAAGTAGAGTCTCAGGATTTGCGAAAGGAATCAGTTGGATGCGGGCTCGGGTCGTCGTGACAGGGCTGGGTGTGGTTTCCCCGATCGGTATCGGGGTGAGCGAGTTTTGGAAAGCCGCCCTTGCCGGTCGCTCGGGCATCTCCGCGATTTCCGGATTCGATCCCTTTTCGATAGAGGGCTACCGCTCGAAAGTGGCTGGGCAGATCCGCGATTTTTCCCCCGAACGCTACCTCGACTCTGTCCATGCAGACCGCGTCGACCGCTACGCGCAATTCGCCCTCGTGGCGGCCAAGGAAGCGCTCGCCGACTCCGGGATGCAGATGGCGAAGGAACGGCCGCATCGCGTCGGCGTGATCGTCGGGGCCGGCATGGGCGGTATGGTCATGGGCGAACGGGAAATTACCCAGCTGTACAATCAGCAGAAGCCCCATCGCGTCCATCCGAACTTTATTCCGGTCATCACCTTGAACTCGGCGTCCGGCATCGTGGCCATGGCCTACGGCGCTAAGGGGCCGAACCTGACGATTTCGACCGCCTGCTCCTCCAGCGCCCACGCGCTGGGGCAAGCGCTGCATTGCATCAGAGAAGGGCGCGCCGATGCCGTGATCGTCGTCGGAGCCGACGCCAGCATCACTCCATTGGTCTTCGCCGGCTTCTGCTCACTCCGCGCCCTGTCGACCAAGTACAACGAGCAGCCCGAAAAGGCCTCGCGACCTTTCGACGTGGCCCGGGATGGGTTCGTCATGGGCGAAGGGGCCGGCGCGCTGATTCTCGAATCAGCGGCCCATGCTAGGAAACGCAAGGCAAGGATCTACGCCGAAGTCGCGGGATACGCGTCCACCAGCGAGGCTTATCACATGGTGATTCCCCGCGAAGATGGAGAAGAGGTTGCCACCACAATGCGCCTGGCCCTCGGCGATGCCGGAGCCACGGCGGCGCAGGTCGACTACATCAACGCCCACGCCACCTCCACATCGATCGGCGATGCCGTCGAAGCCAAGGCCATCCGCCAGCTCTTCAAGTCACGGGCCGACAAGCTCGCCGTCAGCGCAACCAAATCGCTGATCGGCCATACCCTGGGCGCCGCCGGTGCCCTGGGCGGCATCGCCACTGTACTGGCCATTCACAGCGGGCAGATCCATCCCACGGCGAACTATGACGATCCGGATCCGGCCTGTCGCTTGGCCGGCATCAGCCGATCGCCGCAGGAACGGACTGTCAGGACCGCGCTATTGAATGCCTTCGGATTCGGCAGCAACAATGCCGCGGTGGTATTCAAACGCTATGTTGTATAGGATCTGCGCATGACCGATCACGCCGTCATCTCGAAAATCATTCAAGCCCTGGCCGAGTACTTGAAACGGGATGCGGCGACCATCAAGCCGGCCCACCAACTGCGCGATGACCTCGGCCTGGATTCGATGGCGGTCATTGAACTGTTGTACAAGATCGAAGAAGCCTTCAACCTGCAGATCCCCGACCAGGACTTGCCGGGGCTGACGACGGTCGGCGCCGTTGCCGCGTATGTCGAACAGCGGCTGGTCCCCTCGTCACCGATGAAGGGCGCGAAACCGATCAAGGCTCCTGCGAAACCCAATAAGGCGAAGGGCAAGTAACCCCGTGGCCGCTGCCTTCCCCTCGACATCCATCACGTTGTCGCAGATTCAGCAGGTCGTCGGCGGCAATCTTCACGGCGACGGATCGACAACCGTTTCGAAACTGTCCGCGCTGGGCGATGCCGATGCCCAGTCGCTGGCCTTCATCACCAGCGACAAGGCGCTCAAATCCCTGCCCAACCTTCGGCCCGGCGCGTTGTTGATCCATCGCCATGTCCCTGAGCTCACGGCCCCACAGATCGTCGTCGCCAACCCCCTGCTGGCCTTTGCGCAGGTAGCGAAACAGTTCTTCATCGCGGCCTATTCCCCTCGAGGTATTGCCACCGAGATGACCAAGGGAACCGGCGTGACAATCGGACCGGACCCTTCGATTTGGCCGTTCGTTACCCTGGGAGATCACGTAACCATCGGCGCGCGGGTGACGCTTTATCCTGGCGTTTTCATCGGCGCGGGGTCGACAATCGGAGACGACGCCATTCTGTATCCCAACGTGACCATCCGCGAAGGGTGCACGATCGGCGCTCGCGTGATCATCCACAGCGGCACGGTGATCGGTTCGGACGGCTTTGGGTACGTGCAACAGCAGGGTCGCCACGTCAAAATCCCGCAACTGGGCGGCGTGACGATCCAGGACGACGTCGAACTCGGCGCCAACGTGACGATCGACCGGGCGACGTTAGGACAAACGCTCATCAAGGCCGGCACGAAGATCGACAATCTCGTACAGGTGGCGCACAACGTGACGGTGGGCGAGCATTCGATTCTCGTCGCGCAGGTCGGAGTCGCCGGCAGTACGACGATTGGGCGCCACGTGATGATCGGGGGGCAAGCCGGGCTGGCCGACCACATCCAGGTCGGCGACCAGGTGATGATCGCGGCCAGGGCCGGCGTGAACCGCAGTCTGGAACCGAATCAAATCGTGTCAGGCGCCCCGGTCATGCCGCACGAAACCTGGATGAAGGCCCAAGCGGTGATCCCCCGGCTGCCGGAACTTCGTCAGGTGATCCGAGGCCTGGAACAGCGAGTCGCCCAACTCGAGGCCCAGTTGGCAAAATCGAAGCGGCCTGAAAAGAAGAAAACCACCGGCCGCCGTACCCGCTAGACCGACCGGGCGCTACTGCATCACTCCCCGCCAGAAGAACAGTTTGCCCCAGTAAAACCCTGCCCAGGGCATCAACAGAGCCGGCAGTACGTCCATCGCCCCCTGCATGAAGGCCCAAGTCGAGGCCGAAAAAAGCACGCCGAGTCCAGCCAGATACGCCAACGGCACGAGCTTGCGACCAGGATGCTCGATCGTGGAGGCTTGCTCGTCGACCTTCTGCTTCTTGCCCTGCTTTTGGACCGCGCTTCGCATCCGCGCGGCGAATACGTGGGGCACGGTCTCGAGCAAGTAGCGATGGTACCGAGTCTGGGCCCATCCAAGGGCACCGCCCAGCAACAACAGGCCCGAGCTCGTCGTAAAGGTCGTCCAAGTATAGCTGTTCGAGGCGATAAGCTGATATCCCAAGGCCCCGACGCCGGCTACCATACACACCAGCCCAAGTAGGCCGGACGGAAACAGGATATACGATCGCACGTAATGTTTGGCTTGCGTTCGAATTTCCTCGTCTCGCCATCGCGTCACCAGTTTCGGCACAGATTACCTCTCTTCTGTTCTCGTACAAATGCGAACGCCTGAACCATCGCTGTAGGGATTTGCCATCATAACATTCCATTCCGCCACGAATCAGCGGGAAGTTTCCTCCGGCTCGAGTGAGAACCATGATTCTTCACGTGTAACGCATGAATCGATCTGCTGACCTAAGAATCCTTCGACATGAAGATGCCGCGATGATTCTCGTCACGAAATCACTCGACGTAGTGCAGTGAATGCTCGCCGCGGAGACGAAACGACTTCGTGATCGCACCCATTCATCGCCTGCCGTTCCACGCAATGCTCCCAGTGAGACAATCGTCGCTCACGAGCCAAAGAGGCCGATCTCTCCTATCCACAAAAGATGTGGACCACATGTGGATAACCCAGTGGATAAGACCGCATTTACACCTTGCGATGCGGCCATTGGCAGGTTGCCTATCTGCTAGGCAGTGTGAACAGTGCATTATCAATACGATAGAGGCGCTTTGGCCCTGGAGCGAGAGGGACGGAATTGATCCAAAAATGAGGATTTCATCCCGCAGGCGCGGGACCCGACCAGGAAGGCAGAAAACGCTCTTAGGGGGCAGGAAGAATATCGGCAATCGCAGCACGCTCGACACGGCCGATGTTGACCCACTGCTCGGCCATCGGAACCAACGCCTGTACACGGCCATCGACCGTTTCCAACCGTTGAGAGAGACTGGCGGTCTTCCGGTACGCCGCCACGAGGAGGAATGAGCGCAAGCCTTGCAGGAACATCGTGATCATCCCGGCTTGCACGCGGCTCGCCACGTCATGCAACGCTTCGACTTCCTCAACTACGGGATCCAATTGTGACGCCGTGACGAAGTCACTTGCCCCTTCATCCCGCAGCCGGCTCAAGATCTGGCTCATCCGCGGCACACGCCGGCGAACTTCTGCAAGAAAGTCTTCATCGACCTGATTGAGTTCCTCGAGAATCGCGCGCACCCCGGACACAGTGAGGTCGCCCGGTTTGCGTTCTGCACGCTGAATGACAGCTTCGAGCACGTCACGGGTCGGCTGCATCGAACGGGATCGTACATCCTGCAGTTCCCGCAATGCGTTCAGCAGCGAGATCCCGCTGCTCGCCGTCTCAGGGATTGAGGATACCGTCGCTGGCGAAGAGACAGGCTCCGGCTCGACGACCTGAAAGTAGCTCGGGACAGGAGTCGGTGCCGGTTCCGGAGGCGGTTCGACGATGGGAATGAAAGCCGGCACCGGCGGCATTGCCGTCGCGGGAGAGTCGGCCGCTTGCTTCACGGCTGCCGCGATCCGATCCAAGCCCGCTTGAAGTGAGGAGAGCGCAGAGGCCATCGCCTTCGGCTCTGGCCTGCCGACATCATGCAGCACCGGCAACAGGCTCGAGGCCATGTCTTCAATCCAGGGCAGATGGACGGTCGCGGCAGACTTGGCCAGATTGGTCAGTCCGTTCAGCATGATCCCGTAGAGTTTGGGACGCATCGTGCCGTTTGCACCATCGTTGAGATGGCGCAGCGCCGAATGAATCTGGCCGAGCCACTCATGGGCCTCCAAGGCAAATAATCCGATCACTTCCTTTTGAAACGCCGCATCCCCTTGGTCCCCTCCTGCCGGTTGTATCCCACCCGCCTGCCCCGTCTGATCCGAATGATCTCCTGCCACGTCCTCGGAACCGCTGCGTAAGACGACGACGCCTTGAATCGCGCTGGCGAGGGCGTCCAGACTTTCCAGCAATGACGAGAATTGATCGGAGACCGTCAGGCCGGATTTTGTGCGGCGCTCGTCCGCGGTCTTCGGAGCGAACGTCACCCGCGCCATGTCCGGCGACTCCAACGTTTCGATGATGGACACGAGCGGCAGCTTACTCAGATTGAGAAACCGGGCTTCCTGCCCTTGCATGCCATGAATCTCCACGTTCGGGCGGAGCGGGTAACGGGGATTGATGCCGACGACGGACCCTTTCTCACCCGTGGAGAGCCGCACGAGAGTTCCCAGCGGATAGGCCGAGAGTGTCTCGAGCAACGCCTTGATGACTTCGCGGGGGAAGGCGGCTCGTTCCGCGACCATCAATTCACGAACCGCCTCATGGGGGAAAAACCGTCGGCGGTATGACCGCGGCGTCACCAGGGCATCGAACACGTCGACGACGCCGATGATCTGGGCAAACTCGCTGATCTGGCGTCCCTTCAACCGGTTTGGATACCCAGCACCGTTCCACCGTTCATGGGCCTGCCGCACGATATCCGCCAGCCATTCCCACTTGGCACCGGCCTTTTTCACGAGTTGATAGGCCAACTCAGGATGTTGCTCGATCAGAGTACGTTCATCTTTGGAGAGTTTGCCGGATTTCGCGACAATGGATTGGGGCACGGCAAAGAGCCCGATATCATGAACCAATCCCGCGAGGGTCAACCGTTGGAGTTCGTTACCGTAGTATCCCAGACCGGCTCCGACCTTCGTCGCGAGAATACTGACGTTGATGAGATTGGTGACTACCGGGGAACCGGCGGGACCGGCCATCGCCTGCACGACCAACTGGTCGTCGCCGTTCACCGCATCAGCGATGCCGACCGCCAGTTCGGACAGTGCTGCAAGATCGAGCCCTGATTGGCGCTGAATCGCCGCGGCAACGCTTGAGAGTTGCCGTTCCGCTTTCTGGTAGAGATCGAGTCGTCTGCGTTCTTCCATCCTGCTTTACATCCATCGCCGCCTGCGCGGCGTTTCCACTGCGAGGCTATTGATTGTGATCCCCTTGAGACCGGCCAGCGGTCCTCTCAGGGACCCTAGACGGCAGGAAGAGCTTGGCCGATCAGCGCCCGTTCGCCCTCGCCTTGTTCCTTCCACTGATGCACCGCATCGCGAACCACGCCGAGGCGAGCCGCAATCGCCTCCACACGCGCAGAGGCTAGCGTGACACGGTGCTGCGCCACAACGGACAGCAGGCTGTGCAGTCCGACCAGGAACGTCACTGCCGGAACCGCGTTCACCTCTTGCGCCTCGGTCCGCAGTTTCATCACGTTATCGAGCGAAGCCGTGACCGCTGCCTCGTCAGGGGGTGCCATCGCGGCAAGTTGGGCCAGGTGATCGGCGAGGCGAGGCGCGTCATGATCGACGGAGGCGACGAACGCCGTTTCGGACTCAGACATGCGGTCCAGATACCCCCGAATAGCCTCTACACCGACCTGCTGGACGCCCGCCTGCACCTGCGCTTCCATCTGGTCGATCATCACTTTGAACAAATTGCGGTTTCCCTGCCCATCAGCCGCACGACCATCGTGCAACGCCCGCAACGTCTCGAGGAATTCCACCGGAGATACCGTGACTTGGGCCATGACCTCCGTGGCTGCGTCGGCATCGAATGTCACCCCGGTGGCTCTGGTGAGGGCCTGGTGAATCTGCCCCAGTTGTTTGCACAGGGCAAGGAAATCCTGCATCGATCCGGATTTGTGAGGGTCTCTGACGGCTTCGACGAGTGGAAGGACGGCTAAACTCGATTGTTCGACTTCCGGCAAGTTGATCGTCGCGGCGGAACCGGCGAGGTTGGTGACGCCCCCGGTAATCGTGCCGACGAGCGTCGACCGGCGATCCGGCGGCGGACCCTGCTGCAACTCGTCGAGCGCCACATGAATATTCTGCAGCCACTCATGTGCCTCCTGAACAAAGAGGTCGACGAGGTCTTTTTGGAATTCATCTGACGTATCGCCTGCCATGTCCAAGGTCCTTCACGCCCGGCCTCGGCCGGATACGCACGGATCATCTACGCTCAGGACCGTCGCCCCCCGTTCCCCAACTGTGAGGCCAGCCCGGCGATCTCGCCGAGCTTCTTCGCCATCTCTTCGAACCGCTTCGTCGCCGCCTGCGCCGACTGCTCCGATTCGGTCACGTGGCGGGCGAGCAACGCGTTCCGGTCCCGCTCCGTCTGCAACAACGTCTCGAGTTCCTTGGCCTTAGTTCCCATTTCTTCTGCACGGGCCACGCGCTTATTCAATTCGTCCACGACCAACCGTTCTTTGGCCAACTGCTGCGTCAGCTCCTGCGCACGCGCAACCGACTGCTCCATGGCCGTCATCTGCTGGACCAACTGTGTCGCTGCCGCACGTTCCGCATTCAAAGCAGCTTCAAATTCCCGGGCCTTGCCTGCCAGCGCCTGGGCTTCGTTCAGCCGTTTCCCTTGATCGGCCGCCTGATCGCGCTCGTTCTTTAGAGCCGCCTCGAGTTCTTCGACCCGCTTAGCCAAATCCTGGGCCTCCGCCGCGCGTTTCTTGAGTTGACTCGATTGCTCCTGCTCGGTGCGAAGCTGCACTTCCAACTCTCCCGCACGTCCCTTGACCATCAACAACTCTTCCGCGGCTTTCCGTCCCTGGACGCCCTGTTCTCGTTCCTGCGCAAGGGCGGTTTCCAGTTCCTTGATCCGGTTCTTCGCGTGCGCAAGCTCTTCCGCGGACTTCTTCGCCAGGGCCGTCTGCTCTTGCCCTCCGACAAGCTGCAACTCCAATTCCTTGAGACGCCCGGATTGCGCTTCGAACTGACTCATCCGTTGCGTCAGCTGCGCCACCTGATCCTTTTCCTTGCGAAGATCGGTCTCAGCCTGCTTCAGTTTGGCCAATACCTGTTGATGGACCTCGGACTGCTCGACGTTTACCGGACCGGACGGGGCCGTGGTCGGAGCCGCCGGTGAAACCGGCGCAGCCGGCTTCACCGCAACAGCCGGGGCTTGTTTCTTCGCCAGCAATTCAAGGACGCGGTCCTTGAGGGATGTCCCCTGGAAGGGCTTCTTGAGCACTCCATCGGCATGACAGGACTCGGCCTGCTTGGTCACTTCATCATTGACGATGCCGGAAATCAGCAGCACCGGTGTCGCCGCCAATGCGCTCTGTGACCGAATGAACGCGCAGACTTCATACCCACTTTTGTCCGGCATGATCACATCGGACACCACCACGTCGGGACATTCCTTCGACAGGAGTGCCAAGGCTTCTTCGCCGTTCGCAGCCAAGGTGACCCCAAGTCCTGCTTCCGTCAGCAGACGTTCGGCGACTTTTCGTACGGCGATACTGTCGTCGGCTACGAGCACTTTCGGCATATTCGGTCCCTTTCCCCCACTCTCGATCGTTCGCGTTACTGGCCGCTTCGACCAAGCCTGTGTACGGCAAGGATGGGGACCTCGTCTGGCCCATCCTCGAAGCTTCCCAGATTTTCGATGCCTGGTCCCACCGACGGCTTGATTGCCCCGGTCTCCACCGTATGGAGGGAAGGAATCATCTCGTCGATGCCGATCGCCATCAGTCCATCAGCGTGGCGCGCGACCAGGCAAAGCGCCGGTTGCCAACGGTCGGCTCGATTGAGCCTCGCAGCCAAATCGTACACCGGTAAAACCTCTTTGTCCCGTTTTAGCAAAGAATTCACAAACGGAGTGCGGCTCGGTACGCGGACGACATCACCCCAGGGAGTGACACCTCCGACATCCTCCGTACGGGCGGCAAGTTTGACACCGCCGACCGAGAACACGACCAGATTCCAGGCCCGCTTCGTCCCCACGGCACGTTCTTGCTGACGAGCGGCTCGTAACATTATCCACCTGCTTGAGATGACGTAATCGCGGCCGGCGAGACCACTTCCCCAAGTTCGCCGACGACCCATTCGGGATTCAACATCAAGACCACTCGATCCTGGAACGACACATACCCCATCACCCATCCTCGCTCATCTGATCGAAAATGCGCGGGAAGAGGATGGCACTGACTCCGCTCTACGTCGATTAATCCCACCACTTCGTCGACCCGAATGGCGGCATGTGCATGCTTCGTGGCATACAACACCGTCCGCAGTTCCGGACTGGACGGATCCAGCAGATTGTCCATCAACCCGGCAAGATCGGCCTCGTTGTACGTCACACCAACCCAATTCACCGTTTGGCCGGATCCGGCTTCTTCTTTGGTCAATACGCCCCGCACCCCGTCCGAGGGCAACGCCAGCCACTGCTCCCCATACCGAACGACCAGCAAGGTCGTCTCATCAACGGCGGTCGTCGCAGCCCTGTGATGCCCTCTTAAGCCCATGAGGTGCTGTCTTCCTTATCGGTCGGTCTCATCCAAGACTCAATCGGTTTTTGGAAGGTTACGACCTGCGGATGGCGGCATTCTGACCCAACCACCGCTCTAACTCCTGGATCAAGGCCCGTTCTTCAACCGGTTTGGCGATATAGGAGCTCGCTCCGATACTGATGGCCATTTGCCGATGCTTGTCGCCAGCCCTGGTCGTCATCACAATGATCGGAGTGTGTTGTGTCTGGGGACGGCTTCGGAGCGCTTGGATGACCTCGTACCCGTTCAACTTCGGCATTTCAAGATCGGTCAGGATCAGACGGTAGTTTTGCGCCGACGCCTTCCGCAGCCCTTCTTCCCCATCGACCGCCGTGTCAACCTCGTACCCCGCCGTTTCCAGCATACGCCCGACGAATTTCCGAATGCTGAGCGAATCGTCCACCAGGAGAATCTTCTGGCTCTGGGACTCCGGCTCCTGCGACGGTTCAGCTGGAGAGTCGGCACTGGCACTAGACTCGTCCAGAAGTGCCACGTCGTCGGACTGCGCCTGGGCCGTACCGCCGGACACCAGTCGCGCGGGATCCAGCACCAGCACGACACGTCCTTCCGGATCGATAGTCGCACCGCAAAACGCCGAGCGCTCCAGCGACTTGAGGGAGCCGATCGGCTTGATCACGATTTCCTGACGACCGAGCAATTCGTCGACAGCGATGCCGATGGGCCCCGCGCCGGTCCTGACAATCACCACAGGTTTCCCGACTTCAACGAACCCGTTGGCCCCCTTGTTCAACAGTCGATGAAGCAACTGCACTTCGATCGCGTCTTCGGCTACCTGAATCACCCTCCGGTCGCCGATCTGTTGCAAGGAGCTGGACGAAGCCATCGTGACTTCACGGATGCTCGGGAGCGGGATTCCGTATCGCTCGTTGCCTGACCGCACCATCAGCGCGGTCGCAATCAGCAACGTCAACGGCAAATGGAGCGTAAACTTGGTTCCGACACCACGCATCGACTCGACGTCGATATGGCCATTCATGCTCTCGATGACCCGTTTGACCACATCCATGCCGACGCCCCGACCGGCTTGGTCTCCAACCTGGTCCGCCGTGGAAAACCCCGGCATGAAGATAAACTTGATGACTTCAGAGTCCGGCATGTTCTTGGCGATATCCGCCCGCACCAGCCCACGCTCGACGGCTTTTGTACGGATCTTCTCGATGTCGAGACCCGCGCCGTCGTCTTCGACCTCGATCAACACGGCACTGCCGCGATGGGCTGCGTGGAGATAAATCGTCCCGGCGGCCGGCTTCCCCTTCGACAGACGCACGGCGGCCGGTTCGATGCCGTGATACACCGCATTCCGCACCAGATGGACCAAGGGGTCGACCAGTCGCTCCACCACGCCGGTATCGACTTCCGTATGTTCACCGGACGTGATCAGCGTCACTTCCTTGCCCGTCGCGCGGGCCATTTCTCGGGTGGCGCGACGGAAACGCGTGAAAGGAGTTCCGATCGGGACCATACGCGCGCGGGCGATTTCGTCCCGCATGCCCAGAGTCAGTTGCTGCAACTGACTCATGTCTTCGTGCGAGCGACGGATCGATCCGCTCAACTGGCTCATGGATTCGGAAATGTCGGCGGTGACTTCGCTGATTCGCCGCGCCAAAATGTTGAAGTCGTCGTACTTGTCGAATTCCAACGTTCCGAAGTCGCTCAACCCGGTCATCGGCATGCCGGATGGCTTCTCGCTGTTCGTCGAGGAGGCCGCAGACGACGGCAAGGTAAACATGTGTTTTTCTTCAAACGTACGGACCGATTCGATCAGGCGGTTCTTACACCCCAAGACCTGCTGCGACAGCTGTTCCAACACCCGCAGCCGTTGCTCGAGACGTCCGCGGCCGATGACCAGCTCGCCGACCAGGTTCAAGAGACGCTCCAGACGGTCGCGACTGACACGGATGACTTCGCGATCCTCCCCGGTCTCTTTGCCTTTGGCTTCCGTCCCTTTTCCCGCGTCCGGCTCGGCGCGTTCCTGCGGATCCTGCTGTGCCGCGTCCTGCACGGGTTGAATCACCGGAGCTTGGACCGCCGCCACAACGACCGGCTGTTCCAATTGTTTTAATTCCGCCATCGACGTCGCAAAACGTTGCCGCACAGTAGCAACCATCATCGGATCGCGCCGCATCAGCAAACGCACCACATCCACCGCGCGCAGCAGCATGTCAGCATGGCCCGGCTGGACCTTCACGCGGCCTTCGCGTACGGCGCCCATGAAGTCTTCGACGTAGTGAGTCAGGTCGCCGATCGATTGAAAACCGACGGTATAGGCTGAACCTTTCAGCGTATGGGCCGTCCGGAACAGCTGATGGATCAATTCCTGATTATGGGCGTCTTTCTCGAGACGCAAGAGCTGCGCTTCCAGCGACTCCAAGTATTCCTGTGCCTCCGGCGCAAAATACGACAGCACTTCGGGATCCAATTGGGGCAGCAGATACTCATCAGTCAGTTGGGGGGCTCCAGCGTCTACGGCGGAGACGGATGCCGCATCCTGAGCTGGAGATTCCATGACGGCCACGGCCACCGCCGGTTGCGTTGCGGACATCGCAACCGGGGCGACCCCCACCGGCTCTCCCGCTTTGAGATGTCGAAGGGTCTGCGTGACGTCCGGCACGTCGCGCTGCAACTGGGGAACGTTGGATTCGTCGCGCCGCATAATGACCCGGATCACTTGCACCGCCCGATCGATCGTCGACAACAGTGTCGTCGACACCATGATCTGCCCTTCACGCGCAGCGATCATGCAGTCTTCGACCGGATGCGCCACGTCGCCGATCACCTTGAATCCGATGGTATGCGCCGAACCTTTGAGGGTATGGGCGGTTCGATACAACGCATGCATCGTATCGTGGTCCCCTGGCGCACCTCGCAGCTGCTGAACCAGCCGGCCCATGGTTTCGAGATACTCGTCCGCTTCCGGCGCGAAGTATGACAAGACATCGGCATCGAGCACCGGCACCAGATACTGCGTTTCCAGCTTCTCATCCGCTTGGACTTCAGCCACGGCGGTCGAGCGAGGCAGGATCGCCGCCACTTCCCCTTTCCATCGCTCACTCACCGTCATATCCTCTTGTCCGCCCTGCTTGATGATGGCCAACTGCGATTGAAACGCCTCTACCATTCCGCGCAAGATCCCGACGGTCTGCGGCCACAACGCCGGTTCGATGCTCCGCGCGCCTTCCAAGGTCGCTTCCAACAATTCTCCCAACTTCGACAAGCCGGCATAACCGTAGATCGCGGCGGCGCCGCGAACCTTATGGGCCCATACATACTGATTCTGAAGCTCTTCAGGGCTGGGAAGCTGGTCGCCGGGAGGATTGACCGCGACGGACAACGCCGCTGCGGCTTCCGAAGCCTCCATGACAAAAATGTCGACAAGACCTTGCCGGTCCAGCTCGGAACTCATCCTTGTCCTTTCCCACCCGGCGCACCTGGAGGTACGCCGGGCACGAGACTTAGGCCAGTTTGAACTGCGCGACCGAGGCCGTCAGCCCATCGGCGAGCTTCGCGAGGTCTTCGACGGTCATGCGAGCCGCGTCCGTCGCCTTTTGCGTCGCGACTGCACCGCCTGTAAAGTCCTTAATTGAGCGACCCACTTGATCGGTCGACACGGTTTGCGTCGCCGCGGACTTTGCGATGGTCTGTGCCAGCTCGGCTGACCGCTGCGCGATGCCTGAAATTTCGTTGAACACTTCACCGGTACGGAGCGCGGAAGCCGAACCCGCTTCCACGGCTTGGGTTTCCTGCTCCATCGCCACGACCGCATCCTGCGTTTCCGTCTGAATGACCTTCACGAGATCCGCGATTTCACGTGTGGCCTGTGTGGAACTTTCAGCCAGCTTTCTCACCTGGTCTGCGACGACCGCAAACCGCGCACCCGCTTCGCCTGCGCCCGCCGCCTCGATGGCGGCGTTCAGCGCGAGCAGGTTGGTTTGATTCGCAATATCTCGAATGGTCGACACGATCTGAGAAATTTCCAACGATCGGTCGCCCAGGCCCTTGACCTGCTTCGACATGCGTTGCACCGCGGAACGAATGCTCTGCATGTCCTGCACGGTTTCTTGCACCGCGACCCGTCCGCGTTCCGTCGCTTGCAACACTTGTTTCGCGGACTCGGAAGACGCGCCGGCCGTTTCGGCCACCTGACGCATTTGAGCGGCCAACTGTTCGACCGCGCCTAGCGTCTTCACCGATTCGTCCGCTTGGTGCTTCGCGGTACCGGCCATCTGACCGGCGCTGTCACGGAGCGCACCGGCCGACTTGTTGACGCGTTCGGCCGCTTCACGCACCTGCTTCAACAGCTGTCCGAACCGACCAAGCATCAGGTTGAACCCGTCGGCCAGGTTGCCGAACATGTCGGCGGTGACCTCACCGCGCTTCGTCAGGTCGCCTTTACCGACGTCGGAGACCAGCACCAGGAAACTCATCAGGCGTTTTTGCATTTCATTACGTTCGTCTTCTGAGGTCACGAGTGACGTAATACGGTCCAACATGGTATTGAACGAATTGGCCATCTGTCCGAGCTCGTCCTTCGACGCGATCTTTGCGCGGGCCTGGTATTGACCGTTGGCTGCTTGCTGCGCGACGTTTGCGACCTGTCCAAGACCCAAGGCGATCTTGTGCGCAACCCAGTATCCGAGGGACAAACCCAAGACGACCGCGATAATACCGCCGGCGATCAACACCAAGGTCGCGTTCCATGCGAGTGATTTGGACTCATCGGCGAGGTCTTTGGCCACTTCGGACATGGTCTTGATCTGCTCGGCGTGCCGTTCGACCAACTTGTCGTACGCAGGGCCCAAGCTGACCGTCAAGGCAAGCTGACCTAATTCGCGCATTTGCTGCGACTGCGAGGCCGTCAAGGACTTGTTTGTGAAGCTTTCCCCGAGGGCAGCCAATCCCGATTCGGATTGCTGAAAGTACGACTCAAGGGCCTTCTTCAACTCCGCCAAATCCGCCGTTTCGTCCCGACCCGTGCGGGAACCCCGAAGATTCGTGCTGGCGTAGCTCGTCAGCGTCTGAGTGATGGCGTTCTTGAAGGGCGGCAACAACTCCAAGTCTGCTTTGTAGTCGGCCGCACGAGGAGACCGGGCAATGTCCTGCAAGGTCTCGTGATAGCGGTTGATGTTGAAGAGGAGTGTATTGAAGTCCGCCAGCGGAATCGTATAGTCCGCATACACCGTTTCCGCTTGCGAGCTGAGTCGCTTGTTCGTCCAGACGCCGAGCGACGCCATGATCAGGATGATGGCGCCGATCATGCCGAACACCGTGAGTAGTTTGGACTGTGTATTCAAGTCTTCGAATCGCTGCATCATGCTGGGCCTGGCCATGGGAACCTCCTCCTTCTCTGCGCGCCTATGTCACGTCGTGGTGTGTGGACTGGATCGTCTGGCTATCCTGCTTGTTCGAAGTACGACAACACCGAAGATGTTTCCAGAACCCCCCGCAGTCGGTCATCGAGCTTCACGACGGCCGAGACGTAGGGATTCACCCCTTCGCCTGTTGCGTTGGGAGCCGGCAAGAATTGATCTTTGGCAATGGTCCGGATCTCCGGCACGTTGTCGACCAAGACACCGACCTGCCAGTTGCCATGCTTGACGACGATGGCATACCGGAGCGCTGCATCGCTGTTTAGCGAAAGCAGCAGGCGAAGATCCAGAAGCGGGATAACCGTTCCCCGAAGATTCGTCACCCCCACGAGGCCAAGGGGCATGCCGGGAACAGGCGTAATCGATTCGACGACGAAGACTTCTCGAACTTGCTGGAGATCGAGGGTGAATACTTCCCCTCCGATCGACACGATCGCCGCGCGAATCGACTGGGCTCCGCCTCTTTGAGTCGAATCCGGCACCGAACCGGCTGGCACCATACTCGACGGCTCACTTCCGAGTGGGGATCGTGTATGCGTCGCTGCCATGGACCTTAGCCCAACACCCGCTTCACAGCGGACAACAGGTCTTCGCCCTTGAAGGGCTTCACGATATGGGCGTTCGCCCCCTGCTGCTGCCCCCAAAACTTGTCGCTTTCATTGCCTTTGGATGTGCAGAGAATGATCGGAATCCCTTTTGTACGATCGTCGTTCTTCAGGTCACGGCAAGCCTGGAAGCCGTTCCGGCCCGGCATCACGACATCCATCACGATCAGGTCCGGCTTCTCGCTAAGCACCTTGTCTTCCAGCTTGTCGGCGTTCGGAAATGACACGACCGTATGGTTCGCGCCCTTCAGCACACCCTCGATGATCTGCAGTTCGGCATAAGAATCGTCGACCACTACAATCTTGCTCATCGTCCTGTCTCCTCGTTCAGGTTAGTTAAAGGTCTTGCCGCTCCCGGCGGCCATATCCGTCGTATGGGTTTACTTCAGCGGCAGCACCAAACTGATGGCGCCGGCCAGATCGCCTTCCTTCCAGCCTTCTTTCCTTCCGCCCGTAATGTCATGACTTCCCTTCGGGCCTCCGTGACAATTCAAGCAGCTGGGCGACGCATACTCCGGATCCATCATACGCAGCACAGGACGACCATCCACCATCGTATTACGGACATAGACCTGCCCTTTCGGGTGACGGGGATCGCTGAACATGCGAAGCACCTCGGACTCAAAATCATCCGGGCGATTTGCAGCATTGCGATAGTCGATACCGGTCAGCTTGAGACGGACGCCGGACTTCTTGTAGAAATGTTCGCCGGTCCTTCGAGCGAATACCGCGGGGATAAATCCTTTGAACCCGATGCCAGACTTGTTGATGATCGGCTGAGCCTCATCGACGACTTCCTTCTCAGCTTCCACCAAAGACAGATAGAGCGCTGCCTGCGGCACCGCATTCGGCACCCGGAGATCGATCTTAGTCTTTTTCTTGAATCGTTCCATCACCTGGGCAGCCATATAGTCGCCGGTGAATCCCTTATCCGCCTTGGCGGGATCATTGATGTTCGCCATCTGTTCCGACATCACACCGCGGCCAAGCTTCACCAGTTCGATGAGATGTTCCGCCACTTCCGCTTCGTTACCGGCGAAGACAGGACCGGCGGACAGCATCGCCGACAGGGCTACACCACCGACGATCCATGCACTGAGACGTGTCAGCATCATACGGCTCCTCCTTGAAAGACTTTATTGCAGTTGCAACTCCAGTTTGCCCCTTAAACTTCCGATAGATCGAATGGGGAACGCCGTTAGAGCCTCCGGGCCCTTTGGTTTCGCCCAAACAAAGCCATGCCACGCCCCGACTGTGCAAAGACCATCCGTATGGAGAGGCCTTCTCGCATTCTGCAGTCGAAAATATCCCAATACTGCACACAGTCAACAATTTACGTATTTCGTACAGTGCCTCAGGCGGTCGCCTTTGGGCACAAGAGGATCAGAATGCGACAGAATGAAGTTGGTCTGGATAAGAATGATTGCCGCTATGGGCTTGAACTATCGGAAAGCGACCGCACGATGCTGACGGCGACAGATTGCCATGATCGATGAGAGAGGAGAAATCCGGTCGAAGAGATTAAGAAAGGGTGCGCGGCTTGATCGCTTCGACATGTAAATAGCAAGCAAGATGGTCGGCCCATCGGTCTAACTCCGCACCCACGCAGGCGGTTACTTCACTCGAGACTCGTTGATCCAGCGGCCTGAGCCCCTTTCTGGCTCGGGCGTTATTCAGCCAGTGCCGCCGAAAGCCCGGCGCATCGAAGAGACCATGGATATAACTGCCCCAAACCAAGCCGTCAATCGTCATGGCCCCGTCAAATCCACCATTGACGGCAGCCTCGATCGGCCCTTGAATCTTGAAACAGGGTTGTCCACCAAACCGTCTGGTCACTCCCATATGAATCTGATAGCCCTTGACGGTAGTGGACCCCCACTGTGGTTGCCCGAGAGCCACAGCGTCGACCTGCGTTGTGTACTTCTCACGTTGCAGCTCTGTTTCAATCTCTAAGAACCCGAGACCACTTGTTGAACCACTCTCCTCTACTTCATAGGGATCGGCAACCGTCTGGCCAAGCATTTGGTAGCCACCGCAGATACCAATCAACTCTTTCTGATTGGAGACATGGTCCTCACAAACCTGCGTAAAGCCCTTCTCGTGGAGATAAGCCAGATCGGCCATGGTGTTCTTGCTGCCAGGAATGATTATCACATCGGCTTGATTACATTCTGACGGTACCGACACATATCGCAATGCGACATCTGCTTCCGCCACCAATACATTGAAGTCGGTAAAGTTGCTCATGTGCGGAAGGAGAATGACCGCAACATTGACCCGGTCTGAACCGAATGCTATGCGTTGGTTCCGACTCAGATCGAGACTATCCTCTTGATCCAAGGCAAGATCGCGCAAGAACGGGACGACGCCGAGTACAGGCAGACCAGTCTTGGATTTCAAGAACCTTACGCCATCATCAAAGAGGCGCCGATCGCCACGGAACTTATTGATGACGATCCCACAGATCCGCTCCCGTTCGTTTGGCTCCAAGAGATCCAGTGTCCCGACCACTTGAGCAAAGACACCGCCGCGATCGATGTCGGCAACCAGCACGACCTTGGCATCGGCCATCTGCACGACGGGCCAGTTCACCAAGTCGCGATTCCGAAGATTCACTTCCGCGGCGCTGCCTGCCCCTTCGATCACCACGACATCGTGCTGGGACGCGAGTCGCGCATAGCTTTCTTGCACCACCCTCCACAACTCCGTCCGACGATCGAAATAGTTCACGGCATCGAGTTTTGCAAAGACTTTTCCTCGTAACACGATCTGCGAGCGGTTCTCGGCCTCCGGCTTCAGGAGAATCGGGTTCATATCCACGTGAGGTGGAAGCCCACAGGCCTCGGCTTGCAGCGCCTGCGCCCGTCCGATTTCACCCCCCTCCGGCGTCACAAAGGAGTTGAGCGACATGTTCTGCGCCTTAAACGGCGCAACGCGGACACCTTGGCGCCGTAGCAATCGGCAGAGGCCGGCCGCGATCAAACTCTTGCCGACGTCCGACCCGGTTCCCAACACTGCAATCGCCTTGGCAGTCATGGCTAGGCCTCTGCCTTCGCAGCCCATCGTTTGGCCAATTCGAGTCCTTGCCTCACACCATCTGCGACCACCTGCCCGATCATGGCGCCAATCGCGGTGTGCATGCCGCTATAGCGTTGCGATGGCCCTTTCCCACGATGGGCACAGGCAATGACCACCGCATCCGTCCCTGTTCCAGTCGCACCGGGTCTCCCAGTCCAGCAGGACACCGCCTGATCACGCAGTACTCCGGTCTTGCTCTCTGTCACCACTTGGATGGCGCCTACCATGGCCGATGACGCGAGTGCGGCATTTGTCACCACGACAATATTGATTGTCCCAGCATTGTTCGCTCCGTCCATTGCCGCTGCAACATCGAGCGGCTCACCGGCGCGAACGGCGTTCGTGACACCGACGGTCGCGAAACATTCCACCCAAATCCCGTTCTCTTCGGCCCGGCTCTTAACCACTCGCTTCATCGGAACGGCGGTCATCAACCCGACAAGCGAACCGCGGAGCCTTAGTCGTGATGCGACCAGACGGAGCGTGGTGGAAGGATCGCAGTGAGTGGCCTTGCCATTCACATCCCCTATCGGCCATGATCGCGAGGAAATCGGATCGCCTTGCACTTGATGATTCAGGATGAAACGGGAAGACCGGAGTCCACCGCCACAAGGGGCCGATGAAAGTACCCGTTTCGTGCCTCTGAGATCGATCACCAAGGTGCCACCCTCGACGAGATAACGCGTGCGAAATGCTGCAAGGGATCTTCGACTCATGGTTTTCGCTTCAACTCATACGACAGAGCCCGCACCAGCCGGTCGTTCTCGTGCCTTGTGCGCACGGCCAGCCTGATGCTTCTCGGGTTCAATCCCGGCACAGCCGAACAGTCTCGAATCAGCAGGCCCTGTTGGCGCAACCGTGTCGTGAGCGTTGCGGCGCGCAACCGACGTGGCAGCTCCATGAGGAGAAAGTTGGCCTGAGAAGGATAGACGGAACAACCAGGAAGCGCGCTCAGCAAAACCGTAAATCTTGTTCGCTCTTGTATCATGAATCGCCGGCTACGCTCCGCATGACGACGGTCTTTCAGGGCAGCCAATGCTGCTTCTTGCGCCAACGTGTTGACGGACCAAGGAGGCTGAACGGCCCTCACGGCCTGCGAGACATCGGACGATGCCACAAGATAGCCGGCACGCAATCCCGGCAAGCCGAAGAACTTGGTAAAGCTCCGCAGGACGATGACGTTTTCATATTGACCGATCAGAGGAAGAATCGATCGCTTCTCGCAATAGTCGATGAACGTTTCATCGACGATCAATCGGATGCCTGTGCGTTCGGTCACCTGTACGAGCTTGATGACCTCACCCGCGTCACTGGCCTGACCGGTCGGGCTATTGGGATTGCAGAGCAGCACGGCATCGACAGGCGGACGACGCCGGCGTATTGCCCGAAACACAGACGCAAGTGGTGGCCTATACCCGTTCGCCCGATCGGCCGACACCATATACACCGATCCGCCACGTCGTTCCATCGCTCTCGCGTATTCGGAGAACGTGGGACCCACAACCATGAGTCGGCCGATCCGCAAGGCGACCGGAAGGAGATGAATCAATTCGGTCGATCCGTTGCCGATCACAATCTGCTCAGAACGACAACGCCAACGAGCGGCTAACGCGTCCCTCAGTACCGTACAGTCAGGGTCCGGATAATGTTGCAGAAGTCTTTGTGCGTGGCAAACGGCACGTAGTGCGCGTGGTGAGGGCCCCAGCGGATTGATACTGGCGCTGAAATCGATCAGCCGATCGATCGGCCTCCGCAATGCGCGAGCTGCGGCAAACACGTTGCCGCCATGATGGGAATCGTTTAGGCGACCCATAACGCCGCCATACTCAGGAGAAGTCCCAGCCCGTACGTCACGACGAGTATCCGCAAGGCCATGCCGATGTCACCGAGCTGCAACGCTCGCGTCCCGTCACCCATTCGAGGCCGTTCCTGCGGGCGGCCAGCATAATAATTCACGCCGCCAAGCTGTACGCCCAACGCCCCGGCCATGGCCGCTTCCGGTCTGCCGCTGTTCGGGCTCGGATGCTTCTGTCCATCTCGCAGGCAGATTCGCCAGCTTTCACCGCACCGTTGCCATTGACCGGTTGCCACACCAGCCGCAATGGCTATGATGATGGCGGTCAACCTCGCTGGAATCCAATTCGCCAGATCATCCAGACGGGCTGCCGCCCAGCCAAAATATTCATGGTGCCCCTCGCGGTGACCGATCATCGAATCCAGCGTGTTGATCGCCTTGTAAGCCAGCGCAAGGGGCGCTCCTCCGATCGTCAGGTAGACCAGCGGCGCAATCACGCCATCCGATGCACTCTCCGCAACGGTTTCGACCGTCGCCCGCACGACTTCCTGCTCCGACAATGATTCGGTATCCCGCCCGACGATCATGGCCACCGCCCGTCGAGCCCCAGGGAGGTTGCCGGCCACCAGCTCGTGACTCACGGCACGAGCGTGATCCAGTAAATCCCGTCCTGCCAGCGTTGTAAAGGCCAAGCCAATGCTAGCCGCATGTCCGAACAGATTCGATACTTGATCAGCTCGGTCGATGACGATATGTCCGACGCAGTAGGCCGCCAGAGAGAGGAAGAGGACAAGGCACAGTCCAGCCACTCGCAAACTCCAGGGGGAACGACACCATTGTGTGACGCGCTCATCACACCACGCAATCACACGACCCATGATACGGACCGGATGGGGAAACCAACGAGGATCGCCGATCGCCGTATCGAGCATGACCGCCAACAAGAGATCCACCCACGTCATCGTACGAACAGAAGGAGAGGAAGAAGCAGGAGAAACACAATCTCAGCCAGTTCGTTCGTCGCGCCTAACGTATCGCCGGTCACGCCACCGAACCAGGTGCGACAGCCGACCCATGCGGCAATCACGACACTACTTCCCAACAGCATCGTCCCTGCCGCTCCGCTCACACCAAACCCGATTATCAATGCCGACAGCAACACGACGGTTGACGCCAGCACATGTGGAAGAGACAGATGAACCAAAAACGGCGCGGCAAGTCCTCCCTCTGATCGCGCATAGGGAGAGAGCCAGGCCACAGTCACCATAGCCCAGCGTCCCAACGCCGGCATGCAAAGCAGCGCCGGAACGCGAAGGACGGACGGCAGAGCGACGAGTGCGGCATACCGTAGGAGGAGTGACACAAAAAGCCCTGTGGCTCCAACCGCTCCGATGCGAGGATCACGCATGATCGGCAACCGTTCGGCAGGCGTCCGTCCACCGGCCAGGCCGTCCAAAGTGTCCGCCAAGCCGTCCTGATGCAACCCGCGGGTCAGCATCACCAGCATGACGATCAGCAACGCATTGACGACTTCAGGAGCAAACAGCTTGGCCAAGACGAGATCGGCCAGAACCAGGGCGCCACCAATGAGTAGACCAATGGTGGAATACCAGGCCATCGACGAGGCCAACTCGATCGCCGTTGGCTCATGGTGACGCCGGCTGAGCGGGATGGCTGTCAGAAAATGCCAGGCAAAAAGGAAGGGTCGCACCGCGGTCGTCATACGTTGCGCTCCGATACACCAGCCTCGCCGAACGTCGCCATCTCGGTCATGATCTTGATCGCCGCATACACCAAGCTCATCCCAAGGCAGGCACCGGTCCCTTCCCCAAGCCGTAGGTCTAGATCCAAAAGCGGCTTGAGCCCCAGATAGTCGAGCATGACCTGATGTCCCCGTTCGACCGACCGATGGGATGCAATCATATAGTCGCGGCAACGAGGCTGCAGGCCAGCGGCAATCAATGCGGCGGCCCCGGCAATGAATCCGTCCAGCACCACCGGCACACGGGACGCTGCAGCGCCAAGAATCAATCCGGTTAACCCGGCGATCTCAAGCCCGCCGACCTTTGAAAGAACATCGATCGCATCTTCACGTGATGGTTGATGTAAGGCCAGCGCCCGCTCAATCACCTGCACCTTGCGGGCATGAGCTTCATCGTCGATACCAGTGCCGCGCCCTGTCACCTCTGAAACCGATCTGCCAGTTATGACAGCAGTGATCGCTGCACTGGCTGTCGTATTGCCGATGCCCATGTCACCAGTCCCGATCAACCCAATTCCCTCCCTCGCCGCGTCAGTCGCCAGTTCCACACCGACCATGATGGCTTGCTCTGCTTGTTGCCGGCTCATCGCGGGCTCGGTCAGCAGATTTTTCGTTCCAGGCATGATCTTCTTATGAATGAGTTCCGGAACATTCCCAAAATCATGAGCCACACCAATGTCGACGACTCGAACTTCAACACCAGCATGCCGCGCAAGCACGTTCACACCAGCTCCCCCGCGAAGAAAATTCAGCACCATCTGGGGCGTGACTTCCTGCGGATAGGCGCTGACGCCTTCGCGAACCACACCATGATCTGCCGCAAAGGTGAAGATTACCCCCCTCGGAACGTTGGGTTTCACCTCATCGGTGATCCGTGCATATTGGACGGCCAACTCTTCAAGACGCCCGAGGCTTCCCACTGGTTTCGTGAGCCGATCCAATCGAGCCCGAGCCAGAGCCAACAGCGCGTTGTCTGGCGATGGAATTTGACCGAGCACATCCTGTAGCGTCACGTTTCCCCCCGCTCATTTCAGTCGCAACACCTGACCACTGATGACAACATGCACTTCGTCCGCTTCAGCCGCCACCTGCTGATTCACCTTTCCAGCCAGATCACGAAACCGCCGCACCGCGCGTCCGACCGGCACCAACCCCATGCCAAGTTCGTTACTCACGACCACCACCCGCGCCGAGTTCTTCCTGATCACTCGCAACAGCTCCGCAACCTTCCGTGAACACGTTACTGGCGTCGCTGGTCCAAGATTGCTCAACCACAACGTGAGACAATCGAGCACAACTGATTGATACTTTGCACCTTCTCTATCGAACCACCTAGCCAGCTTCACTGGCACTTCCGCAGTAGTCCAATCCGATGGACGAGAGGCTCGATGCCGCGCGATCCGCTGTCTCATCTCACCGTCAAGCGCTTCCCCAGTCGCCACAAACGCGCGAGGACGAGCGTTACCAGCCAGATTGAGTGCAACCTCGCTCTTGCCTGACGCGGCTCCACCAAGAACAAGAATCAGCCGCGACTTCCGCCTCATTCCCTTCTTCATTTACTTGTCCGAGGGAATATTTGCCGTTCGTTCCCACAGAAACTCCGGCTCACCCTGCGTCTTGGCCACCCATCGCGCCAGTACAAACAGCGTGTCGCTCAGACGGTTCAAGAACTTGTTAATCTGGGGATCGACCGATTCTTCCCTCGTCAAGGTGATGCAGATTCGCTCCGCCCGCCGGCAGATCGTCCTGGACTGATGCATCGCCGCAGAGACCTTTCCCCCACCGGGAAGAATGAACTCCTTCAAGGGAGCCAGATCTTTCTGACAACGATCGATCAAATGCTCGAGCCTTGTGACATCGTGGGCCTTCACCGTCGGCATATTCTTGAATGTCTGGCCCGGCGCCGTCGCCAAAATGCTCCCAACATCAAAGAGTTTGTTTTGGACCCACCGCAGATCCTCTTCCAATTGAGTGCGAGAAGGCGAACCATTTCCCGACTCTTCATTCAACGCCCGGACAAACCCAATGGAGGCGTTCAGCTCGTCGACTGTTCCGTACGCTTCTACCCGCACACTGTCTTTCCAGACCTGCTGCCCGCCGGCCAGCCTCGTCTGCCCCGCGTCGCCGGTTCTCGTATAGACCTTCGTAATTCTCATATCACCCTCTCAGGACACCGCAGGTGGTTTTGCCATTACTATCTCGCCTCGTGTGATTTTGCCTAAACAGTCTGTGCAGAGACAGTCTTCGAATCGCGCTGCAATCCAATCCATCTGTTCTTCGGTAACACCGATCTTTCCGCACCAGCATTGGTACCCGCCGCATGTGAACGTCTGCCCACAATGTTCGCAGGCCTTCTCTACCGGCCCTCTCATCGAACACTCACTCCTTGCCGTGCCGCATTGACAAGAGACGTTGCAACGGCCGGGCAACTGCCCCAATGCAGATGGGTATAGAGCGCCAGCACGTTCCCGATCGTCAGACCATCATTCCCACGGGACGAACCTTGGGCATCGTGGAGCGTGCAGGCATACGGCAGAAGTCCTTGCGCAATCAGTTTCGAGTAATGAAATTCGTGCCCTCGCAGCGTCAAACCTGTCACCCCAAGAATGGACGGTTGAGTCAGCGATACTGCGCGATAGCCCAGCGTCATCGAAGACCGCTCCATAACTGCTTCTGCTTGAAACAGGCCGACCATCGAATGCGAGTGACCGTCAAAGTCTTTAATCGCGTTCGTCAGATACATCATTCCCCCACACTCGGCATAGATCACTCCTCCTCGTTCAGCAAAAGATCTGATGGCCTGCCTCATTGTAACGTTCTTCTCCAGCTGCCCGGCATACAGCTCAGGGTAGCCGCCTCCCAGGTAGAGCATATCGACGCGCGGAAGCGCCCGATCGTGAATCGGAGAAAACCGAACGAACTCCGCGCCGGCCTTCTCCAACAAATCGAGATTATCCTGGTAGTAAAAACAGAAGGCTGGATCATAGGCGACACCGACACGCACAACTCGTTCGCTCTGCAACAAGGCCCCTGACTCTCCTATGCACGACGGGAGCGATCCTCCTGTCATGGCGAGTCGCTCAATCAAATTCAAGTCGACGGTTTCTGCCGCAGCCGTTGCAAGCCGATCATAGAGTCCCGTCGCCTGTTGTTCAATCGCGGTAACGAGACCAAGATGCCGATCTGAAACCGTAAATGACGGATCTGGCCTGAGATAGCCCACCACCGCAACATTTGTCTCTGCTTCTACAGCCTCTTTCAACAGTCGGTAGTGCCCCTCGTGACTAATTCGATTAAAGAGCACTCCAGCCACACGCACACGGGAATCAAACTTTGCATAACCCGCCACCATCGCCGCCACGGAACGTGCCATCGCACTCGCGTCAACCACCAGCAGCACGGGAGCATCCAACTGCTTTGCCAGCTCAGCCGTGCTGCCAACCTCATTCGTCGAAGAGCTGCCGTCAAACAGCCCCATCATGCCTTCAATAATGGAGAGGTCTACACCGGCCGCTGCACCTGAAAATATTTCACGATTAGTATCCACCCCCAACATCCAGCCGTCGAGATTACGTGAAGGTCGTCCAGTCACCATCATGTGGTGACTAGGGTCAATGAAGTCCGGCCCGACCTTGAAGGCCTGCACGGCATGACCTCGCGCCTTGAGCGCAGAAAGCAACGCCAGCGTCACAGTCGTTTTCCCGACGCCGCTATGTGTTCCTGCAATGACTAAACGCGAATTCGACACTCAGCTGCCTGACGGTTGAGCGTTAAAAGCCACCCGAAGTCCCACGAAGATAGAACGAATCGGCGTCCCAGCGCTGGCAATTTCTTCGTACTTCTCATTGAACAGATTCTCGGCGCGCAGATAGGCTTGAACCTGTTTCGTGACATCGTACGTCGCGGCCAGCGACCAGACATCGAACGGCTTGAGATTCTGCCTCTCTCCGGTCGTGTTGAATCGCGAGCCGACATATCGTCCCGTCAACGTAACCCAGAACGCATCGATCGGCTGGTATCCGATGATGGTGCTCCATTGATCGGTGGGCCAGCGGGGCAGCCTGCTGCCCGTATCCAGATCGCGCGTCAGCGTATTCGTATATTGCGCCTGGACTGTTATGCCTTTGAGGAATGGACGGTCGCTTGAGTAGGTGTAAGACAAGCCTGCTTCCCACCCCTTCGTCGACGCATCACCTAACTGCTGCGGGCAAAACCCAAACGTACTGAACGGTGCACAAAAGACCGGATCGTTCGTGGTAACAATTAAGTTTCGATAGCGATTCCAGAAGAATCCGCCTGAGATCTTCAAGTGCTTGGACAAGAAGTATTGGTCAACCCCGACGTCCATGCTCTGACTTTTTTCTGGACCAAGATTCGGATTGCCGAAATTAGGAAAGTACAGTTCGTTCATCGTCGGAGCTCGGAAACCAGTGGAATAGCTCGTTCGGACTTTCGTATCCGTTTCCTTATGGAGATAGCCGCCGGTCAATCGATAGGTCGTGGCATCGCCGAAAACGTTGTAGCTGTCCTGTCGAATACCGGCCGTCGCCATCACACGATCCCAGAGATTGAACTGTGCCTGTGCAAACCCGGCATTTGAACTCAGTACCCGATTTGTCAATCCGGTATCATTCTCTCCCTGCTGCTCCCTGAATTGATAGCCGGTGGTGATGAGCAGCATTTCGGTGAGCTTGATGTCGTGCTGCCATTCAATTCTATTCGAGAGCACACGCGTTTCATTGATCGAGCCGAACGGAACACTGAATGCGCCCGTGTTCACATTGCGTTGCAACGTGCCAGGAATAAACAACGAGCCGTCCTGCGAACGGGACAGCGTAAGCTTCTGAGACCACCAATCCGTGAGAACTTGAGAGTAACTCCCGCTGAACACGAGCTGTTGGCTGCGGAGCTTCGACCCGAAGACGTCTTGAGGCGATGTCGCTGAAATGTTGTCCAATGCCACATCGGCATTGATCCACCGGAAGTTGAAATCCAATCGGCCGTCGTGGGGCAGATCAACACCGACTCGACCTGATCCCTGCCAATTATGGTATCCATCACGTTCAGCAGCGCCTCGGCGGTAGTTCACCGCCGAAAAGCTGGACATGTCCCATCTGGACAGAGAGAAACTGTAGTCGACCGGCCCCTGCTTTCCCGACGCCGTCCCTCCCTCTCGAATGCTGGCGAACGAGCCATATTCGACAAACCCTCCAGCGGTCAAGGGACCCTCTCCCTTCTTGGTTGTGATGTTAATGACACCACCCATCGCATCGGATCCCCACAGCATGCTCTGTGCTCCGCGAAGAATTTCGATGCGTTCGATGTTATCAACCGTCAAATGAGCAAAATCATAACTTCCGAGTGTGCCACTATTCATGATGGCCCCGTCAATCAGCACAAGCGTCTGGTTATCACTGGCACCCCTCATCCTAACGGTCGCCGTCGTACCGGGGCCGCCGTTGGAGAACACTGCTAATCCCTGGGCCAGCCGTAAAGCGTCAATGACCATCTTCATATTCTGTTTCTTCATATCTTCGGCTGTAATGACCTCGACCGCACTGGTGACTTGACTGACGGGGACCGGTGTCTTCGTGGCGCTCACAACGACTTCACGAGATTCGAGGACTTCTTGCTGATCAGCCATCGCAAGATCTTGCGCGGAAGCGGGGAGAGGACACGCACCGAGGGCAAGCACGACAAGCACCACACAGCAACGAAGCAACCGACGAACAGAAACCATGAGAACCTCCCTTTGACTCGAAGGGTGTAAATGTTCCCGTCAGCTGGGTCTCCTGACTTACGGATCGTCGTGCACCTGCGCCTTCCCATGCGCGCACGCACAGTGGCATTCGTGCAGGTTCACTCCCCGCTTACAGTGGCGGCACCGTGATGGATTTGCACCATCTTCCCCGGCACTAACGGTCTATACGAACACTCCCTCTCACTGAATGACACCGTACCCTGTCCACTGCGAGCAGAGAAGCTGGGTACGAGCCCCTCCGCTATCGGCCTTCACCTCGTTGCAGCAACAAGCCGAGGCAAGGTCACCCGCGGCAACCCTGACTCGGGGTGGGCATCGACCAGCACCTCACATCCATACACCTCGCGTAGAACATCGGCGCGAACGACGTCTTTCGGGTGGCCGATCCGACACACGCCTCCTTGCTTCAACATCAACACCCGATCGCAGTACTGACTGGCCATGTTCAAATCGTGCGAGACCAGCACAACCGTCATGCCCTGCTCTTCCTTTAATCGTCGCAGCACCGCACAGATCTCGATCTGATGTTGGAGATCGAGAAACGCCGTCGGTTCATCGAGCAACAACACTTTCGGCGATTGCGCCAACGCCCGTGCAATCATGGTTCGCTGTCGCTCGCCCCCGGAGAGATCCGTAACCACGCGCCCGGCGAGATGGAGAACATCCATCGTCGCCATTGCCTGCTCTGCCGCCGCAAGATCGTCCTGACTCTCCCATCCGAATCCGGCCGTCCATCGATCGTGCGATCGATGGGGATATCGTCCCATCAACACGGTTTCGGCGACGGTAAACGGAAAGAGTGGTGTCGTGTCCTGCGGAACGACTCCCACCGCGCAGGCCACTTCTCGTGTGGTCATGCGATCAAGCGCTTGCCCGAACAGGTCGATCTGGCCCTCTTGCGGAGTGGTCAGCCGCGCCATGAGATTCAGCAGTGAGGTCTTTCCCGATCCGTTCGGGCCTACGATGCCCAGCACTTCTCCAGGGGGAATTTCAAACGTGACATCATCGAGAATCCAACTCGTCTTGCGAGTTCCATAGCGAAACCGAACAGACCGAACCCCGTAGGCCAATCCCCGCACGCCAACATCGTGAGTCATGACCTGACTCATGCGAGACGATCCTTCCGCCACAGCAGGAGATAAACGAAAAACGGTCCGCCGACCAACGCTGTAATAATGCCGACAGGAATTTCGGCCGGCGCCAAGAGCGTGCGCGCAACCGTATCCGCACCCATGAGGAAAGCCCCACTGACGAGAGCAGAAGCCGGCAAGAGCAGACGATGGTCCGCACCCAAAACCAACCGAACGGCATGCGGCACCACCATGCCGATGAACCCGATCATCCCGCTCACCGACACGATCGCACCGGTCATCAAGGCTGCCAACACGAAGACGTGGCGCTTCGCCCGCTCCGTATCGACCCCGAGCGATTTGGCCGAAGCCTCTCCCAACGCCAACAGATTCAACGTGTGCGCTTGCCTCATTAGGAGGCCAACGCCTACGAGCAGATAGCCCGCCACGACGAGCAATCCACCATAGGTCGGTGCCGTCAATGTTCCCATCAGCCAAGCCATCATGCCATAGGAACGGTTCGGGTCGAGGATCGACGTGATGAACATCACGAGGGCGGAGAAAATCGCGTTGAGGATCACGCCGGCAAGCAGCAGGCTATGGATCGGCAACCGCTCATAGCTCACCGCCATCCGGTACAACACGAGCAACGCGGCAAGTCCTCCCACGAATCCGCAGATCGGCAGCGCGGTTTCGGCAAGAAACGTCGCCCCGACTCCGAACAAGATCCCGATGGCCGCCCCCAACGCCGCCCCGCTCGATACACCCAACACATAGGGATCAGCCAGGGGATTGCGCAGCAATGCCTGTAACGCAACGCCCACCGCAGCCAGACACCCGCCGACTAAAAACCCGAGCAGGACGCGAGGCAATCGCACATGCAGTAAGATCGTGGCAGCCACATCCCCTCCTCGCTCCTCTGTTCGGACTCCACTGTCTCCCGACAAGAGTAATGACAGGATCTTGCCGAACCCGATCCGCTCCGCTCCGAACTGCAGACAGACCAGCGCGGTCACCGCGGCGACACACCAGAGCAACCCCACGATCGTCATCCAACGCGATGTGGTGAGCGTCGCCTGCGAGAGCGATGCACCGGGCGCAGAAGCGCCTTTCATTGAGGAAGGGTGGGAGGCGCCAGCTATTGGAGCAGTCTGGATCGCCGACTGAGGGGCATGAGCAGGAACCGTCATGGACGAGGCCCTGTTGTGACAGAACTAAACGCTTCAGGGTGAATGGCCTTAGCCAATTGCTCCAATCCCTCGATGATGCGAGGACCGGGGCGATTCAACAGATTGGACGAGACTTCATGGAATCGCTGCTGCTTGACCGCAGAGATCGATTCCCATCGCCGCCATTGCTGCTGCTCGCTACGCGGAACGGCCTCTACCTCCCCGACCGGAAACACGATGACCTCCGGATCTTCTTTCAGTACCGTCTCCATACTGAGGCGCGGATAGGGCGCACCGGCCTGCGCCGCCACATTGATCCCTCCGGCCACAATGATCATCTGGTGGATGAAGCTGCCTGGCCCGACCGTAATCAGCGGCTGGTTGTTCAATACGTAGAGCACACGCTTCGGAGGCAACGTTTTCGCCTTACTCTGGACGTCGGCCATGCGTTGGCGAATGGATTGCGCCACGTCGTTAGCCACGGACGGACGCTCGAGCATCTTACCCAACGTCTGAATCTGAAGCGGAATATGGTCTAGCGTCTTCGCCTCGAGTACATAGATGGGAATCTTCAGTTGCTCAAGTTTGGCCCGAAGATCTGGACGCAAAAACTCCCGTGGTGCCAACACTAAATCTGGGCGCAGTGCGACGAGCGCTTCCACACTCGGATTGGAATAGCCGACCTTGGCTTTCGTCTTGGCAGCCTCCGGATAGTCACAAAACTCCGTGACGCCGACGATCTGCTCATCCAGACCGAGCGAGAACAGCATCTCGGTAATGCTCGGAGCAAGGGAAACGATGCGAGAGGGCGCCTTGGCGAGATACAACTTTCTCCCGGCATCGTCCACGAACGTGCGCGGCGCGATGTTCGCCATGAACGGCATACCCGTCAAAATGCCCTGTTGACGACGTTTCATGTCCAATGGTCCGTCACTGCTCTGTGCCACAGTCTGGCCGGCGACGCATAGCGCGATTACTCCGACCAGCAAGCTGGTTAGGTATGCGATTTTTCGGTTGGAGCGGCGCAAATAAAAAATCCTCAAGGCCTAAAAAGAGACCCTGAGGATTGCACCCGTTTCTTCATCCTCACCTCTGTTCCCCAGCCCTCGAGGGAACGGCGGTCAAATTTCCTGGCAGGTCTTCTGGCTCATGGTTCACCCTACTCCCCGAACCTTCCCGTCTATCCAGACAGTGGTGTCATCGGGTTTCGTCCCCATTTACAGCGGCGGGACCGCGAGGGATTCGCACCCTCTTCCCTTGCCCAGGAACGTCTATGTGCCCGGCACTCTAGGAGAGAGGGACAAATCTTGTCAAGTTCATATTTGTCCCGACTCGACTCGGCTCCTACAAAATCACACAGTCCAGCAATCTCGAACTGGTGAACCGACTGAAACAACGCAGGTTTTCTTGCCTTCCTTCGGCACATCCTTTGCTCAATACACATCAGATGAAACAGAATCGGCAACACGATGCCTGCGCAGAATTGGAATCAACCACGCGCTCTACGTAAGTAGCTATGAAGCACCTGCTCCTCACTGTCGTCGCCCTGTTTGCCCTATACCAGCTGTTCGGATGGATTGGCTCGCTCAAGACCGGCGAACAGGAACAGCGTCTCGCCCGTATGGTGGAATCGCCTCCGCACGCGATTACCGATCCATTCCGCAACGGCTACTTCCATCTTATGGGCTTCATCGCAAGCCCCTCGCTTGACCCAGCCAAGGTAGGTTATGAGATCTGGGTTGAAACGAGCGCGTCGAGCGAAACGTTCCGATACGACTATGAGAAACCGGGACGCGCCGACCTGCATATCCCCCTGAGCTTAGCGCAAGCCACGCCGTGGTGGTCCAGCGATGATCCGTTCCATTCGTTTCGACAGAGGGACACGCTCACGACCCCCGTCGTACAGCGGTACCGCACTCTGCTCGATCGCTATGAACGCCTCATCGGTATGCCGTTCGAGGACTGGGGATATGGTCGGCGTGCCATACCACGGGTCGAAGAGCTCCTTATCGTACATCGAATGTTCATCGCAGAAGGAATCGCTCGCCAGTCCTCGATCGCTCTGGACCGGCTCTACAGAGAACTCCTCTTCTGGCGCATGGCACTCCGAGCCGCCACAACACCGGCTACAAAAGTGCTGGCGCAGGTGGTCATTCGAGACGACCTCGACCTCCTCGCACGTATCATGGCCCAGCCGACAGTCGACAAGGTGTTCATCGCTGCGGGACTTCAATTGACCACCCCGTTCACAGGCGCCGACTATGCATTGCAATGGCCGATGCGGCACCAGTTGGCCCTGGCTGTGCACGACCATCGTGCATCGATGTCTACCAGCCTCGGCGCGGATGAGAATGCGTACCATGAGTCCGACCGCCTCGCGACACTAGCCCATCTCCCGTCAAATGCCTTTCAACACCTCGACCATCCGGTATCTCATTCAACATTCGGTTTCTTCGGCGGTCGCCCGCCATGGGATCTCTATGCAGCGTACTATGACGCGTTGTTGAACACTCCGCTCCATGGGCAAAGTACCCTCCCGACTCTCCGCGATGTCGCAGGCCGATCACAGCATGGATGGCTGCATGGACTCTTCGCACAAACAACCTTTGAACCGGACTGGGAACCGTTCCTGCTCCAGTTGAAAGAAACGGACGCGAGACTGAGACTGGTTTCGCTACAGATCCAGCTGCGCCGCCCAAGCGGTATCGCCGCGGTGCCGACCAGACTCGCGGAAGTAGGGTCACAATACTACGACCCCTTTACCGAGTTGCCGATGCTCTGGAGTCCCACGCAGCACAAGATCTACAGTGTGGGTAAAGACCGGCTGGACGATGGGGGAGACTCCTCGTTCGATATTGCTGTCTCCGCACCGATCGTCTCGTCCCCTACCGTCGCCAAACTGGCGGACCCTTCCTCTCCGACCGGCAAGCGCCGGTTACACCCCTAGCCGTGATACGCAGCGCCCCTCGGACTAGCGACGGCTGCTGGCTTTTTATGCCGTTACGAGCGGTAGCGGAGCTTCAGGATGAGAATGGAGACGGTCAGCATGATCGTGATGGAATTGGTGAGAATAATCGGCCAGGCGTCGAGCAGGAGGCCATAGGCTAACCACAACCCGACTCCGATCGAAAAGATCGACAACATACCCAGTGATACGTCGCCGGCAGATTTCGTCGACCAGGTCTTGTAGAGCTGAGGCCAAAAGGCCGCCGTGGTGCAGGCCCCGGCCACGTATCCGAGCAGGTCGACGCCTGTCATGACAAGGCCTCCGGAGCGCCTACCTTGACGGATTCACCGCGGGAAAAGCTGCTTGTCATCGCTCCCCAGGCCATGGTACAGTGCATCTTCAATTCTCACTAGCTGTTGCATACAGAAGGAGCCGTGCCGTGGCATTCGCATGTGATATCTGCTCAAAAAAGCATCAAACGGGAAACAACGTCAGTCACGCCAACAACAAGACCAAACGGTCGTTCAACCCGAATCTCCAGACGGTTCGTGCCGTAGTGAACGGGACCCACAAGCGAATCAAGGTCTGCACACGCTGCCTGCGTTCCGGCTTCGTCAAGAAAGCCGTCTAGACTCGCCTCTCCCTTTTCCCAGCTACGGAAGAGCCAGCAGCGTCCGTCCGCCTCGCTCCGTCAGCTTGATGGCCTTGGGGTCGTCCGGCGACAGAGCCAACGTGCGCGTGCCATCCCGGCTCGTCAGGATGAGTCCGACCTCACCATTGGCGTCCAACCCCAGCCCGGCTCTCGCTTTTCCCGATTGGTCGAGCAGCAGATACTCCTCAGCGTTAACCCCATTGACCTTCTGAGCCTGCACGACACCCGGCGACATCATCCATCCCACCAAGAAGCTTCCAGCGAGATTTCCCGCAAAGACCGCCGCTATCACGAGCATCAATCGCCTCGTCATCATGATCGATCCTTTCTCGTCGATGTTCAGGTTACCGATTCGACTGGTGCCGGACTTCAATCTCACGCAAGGTCTGGGTATAGGGCGCGCACATCTCTTTCGCCTTCCCCGGCTCATCCTGGTACTTCGCCAAACACAGCCGGTAGGCCTTGAGCAATTCCGCATGTTCTTCCTGCACATCCGCCTTCGTCTTCATGACGCGGTATTCCTCATAATAGTGGCAGCCGCCGGTTGAGAGAACGAGCCCCGCAACGAGCAAGAGGGTCGCATGTCGCACGTGGAGACCTCCAACGAGGGTCCGAGTTTCTTGACTTGCCACCATAGCCAGCGTAGGATTCGCCCAGTCGCTGCGAGCGGGCGTAGCTCAGTGGTAGAGTCCTAGCTTCCCAAGCTAGTTGTCGTGGGTTCAAATCCCATCGCCCGCTCCAAACCTGTGACGCTCCAATTTATACAACCCCCCTGGACTGTCGCCGTTCCCTCGCTCGGCAACGGCGATCGGATCTCACCCTGCTAGCTCGACGACGGCAAACTTCCGACGTCCGACCTTGAGGCGGTAAGTACGCCCGTTCTCCAGAGAGACGACGGCGTTCGCGTCGCCTTGTTTCACCCCATCGATCTCCAATCCACCTTGGATGATCAAACGACGTGCTTCACTCTTGCTCGGAACAAGCCCGGTCTTGGCGACAAGATCCGCAAGACCGATGACTCCGCCTGCTTTAAGATCGGCCGCCGTCAGCGCCAGACGCACGTCAGGCTCATCCGGGAATTCCCGCTCTTGGAATTTCTGCTGAAACGCCCCCCTGGCAGCCTTGCCGGCCTCCACGCCGTGATAGCGGGAGACGATCATCTCAGCGAGCCCTTGTTTTGCCTCCATGGGATGCGCGGCCTTCGCCTTGGCAAGATCGTCCGTGGTGAGCAATTCGTAGTAGCGAAACATCAGTCTGTCGCTGATCGACATGAGCTTCCCAAACATCTCGGCAGGCGTATCCTCCAGGGCAATATAGTTATCGATGCTCTTGCTCATTTTCTTCACGCCGTCGGTGCCTTCGAGCAACGGCATCGTGATGACGATCTGGGACTCCTGTCCATAGTCCCGTTGCAATTCGCGGCCGACCAGCAGATTGAACTTCTGATCGGTCCCGCCCAACTCTACGTCGGCTCTGAGCGCGACCGAATCGTACCCCTGCACCAACGGATAGAGGAACTCGTGCACGCTGATAGGCTTTTGTTCGTGAAACCGCTTTTGAAAATCGTCGCGTTCCATCATCCGAGCGACGCGGTAATGGGCCGCTAGCTGAATGAGTCCGTCCGCCGTCATCGGCCCCATCCACCGGCTGTTGAATTCGATAATGGTTTTCTCGGGGTGCAGGATCTTGAAGATTTGCCGCTGGTAGGTCTTGGCGTTTTCCTGCACCTGTTCTTTGGTGAGCGCCTTACGGGTTTCGGAGACACCGGTCGGGTCGCCGATCATGCCTGTGAAATCTCCGATGAGAAAAATCACTTGGTGCCCGAGGTCCTGAAAATGCTTCAACTTATGAATGAGCACCGTATGCCCCAAATGGAGATCTGGGGCCGTCGGATCGAAACCGGCCTTCACACGCAACGGCTTTTTTTCGGCGAGAGACCGCTTGAGCTTCGATTCCAGCTCAGCCTGATGGATGACTTCCACCGTGCCGCGGAGAATCAAATCCAGCTGTTTGGAAATTTCACTCATGTCGTTCGCTTAAGCCCTCTCGACGGATCAGTTGACGGCACGACATCGACCAGCAGACGGATGCGCTCGAACTTCTTCTTTCCGATACCCTTCACGTCGCGAAGCTGCTCGACCTGCCGAAATCCCCCACGAGAATCCCGATACGCGATGATCCGTTCGGCTAGGACCGGACCGATTCCGGGCAACCCCTCGATATCCTGCTCGCTCGCTCGATTCAGATCCAGCTTGCCCTTATGCACCCGCACAGCCGCTGACGGCGTGACCATCTCCCGCACACTCGGCGGCTTCAATGCCACTTCCTTCGACGGCGTTTCCCGCGACTCTGCGGATGACTCGATCAGTTTCTCCAAGACCAGTCGTGGGTCGGCTTCGGCAACCCGCGATTGAGGAACCGTCCAGCCGACCCAGAACACCACACCTGCGGTCAGAGCCACCATGCCTAACTTGATGAGCAACGAATAGAGCATCAGCCCGCCTTCTTTTGCATCTGATGGATGGCCCGCCCCTCGACGTCCTCTGCCGCTTCCATCAGCCCCTCCGCCAGTGTGGGGTGCGCGTGAATCATGTCGGCGAGCTCGGACGCTGTCGCACCCGCCTCCATGGCCAAGGCGGCTTCATGGATCAAATCGGCCGCATGGGCCCCGACGACATGCGCCCCAAGAATTCTGCCGCTGGCAGCATCCACCACCAATTTGTACAAGCCCGTCACATCCCCGGTCGCTTGAGCCTTCCCCAACGCGGCATAGCGGAACCGGCCGACCTTGACCGCCTGCTCCGGATTCAGCCCGGCGGACTCCGCCTGAGCCCTCGCCTGCGCTTCAGTCTGCCCCACCCGACCGATCTCCGGAAGCGTGAAGATCCCCGCAGGAATGACGTCGTAGCGAATGGTGGTCCGGTGGCCTAGAATATTCTCGACTGCCACTTTCCCCTGCGCCGAGGCTACATGCGCCAGCATGGCCTTGCCCGTGACATCTCCAATGGCATAGACCCCCGACACATTCGTCTCCAATCGATCATCGACAAGGATCTCGCCCCGTCGCCCCATCTGAACCCCGACTTGCTCCAGCCCGATGCCATGACTGTTGAACCCGCGCCCCACTGACACAAGCAGTTGTTCGGCCGTGACAACGGTCCCATCTTTGCAGTGAGCCGTGATTCCCTCAGCATCCCTGGTGAGCTGTTCCACACTCGTGCCCGTCAACAGCGTCACGTTCCGCTTTTTGAGCTCACGAGTCATGATCGTGGTGACCTCTGCATCTTCGAGCGGTAGAATACGATCCATCAATTCAATGACGGTTACCTCGGTTCCCAGACCGCTATAGAGACAGGCAAACTCACAGCCCTCCACACCTCCTCCGACGATGACCAGGCTCCGGGGAACGTTCTGTGCCTCAAGCAGCTGACGGCTGGTCACAATCTGCGTCCCATCGACGGGAAATAGTGGGAGATGAGGCCAGGATGAGCCTGTCGCGATGATCACCGCATCCGCCTGCACGGTGCGGGCTCCCCCATCCTTGCCGACCACAGCCAACGTCCTGGCGTCCCTCAATGAACCAACACCCTCGAGTTGTTGAATACCCCAGGCCTTAAAGAGCGTGGCAATCCCCTTGACCAGACCCGCTACGACCTGATTTTTACGCGCCACCATCTGCGCCAAATCGTAGACGACAGGACCAGACACCTGGAGCCCCATCGAACCGGCCTTCTTGACCTTATCGCCAAGTTCGACGACAGACAGCAGCGCTTTGCTGGGAATGCAGCCCCAGTTCAAACACACACCGCCTAGGGCTTCTTTCTCAATGACGGTGACGCGGGCGCCAAGCTGGGCCGCCCGGATGGCGGCGACATATCCACCAGGTCCGGCGCCGAGAATGGCGATGTGTACGGGCATGGACGCGGCTTAGTGTTTCTGGCTGGCGAGAAAGGCTTCGTATTGAGATGCCGTCATGAGTTGATCGACTTCGGTCGCACTGGACAGCTCTACGACCACCATCCACCCCTTGCCGTAGGGATCGGAATTGACGACCTCAGGATGGTCTTTGAGGTCCTGATTCACGTTCGACACGGTCCCGCCCACCGGCGTATAGATCGTCGATGTCGTCTTGGTGGACTCCACTTCACCGATCTGCTGGCCGGCCTTCACGGTGGCGCCGACTTTCGGCAAATCGATAAAGACGATGTCCCCCAACGCGTCTTGGGCGAAATGGCTGATGCCCACCGTCGCCTGTTTTCCACTGACACGTACCCACTCATGCTCTTGGTGGTACCGGAGATCTGCTGGTATCATCGTACCTCTTACTCCTTACCTTTAGCCGAACAACTCCATGCCGGGGAAAAAGTAGCCGACTTCAAACTTGGCGGTATCCGGCGAATCCGATCCGTGCACGGCATTGAACTCGATGTTCGCTCCATGAGCCTTGCGAATGGTTCCCACATCGGCTTTCGCCGGATCGGTCGCCCCCATCAACTCCCGGTTCTTCTTGATGGCATTCTCACCTTGAAGCACGAGCACGACGGACGGGCCGGAGCACATGAAATCACACAAACTCCCGAAGAACGGCCTCGCCTTATGAACGGCGTAGAACCCTTCGGCCACGGGCTTTGACATCTGCATGAGCTTCATCGCCACGACCTTCAATCCGGCCTGCTCATACCGACTGACGATGTCTCCGATGGCGTTTTTCTTGACGGCATCTGGCTTGATGATCGCTAAAGTTCGTTCACTCATCGCGTGATGTAGTCCTCCAGGTTAAACGTCCAACGTCATGAAATATTGTGCCATTATATGGTTGAGCTGGCGGACTTGCAAGGGAGCGAAATCGGTCAGGAGGCGAATTGTTTCGCCAATTCGTGCGGCTTGAACACTCCCCGTTCGGTGATGATTCCGGCAATCAATTCAGCGGGAGTGACGTCGAATGCCGGATTGTAAACAGCCACCCCGGCCGGCGCGACCGCATGACTCCCATGTATGGAGATTACTTCGGCGGGGTTGCGCTCTTCGATGGGGATCTCCGCACCCGATGCCGTCTTGAGGTCGATGGTCGAATAGGGTGCCGCCACATAGAACGGAATCCCATGCGCCTTGGCCAGCACGGCGACGGAGTACGTCCCGATCTTGTTCGCCACATCGCCGTTCGCCGCGATGCGATCGGCCCCGACGACGCAGAGATCGATCTTCCCTTGCCGCATCAACGATCCGGCCATGTTGTCTGTGATCAGCGTCACGGGAATCTTGTCCTGCATCAATTCCCAAGCCGTGAGCCTGGCGCCTTGGAGCACCGGTCTAGTTTCGTCGGCAATGACCCGAATGTTCTTGCCCTGTTCCCAGGCAGCTCGAATGACGCCAAGAGCCGTCCCGTATCCAGCAGTGGCTAGTGCTCCGGCGTTGCAATGCGTCAAGACGGTGTTCCCTGCTTGAATCAGAGCGGCCCCATGGCGGCCCATCGCCTTACACAGCGCAATGTCTTCGTCAAGGATGGCTTGGGATTCGAGTATCAGCGCAGACTTGATCGCGTCGAGCGTTTGTCCTCGAAGTGAGGCAAGCTTTCGTTTCATCCGTTCGAGAGCCCAGAACAGGTTGACCGCGGTCGGCCTCGTCGCAGCCAGACGGTCACACATGGCGAGCAGCGCCTTGCTGAAGGCATCATGATCTGTCGCCGTGATCGCCTGCGCCCCCAATGCAACACCCATGGCCGCGGTCACGCCGATGGCCGGCGCGCCCCTGACCTTGAGCTCGCGGATGGCATGCGCCACTGCATCGACATCTTTGCAGTCGAGGAATTCTACCTGGGCCGGTAAACGGCTCTGATCAAGAAGACGGACGGCCCCATGGGACCATTCGACGGTCGGTACCATAGGAGGTTCTTGTAGCGGGATTGGCGCCGGAGCGCAAGGCCCTCTTGCAGGTGAGGCGGGCGGTCCTCTGGCCGACCTGTGGGAGCCTTATGCAGGGCAGATTGCGAAGGTGGCAGGTGAACTCGGAACCGGGGCTAACGACTCCCCACTTTGCGGACGACGGGAAAAAGTGCGACGGGCTTCTCCTCAACCTTGGCAAGTTCTCGCTCAAGCATCGCGCGAATGAACCCGCTGGTGGTATAGCCCTGCTGCTTAAGGCCGTCCAGCCGTTCTTTCATTTCAACGGGCAATTGGATCACGATACGAACGAGTTTCGACATAACACACTCCTTGAAGGTCCAGATCAGGAATGACCTGGAAGGGTTGCACGTGCTATGCCCTGTCCACAGATGTCTGGGAATGAACAAAATTGAGGGCTTATGCTGCCGAACTGGTCTGTCGCTTCGAAACGAGGGCGAAAATCGTATTCTCTCTATCCTCAATGTACGAGCCCGTACGGGACCAATGTGGGGACGATTTTTGACAGGTTAGAGCCGATCTTGCAGCTGCCGCCATCCCCGCACCCAATTATCCCACTCATTCCTCCAAAGGGACGCGGCAAAATCGACAGGGACCATCCTCTGTTCCTTCGTGCGATGGATATCCAGCGAGGATCCTGAGACCGTCCCGGTTATCCAAACCGCCCCGTCACGGTCGGTCCGCAGCAACCGGCTGCCGACCGCCGCATAGGCACCCAGCACGGCAGGAGCCGGATGCCCGTACGGATTATGTCTTCCTGCTGAGAAGAGCGCGTATCGCGGCTTTACCGCCGCAATCCACCCTTCGTGCAGCGAACTCATCGCTCCATGGTGAGGGACCTTGAGCACGTCGACTGGGCGGCTGTCCGGCCGAACCAGGGCGGACAATGCATCCTTCTCGACATCGGCGGCGAAAATCATCGTGGTTTCACCGCACCCCAACTGCGTGACAAGCGACCGGTTATTTAGCCCATGGGCGGGCCTGAGCCGATCGGATACCACCTCCGCCGCCTCCGGAGAAGGACTCACCACGACCATCCGACAGCCCCCTCCCGCAACGATTTCCTCTCCTGCCCGCCCCACCAACTCCATGACCTCCTGAGTTGCGGCCGCCTGCTTAAGCCGCTGGTAAAACGCTTCTTCGCGTGTATCGCCGTTACTCCACAATCGGCCGACATGAAAATGCCGAAGCACCCAAACCAACCCGCCTGCATGATCCAATTGCGGATGGGTCACGACGACGTGATCAATTGATCGAATTCCTCTGTTCCATAAAAACGGGGCGACGACTCCCCGTCCCATGTCGAAACGTTCGTACGTCGCACCGCCATCGATCAGCACCACCTGTCCACCCGGTAGTTCGAGCACCGCACTGTCCCCTTGCCCGACATCAAGGAATGTCACGCGATACCCTTCCCCGCCAGACGACAACCTGGGAGACCAGGCCCACCAGGCAAGGAGCGATGCCACGAGCAACCAGACGGTCCCTACCACCACCGGACGATTACCGACCATCCACACCAGTATCAGGCATCCGTAGTAGAGAAACAGTACGGGCAACGATGGCGACGCCACATGCCATTCTCCACCGGGAATGAGCGACATCCAACCGATGAGACCCACGAAGCCATTGAGCAGCCACTCCATCTGCCCTGGGAATGGCAACAGCAACAGACTGCCAAACAGTTGCCATACCGAGACCCATAGCCCGATCGGCACGAGCACGAATCCCATGATCGGCACCGCAATCACGTTCGTGAAGAGACCCAACCAAGGCATCTGGTTGAAATAGAAGGCGACCAGCGGAACGGTCACCAGCGTGATCGTGGCACTCATCATCACACCGTCGCGGCACCAGCCTGCGGCTTGGCGTATCGTCGTCGACGGCACTTCACTCCGCCGTTCCTCAGTGCCTGAAGAGCGAGCCAGCCACAGGGCAATGACCGTGACGGAGAGGAACGAGAGCTGGAAGGAAATGTCGTACAGCACCTGAGGGTCCTGAAGCACCATCATCAATGCCGCAATGGCTAAAGCGTGCGGCAACCGGTGACCATAGCCCAGCCACCGCGTGAGCAGCGCGACCAGGATCATAATGAGGGATCGAACCGTCGCCAATTCGGCTCCTGCCAATCCGGCATACGCACAAACAGGGAGAATCGTGACAAGCGCCGCCAGCCTCGTTGCCGTCATCCTGCGGGACATACCCAGCACAACACCGGCCGGCATTGAGAGCACAAGTCGCCGAACGATCACAAACAGGAGCAGGGCCACGAGACCCAAGTGACTGCCCGAAATGGAGAGGAGATGGACGGTGCCCGTCACCATGAACCGATCACGAAGGTCTTGTTCGAGGTAACCGCGGTCTCCGATGATAATGCCGAGGAACAATCCAAGCGCCGGTTGGGTGAGCGACTGGATCGCGGCCAGCCGAATGGATCCTCTCCACCGATCGATCTGATTCCAAACCGACCACCGCCACGACGCACGGCCCGGCTCTAGTAACGCAACTCCCTCTGCGCCGCTTACGCTGGCTACGGCCTGAATGCCTTGCCGGTCGAGATAGGCCGCGTAGTCGAATCCTCCGGGATTCATCGACCCGCTCGGGGCCCGCAGTTTCGTGCGAAAGGCGATCCGGTCCCCTTGAAACACCAGACGATCGGGCGCCCGCCAGGTTAATCGGATCCGGATCGGCGGAGCCGGGTGATCCTCAAGCATATCCAAATCGACCAACAACGTCAGTCGGTCCGGTCCTTGTTGGACCGGAACAACGATCCGGCCAGCGACGCGGTAGGTCAGCGCTTCGTCTCCCTCCCAATGCGCAATAGCCCCCGGCCGTTCGACCATCCACATCCAGAACAGCGCGCCGGAAAGCAGGAAACAGAATGCGGCCGTACTCCGCCGTACATCGATGGCTCCTCGACGTTCTGCGACGACGCTGGACAAGGCGAATAGGGCCAGGAAAGCCACTGAGGACAAGGGAAAGTAGGGCAGCGTGGAGCCGATGAAGAGCCCGACGACAAATGCGAGGGTGAGAGACGGCAGCATATGCTCCCGTCAGGTCCGGAGTATAGGGAAACACCGGCGGAGCGTGTTCAGCAGAGATGGGTCTTGACGATGTCCGCCAATCGATCCGCTTCTTTCCTGATCACATCGTCCCGTTCGCCTTCGATCATGATCCGCAGTAGCGGTTCCGTGCCGGAATAGCGCACCAGAACGCGGCCACTCCCGTTCAAGCGCTTTTCGCTTTCCTTGATGGCCTGTTGCAGGTCCGGCACACTCTCAAGCTTGGGTTTCTTGGCAACCTTCACATTTAATAGCACTTGCGGGACAGCCGTCATGGCCTTCGCCAGCTCGGATAAGGGTTTCTCCGTCCGCTTCATTAATGACAATACTTGCAGCGCGGAAATCAGGCCGTCGCCCGTGGTGTTGTGATCCAGGAAGATAAAGTGCCCCGACTGTTCTCCACCAAAATTGTAGCCGTCCGCCAGCATGCGTTCGAGCAAGTACCGGTCGCCGACCGCGGTCCGCACGAGCGTGAGGCCCGCCTGGCTCAGCGCCAATTCTAATCCGAAGTTGCTCATCACCGTGCCGACCACGGTTTTCTTCGCCAATTGTCCGTTCCCATGCAGGTCGAGCCCCAAGGCGGCCATAATATGGTCGCCGTCGACGACTTTTCCTTTCTCGCACACAAAAATCGCGCGATCGGCGTCCCCGTCCAATGCGATGCCGATATCGGCCCCCTGTTCGAGGACCGCCCTACAAAGCGCTTCAGGATGGACGGCCCCGCACTGGGCATTGATGTTCATACCATCCGGCTTATTGCCGATCACTTCGATTTTTGCTCCCAGTTCGCGCAGCACCATCGGCGCAACGCTGTACGCGGCGCCGTTCGCGCAATCCACCACCAACTTGATGCCCTGGAAATCCAGATTCTTCGGCAGCAGTTGTTTCACGAATTCAATATACCGACCCGCGGCATCATCGATGCGATAGGCCTTGCCGATTGCATCGGCAGTGGGCCGCAAATGGGCAATCTCATTCGAGACGATCAACTGTTCGATCCGCGCCTCCATCTCATCCGGCAACTTCAACCCTTCGTTGGAGAAGAATTTGATGCCGTTGTCCTGGTAGGGGTTGTGGGAAGCAGAAATCATCACACCCGCATCGGCACGAAGACTTCTCGTCAGAAATGCCACCGCCGGGGTCGGCATAGGCCCAACCAGCAACACATCCACCCCCATGGAACAGATGCCGGAAGTCAGGGCGGACTCCAACATGTAGCCGGACACTCTAGTGTCCTTGCCGATAACGATCTGGTGCCGCCCTGCGCGACGCATGAACAGATGCGCAGCCGCACGCCCCAGCTGCATCGCAATCTCGCTGGTCATCGGCTCGAGATTGGCGACCCCGCGGACTCCGTCGGTTCCAAACAATTTACGCATGCTGCTCCCGTCGTGATGGTTCGATTCGGCCGGCAATCGCAGCGGCCACCTTCACCACGTCCCGCATCGCGCGCACGTCGTGTACTCGTAGGATGTGGGCGCCGCGAGATACCGCAACCGCCACGGCGGCCGCCGTTCCCCACAGACGTTCATCGACGGATTGGTCCGTCAACTGTCCGATGAAGGCTTTTCGTGATGGGCCGACGAGCACGGGATACCCCAGCTTGGTCAAGGTTGAGAGCTGCGCCAGGAGGTCCAGATTATTTACTAGGAGCTTACCAAATCCGATTCCCGGATCAAGAATGATCTGCCTTCCGGCAATCCCTTGTGTTTCGGCATAGCGAATACGTTCCTGGAAAAATTGCGCGACCTCTTCGACGACATCTTCATACTGTGGAGCCTGTTGCATGGTGCTGGGTGTCCCCTGCATATGCATAAGTACGATCCCGGCACCAGAATCAGCGACAAGCCTAGCCATCGCCGGATCTCTCCGTAGGGCCGTCACATCGTTGACAATCGTCGCTCCCGCGTCGAGAGCCGCCCGAGCCACGGCGGCTTTGGACGTATCGACCGACAGAGGCACCTGGAGGACTTTTGCCACAGCTTCAATCGCTGGAATGAGCCGCCGCCGCTCCTCTTGTTCATCGATCGCGAGGGAACCTGGCCTCGTCGACTCGGCTCCAAAATCAAGCAGGTCCGCCCCCGCTTCAATCAACTTCAGCGCATGATCACGAGCCTGCGCCGGTTCCAGATAGCGCCCGCCGTCATAAAACGAATCTGGTGTGACGTTGACGATCCCCATGAGCAAGGGACGCTCGACGGTCGAGATCATCCGCTGTCCGGCTTGAAATTCCATATCGGCGATTCACCTATGGGGCGACCATTCTGCCCCAGCTGTTGCGAGCGCGATACACATCGTCTCACCGGGAAGATACAGCGGGCAAGGGGGCAACTCCCTAACTGGTGGAAACTCAAACGGTCTCGTTCGACGGGATCGCTACTACGTATCACTACCTGCAACTCCGGTGCCCTGGAGTCGCAGGCAATGACCTGGTGCGTGAATTAGGCAGGAACGGTCTGCGATGAAGACTGCAACAGAATATGATCAATGTCGGGAGCGTCCAGCACTTCCTTTTCAAGAAGCGCCTCGGCCAGCGCCTTGAGGCTGTTCATATGCTCGGTCAAGAGCCGTTTGGCCCGCTCATAGTTCTCTGTCACCAACCGCTTGATTTCCAAATCGATTTCGAGCGCAACCTGATCGCTAAAATCACGCTTGGTGGTGAGCTCGCGGCCTAGGAAGATTTCCTCTTCCTTCCGGCCGAAGGTCAAAGGACCGAGCTTCTCGCTCATGCCCCATTCGCACACCATTTTTCTGGCAAGATCCGTGGCGCGCTCGATATCGTTCCCGGCGCCGGTCGTGACGCGCTTGAGGACCAGCTCTTCCGCGACACGGCCGCCCATGAGAATCGCTAGGTTGTTGTACAAGAATTCCTTCGAGTAATTGTGCCGATCATCCGTCGGCAACTGCATCGTGACGCCCAAAGCACGGCCGCGGGGAATAATCGTCACTTTGTGCACCGGATCGGTTCCCGGCAGAAGCTTGGCGATCAACGCATGGCCGGCCTCATGGTAGGCCGTGGTCCGCTTTTCCTCGTCGCTGAGGATCATGCTCTTCCGTTCGGCGCCCATGAGCACCTTGTCCTTCGCCATTTCGAAGTCGACAACGGACACTTCTTTTTTGTTCTGCCGGGCAGCCCACAACGCGGCTTCGTTGACAAGATTCTCCAAGTCTGCGCCGGAAAATCCCGGCGTGCCTCGGGCGATCTTTTCCAATTCCACATCGGCCGCAATCGGCACTTTCTTCGTATGCACTTTCAGGATCTCCGACCGCCCTCTCAAATCGGGGCGATTCACGACCACCTGGCGGTCAAACCGGCCGGGCCTGAGCAACGCAGGGTCCAGCACGTCGGGGCGATTCGTTGCGGCAATCAGAATCACACCTTCCGTCGTGTCAAATCCGTCCATCTCGACCAGCAACTGGTTGAGCGTCTGTTCGCGTTCATCATGCCCGCCGCCGAGCCCGGCGCCACGCAAGCGGCCCACTGCATCGATTTCATCGATGAAAATGATGCAGGGCGCATGCTTCTTGCCCTGCTCGAAGAGATCCCGTACGCGGGAAGCGCCGACACCGACGAACATTTCAACGAAATCGGATCCGCTGATGCTGAAGAACGGTACACCCGCTTCACCGGCAATGGCCTTGGCCAGGAGCGTCTTCCCGGTACCCGGAGGTCCGACGATCAGGACACCCTTCGGAATCCGGCCGCCGAGTTTTTGGAACTTTCTAGGATCTTTCAAGAACTCGATAATCTCCAGAACCTCTTCCTTCGCTTCATCGATTCCCGCCACGTCGGAGAACGTGACTTTCTTCCGCTCCTCGGTGAGCATCCGCGCCCGGCTCTTGCCGAACGAAAGCGCTTTATTGCCGCCGATCTGCATCTGCCGCATCAAGAAGAACCAGAGGCCCAGGAACAGCACGAACGGTCCCCAGGTCACCAGGAACGTGATGTACCAAGGGCTTTCGTCGGGCGGCTTGGCTTCGATCTGTACGCCCTTTTCGCGCAACACTTTGACGAAGTCCGGATACTCGGCCGTGTAGGTGCGAATGCGGGTCTTGTCTTTCAACACTGCACTGACGTGGCTGGACTTGATGATGACCTTCTCGATATCGCCCTTGTCGAGCTTGGCCATGAAATCGCTGAAAATCACTTCCTCTTCAGGCGCGTGCGTCGGTACGCTGAAGAGGTTGAACAGCAAAATCATGAACAGGCCGACGACGACCCAGAACAGCAGATTCTTTGCCCTGGAATTCATCCAGATCTCCTTGTGGGCTGCACGGCCAAATGGCGAGAAAGACTACGAACTTGGGTGATGTTAACACAGAAAATCTCAGCGTGACAACCGCCATTGGATTCCCGACCATGATATTGGGATCCACCGCATTGCCTTCCCGGGAAGACGGAAACCATCCTCCCACCCAACCCAACGATGGTCAAGGAGTGCCGCTGAAGGAACCTGTGCCATTCAGGAAGCCCTCTGAGAGTTATTCTTGCTCGGCTTCCATATCCAACACCGCCAGATACGGGAGATTTCGGTACTTTTGCTGATAGTCCAACCCATACCCCACGACATACTTATTGGGGATCTTGAACCCGACATATTCGAGGGCGACCTCGATCTTCCTCCGCTCAGGCTTGCTCAGCAAGGTACAGACTTTGATCGATCGCGGTTTTTCCTTGGCCAGCGTCTTGACGAGCGATTGAACGGTCAGCCCGGAATCGACGATGTCTTCCACGAGGAGCACGTCCTTGTCCCGAATCTCCTCGGTTAACTTGGTCACCACTTTGACCTTACCCGTGGTCTTGGAACGGGCCCCATAGCTGGTGACGACCAGAAAATCGACTCGCATCGGAATCCGGATGGCCCTGGCCAGGTCCGCATAGAAGGCGTAGGCTCCCTTCAGCACCCCCACCAGAACGAAATCTTTTCCGGCATAGTCGTGCGTAATCTGTTTGCCGAGTTCCTTGATGCGAGCCCGCATCTCCTCTTGAGTCACGATTGGTTTGCCGAAGATCCGCTCCATGCCCTCAGACTCCTTCCCTTACGGCCGCTTCCTCAATAACCCTGACGACCAAGCAACGTGTGGTTGTGTCGCGGACGATAAACCGTTCGTCTTGCCGTACCCCGACCACCCATAGAATTCCGTCGGGGCAGACCAGGATCGGAATACGTGCCCGCTTCGCCCGTCCGATCTTGAGATCTGTAAACAGGTCCTGAACTTTCTTGCTGCGGCCCTTCATCCCGCGGGGACAAAACCGATCGCCCACGCGCCAACTGCGTAATCGCAGTGGGCCTGAAAACCGGTCCGCATCAAACCAGGCGATCGTACGACCCTCAATCCTCGCCACACAGTCGGCGGCGCGCCTGCTCATGTGTTGTACCTGAATCTGCATAGGGGTTCCAGCCCAACGCACAGTGGAAGGTACTGCCACCGTTATTTCCGAGCCGGCTTCAGCAGGCGTCGCGTCGGGCCGATGACCTGGCATGGTCACGGACAGGTTCCCACCTTCGCGAGTCGCGCGGCATTGCTTGACGGTCAACGCCCCCCCTCCCCTGGTCTTGGCCACAAATCGGCAGAATGACTCCACGACGCGAGTCGAGGGTGCCCGCCGCGCCCGATCTCCGGATCGCAGGAACTCACGAACCAGACGCCGTTGCAGGGATCGGTCAAGCTCCAAAAAGACCTGACGATCGATGTCGTATAGCCCCTCCTTTTTCTGCCTCACAACCTGGGGAATCACGCTCTGCACGAGCCGGTCGAGGTACTGGTCGTCGTCTCGGAGCAACCCGGCCTGCCGTGCCAAGATGCGGACGACGTTTGGAGCGATCGCTTCCATCGCCGGCAGGAGGTCTTTCCTAATGCGATTGCGACGATATCGTCCGGTGGCGTTGCTTGAATCCTGGCGGAAGCTGACTCCCATGCGGTCCAGATAGGCCAGCACCTCCGATCTGGTTGCCGTCAACAACGGCCGAACGATGCGCCCGTCGCGAACGATCGGCATGCCGGACAAGCCGGTCAAGCCCGCTCCCCTCAGCAGCCAGAGCAGCACCGTTTCGGCCTGGTCATTCGCCGTATGACCAATCACCACCCGATCGGCGTTCAGCTCCGCCGCCAGGTCATCGAATAGGTCGTAGCGAACCTCGCGGGCTCTTGCCTGTAACGAGGATTGGCCCTTCTGCTTCGCCAGCGTCGGCCGGTGGATGATCAAGGGGATCTGTCGTTCCCGGCAAAACGTGGTAACAAAGGCTTCATCCTCATCCGACTCGGCCCCTCTCAACCGGTAATTGACGTGCACCGCGCTCAACGCCAAATTCCAAGAGGACGCCAGTTGAGAGAGGAGCAGGGCCAGAGCGATCGAATCAGGCCCGCCGGAAATCGCCACCAAGAGATGGTGCCTCGGGGCAAATAGCTCCTCCTTACGGACCGTGTCGATCAGCTTCGCCAACAGCGGATGCCGCCCCGTGCGATGCGGTTGGATCACCGTACTCATGACAGGTTCCCAGAGAGCCGTGCGAGAGCGCCTCTCGCCCGGTCGACGTCTCGCGCGATCTGCGCCGCCAGATCTTCCGGAGACGCAAAGGCATGGTCGCCTCGCAGGCGTTCGACGAATTCGACCAGCAACTCCTGCCCGTACAGATTGCGCGTCTGATCCAGAAGGTACACCTCGATCAGTCGTTCCCCGGCGCCAAACGTCGGCCTCGTCCCGATATAGGCTGTCGCAGCATAGGTCTCGGCGCCCAGCGTCGCACGAGCCGCATAGACGCCATCCGCCGGAACGACGCGATGAGGAGGAACGGGAATATTCGCCGTGGGCCATCCCAGTTCCTGTCCCTGCTGCCGACCCTGCACGACGACCCCTTTGATGCCGTAGGGGCGACCGAGCAGTTCGGCCGCCTGAGTCATCTCTCCGGCTTGAATCAGTTGCCGGATCCTGGTGGAACTGACAACCCCGCCGGCGCACGTTACCGGTGAAACAGGATGCACGAGAAAACGATGGGTCTCTCCTAACCGCATCAGATCTCCGATTCGGCCTGTCCGCCCCTTCCCGAAAGCGAAATGCTCGCCCACGAACAACTCCGCGACGCGCAGTTGCGCGCAGAGCACCGTTTCGACGAATTGCTGGGGCGTCATGGACGCCAGCTCTACGGTAAACGGCAGCAGCACCACCTCGTCGATCCCGGCTGCCTGAAACCTCGCCAGTTTTTCGTCGGGAGTCGTGAGAAACTTCAGATCGACGTGAGGAGCCAGGATTTTGACCGGATGGGGATCGAACGTGAGCACCAGGGCCGTCCCCTGGTGGCGCCAGGCTGTCTCCACGACCGTCTGCAACAGAGCCCGGTGCCCGCGGTGATGTCCGTCGAAATTACCGATCGTCACGACGGGATAGGGTCGTTCTCGTTGCTCGCCCAACCCCCGCGTCACCGTTAGCATCGTCGTCAATGCAGCAGTCTGGCCGCGTCTTTGGCGAAGTAGGTGAGGATCATATCGGCTCCGGCCCGCTTGATCGCCAACAACGATTCCATCATGGCTCGGGTTTCATCGATCCAGCCGGCTTTGCCCGCGGCTTTGATCATGCTGTACTCTCCGCTGACTTGATACGCGGCCACGGGCAAGAGGGTCTGGGCACGGGCGCCGGCGATAATATCCAGATAGGGTAGCGCCGGCTTGACCATCACGATGTCCGCCCCCTCTTCGATGTCGAGCGCAATCTCGCGCAGAGCCTCCCGGCGATTGGCGGCATCCATCTGGTACGACTGCCGATCGCCGAACTGCGGCGCGGATCCGGCCGCATCCCGAAACGGCGCGTAGAAACACGAGGCGAACTTCGCCGCATAGGCCATGATCGGCAATTCGGCAAACCCGGACCGATCCAACTCGGCCCGGATAGCCGCAACACGACCGTCCATCATGTCGGAGGGCGCCACCATGTCGGCGCCAGCCTCGGCATGGGTTCGTGCCATCGCGCGTAGACAATCCAGCGTCTCGTCGTTGAGGATCCGGCCGTCCTTCACGATGCCGCAATGGCCGTGCGTCGTGTACTCATCGATACAGACATCGGTGATGACCATCAAACCAGGCACCTTGTCTTTGACGGCCTTGACGGCTCGTTGCACAACGCCGTTCGGGTCGAACCCCGAACTGCCGCGCTCATCCTTCCGGTCCGGAATCCCGAACAGAATCACCGCAGGGATGCCCAATCCCGCCGCTTCCCCCGCTTCCTTGACCAAAAGATCGATCGACAGGCGATATTGCCCCGGCATCGAGGCAATCTCCTGTCGCCGGTCCTGTCCTTCCGACACGAAGATCGGATAGATGAGATCCGCAGGCGAAAGCGCCGTCTCACGGACCATCCGCCGCAGCCCTTCCTGTTGGCGTAAGCGCCTCAATCGCTGTATCGGAAAGGCCATCGCCTACTTCCTCGGCAAATTCGTCAGAAAGACCACCAGGTCACGGACAGAAATGACCCCGACCAATCGGCCGTCCTTGGTCACCCCAAGGTGCCGGACATGGGCTTGGGCCATCAAGTCGTTCGCATCCAGGAGAGTCTTGTTCTCTTCGATCGTCAGGATCGGCGCCGACATGATCTGCTCTACGGTCACTTTGGTCGCATCGCTCCCTGAGGCCACGATGCGGCGCATCATGTCGGTGTCCGTCAAGATCCCGATGATTTCCTTGTCGTTCGTCACGAACAGACTGCCGATCCCGCGATCCCGCATGATACGCGCCGCCGTTTGCGCATCCGTATCCCGTGCCACCGTTACGAATTTTTCCCTGGGAATCATGAACGACTTGACTGGAACCATGAAAAATCCTCCCTCTGCTAGGCTGTTCAAGTACCGATGACCGGCCCTTACCTCGACAACGCCGCCCGCGCACGCTCTTCGAAAAAATTGGCAATCGCATCGGCCAACGCGGGAATCGTATTGTCCTTCGGCATGATGGACACCGTCAACCCGCACTCTTCGGCCGTCTTGGCCGTAATCGGACCGATACAGGCAATCTGGGCGCGGCCAACCAATCGCCTGGCCTGGCCGGCGCCTCCGATCATCTCGACGAAATTCTTGACCGTCGAGGAACTCGCGCAGGTGATCACGTCGATCCGACTCTCTTCCAGCTGCTGTTTCAACGGCTCCGCGTCGCGCGACGGCAGCACCGTCCGATACACCGCCACTACGTCGACGCTGGCCCCCATGTGCCGCAACTGGTCCGGCAAGACTTCTCGTGCGACTTCAGCCCGGGGAATCAACACCCTGGTTCCCCGCAGCTCGGCCCCTTGCAAAACATCCACAAGGCCTTCCGCCTGGTACTCCGCCGGCACGACGTCAGCCCGCAGCCCGAACCGTTCCAGTTCCTGCGCAGTCCTGGGGCCGATAGCACAGATCCGGAGCTGCGCCAGCGCCCGGACATCTTTTCCCGCCTGATGCAATCGAGCCATGAACGGCTCGACCCCGTTCACACTCGTGAAGATCAGCCACCGGTACTGGCCAAGATCTTCGATCGCGCGGTCCACCTCCGCCCAACTGGGCGGAGGTATGAGTGCGATCGTCGGCATTTCAACCGGCTCGGCACCGTAGGCCTCAAGCAGTCTGGACAACTCCCCCGCCTGTTCGGCGGTACGGGTCACCAGGATCCGCTTCCCGAACAGCGGCCGCTTTTCAAACCAATTCAACTGCTCCCGCAACTTTACGACCTCGCCGATGACGATGACCGTGGGGGGCTCGAGTTTCGACCGCTCCGCCCGTGCCACGATGTCCTTCAACGTGCCGACCACGGTCTGCTGATCAGCCCGCGTCCCCCATCGAATCGCAGCGGCCGGAGTATCGGGTGACCGTCCCTCTTCCAGCAACCGTTCCACAATATGAGGCAGCGTTTTCATTCCCATCAAGAACACCAACGTACCGGACGTCCCGGCCAATTTCGGCCAATCCAGAACCGTCACCTGTTTGGCTGGATCTTCGTGTCCCGTCACAACCGTCACGGTCGACGCCATCGTCCGATGGGTGACGGGAATCCCCGCGTAGGCCGGCACCGCAACCGCTGCCGTCACGCCAGGCACCACTTCGAAATCGATCGAGGCGGCGGCAAGCGCTTCGGCCTCCTCTCCACCCCGCCCGAACACGAACGGATCGCCGCCCTTCAGCCGCACGACGGTCTGTCCCGCCCGCGCCCGATCAACCAGCAGCTTGTTGATCTCCGCCTGCTCCTGATAGTGCCCGCGTCCGCGCCGCCCCACGTAGATACGTTCGGCCGACGGCGGTGCATGCCGCAAGAGCTGAGGATTCGCCAGATAGTCATACAACACCACTTGGGCCTGCCCAAGGCAGGCCCGGCCCTTCAGCGTCAAGAGTCCGGGGTCACCGGGTCCTGCACCGACTAAATAGACTTTGCCCCGCTGCGGTCCGCTCATGAAGCCGTCCCGTAGATCTGCTGGAGAATCTTGTCTGCCCCTCTGGCAATCAGCCGTTCCGCCAACAGGACACCAGCCGATTCCGGATCCGCGGACGAGCCGCGAACGTGCTCACGAATCACGGTTTTCCCATCTACACTCGCCACCAGACCGTCAATCGTCAATTCCGTCCCATTGAGCGTCGCATGGGCGGCAATCGGCACCTGGCACCCGCCTTGAAGGCGATGGAGGAGGGCCCGCTCCGCCAGGACGGCCGTTCTCGTCGAAGCATGCTCCAGTCCGCTCAAGATCGAACGGACGAAGTGATCGTCCCGCCGGCCTTCGATCCCCAAAGCACCCTGCCCGATCGCGGGCAGACTGATCTGCGGATCCAAATACTCCGTAATTTCGTGCGCCCACTCCAGCCGACGCAATCCTGCCGCGGCCAAGACAATGGCATCGAACTGTCCCTCGCGGAGCTTCTTCAAGCGGGTATCGAGATTGCCGCGCAGCATACTGATGGAGAGATCGGGCCGGGCCTGGAGCATTTGGGCCTGTCGGCGAAGGCTGCTGGTCCCAATGCGTGACCGCGGGAGCAAGCACCGAAAGGTCCTCCCGTCGCGGCTGATCAGAGCGTCACGCGGATCTTCCCGTATCGGCACACAGAGCAGATCCAATCCCTCCGGCAACTCGGTCGGCACATCCTTCATGCTATGCACCGCTAAATCGATCTGGCCGGACAACAAGGCCTCTTCGATTTCCTTGACGAAGAGTCCCTTGCCGCCGACCTTGGCTAGCGGCACATCGAGTATCTTGTCGCCGGAAGTCTGAATGCGCTGGAGCGTAACCGTCACATGAGGCGCCAGGGCTTCAATCTTGGCCTTGACCCACTCGCTTTGGTGGACCGCCAGTTTACTCCCTCTGGTCCCAAGAACCAGGGCTTGTCGCGCGTGAGTCTGTCCCATACAAGCGGCTCGCTTAGCGAGTGGCCTCGCGGGCGGGGGGATATTCCACCGGCAACCGATGGCTCCCCGGCAATTTTTCCTCGGCTTTCCTGCCGGGACCCTGCCCCTGAGAGAACGTCGCCGATGGCATCAAGGTTCGATAGGAGGACGACACCAGGAAATAGCTCATGAGGCCAAGGATCGACAGCAGATAGACCAGCACATCCCACCGGAACCCGCCACGCTCCCGATAATCGAATCCGCAGCCGGGACAATCCGGCAACGGATCATAGCCCAGATAGGCCTTGCGACACTTCGGGCAGGTAAACAGCTTCGGTCCGTTGGAGGCCAATCCCATTTCTCCCTGCCCGCCCGTTCTCGCGTTATACCGGCTTCTTGATTTCGGTCTTGGGCTCGCCGACTTCCGCCGCGTCCTGATCGTTGAGCAACGCGGCGCCCGCCCCATTCACCAACCCAGGCCCGGCCTCGCTCAGATTGAAGAAACGCCTGGCCGCCTCGACGAATGCGGCGCCTTCCGCGGAGGCGACCTCGGACTTGAGCGTGACCATCGTATTGTGAATCAGCTTGTTGACGATCGCCGTGGCCAATCCCTCCACCATCTCCCGATCCTGGGACGACAACGTCCCCAACCGACTGAGCGCCTTCTCGACTTCCAGGCGCCGAATCTCGTCGGCCTTGGCCCGCAGGGCGACGATCGTGGGGGTGACTTCGAGCGACTGCAGCCATTGCCGGACGATCGCGACTTCGTCCACCACCATACGCTCGGCCTTTTCCGCCTCTTGCAGCCGCTCGCCTCGATTTTGCTCGACTCGCTGTTTGAGATCGTCGATGTCGAACAAGAACGCGTTGTCCACGTGACGGACCGCAGGATCGATGTTCCGCGGGACGGAGATGTCGATGAAGAACATCGGGCGATTCATGCGCTGTCTGACTGCGCGCTGCACGTCGTCGGCGCCCACCAGATAGTGGGCAGCCCCGGTGGACACCAGCACAATGTCGGCGGAAGCCATGTCCTCGCGAAACAGCTCGAAGGGAACCGGCTCACCGTTGAATCGTGCCGCCAGCTCCATCGCATGTTGGGAACTCCGCGTGGTGACGCGGACGTGGCGGACGCCGTTGGCGATGAAATGCTGCGCCGCCAATTTGGCCATTTCTCCGGCTCCCACCAAGAGCACCGTCTTGTCGCTGAGATCCGCAAAGATCTTCTTGGCCAGTTCGACCGCCGCATAACTGACGGACACGGCCGTCTCCGCGATTTTTGTTTCGGTCCGTACCCGTTTCGCGACGGAAATGGCTTTCTTGACCACCTTGTTCAGGATGAGGCCGCTGGCCTTGTGGGTCAATGCCGCGTCGAACGCCTCCTTTATTTGGCCGAGGATCTGCGATTCTCCGACGATCATCGAGTCCAGGCTGGAGGCGACGCGGAACAGATGCGTAATCGCCCGATCGCCGGTCTGCCAATAGAGATGGGGCGTCAGTTGTTCCGAGGACAACGAGAGGTGGGCATCAGCGAGAAATTCCTGGATCTTGCCGTACCCCTGTTCCAATTCGTCGACCACCGCATAGACCTCGACGCGATTGCAGGTGGACAGCAGCATCCCTTCCCGGATGCCGGAATAGGAACAGAGCCTGGTCAAGGCTTCGCCTAGCCGGCTTTCAGGGACGGCCAACTTCTCCCGTACTTCCACGGGCGCGGTTTTATGACTCAATCCGACGACGACGATGTGCATGTCAGGACATTGACCCCATGCTCTTCACCGCCACTCCGACCAGAGTCAGGATCACGCAGGCAAAGCCGATGATGGTCAGATACGCGGCGCGCTTAGCCCGCCATCCCACCGTCAGCCGACCCACCAGGACGACGAAGTAGAACAGCCATGTCACCAACGCCCACGTCTGTTCAGGATTCCAGTTCACATAGGCGCCGCGCGCAACTTCCGCCGACAGCGCCCCCGTAATAATGCCCAAGGTCAGCAGTGGAAAGCCCAAGACGATGGATTGCTGATTGAGGTCATCCAAAAAATCGAGCGCAGGCAACTTGGAGTACAGCACGTTGAACCGTTTGGACTTGAGAAGTCCGTCTTGAATCAGATACATGACACCGGCAACGAACGCCACGGCGAACCCGACCGTGCCGAGCATGCTCAGCGTCACGTGAATCCAGAGCGTGCCGAATACCGGCTTCAGGCTGGGAGCGGTTTCCGGCAAGGCTGAGGCCGACACCAGCGACACCAGGGCCAGCGGAACCAGGAAAGAACCAAGGACATGGAGGCGATGACGAAACTCCACGGCGAGAAACACGAGAATCAGCATCCAGGAGAAAAATGACAAGGCTTCGTGAAAACTGGGGGAGGTCGCGCCGCCGGCACCGATCATCCTCGCGACCAACGCCAGCGTATGAGTGGCGAAGCCCGCAGCCGTGATGCCAAGCGAAACCTTGGTCAACGCTTCCGCCCGACGAAGCACGTAGGCGAGAAACGACACCGTGGCCACAAAATACAGCACCATGGTGACCATGAAAAACACCGCGGCCATGGAGGTCTATCCCCTCAACTTTCCAGGACAATCAGGCTGTGCCGAGAAAAATGAATTATATCGATGCCGTGCGCATGGAGTCAACTAAACGTGCGTGAACACAAGGAAATCTCGGTTCAACGCCGCACCGGCACGCTCTATCTGGTCGGCACTCCGATTGGAAACCCTGACGACCTCTCCTTGCGCGCCTTGGCAACCTTGCGCCGGGTTTCACTGATAGTGGCCGAACATCCGGCGGTGACTCAAGCGCTATTGGCCCACCACCAGATCTCAACGTCCGTAACCAGTTATGGACCTCACAACCTCGGCGAGAAGGTGTCCGTGCTGATAGAGCGGCTCCAGCAGGGACAGGACCTGGCCTTCGTCGTCGACTGCGGCATGCCGGTGATCCATGACCCTGGCCAGCTTCTGATCGAAGCGGCTCACCGGCAACATGTGCCCGTCACGCTCGTTCCCGGACCTTCGGTGGCCACCGCCGCATTAGCTTTGTCTGGACGGACCGGGGATCGGTTCTACTTTATCGGGGAACTCTCCAACCGAGGCCGATCATGGCTAAAAATCATTGAACAGACTTGCGGGAGCGAGAAACCAATCGTCGCGCTGGTTTCGCCGCATACCCTTTCGTCCGTCCTCAGGCGACTCGCGCGCAGCAAGACCATCTTTCAGATCGTCATCGCTGCAAACATGACGAGAACCGATGAATGTGTGCTGGAGGGAACGGCAACATCCCTGTTGAGCGAGATTGGGCGGCTTCCACGCCATGCCGATCTCACACTGGTGCTGAACAGGCTTGCGCGCCGGACCACACCTCGGAGCGAATCGAGAAAAAAGACCGCTACTCGTCGCCGCGCCGGCGGATAATCACCCGGAAGGATTGATCGACTGGTTCTTGCGCCAGCACCGTATGCCCTTCGTTGCTGACGCTTTGAGGCACGTTGCGGATCGGATCACCTGCGTCCAACAGGACGGCAAGCACCTGGCCTTCCTGCATCGTTTCGAGCTTCAACTTCGTCTTCACAAAATTATAAGGACAGATGACCCCGCGAAGATCCAATTCGGCGTCCGGCTGTACCCCGTCGACTTGTCCGTGAAGAGACTGACTCATCTGCGCCTCGCAATTGAACACTAATGAGATGCAAAATCCTATCAGGGGATTCACGAACCTGCAAACCTTCCCCTCTCCTGCGCAAACAAAAAGGGGCAGCCTTTCGGCTGCCCCTTTCCGCACAGGCCTTGACGCCTCTGCTTAGTTCAGACCCTTCACCAAATTTGCCTTCGTGTAGTCGGTGCCGTAATCGGACTTGTTACCGACGTTGTTGCCCCAGCCCGGCTGCGGTTCACACTGCCAGCAGGGAGCCGCACCGGTGTACTCACCGACCGTGCTCGTGACGCCGGTCTCAATTTTACCGGGGATCACACCGCCAGCCACGCCGCCGGTCATGCCGCCGCTGTTGGTTTCAATGCCGCGTTCCGTCATCGGATTCGGGCGCTGACCCAACCCGCCGAAACCCGCGAGCTTCTCGTTGCCACGGAGGACGGTGATCTCACGGACCATCTTGCGTCCGGTCCCATACGGCTGTGAATTGGAGGTCTCTTCAATGGCCTGAATCGTCACGTCGTCGCCGTTCTCGATCACCCGCAATTGATCGTAGTTGGTCCGATCGTCGAAATAGAACGTGCGATAGTTCATCGCTCCACCACCCGCGCGGCCTTCGTCGTGCGAGCTCCCGCCTCCCTCCAAGTGAATCTTCTTGGCAGGCACATCGATCGCTAACACGCGGCCGTGGACCGTTTCAGCCTGGGACAACCGATCGAGGAAATTGGTCCGATCGAACGTGTTCACGCGAGTGCTCGAACCGGAATAGTCGCCGACACCGGTTCCCACACCCATACCGGACTGGTTTGACTGCAGGCGCTCTTGAGCTCCTGCCACACCGACGGAGCCGACAAATAGAACTGCCGCTCCTAGCGCCAACACCTTTCGCATGTGCTGCCTCCTTGGTGAGTTAGAGAATGAAGTAAAGGACGAACGAGATAAGGCGATCAACGAAACATGAAGTCGTTCACGTATTTTTCTCATATCAGCGGGCGGACTATAGGCTACCTTTTAGAACATGTCAAGAGGGCTTCCGACCCGGTAACCCTCCGACTTTCCTAGCCTGCTGGTGCCCGGAGGGAGGGTCGAACTCCCACTCTCTTGCGAGAACCGGATTTTGAGTCCGGCGCGTCTGCCAGTTCCGCCATCCGGGCGATAAATTCCACCCCATGCAGGCTCGGGGCGTCCTTGTAACATGAAGAGAAAACAAGGGTCAAATCGAATCTCCCTCTTTCTTTCCCGGCGGCGCGAATGCTAGAATCTCCTCCTCAATTACAGGGCGTTTACCTTTGGAGGACTCAGAGGCCATGGCCGACGTGCAATGCGTAACCTGCGGACAAGCCGGCGAATCTATTACCGACAACCTGTTCATGGGCAAACTGGAAGCCGAAATCAAGGCCAAGGTCTGCAAGCCCTGCTGGAAAAAGTGGGAGGGAATGCGGGTCATGGTCATCAACGAGTATCAGGTCAATCTGGGCGACGAAAGCGGGCGTGAGTTGGTCAAGAAGCAAATGAAAGCGTTTTTGAAGATCGGCGGTGAACAGGCTGACACGTCGAAAATCGACCAAAATTATCGCCCTCAGGCTTAGCGCAAGGGGCGAACAGCCTCCTGCGCCGGGCTATACCGAAAGATCACGGTTTTCCCCAGCGTTCTCGCCGACTTCGTTGACAGAGCCAAATTCGAAGTGATAGAGTGCGCTCTTCCTGTGCGTATTGTTGCGCCTGGACACAGAGGGTTCGTCTAGTAGCGATGCTGACGCAAATGCACCTCAAAGGGCTGATGTTCGACCCCTACAACAATGCCTACATTGTTGTGCTGCGGGACGATGACGGCGCCAACATGCTGCCTATCTGGGTGGGCAAATCGGAGGCCGGCGCGATCAGCATGGCGTTGGAAAACGTGGCGCCGCCCCGCCCCATGACGCACGACCTGATGAAGTCCCTATTGGATGCCTACGATGCCAAGGTCTTGAGCGTCGTCATCAACGATTTGTCCGAACACACATATTTCGCCAAGGTCCATCTGATGGATGGAGACTCCGAATACACCGTCGACGCCAGACCGAGCGATGCCATCGCGCTTGCGCTGCGTACCAGCGCGCCGGTGTTCGCGAAAGAATCGGTGCTCACAAAGCAAAGCTCCGACGAATTGGAACAGTGGCTCGAAAACTTGAAGCCCGAAGACTTCGGGAAATTGGATTCGTAACGGATCGCGACCATGACCCACGGCGAACAGCAGGGCACGCCATCGCTGGTGAAGTATAAGGTTGACCGGGTGGTCGACGAGGCCAGCACCGACACCAAGATCGTCGTCCTGGCCCGCCAGGACGGACAGGCCGATCTATTCCCGATTTGGGTCGGCGCACCGGAAGGCCTCGCGATCAAGCTGGCCCTCGACGCAACCGTGACACCCAGACCGATGAGCCACGACCTGATCAAGAGTTTCGCCGACCACTTGGGCGTGACGATACAGCGCGTCGTGATTACCGACGTGAAGAACAGCACCTACTATGCCACCGTTTACCTCATGAATAACGGCGTCGAGCGCACATTGGACGCCAGACCCAGCGACGCACTGTCGCTGTCGTTGAGAGCCCATTGTCCGGTTTACATCACGCAGGATGTCATTGCGCGTCGCAGCACCGCCAACCTCGATGCCTGGCTGGCCAAGCTCGACACCAAGAGCATCGGCGCGCCGGAAGTCCAAGAAACCTAACTTACCCCAAATCCGACGAAGGAGCGTAGGAGCATCATGTCGACGTATCTGCAAAAGCCGCTGGAAGTGCAAGAGAAATGGTACCTGGTCAACGCCGAGGGCAAGACGCTGGGACGCTTGGCCTCGCGCGTCGCTGCGTTGTTGCGCGGCAAACACCGTCCGACGTTCACCCCGAACGTCGATATGGGTGATCATGTCGTCGTCGTCAACGCCGAAAAGGTCGTGCTCACCGGCGATAAGATGGAAACGAAACTGTATCGCACGCACTCCGGCTACCCGGGCGGCATGAAAACCTCGACGGCCAAGCACGTCTTCCGCAAAGATCCGTCCCGGCTGCTGGTCGAAGCGATTGAGGGCATGCTGCCCAAGAATCCGCTCGGCAAAGGCATGGCGAAGAAACTGCGCGTCTATGTCGGAACCGCCCATCCACACCAGGCGCAGAATCCGGAAGCGATTACCCTCTAACCGACGACCACCGCATCCAAGAAGAAGGAGAGTGTTCATGGCAGCAGCAACGCAGTACGCAACGGGCCGTCGCAAGTGTGCGATTGCCAGAGCCTGGGTGACCGGCACGTCCGGCGACATCACGATCAACGACAAACCGCTGGAACAGGCCTTTCCCCGCTTGACCTTGCGGCAGATCATTCAACTCCCCCTGGAATTGGCCGGCGTGTCGGGCAAATATTCCATCAAGGCCACCGTCCATGGCGGCGGACCGACGGGCCAAGCCGGAGCCTTGCGCCATGCGATCGCACGCGCGCTCGTAGCCCTCAGCCAGCCGTTGCGCGCCCCGCTGAAGAAAGAAGGCCTTCTCACTCGCGACTCGCGTGTGAAGGAACGAAAGAAGTACGGTCAGAAGGGCGCGAGAAAACGGTTCCAGTATTCCAAGCGCTAAGCCAAGGAGCCAAATTCGGAAAAAGGGAAGGCTCCGGCCTTCCCTTTTTTTATGTCCGCAGGTATAAGCTGACAGGACCATGAGAAAGATCACCGTCGCCATCGCCGGAGCCAGTGGGTATGCGGGAGCCGAACTCGTTCGTCTCGCGGCCGCGCATCCTCACTTCGACATCGTCGCCGTCACCTCGGAGAAATCCGCAGGGCAGCCGGTCGCCGCTGTCTTTCCCAGCCTGACCGGACTCGTGCCCTTTTCGTTTGAAGCGCTGACACCCGAGGCCTTGATCGAAAAGGCCGACGCCATATTTCTGGCCCTGCCGCACACGAAATCGATGGAACCGGTCGCGGCCTGCCTCAAGACCGGAAAGTTCGTCGTCGATTTGAGCGCCGACTACCGCCTGAAAGATGCAGCGGCATACGAAGGCTGGTACAAGACGCCGCACAGCCACGCACATCTGTTGAAAGAAGCGGTTTACGGTCTACCGGAACTCCACCGAGCCGCGATCGCGAAAACCAAACTGGTCGCCTCGCCGGGCTGTTATCCGACCGCGGCCATTCTCCAACTGGCTCCGCTGCTGGCCCGCAATCTGGTCCAGCCGCACACGATCGTGATCGATGCTAAGTCGGGCATCTCCGGCGCAGGCCGCAGCCCGGCGCTCCCCTATCACTTTCCCGAGGCACACGAATCCTTGGAGCCGTACAAGATCGGGCAGCACCGCCACATTCCGGAGATCGAGCAGGAACTCGCCGGGCTGCTCCCGCGCCATGCCGACATCAACGCCGCCGCGGCTACCGTTACCTTCACTCCGCATCTTGTGCCGATGAATCGTGGCATTCTCAGCACCGCCTATTGCCGCCTTTCGAGCCCGATGGCCTTGACCGATTTGCGTGCGCTGTACCGCGAGTTCTACAAGGGCGAACGCTTCGTGCGCGTCTTCGAAGACATCGTCCCGAATCCCCGCTACGTCAAGGGATCAAACTTCTGCGACGTCGCAGTCCACGCGGATCCCCGCGCCGGATGGGTCGTGACGGTCGCGGCCGTCGACAATCTCGTGAAAGGCGCGGCGGGACAAGCCATCCAGGCCATGAACCTCATGCTGGGGCTGCCGGAAGAAACAGGCCTGACGGCACCCGCCGCCTATCCCTAACCGCCACCCCCTCGAACTATGCCTCAGACCTCCCGTTCTCACTCTCACTCGCAAGGCATCACGGCACCGACCGGCTTCCGCGCGGCGGGTCTGCATTGCGGCATCAAGAAACCTGGGCTATTGGACCTGGCCCTGCTCGTCTCGGACGTCAGCGGCCCGATCGCCGGAGTCTTCACGACCAATCGGGTTGCAGCAGCTCCCGTCATCGTGGATCGCGAGCATCTCCGTCGGGGCACAGCCCGCGCTATTCTGGTCAACAGCGGGAACGCCAATGCCTGCACAGGCCCGGTGGGCATGACGGCAGCGAGAAACACCGCAACGTTGGTCGCCCGCTCGCTGCAAGTGCCGGTACACGAAGTGTTCATCGGCTCGACCGGCGTCATCGGCCGTGCGCTGCCCGTCGACCGCATCGTGCGGGCGCTGCCGGCGCTGGTTGCGCGACTCGCTCGATCCGGCGGCGCAGACGCGGCGCGCGCGATCATGACTACCGACCTCAAGCCGAAAACAGCGGTCCGCCGAGCACGGATCAACGGCGCGCTGGTGACGATCGGAGGGATGGCCAAGGGTTCCGGCATGATCCATCCCAACATGGCCACGATGCTGGGCTACCTCACCACCGACGCCGCCATTACCCAAAAGGCCCTGCAACGCGCACTGGTCGAAGCAGTACAGGCTTCGTTCAACTGCATTTCGGTCGACGGTGACACCAGCACCAACGATACGGTCCTCTGCCTGGCCAACGGCCTCGCCGGCAACCGCACGATCGTGGAAGGTACGCCGGCCTTCCGCCGTTTCGTTCGACTGCTCACCGACCTGTGCGAGCCGCTTGCGCTTGCGATTTGCCGCGACGGTGAAGGCGTGACCAAAGTCGTCAAGATCGAGGTCTCCGGCGCACGGAGCCGCGAAGCAGCCAGGCAAGTCGCACAGACGATCGGCACCTCGAACCTCGTCAAGACCGCCCTCTTCGGCGAAGACGCCAATTGGGGCCGCGTGATGGCAGCCATCGGGCGTGCCGGAGTGCCGGTAAATCCCGCGACGATTTCCGTCTCGTTTGGGGGTGTCCCCATGGTCCGAAAGGGAGTCGGCCTTGGACTAGGAGCCGAGGCGCGGATCGCCCAAGTCTTCAAAAGAAAAGAGTTCATCATCGCGGTGGCGCTGGGTCAGGGACGCCATCAAACCCACCTGTGGACAACCGACCTGTCGTTCGACTACGTCCGCATCAACGCAAGTTATCGATCGTAGTGGGGAATTCTCGATTTCTCCCTTGTACAACTAAGGGCTGGTGTGCTAACGTTCCAAGGCTCTGGAACGGCCGTCGTTCCCCTTCCGCGTGCAAGCGCGAAGGATCTATCCATCAAATACACATCGGCGTCTGTTGACGCCGCGTGGCTTGAGAATAAGGGGGGTCCCCCCTCGCCTGTTTCGGCGGGCGCGCTGCAAGCCATGGAGGGAGGTGAAGGCATGGGAGTAGTGGGAATCAAGGAGTTACTGGAAGCCGGCGTCCACTTTGGTCACCAAACCAACCGGTGGAACCCGAAGATGAAGAAGTATCTCTTCGGCGAACGAAACGGCATCTATATCATCGACCTCCAACAGACCGTCGATCGGATGGAACAGGCCTATGCCTTCATCCGCGACACCGTCGCCGCCGGACAGTCAGTGCTCTTCGTCGGCACGAAGCGCCAGGCTGCGGAAATCCTTCAGGAGGAAGCGGTCCGCGCCGAGATGTTTTACGTCAACCAGCGGTGGTTGGGCGGCATGCTCACGAATTTCCAGACGATCCGCCGCAGCATCGACAAGATGAAGAAAATCGAAGGCATGCTGGCGAATCCCAGCGAGCACGGCCTGACCAAGAAGGAAATCGCGCAGAAACAGAAAGAACTCGTCAAGCTGCAAAAATTCCTGACCGGCATCAAAAACATGCGCGGCCTCCCTGGCGCCGTTTTCATTCTCGACACACGCATCGAGCGCATCGCCGTTCAAGAAGCCACGCGTTTAGAGATCCCCGTCATCGCCATCGTGGACAGCAACTGTGATCCGGACCACATCACCTATCCGATCCCCGGAAACGACGATGCGATCCGCTCGATCAAGCTGATCACGTCCAAGATCGCCGAGGCCTGCATCGAGGGAGCACACTTGCGCCGGCAACGGGAAGAGGCTGAGTTCCAGCCCGCCCAGGCCGCCGATGACAAGTCGGCCAGCCTGGCCGGCGCGTAGGCTTCCGAGCCGACGACGCGGACGAACATCGAATCCTCATCACTCAGAGAGAAGGACTGTTAGGTATGGCTGGATCAAGTCACCTTGTCAAAGAACTCAGAGAGAAAACCGGTGCGGGCATTCTGGATTGCCAGAAGGCCTTGCAGGAAAACGGCGACGACGTCGAAAAAGCGATCGATTATCTTCGGCAGAAGGGCCTGGCTGCGGCCCAAAAGAAGGCCGGGCGCGAAACAAACCAAGGCCTGGTCCACGCCTACATCCACATGGGCGGAAAGATCGGGGTGCTGATCGAAGTCAACTGTGAGACCGACTTCGTGGCCCGCAACGAAGAATTCAAAGCGTTCGTCAACGACCTGGCCTTGCAGGTTGCGGCCGCCAAGCCCTCGTTCGTCCGCCGCGAAGACATTGCCAAAGACGTGATCGACAAGGAGCGCACGATCTACGAAGGCCAAGCCAAAGAAATGGGGAAGCCGCCAGCCGCCTGGCCCAAAATCGTCGAAGGTAAGCTGGAAAAGTTTTACCAGGAAAGCTGCCTGATGGAACAGGCCTTCATCAAGGATCCGGCGATCACGATCAAGGATCTTTTGTCCCAGAAGATCGCCAAGATCGGCGAGAACATGAACATCCGCCGGTTTACCCGCTACCAACTAGGCGAAGCATGAGCCCAGGCAAGTACCGGCGCATCCTCCTCAAGGTCAGCGGAGAGATGTTGGCCGGTGAGCAGGGCTACGGCATTCAGCCGTCGGTCCTCGAAGGCCTCGCCGGGGAAATCGCTTCCGTCGTTTCACTGGATATCGAAGTCGCCGTCGTGATCGGCGGCGGCAACATCTTTCGCGGCATCGCCGCCAGCGCCTCCGGCATGGAGCGCGCCTCGGCCGACTACATGGGTATGCTGGCCACGGTCCTCAACGCCCTGGCCCTGCAGAACGCGCTCGAACGCGCCGGCGTCATGACCCGTGTGCAGTCCGCCATCGAAATGCGGCAGCTGGCGGAAGGATATATCCGCCGACGGGCGATCCGGCATCTGGAAAAGAAACGCGTCGTCATCTTCGCCGGCGGGACCGGCAACCCCTATTTCTCCACCGATACGGCCGCCTCTCTCCGGGCCATGGAAATCGGTGCACAAGTCATCATGAAGGGCACCAAAGTCGACGGCATCTACGACGCCGATCCCGTCAAGAATCCCCAGGCCAAAAAATACAGTGCAATCTCCTTTCTGGACATTCTGAACCAGAATCTCAAGGTCATGGATGCGACGGCGATCAGCCTCTGCATGGACAACAATCTTCCGCTCATCGTGTTCAGCCTCAAACAACCGGGTAATTTCAAACGCGTGGCGACCGGCGAACCCATCGGCACCCTGGTGACCGCCGGACCACGGTAACGCTTTTCGGAGCCGCCATGTCAAACGCCGTCGCCATCAAGCAAGCCGTCACCGGAAAAATGGAAGGCGCCCTCGAACATTTGAAACGCGACTTGGCCGGGTTGCGGACCGGTCGCGCATCGGTCGCCCTCTTGGACAACGTCCGCGTCGATTATTACGGCACCATGACGCCGTTGCGGCAGGTGGCCAATCTGTCCACGCCGGAAGCCCGCTTGATCACGATCCAACCTTGGGAACCGCAACTGATCAAGGAAATCGAGAAGGCCATTTCCGGATCCGGACTCGGTGTGAACCCATCCAACGACGGCAAGATCATCCGCGTGCCGCTGCCTCCCCTGACAGAGGAGCGCCGCAAGGAACTGACCAAGATCTGCAAGAAACACGGCGAAGACACCAAAGTGCACATCCGAGGCTTTCGACGGGATGCCAACGAAGAGTTGAAGAAATTGCAGAAAGATGCGAAATTGACCGAAGACGAATTACGGAAGTCCGAAGCCGAAATTCAGAAACTCACCGATCAATATACGCAGAAGATCGACGATGTCATCAAGAAGAAGGAGCAGGAAATCCTCGAAGTCTGACCATCCTGCTTCCGACGATCCTGTCCGGGCCTAACCGACCACGCCTGTGCTCACGACCTACGCTCACGTCGATTTGTCGGCCCTCATCCATAACCTGACCCATATTCGCCGCCACCTCGCTCCCGACTGCGACATCCTCGCGATCGTGAAGGCCAACGCCTACGGACACGGCGCCGTCGAAGTGTCGCAGACCCTCGTCAAACACGGCGTATCCCGTTTGGCCGTCGCCTCGATGGCCGAAGGCATCGCGCTCCGCGAGGCCGGCATTACCGCCGACATGGTGGTGCTGGGCGTGCCCTTCAATGAACACATCCCGGACCTCTTTCGTTACCGGCTGACACCGGTCGTGAGCGACCGCCGCGTGTTGTTGGAACTGGCCCGCATGGCCGCCGGGCAACCGTCTCCATTCTCCATTCACTTGAAAGTCGATACAGGCATGGGCCGGTTGGGTTTCGCTCCGGGCGACATCGCCTCGATCATCGGAGAGGCCCTCCAGCAACCCAGTCTTCGGATCGAAGGGCTCATGACCCACCTCGCGGACGCGGACGGCGAAACCATCGACGCCACGGAAGCGCAGCTCAAGAAATTCGACGCAGTACTCGGCCTGCTCCAGGCAAACGGGCTTCACGTACCGCTCATTCACGCGGCCAACAGCGCCGCACTGATCCGATTTCCCCGGGCACGGTTTTCTTTGGTACGTCCCGGCATCATGCTGTACGGCTATCACACGCTTCCAGACAGCGTCGTCTGCCCCACGCTTAAACCGGTGCTCTCGCTCCACACCGTCATCTCGCATCTTCGAATCATCGAGCCAGGCGAGAGTGTCAGCTACAACCGGACGTTCATCGCCACACGCCCCACGAAAGTCGCCGTCCTCCCGATCGGCTATGCCGACGGCTATAGCCGTCGCCTCTCCAATCGCGGAACCGTCCTCATTCGGGAACGGCAGGCGCCGATTATCGGCCTGGTCTGCATGGATATGACGATGGTCGACGTCACCGACCTGCCGGAGGTACACATCGGTGACCCTGTGACCCTGATCGGTCAACAAGGATCGGAAACCCTGTGGGCCGATCGTCTGGCGGACTGGACCGGAACCATCCCTTATGAAGTGCTCTGCGCCATCGGATCCCGAGTCCCGCGCATCTATCGAGCCGCCTGACGCCGCGTAAGCCAGACCTCGTCCCTGCTTCACATCGGATCAATAGACCACGCGGAATGAAATCCCTCCCGTATGGAACGTGCTGCGGTAGATGCCGTTGACCGTGGGGTTTCTGTTCCCCGTAATGGTGCGATCTTCATACAACGACGCCTGGTAGGAAAGATCCAACCCGATCGCTTTCGGTTTGATCGGCCCAACGCCCAATTCGCCGCATGACGTCAGCCCCAGAAACGATCCGCGCGCGCTGCACAGAACGCCGACGCCTCCCCCGATGACATGCACATCGGCGGTGGGGATCCCGGGATCGAAGGTCTGATCCGGCGCCTGCGCCTGCTGGTTGGTGTAGCCGGCCCGGAGGGCCGTTTCCCAACCGGGCAACGACTCGATGGTCATCCACTTGTACTCCGTTCCGATCATGACGGCATAGGTACTCTTCCAGTTCAGCGGTTGCGGAATCGTCGTGCCATTCGCCAGATGGACGTCGAGATTTCTGACCGATTTCCACCCGACATAGTCCACGTCGAGTTCCAACTTCCACTCACGATCGTTCGTCCGCACCGGCCAGATCGCGACGGCTCCGGAAATCACCTGCGGCAACACGAAGGTCGCCTTGGCGTCGGATACGAGCGCGCCGTTTCTCAACAGCCCCCCGTTCAAATGCAGCGTGGCCTGGCTGCGATACACGATGCCGATGTTGGCAACCGGCTTCCCATCGGCGTTCCGGAGTGCGTGATACAGGAGACTCGCGTTAAACCCGGCTGCCGTGTCCTTTCCGAAGAGTTCCGTCGTCACGCCGGTCGCCGGAATCGAGATGCGCTCGACCTGGCCCTCGCCGACCAGTCCGGTGAAGGTGTAGATGTCCGCCCCCAACCCCAGCGAAAGATTCTCCGTGAGCTTGTAGGCCAAGGTGGGCTTGATATCGAGCAGCGGCAACGTGTTGAACGTCGTGGCCGAGCGAAACGGACCGTCGTTAGGCCAGCGGGTCAACGAACCGAACGGCACGTTCACCCCGATGCCGGCGGTCAAATCGCCCAAGGCGGAGAGGCCCAGATCCTTCATGTTTGCGGTAATGTACAGATGTGACGGAGGCGGCCATGCCATACTACCGTTTCGATCTCCCCGGGCCGTCGCGCCGGTGGGGCTCGTAAAGTTGGTCGACCCGCCGGACAGCAACGCGCCGGCCATCACTTGTACGCCAGAGAGTTGCGTCATCCCGGCAGGATTGTAGTGCAGCGCCGACGGATCGTCGGCCTGGGCGGCAAAGGCATTGCCTTGCCCGGAGGCCGCGGTCCCCTGACCTTGAATACGCGGCACCTGAGCCCAGGCCGGTTCACTCAGGGCACAGAGCAGCCAGGCGGCCAGAAATACCCAACCGATCGAACGCCTTCCCCCGACCGACCCTTGATATCGCTGCGATGCCACCGTCCTCACCGGAACTCCCCATTCTCGATACCTCATCACCGCTTCGTCATCCTTTCTCCACCGGGGTTCGAAACCAGGCATCAACGGCCTGCTGAAACTCTTCTCCCTCGAACGGCTTGAGCAAGTACGCCTGCGCCCCCATGCCGATCGCGCGGATTGCCGCCTCCTTCGCCCCGGAAGCGGTAATCATGATAATCGGCATCTGTTGGTCCCGTTCCCGGATTTGCCTGAGCACCTCCATGCCGTCGAGAGACGGTATCCCAATGTCCAAAATCAGACCGGCAAACGCTTGGCTGCGGGCCGCCTCCAACGCCGCCCTTCCGTCCGTTTCCATCCGGACGTGATATCCCCGGGCGCGCAGGCGATCCCCCAGCATCTGGCGGATGTCCGGGTCGTCGTCCGCCACCAGCACCCAGGCATTCCCTGCCGGCCCGTCCCGTAGCGGTAACTCCACCGCGATACGCAGCGGCAGCGTCACAACAAATTCCGCGCCTTGTCCCGGTACGCTCTTCGCGGCGATGGTTCCGCCGTGCAACTCGACCAGGGTCCGCACGATCGAGAGGCCCAACCCTAGTCCCTTGGTTCCGGTGCGGGCTTGCTTCACACGAAAGAACGGATCGAAAATCTTGTCGATCGACTCCACAGGGATACCGGGCCCGTTGTCGCGCACGGACAACCGGCTGGAGCGCAGGCCGTCCTGCTCGACCGCCACGACCACCCGTCCCCCCTCCGGCGTAAACTTCACGGCATTCTGGACCAGGTTCGTGATGATCTGAAACAGGCGATCCCGGTCAGCCCACACCATCAAGGTTCCCGGCGGAAGGAACGTATCCAGCTGTTGGCGCTTCGCCTGCGCGAGCGGGCGCAGCTGTTCGATCGCGTCCGCCACACACTCGCACAAGTCCAGCTCCGTCGGCCCCAATTCCAAGCGCCCGGTCTGGATCCTCGTTCGGTCCAGCAGATCTTCGATCATGCGGATCAACCGCTCGGCATTTTCCAGCAGGCGGGTCAAGTACCGCTGTTGCTTCTCGTTCACCGGCCCGGTCAGACCGTCTAGCATGTTCTGGACAAAACCCTTGATCGAGGTCAGCGGCGTCTTGAGCTCATGCGAGACGTGCGACAGAAACTGAGACCGCAAGCGGTCCGCCTGCTCCAGCTCAGCCGTCCGTTCCTGCACCTTGGCTTCCAAGCCGACGTTGAGTTCCTCGATCTGTTGGTAGGCCGAAGCATTGTCCAGCGCGATGGCCACCTGATGGGCGAACGTCACCATCAGTTCCAGATCCTCGACGGTCAAGGCATGCTCCTGCATGCGGTCCACCATCAGACTGCCCAGAATCTTGTCCTGAGAACGCAGCGGCACAGCGATGAACGACTTGGTCCCCGTCATCCGCGCCAATTCCTGATTGAGCGGATGCATATTCGGCATCATGGCCCGCAGGTCCCCGATCAGGATCGGCTTCCCTTGGATCAGAACCTGGCCTTCGGGCGATTCCGGGTCCGTAATCACTGCCTCCTTGGAACGCGCGAAGGCGCTGATCTCCGGCGACACACCCACGAGCCGGACATCCTTCGTGGTCTGGCGCAGCGGATCGTAAAACGAGAGCATGGCCCGGTCGTAGTGCAGGTCTCTGGTCAACGTTTCCAATACCTGTTGGAGCAGCGTCTCACGATCGAGCGTCGAGCTGAACATCAGGCCGGCGCGGTGCAGCACCGTCAGATGGTTGACCTTCCGCCGCAACTGGACACGCGTTTGTTCCTGTTCGAGATAGGCCTCCCGCAACTCCTCGTGCCGCGCCTCCACGAACGAGACTTGTTCATGGATCAAGGCTTCGCGTTTCCTGGTCTGGTGTTCGATACGCCAGTGTGCCGCCAAACCCGACGCGAGCGACGGCACCAGCGCGATCACCAGCGACTCCACAACCCCGAAATCCGGGTGCGCCATCCGCAAATAGGCAAAGACCGACAAGCCGACCGCCGTTACACCCAGCAGCCACAGTTTCTGCCGCCTTGGTGCGTCCTTCCAGCGCACCTCCCATTCGCAATAGGGATCCCCGCGTACGATGCAGGCCCGGTCCACCACGGTGGAGGCGGTCAGCCCATGCAGACGAACCGGCACCATCGCGATGCGGCCTTTTGAGGATTCACAGGTTTGCGCCGCGCAGGCTTTGAGATAGGGACCGAACTGGGCGGCGATCCGTTCCGGATATTTCAGCCGCAGCACCGCGGAAATGCCCGTCACATCAACCACGGTGCATTCCAAGCCTCGGGCAAACTTCTGCGCGAAGTAGGGGTACATCCGGTGGATCTGCGCCAGGCTGAACGGCCGACCCAACGTCTGGATCAACGGGGAGATGTGTTTTTCTTTTCCGACGTCATGGTGATAGGTGGGATTGCCGGACAACTGCCGGGCAAACTCCCTCAGGTAGGACGCGAACTCATAGGAGTAGCTGTTCCAGACGGTCCGGAGAAACTCGGGGGTGACGTGATAGGCGGAATCGCGTATGCGGGCGTTCAACAGGGAGCAGAGTTCTTCCGTGATCTTTGCCGCGGCCGCCTCCCCCCGCGTCCGCTTGACGCATTCTTCAAGAAACTCCACGTTGTCCCGAATGACCATCCCGCTGAAATCTTGGATGCGATCGCCCTGTTCGTCCACCCCGAACGGGCGATAAAGCATGAACGGACGCTCGAGAATCGTATGTTCCCGCGGAAGATACTCCATCGAGGCCTTGCTCCTGCCAAGAACCGGAAAGCTCGGTATTGTCCAAGTTTCCGAGGATCGCTGTAAAGAGGAATCCTGCCGGGCCGATCAGCTCCGTCAGGCGTTAATGCTGGCTTCCAGTGTCACCGGATAGATCGTCCAGTGGCTCCGCGGTTCCGCCTCCATCACCCGCTGCAACGCCTCGAGATCACGACGAAAGGCCCGGAATGCTTCCCTTGCCTGTTCGGTCCTGGCTGGATTCGTCGGTTCCACCAAGGCCAGTCCGGCATAGTCATCCACCAGCCGTGCCCGGACGACATGCAACAGATAATTCATATTAACCAGGCGCTGGAAGACGTCGATCGGTTCCCGCCGCCCATCGTGATAGACCCGGATCGGATGGATGCCGGTCCACAGCTGATAGTTCCACAGCAGCGCGCCGACCGACTCGTGATAGGCCGTGACCAGGTGGATGAACCGCGCGACGAGCGCGACCAACTGTACTTTCGACTCGAGCGGTCCTAGCCCGGCATGAGGCATGAAGCGCCCCAGCACCTTCACCCACTCCTGCAGCGCAGGATCGGCCCGCACGTCGGAATCGCTCGCATAATACAAGCGCACATACCGTTCGGCATGCCGCTCCATCACCCGAAAGAGTGCGACCATGTTGCGCTGGGTCGGAAGGTCCAGGCCGCTCCCCGCGAGCCCTCGCCTCTCGGCATCCGCCACCGGATCACCGAAGTCCATGCGAAAATCGGCGCCGGCCGCGTCAAAGGCCGCGCAGATCCCGGCATGGGTCAGACTGTACACCTGCTCGAAGTCGCCACCAGGCCGGAGCTGCGCGACGTTTCCGAAGTAGTTGCTCTGATGCGTTCCGTAGACATGAGGCCACAGGAGCCGACAAATGGGATGGTGCGGGGGGAAGGTTCGTCTCGTCGCCAAGGCCACCGATTCACCGACCGTCAAGTGCAACCAGTTCCAATGCCGGATGAGTCCGGTATGGGTCCCGGCGGCGCAGAGGGCCACCTGAACCGCCCTCGGCCAGAGTGGATGCTCCGGGTGCACGATGCCAAGCTCCGTGGCAATGCTGGTCGGACGAAGTCGGCGGCTCGCCTGGTCGGTCCTGAAACGGACGGCAGCCCAAGGCCGAACCAAACCGGGATGGCAGGCGATGCCGCCATTCGAGAGCCATCGGAGGTCCCATTCGTAGATCTCCTCTTCGGTACGCCGAAGGTAGGCGGCATACGGCCCCTGGACAGCCAGGAGGCCGAGATCCGGAACACCTTGCAGCTCCAACGGCACGACAGGCCTGCGCAACCGCACCCCAGCCGAGAGGTTCCGCTTTCTGGCTACCCTTTCGGCTGTCCGGTTGTGCCGCGGTCGAAAGCCCTCTGCCAACGCCACTTGGAGGTCAAAATCGACTGGAGAAAGCCCATGTTGCATGGGTGAGAACACCTTACACAAGGCACGTTGACACACAAACATCATGACTTTCTTGAAGTATTGAAGTCTAGGACGCCGCTCATCTTCAGGCGCCCTTGATGCGACCTGAAGGAACTGCACCGGTATTGAGGGATATCGTTGCCGAAACGGTACAGCCGTGAGTTCTTCGAATCGTCCGGGAACGGGAAGGATCGCCAACGGTTCATTGTTCTTGAATTTCACCGTCGCAATGAAATTCCAAAGCCCCCGCCTCATTCCCCACACGATACGCGCGCTCAACCCCATGCTGTGCCCCTCCCGAGATCCTCTCGCCGGTGCAGCATGACGCGTGCTCATTCCGGCGGAATCCTCGCCCCAACGACGTTCCGCCAAGGTGCGAAGGGATTACGTACCCCGACCAGGGCCGGCGCCAGACGCGGATGATGCCGCAACAAAACCGACGTCATCGTATTGCGGTTGACCCAGTCCATCCCCTCCGGCGTATAGACCTCCGGCCGATAGTCCTGCGTAAAGAAGCGGTCGCTCTTCAAGCGCCGGGAAGCCATCAGGACAAAAATCCTGAAGGCGGTATCGCTGAATCCGAAGCCGCTCGGCGGAGTTTCGGCGAACAACCCGACTTGGGTATCGACCAATTCGAGGTTGCCGTCGTACAGCGCTTCGATTGCATCGGCCCATTCCGGATTGAGCGACCTGAACGAGCGCACCGGCTTCAAGCGGAGCATCCGGCGAAACTCGTTGTACCGCGGCACGCCCCGCTCGCGATCCCTCAGAATGTCCAACGCCGCCAGATCCAGAAACTCCGGCTGTCCGTTCAACGGCTTGATCCGCCGAAACGTCTGCAGGCCGCGCGGAAAATTTCCCAAGGCGATCGCGCCGGGAGAGGCCAAGCCGAACGAATAGAGCGCATTGTCCATGCCGACGGCGGGATGCAGGATCGTCTCCCGCGTCCCGTTTCCCTGCACCTCAGCGAAGGATTTGTAGAGCGACCAGGTGGGGTCCGTCAGCGAATGGAAACGGTAGTCGTCGGGAATCAACGGATGGAGGCGATAGACCGCCGTGAACTCTTCGGTGAGCGCGTAGGACGCTCCATGATGATTGGTCGGCGTCCCGGGAATGCCCCACAGCACCTCGCTCGTACCGGTGCAATTGAGCAGCTTGTGCAGCCGCTCGCCGACCGCCCCCCACCAGTTCCCCTGCATACCGATCTCGAGCGATGGCGTTGCCAAGATGCCGGGCGTCCATTCGACGGTGTGGATCTTCGCCATCAGCGCGGCGTTGACCAAGCGGGCCTTTCGAAAAAGCTGCTCGTCCGTCCAGTGCGGATAGTCCGCCTTCAGCCGATCGCAGATCGCGTTATGTTCACGCGCAAACAGCGTGTGCAGCAGGCTCAGCCCAACCCAGTAGTTGTCGTTCATCCCGGTGAGATCCACACCCGGTAGTTCCGGATCGATCTCCTGCGGCAACAGCAGGTTGTCGCCCTGCCGCTCAAGGCGCAGCTTGCCGTCCACCTGCGCACGTAGTGTATGGCAACGGCCCGGCGAACTTCCGTAGAGTTGCGACGCATCCCACCAATGGGTCTCGGCGTTCAGAAAGGTCGGCGGGCCGGCCGTACATCCGGTTGGTCTCGTCCTGTCTCTTAGGGTCTTTCTCACCCGCATCGGCCGACGCCGGTCCGACTCGTTCGGCCAGACGTCGTCCGGTTGAAGCGGCACTTCGTGAAACTCGGTCTCGCTCGTCTCATAGCGCACCCAGTCATGCACTTGAAATTGAATCCAGGCCGCAGCCAGCAGATTCAGGCTGGTAGCGGGCAGGAACTGGCGGCGTGTCATCAGGCGCCGGCTCACCTCGCGGGGATTAGGGACCAACAGCAAGTCTTCCCGAGGCCATCCCTTGTCCAGGGCAAGGTTTCGACCAAACCGCGTCCCGGCACTGCCCATCGCAGGATCGGCCAGATCATTGTGTGTCCCGTCTTCGCGACGCCCTTCAAGATCCCGCTCGTGGAACGGGCAGACCGGCGCTGGAGCGACCGTAGGTAACGGCCTAGTGTCATAGAGGTTCCAACGGCGGAGATCGTGGCGAAGCAACGGAAGGTTCCAGACTTGAGGGCTGCAGAGCGTCGTCAGCAGATGATTGGGGGTATTAATGAACGGGAGCCTGTACCAAGGGATGAAGCGGTTGATTTGTCGAAAGACCCAGGCCATAAGGCCCAGCAGCCGATGCCCACGCGCCATAGCTGACCTCCCATCCGAACGAACCGATGTCCTGCAACCATGACGTCATATGGCTGGATCACAAAAGCAAGGCCTGTTCCCGAAACCATACAGGCGAAAGGAATCCATAGGCAACTAGCAAATACTGGGTTTTTAATAAATTGGAGATCGCTATGAAAGGAAAAGCAATGCTGAGGGCTTCACCCAGTATCGCAACCGATACTGGCAAGCCACAAAAAGATACAGGACGCGAAAAAGAGACAGGCAACCCGGTTACGAGGTTTTCACTTTTCGTTTCAGGCGTCGTTCGACACTCGCAACCTTGCTTGAGAGGCGGCCGGCCGGGCCCTTCCGATAGTCGATCTTGATCGAGCAGGAAATCCGGTTGCAGTCCCGCTTCATACGCTGATAGCAGCGCTTCACCACGGCCATCACCTCGTCCCACTCACCTTCCAAGACCGTGCCCATGGGATTCAGCCGATAGTCCACGCCGCTCTTGTCGATGATGTCCAGCGAGCGCGCGACATACTTCCCAACGCTCTCGCCCTGCCCCAGAGGAGACATGCTGAATTCCAAGAGCACCATCGGTTAACCCTGCTCCTTCCCGTTAGGACTTGGCTGCCGCCGCTTCCCCTGCTTGTTTGGCCTTGTCATCCAACCAAACTTTGGGGTACTGCACTTTCCCCAGCAGGCGGAATCCATCCAGCGCTTCGCGCAGGAGCGCCCGGCGCTTCTCGGCATCCGGCTCGTTGGCCTTGGCCTGCTCGCGCAACTTCCCGAGCCACTCGACAAAGGCGGCGAAGTCGGCATCGAGAATCCGCTCCAGGTCTTCTTTCATGAACCCCGACAGCGCCGGCGCCATGCCGCTCGTGCTGATCGCCACGCGGGCATGCCCCGACGCCACCACCGCCGGCATCGTGACGTTCGACGCGTCAGGAAGGTCGACGGACCACAGCAGGAACTTCTTTTCACGGGCTCGCGCAAACAAGGAGCGCGCAAACTCCCGATCCCCACGCACCATGTTCATCACGAGAATCGCGCTCTCGAGATCGGTTTCCCGGAAATGGCGCCCCCGGTGCACGACTTTGGCCGACGCCGCCAGTTGCTTCAACTGATCGTGCAGGGTCGGCGCCACGACCGTCACACGCGCTCCGGCGTCCAACAGCCGCTGAGTTTTCTCCGCCGCCTCCTCGTCGCCTCCAAGCACCAACACCGGATAGCCCCGCACATCGAGCGTGACCGGGAATCCTGAATTCGCTGCCATAGCCATGAGCCATTCCTCCACGTGAAAAGAGGCCGTATCATACATCAGTGCCTTTTCCACCGTAAACCATGCTTCCCCTTTGCAGCCCGACCCCGTATAATGCGCCGGTTTTCCAACGATTCAGCGCAGAAGGAGTACCCTAGTGGCAGGATTCAAACCAGGAGCGGTCGGCATGGCCGGGGGCATCATCGGTTTGGCGGCCCTCGCGGCCTGGCTCGGACTGGCGCATACCTGCGATCCCCAGGGCGGCGAACCGGTCATCGCCGGGCGCGTCGTGATCAGCCCCGCACTGGCCGACCAGGTGAAACCGACCGACGTCTTGTTCGTCATCGTCAAGCGGCCGGGCGGCACGCCCCGGCCTGTTGCCGCCAAACGTATCGACCATCCCACCTTCCCCGCCTCGTTCGAAATTACAAATGCGGACGTGATGGTGCAGGGCTCGGAGCTGCGGGGCATGGTCGATGTGATCGCGCGATTGGATCGGGACGGCCAGGCCGGTCCGGCACAACCGGGCGATATCGAGGGGCGCTACGCGAAGAACCCGACGCTCCCCGGCGGACGAGACTTTGAAATTATTCTGGATACGGTGAAGCAGTAATTTGATGGGACTTACGGGATGCTCAAAAAGCTTTCCCGCAAGGCCGCAACGAGCGAGGGCGCGAGGCGTATGTAGTTGGATACGTTGAGCGTCCGAGCGAAGTGCGAACGTAGCGGGAGCGCCTTTTCAGCATCCCGCCTAGGGCTCGGAGGGATCGGCGTCCAGTTCCATATTCCAATAGAGATAGTCTCGCCAACTTTCCGGTGTATTCCTGATACCGATGGTAATCGTGACGATGGGACTCCAGCGCGGCTTCACCGGCCGCTTCATCAACCGCATGTTCGCCTCGTCCGGTGTCCGGCCGCTCTTGCGGTTGTTGCAGCGCCAACAAGCGGTCACGATATTTTCCCATGTCTTGCGTCCACCCTTGGCGATAGGTACGACGTGATCGAAGGTCAGCTCTTCCGTCCGGAATTTTGTCCGGCAGTACTGACACGTGTAGCCATCGCGGGTGAAGATATTGATGCGGGAGAACTTGACGGCGCGGTGGCTGTCTTTCAGTCGGACCAGCTTCAACAGCCGCATCACCGCCGGCAATTTGAAGGAGATCGAGACACCGTGGACTTCGCGGTCGTAAACTTCGAGGACTTCAACCTTACCCTGCCACAGGAGGGCGATCGCTTTTTGCCAATGGACGACACGCAGGGGTTCGTAGGTGGAATTGAGCAGGAGGGTCATTTCCATAGAGTGGAATCCTCATTCCCAACCGAGGCTCCTTATGCGAGAGGGCCTTCTATCGGTCTGGGTACGCTCACGTATGTCTATGCCATAAGCCGCCGGTGAAATCAAGCAGCCGGCGGTTCTCAGGTTTCGGCTGCCAGAGCCAACTACAGGTCATTCGATGCCAGAATTCGTGACCGTCGCCCGGGTGGGCGACATCCCTTCGGGGAGTGGAAAAACCGTCGATGTGAACGGCGTCTGGATCGCTCTCTTCAACGTCGAGGGCACCTACTACGCCATCGACAACACCTGCCCGCATGCCGGCGGCCCGCTCGGGGAAGGCCATCTCGACGGTGTCGCCGTCGACTGCCCCTGGCACGGCTGGTCGTTCAATGTGACCACCGGCGAACGTGTCGGGAATCCCAACTTCACCGTCGCCTGCTGCCATGTCCGCGTCGTAGACGGCCAGGTGCAGGTCGCCTTGCCGGAGGGGCTCGTCTAGCTCTTCGTCGCGCCGGGGAATTGCGGCACGGGCGGTCCGGACGGCCCGGTCGGCTCATCCACTTTCGGCGTCACGCCGTCGGCCGGCAACGACGCGGCATTCACACGCTTCAGCGACAGATGGGCGTGCCAGATAAATTCCCGCTCAAACCACTGCCCGGTTTGTCCCTGATCCCGTAGTTGGACACGGACTTCGTAGATATCGCCGTCGACCTGTTTCACCCGCCACTCGCCCAACCGGGCGTTCAATCCACGCTCCTTCATCGAGCGGACATGTTCGGTCATCGCGTGGAGAATGGTCGGATAACCTTGGGCCTTGTGTGTCTGCACCATCGCAAGCGCATCGGCCGCCCGCCGATCGATCATCGGATTCACCGTGGGCGGTTTCGTCCAAACGTAGTAGGCCCCGCCGGCGAGCAGCAGGAGCACCACGGTGTAATGGATGAGCTTGACCATGACGATCGCATCATAGGAAGCGGCTGCGCACGAAGTCAATCGGCCGGTCCACGGCTTGTGCATAGAAAAGGCGGTGTGTTAAACATAACGGGCTCGATGACACTTTGAGGCGTAACATCCATGAAGTTTTTCCTCTACGGCGACAACCTGAATCCGACCCAATTGAAGCGGCGCGCCCCGGAACATCAATTCCAGACGCTGGCGACCTTGCCGGAACACCAGATCCTCTTCGGACGCTGGTCCGCCCAATGGCGCTGCGGCTTGGCCAGCATCGCGCCGTCGCCGGGGGAAAAGGTCTGGGGCGCGGTGTTCGAGCTGACCGATGAAGACGTGAAGACGCTAGATCAGTTCGAGGACGACGTGCCGCAAGGCGCCTATCGCCATATCCAAGTCACGGTCTTGACCGAGGCCGGCGAGAAACTGCTCGTCACCACCTACGCCGCCACGCCCATCGGCAAATTCAAGCCGAAACACCATTACCTCGATTGGGTCATGAAGGGCCTGCGGCAATGGAAGTTTCCGGAGGAATGCATCGCACAGTGGGAGTCGTATCGGCCGCATTGAAGCGCAGGCGGACCTGGTACAGATCGCAAATCTCATATCGCAGATAGAGGAGACTATGCCGAAACCCAAATATCACATCGTCGTCTGCACCAACGCCCGTCCCCCCGGTCATCCGAAGCCGTCCTGCGGCAGCCAAGGCTCCGCGCAATTGCTGATGGCCTTCAACATGGGGCTCATGCAAAAGGGCGTCATGCCGGGTGAAGTCCTCGTGAGCGGATCCTCCTGCCTCGGCCCCTGCGAGCAAGGCCCGACCGTCGTCGTTTATCCGGACGGCACCTGGTACTCGAAGGTCACGGAAGCCGACGTCGCCACGATCATCGACGAACACATCAAGGGCGGCAAACCGGCGGCGAAACTCAACCCGGACGCCGTCTGGAAATAATAGCTGTCGGCCATCAGCCCTCAGCAGTCAGCCGGGCGAAAATCTGTCGGCTGAAAGCTGACCGCTGACAGCTTAGGCTGTTCATCATGAAAAGCCACGCCGCTCACGAACATAAAAGCCATGCACCCCACTCTGTGGGATGCATGGTGATCACCTGCAGCGACACCCGCATCCCCGACACTGACGCCAGTGGTTACCGCATCATGCACATGCTTAAAGATGCGGGACATACGGTCATCTCCTATCATTTGGTCAAAGACGAGCCCAAGCAAATCAAGGCCAAGATCAAGGCCGGCCTGAAGAACAAAAACATCCAAGCCATCATCATCAACGGCGGCACCGGCATTTCCCGGCGGGACTCGACTTTCGAAGCCGTCGATGCGATGTTGGAAAAACGGCTGGATGGATTCGGAGAAGTGTTCCGGTTCTTAACCTATCAGGAGATCGGCTCGCCGGCCATCATGAGCCGGGCCACCGCCGGCATCATCAAAGGCCGCGTACTGTTTTCCACCCCAGGCTCGGAAAACGCCGTCCGCCTGGCGATGGAAAAGCTCATCCTCCCCGAACTCGGCCACCTGATTCAGCAACTCAGCAAGTGATCGTAAGGCGTTAGGCGTCAGGGCGAGGTTCTGAATTGCTTTTCGCCTCACACCTTACGATTCACGCCTTACGCCGATTCAGTCCTGTGCAATCTTGGGTTCTGAATATCCTTGCACAGGACTAATGCGAGACTGCGCATAGCGCTTGTAGTGCAACAGAACGTCCCGCACCGACACGACCCCGACGATCTCCCCATCCTTCGTCACGCCTAAGTGCCGTACACCGAGATCGCCCATCATATCCTGCGCCTCATCGACAGACCGGTCGCCTTCGATCGTGCAGATCGGCGTGGTCATCACCTTCTCCACCGTCAACTTGCCGAGCGGTTTCCCGCTCGCCACACCACGGCGAACAATGTCCGTGTCCGTGACGATCCCAACCAACTGTTTGCCCTTCTTGACGAACAATGACCCGACACGAGCCACCTTCATCGTCTTGGCTGCACTCGCGACTGAAGCCCCAGGCCCGACATTTTTGGGACGATGGGTCATGATGTGTGCGACGGTAGACATGGTTCCCCCCTTTCGTCGATGGTGGAGTCGACTGGTTGGAACGCCGGCCATCCCGCACGTCGCGCGGGACGCTCACTACGTGTACGCTAACACAGACTTTGGAGGAGGATCAAAGCGATGGAAACAGGGACTGTCGCAGGGCGAATGGGCAACTGTCCCCGTCAGGGCAAGAAGCCGGCAGGGATTGGAGACGGGCACCGGTGTGGCCAAGTCAGCCCCCGGTTCAACAGACGAGTACGATTTTTCCGAAGAATTTACGCGACAGCAGCAGTTCTTGCGCTGCGCGCGCCTCGGAGAGCGGATAGGTCCGATCGATCACCGGCTTGAGCTTCCCCTGCCCGACCAATTCAGCCGCTTTCACCAGTTCAGCCCTGGTGCCCATGTAGGAGCCTTTGATCGTCAGTTGGCGGGAAAACACATACCGGAGATTGAGCTTCACCTCCGCACCGGTCGTCGCGCCACACGTCACGAGCCGCCCGCCCTTGCCGAGGGATTCCATGCAAACATCCCAGACGTCCGGCCCGATATGCTCAATGACCACATCGACCCCATGGTTGTGGGTCAGCTCGCGCACTCGCGCGGCCACTTTTTCACGGCTATGGTTGATCACCTCATCGGCGCCGAGCGCCTTGGCCTTGTCGATCTTGTCGTCGGACCCGACCGTCGTGATCACGCGCGCGCCGCTCCATTTGGCCATCTGCACCGCAATCATGCCGACCCCGCTGCCGGCCCCCATGATCAGCACCGACTCGCCCTGCTTGAGATCGGCCAATGGGTACAGCATGTGCCAAGCCGTGACCGAGACCAATGGAAAGGCCGCCGCTTGCTCGAAACTCAACTGACCGGGAATCGGCAACACATTGCGCGCCGGCACCTTCACATACTCTGCATAGCCGCCGTGCATCATGGCCCCGACCAAGCCGTAGGCCTTGCACATGTTGTCGCGGCCGGCGAGACACTGGTCGCAATTCCAACAACTCACGCCCGGCGAGACGAATACCCGATCCCCCGCCTTCACTCCTTCCACACCGGCTCCAATGGCGTCGACCACACCGGCGATGTCAGACCCGGAGATATGCGGCAGCGGCATCGGATAGGCCGGGTTCCCCTGCCGGATCCAGATATCCAGGTGGTTCAAGGCGCAGGCCTTCACCCGCACCACGACTTCTCCAGCCCCTGCGTTCGGCCTGGAAAACTCCTCGTACACCAACTTCTCCGGCCCGCCATGCTCTTTAAACAGAACGGCTTTCATAACGTTCTCTCCTCCATCCGGATGTCGCCCATGACCTTGATCGGCAAATGCATGAAGGACCTTTAGGCCAGAGGGCCAGAAGACTCAACGGAAGGCGCGCGCCGCTCCCGCATCTGGCCAGCGGGGATCAGCATGCGGAGCCAAATGCCGATCGCCCACGGCGTCAGCGCAATGATGGCACCAAGGCCGAGGCTCGCGGCGGCATAACAGACGAATCCCTGGGCGACCACATAGTAGAACGCCCAGAGCAGCCAATACTTCGGCTGGACCTTGGGTAAGAGGATGACGCACAGCGGGAGCAGGAAATACGCCGCCAGGACTGCGACGACGGTATACAGAATGGTCACCTTGGTCGACATCGGCGCATCGCCCGCACGAGGCAGCGTCCAATGCACCACGTTGAGGACCAAGGCATCAACGGTCATCTCGAGTTTGCCCTCGAACGCGTGATGCAGAACCAGTGATCCGCAAGACAATCAACTCGGCGTGTCACCAGGCCACGCAGGGGAGCTTCCTCTTCCTTTTCCCCTTCCAGCAGGGTGGGATGGGAGGCAGCACGCGACATGCACAGAACTTCTCTTCCCTCCCCCTCTCAACAGAGTGTTGAACGAGTGGGTGGTAGCGAGGTGGGCGCCCGACCGCCCGCAGCGGGGTCCCTACACCGGGCGGGGTGCGAGGACGGTCGGGCTCCTCGCTGACAGGACCCGCGAGTTCAAAACGACAACGTTCCTTCCACCACCATCACGCACTGCCCCCCCACCTTGACCGTCTGAATCGCGTCATCGTCCGACTCGACCTGCACCAGGATGCGCGAGGGCCGTTCAATCTCATAGCCCTGCTCCACCACGATTTCGGTCATCGGCCCGACTTCCACTACGCCATTCTGCACCAGGTAAGCCCCGAGGGCTCCGCTGGCGCTTCCCGTCGCAGGATCTTCCAAGATGCCGATTGCCGGGGCAAACATTCTGGTATGCACCGTCGCGGAGGATTCGACCGTCACCGTCGTAAAGACCAATATCCCGTTCGCCCCGACCCGCCGGCACAGATCCGTGATCGCCGAGGCGTCGGGACGGATCGACCGCACGGCGGTCAGCGTCCGCACCGGCACGATCAGCACCGGCAGCCCGGTCGAGACGACCTCGAGCGGAAACTTGGCTTCTTCGATCACATGCTTGGCAATCCCCAGCACACTGGCCACCTTGTACAGATCCTCGGGACTGTCCACCCGTTCGAGGAACTGTGGCGCCGGCTGCGACATCACCACCCGCACCACCTGGCCGTCTTCCTTGTGGAGCTCCACCGGGAAGAGCCCGATGTTGCACTCCTGCGCCACACGGGTGATCGGATGCGGCACCGCGACCAAGCCCAGCTGCGCCAGCACATAGAACGTCCCGATCACGGGATGGCCGGCGAAGGGAATCTCCTGCGTCGGGGTGAAGATGCGCAGCCGCACCACGGCGGCAGGATCGGTCGGCGGAAAGACAAAGACCGTCTCCGAGAGGTTCATCTCCCGCGCAATTTGCTGCAGTTCGTCGTCGGCAAGCCCCTGCGCGTCGGGAAACACGGCAACCGGATTGCCGCCGAACGGCTGGCTGGAAAACACATCGGCTTGATAGAACTTGAGGGAGCGTTTCTCCATAGCGCTCAGGCAGGCCGAGGCAACGCTTCGTACGACTGAGTTAACGGATTCCTGACATAATTCTCAACATAATTCTGCAGCGAGCCGTTCTTATAGAGCTGGTCGTTTGCAAACCGCGTATCGATCTTGTGCAGCACCTTCACCTTGACGCCGGTCTTCCGCATGAACTGCTCCAGCGTCACCCCGGTAATGTCCGTGTAAGGCCCGCGCCCCGACTGCATGATGCACTTGGGGATGTGGACGACCTTCTGAGTGGTGAGCCGCCGGGCGATATCGTCGAAGGTCAAGAGCACCGTACAATCTGAATCGCCGCTCAGCATCGCATTCGGCACATAGAGGAACTTAGCCCGGTTCTTCCGATAGGTCGACAGGATCTTGAAGACGCTCCAAGCCGTAACGATGGTGTCTTTTTTCTCGAGCTCCAGCGAGTCGAACAGGCTCACGATCCGCCGGCGGCTCAGGAAGGCGGTGATGGAGGCCTCGGTATGGATCGTTTGGAGGTTCGGCAACCCCATGTCATAGATCCGCAGCGCCTCCTCGGCCAGATGCGCCCGCCCCTGCCGCATCAGATTGGCCGTGTCGTCCTTGAGCCCGCGCACAGGCGTGAGCGTCCCCATCCAGAGCACACAGCGCTGGTTGATCTTGGAGATCGCCTCCGCATCCTTCGACATCGTCTGCGCATCAAACGAGTAGAAATTGGCGGAGGACACCGCCGGCCCGTCCAGGACCTTCATCAGGTGCGAGATGGACGGCGCATGGGGCATGAGCCGCTTACGGTACTCGCTGAGCGTGATGACCGAGAGCTCGAAGTTGATCCGCCCGGGATATTGCGCCACCAGCTGATGGATCTTCGGCACGTGCACGAACCCGACCGTGAAGAATTGAATGCTCTTATCCGTGTACTTCAGAAAGTCCTCGACCCATTCCATCGCCTTCGGGTGCAGGAACAGATCGGTCCACTCCATGTACTCGTTCCCGCCGAGGCACCAGAACTGCGTGGGATTGGTCGGCTTCTGGCTGATGTAGTCGAGGATGTATTTCCAGTCTTCGTCCGTCGTCTTCGGCGGATCGAGCGTTTCGCGGTAGGAGTGATCGAGTTCGTAGCAGAACTCGCACTTCACCGGACAGTCGCGGCCGAGGCTCAGCGGAATTTTCCCCGCGTCCATCTCGCGCCGCAACACGTCGCGGTAGTCTTTCTTGGTGAAGATGGGAGTCGGCTGGAGGATGGGAATCGGCGTCGGCATAATCCGCGGACCTATGCTACACTCGCCCCATGTCTGATGAAGCCATCCCGCAAGAAGTCATCCGGGCGCTCGAGATCCTGAACCTCGCGCTGCCCACCACCCAGGACGCCCTCGAACGGGCCAAACGCGTGCAACTCTACAACTGGGAACCGGCCCGCTATGCGAATCTCACCAACAACCCCAAAGCCTACATGCAGGCCTACAAGAAAGCCGAAGAGATGACCAAGCTGGTCGAAGCGTCCTATGCGCTGCTCTCCGCTGTCCTGGTTCCCGACGAATCCGATAATGCTTCTTCGAATCCCCCCGGCTGATCAAAACGTCACCCTTCTCACCCACCCAAACCCTGCCGCGCCGAGACGCGCCTTGTCCCAGACAAGTCCGCCGAACGCCGTTAGATGGCGTTTTCATCAGCCGTTACCCACATCGTGAGAGGTGACGCGAGACATCCCTTCCTCGCCCTCCGTATGCGCCACCGGCCACGTCACGAGACCTGACACGCCCTCACCCGCCCCCACCTCTGCCGCCTGCTTCGCATAGATCTGCGGCAGCCTGTTCGTCCCGAACTTCGAGATATAGAGGAACACATGCTCGCGCGCGTTCACCCGCACGGCCCAAGGGTGGAAGTCGTGCTTGTAAAACTCTTCGCAGAGCTGCATCGCGTCGAGACAGGAAATCCCCACCGGCTCGTTCAGCGTGTAGTAGTAGTCCAGCGGCAAATCATATTCTTCCTGCTTATGGATCGTGATCCCGAACTTCTCCGGGTTGCGCACCATCGGCGTGTGCCGGTAGGCCACGAAGTAGAAGAGCTCCACCGAATGGATCACCGGCTGGTTCTCGATCACGAACTGCCTGGTCTCCAGCGCCTCGTCTCTTGTCTCACCGGGGAAGCCGTAGAAGGCCATCACGTGGTTCCAGATCCCAGCCTTCGCCGCCTGTTGGAGATTGTTCTGGATCACGCTCTTCTTCGCATGCTTGTCCATGAGATTCAGCACGCGCTCGTTCGCCGACTCCATGCCGTAATAGAGCGTGCAGCAGCCGGCCTTGGCGGCCAGGTCCCACACGGCCTGATCCTGCAAGGTCTCTTCAAAGCGAATCAGCGTCGTCCACTTGATGCCGACATTCTGGTCCACCAGCATCTGTGAGACTTTCTTGAACAGCGCCGGTGGGTACGACTCGTCACTGAACAGGAAGTGCGTGCAGTGATACTTATCGCGTAAGGCCTTCACCTGCTCGACGACCAACTGCGCCGTCATGCCGCGATATTGGTCGAAGTAGCCCTGCCCGTGATCGCAAAACGTACAGCGGCCCCAGTAGCAGCCGCGCGTTGCCAGATAGGGAATGATCCGCTCCGGCACGAAATAGCTATCCAGCGGGAACCCGTCGAAGTCCGGCAGCGGGAGCGCCTGCGTCTTCTCCGTATAGACCTCTTTGTTCTGCTTCACCCCGCTTGCGTCGCGATAGAGCAGATTCGGCACCTGCTCCATCGGCCGCTGGCCGTTCAACGCCTCGATGTACCAGAGCAGCGCATGCTCGCCCTCGTAGAGAATCGCCGCGTCGAACACCTCGGTGAAGAACCGCTCGTGATGGGGCAACTCTTCCTGTAAGCGCGTAATCACGTTCCCACCCACCACCACGTGAATGTCCGGGAAGGTCTCCTTGATCATCTTGCAGAACGTCAGCCCTGCCAAGAGCTGCATCTGCGTGCCGATCGAGATGCCGACCACTTGCGGCCGTTCCTTGCTTACAGCGGGCAGCACCAGCTGGTTACAGATGTCGCGATACACGTTCACCTGCTCGTCGTCCAGGCAGGCGAAGACTTCTTTCGAGACGCCGGGCCGGTAGCCCAGGTTGCTTTCCATCGGATAGAAGACGAGCGAGGCCGGATAGTAGGCGGCGGAAATATACTGCATCACCTCGCGGAAGCAGTTCAGCGCACTCTCCAGCTTGTCGGCCTGGTAGAACCGCTCTCCCCGCACGATGCGCTTGGCATCCTCCGCCCGTGCCGCAAGATCGAAAACGTCGATCGTCATCACCTGTTCCAGCACGGACAATTGACCGGCTTCCTGCTCTGTCAGCTCTCCCCGTTTCTCCTTCATCTGCAGCGCCTTCAGCTGCATCGACTGTCTGGCCCTGATCCAGATCAGGAACTCCGTCGTGAAGAAGTGGTCGTACATCTCGATGTTCACATCGCGCTGGATGACCTGATGCCCCGCCTCGCGCAACACAGCGGTCAACGACGGCAGCGCCAAGTACGGCGCCGTCGGCACCCACTCGGGCGGAAAGAGCAGCATGACCTTACTCTTCTTCCGCTCTTCCTTCTTGATGGGCGAGAGCCCGTCAATCTGTACGAGTCCGCTAGTACTCATGACATCTTTCCAGCTTGGGGACTGTCGCCCTTCCGATTGGCGACTGTCCCCGTCCGAAGTCCTAAAATTGGGACAGGCACCGGCAAGGCCGGAGCCAGTCCCCTACATCTTCCCCGCCAGCGTCGGCGTATGCCCCGCAATCTTCGCCGCCTGATACTGGAGATCAGGTAATTTTTGTAGCCCGAACTTACAAATGTAGAGGAAGATATATTCTCGAATGTATAAGCGCAGATCCCAACCTGCGTAATGGTTCCGTTCAAATTCCTGAAACACCCGCTCCGCCTCTTCGATACTCATCCCGTTCTTCACCGTAAAGTAGTAGTCCAGCGCCAGGTCCCACTCCGGGTTCTTGTAGGCCGTCACGCCCCACTTCTCCGGATGCTTCGCCACCGGGTTATGCCGGCCCAGGTCGAAGGTGCCGAACCCCAGCGAATGCACATGGTCCTTGTTCTGCTCCAAGAACTGCACCGACTGCCAGGCCTCCTCCTTCGTCTCGCCGGGAAAGCCGAAGAAGCCCATGCAGTGGTTCCAGATGCCCGCCTCCGCCGTGTACTTGAGGTGCTTCGTCATGATCTCGGTCGTCGTCGCCTTGTCCATCAGCTGCAGCACCCGCTCCACCCCCGACTCATAGCCGAAGTGGAGATAGCGGCAGCCCGACTCCTTCGCATCCTGCCAGACGGCGTCTTCCAACAGGCTCTTCTCAAACCGCATGTGCGTCGTCCAGGAGATGCCCATGTGGCTCTCGACCAACCCACGCGCCAGCTTGCGAAACAGGGCCGGCGGATAGGACTCATCCGTAAAATGAAAATGCCGGCAGCCATACTTGTCGCGCAGGTGCTGGATCTCCGCCAGCACGTCCTGAATCTTCTTCGACCGGTAGCCGGCCGTATAGCCCTCGCCATGGTCGCAGAACTCGCAGCGGCCCCAGTAGCAGCCGCGCGTCGCCAGATAAGGCAGGACTTTCGTGGGGACGAAATATTTTTCCAGGGGGAGCCCGTCGAAGTCCGGCGGCGGGAGCTGATGCATGTCTTCCGCATAGCTCGTCGCCGAGGTATGCACGCCGGTCTCGTCCTTATAGATGGTGTTCGGCACCTCGGCCAGGCTCCGCTTGGCCCCCACCGCCGACACCAGCTGCACAAAGGCCGTCTCCCCTTCATAGACCACGGCGCTGTCGAAGTACTGGAACAGCGGCGATTGGGGCAGCACATCGCGCAGGCGCGTCACCGTATTGCCGCCGATCGTCACATGGATATGAGGAAACTGCTGCTTGATGAGGGCGCAGAACGTCATGGTGGAGAACATCTGCTGCTGCAGCACGATCGAGATGCCGATCACGTCAGGCTTCTCGGCTTCGATCACCGGCTTCACCAGTTGGTCGAACACGTCGCGGTAGATATTCACCTGGGTATCGTTGACCGCGTCCATGATCTCGGAGGAGACATAGACCTTGTACGACAGATCCGTCTCCATCGGCGGCATGCAGATCCGCGCCGGCGCATAGACCATCGAGATCACCGATGTCACTTCACGGAAGACTTGAATCGCCCACTCTAACTGGTCGATATCGTAGAAGGTTTCTCCGCGGACGATCGCCTTCGCCTTCTCCGCTTTCTTGATCAGCTCGTCGATCTTCTGGCGGGTGATGTCACAGAGCGCCAGCTGCAATTCCATCTCAGCTTCGCTCAGCTCCCGCTTGTTGGAGAGCTTGCGCAGCCGGTCCAGCTGCTGCGGCACCCGGCGCAGGACTTTCTTCAGGAAATCCTCGCTGAAGTACCAATCCCACATCTCCAAATTGATGTCTTTTTGGACGACCTGGTGGCCGGCCTGGCGGAGGACGGAGGTGAGGGAGGGAAGGGAGAGGTAGGGTTCGCTGGGGAACCAGTCGGGGGGGAAGATCAGGAGCACTTTCATCTTCCGGCCGCTCGTGGCTTCGAAGCGCTGGCGATTGAGGAGGATCAGCTCCTTGGAGGCCCGTTCGCCCTTGGAGTATTCGATCTTCACGCCGGCCTGATCCTTCCCTCAAACTGGCCCAAACTGACAAGAAAGATAAGGAGTTACGTCTGGAAGAAGCTATTGTAGATGGGGGGGAGACGGATATTCAAGGGCGGGCTGGGTGTCTGGCTGCTTTCGCTGGAGCAGGGCCTTGTTGGCTGCTGTTAGTCTCGCCATCGCTTGCCATCGAAACTTGCTCCATTCCAAGCAAGGTTGAATGGAGCTGCGGACATCGACGCCACCTGCCAGAGCAGGACGCTTCCAGCTCGACCACAGCAGAAACATAAGTCCCTATGCCCGCTTAAGCAGCCAGACACCCCTTGAGGAGAACACAGAGGCACCACTCGACAGCTCGCTCAATCCAAGGGCATCCTAATTTGAGATATGGGATTTGGTATCTGAAATCTGGTCCCGTAACGTAAGGGCCGGCATATCGCACGCTTTTCTAGAGCTAGCGCTAAAATCCCCCATCGGTATTGTTGATTTCTGAATTCTTTCGGCGTAGGAATTGACGCGGGACATCAGATAGAAAAACCAGGGCAAAAACAGACAAAGAGGTCCATATGGCAACAAAGAAGGGCGCTGCACGTGCAAGGAGGAAATCAGGAGTGACAGCCTCTAAGAAATCCGACACAAACCCGAAGTTTCCTTATACGACAAAGCCAGCGTCACTACGAAAGCTCCTGAAGGAAATACCAAAGAAGCCTAAACCAACCAAGTTTGACAAGGACCTAATGAAATCGTGGGGATTTAGTGATAACAACGATTTGACGATTCTGCGAGTTCTGAAGTCTGTC
>FRDC01000210.1_pt1 | contig 105392 bp, 105 predicted proteins | sample 1106171 | NCBI WGS metagenome assembly FRDC01 (sample SAMEA3930566, study PRJEB13176) | freshwater metagenome | biome: Drinking water system; feature: drinking water; material: water | place: Singapore | collected 2014-12-20
TTGTTTAGCGTACCATCCACGCTATGCCCTCAAAGTGCAGCCGACAAGCCCAGTGAGCCAAAACCCTTGGCTATGGGCGTTTGGCTGTACGACAGCTCGATCCGGTCTGCGTTGAGCGGACCGGTTTCAGTCCCGGGCTGAGTACCGGTCGGATCAGACACTGTTGACACAAGCTATCCCACTTCTCGCTTGGCCCATAGCACACTGGCGGTGTTCGGCGCCCAACTCGAACAGGAACGGCGCGGGGTTGAACCCTCCCTTCGCCCTACCCGCTTTCTTGCACGGCAATACCTGTCGTACCCTGGCTGTCGCTTGCCGCCTGCCGGATGATGGGGATCACGTTGCGCGACCCAATCACCTGTTCCGTTCGCGCCGATAGGCTGTCGGCGTCATCCCGTAATGTCGGCGAAAGAGCCGCGCAAAATGGGCTGGAGATTGGTAACCAGTTTCGAAGGCAACATCCGTGATGGCCAAATCGGTAGTCTCCAGCAGTACACGGGCGCGTTCCATCCTTATCTGCGTCAGATATTGATGCGGCGGAACACCAACGGACGCCTTGAAACTGCGGATGAAATGAAACGGGGAAAGCCGCGCCTCCGCTGCAAGATCGGCGATCGACAAATTCTCGTGATAGCGACTTTGAAGCTGCTCAATGGCGCGCTGTTGCTGCCAGGGCGCAAGGCCTGACCGATGCAGTTCGGTGGGTGCTGACAGGCTCGACCAGGACCGCAGCACGTGGACGACCAGGGCCAAAGAAACGCTGTCCAGCATCATCCGGCTGCCGCAGCTCGGAATCCGAATTTCTTGCGCAACAATCTTTCCCAACTGGGTGATGGCCGGATCGACTCTGAGATCGCTTGGCAGCAGCTCGACCTGAGCATTTTGCCCAAAGCCATCTTCCGCACTTTGTTGCAACAGACTGTCTGGCAGATAGAGATGCAGACAGTGACCCCAGCCGGCGTGGGTGACGGCACGTGCCGTGTCTCCCGCCCGAAGAATGCCCGTACTGCCAGGAACGATCTGCCGACGATAACGAAAACGACCATTGATGAAAGAGCTACTCTCGCCCCCGCCGTTAAGGCAGGTCGAAATCGCATGGGTATGCTGGCAGGCGGGGATATTGTGATCGAAACCCGCGAAGATTTCCGTTTGCCAAAGTGCCGCTGACACACCCAGGGAGCCGAGGCCCTTGGCTATGGTTTGCTTCGCATAAATCGCCTCTGTCCGGTCCGGGCTATGCCGACCGGATGCTGTCTCGTGCTGGTCGCCCGTTCGGTCGGGTACTGTTGCCACAAGCTACCCCCAAGGTCACAAGCAATCGGGGAGTTGCTAAAGACAGTCAACATCGCCAGCGATTCGCTATTGACAAGTCGTTAGCACAGTTTTGATGTTTTCAGAATGTAACATCGCTGCGCACGGAACAGCTGACTGATTTCGTCACTAAGGACATCGGCGTCTCTGTGCTCGTCGCTGGTCGCTCCGCTGTATTCGCCGTTATGGATCAGACGGCGACCCGCTGCAGAAAGTCGGCAGCCTGGGCCGCCATTGTCGATGGCGATCAAAAGCCGGCCAAACCTTGCGGGCTGTTATAGGCAATTGGATGGCGCGACACTTCGGCCAGACTGCCATTCTTGGCCACACGATAGGCAATCAGCGTCGAGGCGTTGCCAAATATCTGGTACAGAAAAGCGTCGTCGGGGCTCAACCAGCTGTCGCTTGGGCCACTGCTGACCAGGCCATTGACGGCGCGGAAGGTGCCATCGCCGGGGATTGGATCGTTCGCAGGATCTTTGAGAATCCGCAGCGTAGCCCCGTCGAGCGCGAAGCTGGTCAAGCTGCCATATCCGAAATTGGTCGCATAAACGCGCTTGCCGTCGGCGGATATCGCCAGCCAGCAAAGCTCCGAGGGCTTGCCAGCAGCGGTATTGATCTGGACCGCTGCTCCACTGGTAACGTGCCCCTTCGCGTCGATATGGCTGATCGCGATCCCGTCGGACACCGCATAGCCATTGATGAAGGTGCCCGGTCGACCTTTTACGAAACCGATGTAAAAGGGGCCTGCTCCCCCCGCATCATTGAAGATCGGTTCACGCAAGGCGCCCCGCGAATCGATCGGGAAGACGACCAGCCCGTCTTTGTCGGGCGCGTTGGCAACAACCAGCTTTGCCGATCCATCGGCATTTTCCGCCGGGCGAAAATCAAACAATATGTCGACGAGAAGAAACTTCTGATCGGGCGACAGAACCAACTGGGTGGGGATTCGGTCGGTCTTGGTGGCGTTGTTGACGCTGTAGCGCGCGTCGCGCAACGTCAGTTTGCCGGCCTTTTCCGAAAACGCGCGAATATGGTTGGGTCCGAAGGCATGGAGCACGAACAGCGTATGGCTCGCCGGGCTATAGGCGAGCGACTTGGCCGTGCCGCTTTTGCCGGTTACCGGTTCGCCAGTGCTCTGGCGATCGAGCAGCGTAAGGCGACCACCGGCCGCAACACGAAAGCTCGACACCGTATTGTCGCCGCCATTGGTGGCAAACAGCAGCTTATTGCCTGGGGCCAGGATGACGCTGCCGGCACCTTCGAAGGCATTGGGTGCGCTGGCTTGCCCGCTGACCGGCTTGAACACGCCCGACCCGGCACCGCCCGTGGCGACGCGCTCAACCTCAGCCAGCGTGCCGTCGGCACGACGCGCGAAATGCACGATCTCGTTGGCGATGGTGTTGGACTGCATGTAAAGGTGGCCGACCACCTTTGCCGACGTGGGCGTCGGCTGCTGCAGCGCAGCAACGGTGAGCGTGAGAGCCGCTACTTTCGCGGTCTGCGCTACACCGATACCGAACAATATCGAGGCGACCAGGGTGAGCTTGAAACGCATAATCAATGTCTCCAATAGTTTTCCGCGCGTCATGGCGCCCGTTTCAATGCCGATGCCAGGTTAAAGCCTATCACGGGTTCAGCCTTATTTTTTCAGAACCGGATAGCCTTCTACATAGGTCCAGTCGGTGGCTTTGGCCGGCACATGGCACGTCAGACAGTCGGTCTTGTAATCGGTCGATGTTGTCTTGGTCGGTGCGCCCTGGTCAAACCACGCCCAGCCCCAGCCTTCGCCCCACAATTTGTTGTCGGGATGGCTGTTCTTGCTGTCCTTGACCATCACGAACCAGCCTTTCAGCGTTTTCGTATGGCTGACCGTGCCCGTTGTCATAGGCCCTGTCGTCGCCTCGAAAACCTCTTTTACCAGCGTCGCGCCGTCCGGGAACTTGCCAGTGGCGCGATGCCCGGCTGCGGCACCGGGTGACGCATAGACGATGTGCATCTCCTTCGATCCTGCTGCCTTGTCGTCCGCCACAGCCCAGGTGCCGAGATACTGATAGGTATCGCGATAATTGGCCGGTACCCGCAAGGTGCCTGAGGCGTCAGCGCCGCTGTCGACAGCAACGCTGTCAACAACGGCACTTGATTTCGGTTGCGGCGCACAGGCCGTCACGATCAGGGCACCGGCCAACGATAACGCTCGCAACCCGACAACTGTGGCACCACGGGGCAGCATCTCTATTGATCCAGCCGCGGATAGAACTGCGTCCACACCATATCTTTCTTGGCACCATCGATATGACATTGCGCGCACTCACCGATCGGCCTCAATTTGGCAGTCTCAAATTTGGGCTCGCCATGATTGAAGTTATAATATCCCCAGTTCTGCGTGTCCGCATAACGCTTGCTGTCCTTGACCGAAACATCGGCGCCATTGAGCTTGCCGGGGAAATATCCGCGCCCCGAGGGCTCGTCGCGCGAACCGTCCGGATATTTCCCTTTGATGGTCAGCTGAAGCTCCTTGAACAGGATTGTCCCTTCCGGGAAGACACCGGTCTTCTTGTATTCGTCATAGGCCCATGGCTGGATATAGACGTTGTGGAACTCGGGGAAATTGGCCTTGCCATTGTTCAACCCATGCGGTGTCAACGGGGAGCCCATATAGACCCACCGTTCGAACTTCTTGGGCAACACAAGTTCGCCCGCGGCGGTGTATTCCGGCATGTATCGCTCGACGGCAGGGCTGGCCACGGCAGGGCTGGCCACGGCAGGGCTGGCCACGGCAGTTTCATCGACCGGACCGGCCTTTGTTGCTTCTGACTTGCTGCAGCCTGCAAGAACAAGCAGAGAACATCCCAAAGAAAATGCGGCGAAGCTAGTTTTGGTCATCATGATTTCCTCTTTACCAACTGTTATGATCTCGGTTTCAGCGTTTTGTGACGGGCGCCAAAACGCACTGAAGCTACGCGACATGCTTTGCTCGCTGCCCGGCATCGGAGGCTGCAAGATACATCCTCGTACCGTCCGCGAATTTTCCGTTGGCGCGATGCCCGGCTGCGGCACCGGGCGAGGCATAGACGATGTGCATCTCTTTCGATCCAGCCACCTTCTCGTCCGCCACGGCCCAGGTGCCGAGATACTGATAGGTATCGCGATAATCGGTCGGCACCCGCAAATCGCCCTTAGCAGTTGCGCCAGTGTCGGCGACGGTTAAGGGGGGCTGCGACTCAGGCGCACAGGCCGTCACGATCAAAACATTGGCGAGCAATAACGCACGCAGCCCAGCAGTCATCCAGCGAGAGTGTTGCATGTCAATTGATCCAGTCCGGGATAGAGTTACGTGCAAACCATTTCTTTCTTGGCGTCGGCGTGGCACTCCGAGGGTTTATAGCGGTATTGCAGAGCCGTATGCCGCTCAATGCTACTCTCCTAACCCATCAAACCAGGATGGTCAACCCCTGAAAACGACCTCTGCTGTCGCAGGGTCAGGCGGCGAACGATGCAGCGCGAGGAAGGCGTCAGCGATCTTCTCCGGAGCGAACGGCGTGCCAGCCGCAACCTCGCCAGCAATCGTGACGGTGCCAACGCGGATACCGCTGGGTGCCAGCTCTGCGGCCAGCATCAGCGCCAATGCGCGGATGCCGGCTTTGCCGACCGACAGAGATGGTGCCTGAGGGGAGGGGTAAAGCGCAAGGCCGCCGCCGGTGAACAGCAAAGTCCCGCGCCCTGCTGCAATCATCGCCGGGGCGAGCGCCCGCGCGGCGACCAGCGCGCCGGTCACACACAGCTGGAAATCCGCATCAAAGCTTTCGGGTGTCGTCGCCAGCACCGGGCCCGGGCGCCACAGTGCCGCGTTATAGACCAAAACCTCGGCATCGCCCAAGGCATCGCGCGCGGCATCGAGTGCCGTGGTCAGCGCGGTCGCATGACCGGCATCGGCAGCAAAACCGCGCGCCGCGATGCCGCTTGCGCGAAACGCCGTCACTGCCGCATCCAGCTTGGTGGTGTCACGCGCAATCAGCGCCAGCGGATAGCCTTCTTTTGCAAACGCCTCGGCGACTGCACCACTGACGCCCGGCCCATAGCCGATGATGATCGCAGGCCCTTTTGATTGTGTCATATTGCGACCCGCCTATCCAAGGATCATCGGCGACAGCACGGGGGCCATCAGCATCTCGAACTCAAGATTGGTGGCCGAAACGATATTCTCGATGATCTTGCCGTCCTTAAGCCGCGCGACATGGGTTTCGTCGAACAGGATGATCCGGTTGGTCGCGGCGACTCCGTAATAGTCCTTGGCGTGGCATTGGCGCGAATGAAAGCGCGTTACCACGCGCGTGCCATCAGCGGATTCGAACTGGTCGATGATCTCAACGGGTGATTGCGCCGGAAACGCATCGACGAAACCCGTCAGTGTCGCCTTATACTCATCGATACCCTCGATCGGACCAGTTGGCTTGAGTCCGGTAAACCCGCGAATATCCGGGTGCATGGTCGCATCTGCGGCAGCAAGATCGGCGCGACCGAGAAATTCGGTGGTGAATCGGCGTACGATTGCCAGATTGTCCATGTTTTTGCTCCTCGGTTCAGATTCGCCTTGATTAGCTTATACTGCCTACAATGCTCGTGCGCCTCAACAGCCATAGCCGCCGGGCCAAGCAAATAACTGCGCTTTGGCAGCAAGAATCCTGGGAACGCCGCCCATCTGTTTCTTGGTTGCGGCGAGCAGGACCAGGCTCTCGCCCCGAGCAGGACCAAGCTCTCGCCCCGAGCAGGACCGATCAGGCGAGGGTCGTTCATACGGTGTTTCCTCGAATCCATGCGAGTCTGCGAAACCTGTCGTGCCGCATCAATACGCATGCAGGATTTGCCGTGCTTGGCCGAAATTGCGCCAAACGACCGATCTTGCGGCAAACCGCCTTATAGCGTGCGTTGCCGGGGCCACTCGGAAGTATTCATGCCCAGCACGCGCTGGAATAGCCAGGCGAGGCCCTGCCGCGAGTCAAAACCAAGGCTCAGCGCCAACTCGATGATCGAAAGCCGGGAGGTGGTCAAAAAGGTCCTTGGCGCGCTCCAGCCGCAGCCTGTTCTGGCAACGGTGCGGCGGCGGGCCGGTGGATTGCTTGAAGGCCCGGCAGAAGTGATAGGTCGAAAGGCCGACAACGCTGGCCATCGCCGGGAGCGAAACATGCGCGCCATCAGACACCGCCATCAGACACCGCCATCATATCGATGACGCGGTGCACCTGCCAGGGCGCAAGGCCGGACGACATATGTCGCTCCCATCAGTGCCATCAGGAAAACGGGGTGGGCTGCCGAAGTACCAGCCTTAAGGCAAGTGCGGCGAGTGCCGCCAGTATCGAACTATGTGAGACGATCCGCGACACCAGCGGGACAATCACGAAGGGGATCGCCGCCCCCAATCCCACTTGCCAACACACAGCCAGCAACACGCCCAAGCCGGTCGCCGCTGACTTCTCGCCCGAAAACCGGATGAAGATCGACCTGCTGTGTCCCAAGATCGCCAGCAGCGCAGCGGCCATCACAGATCAGGGCAACCAAACGTCGAATTCGACGGCAGCCAGTCCGGCCGCAACCACCACCGCCAGCGAGAAGAGCGATTGGGCGAATGCAAAGGTTCTGCCGGACGACAAGGGCTATGATTCCGACTGGCTCCGTGTGGCACTGCCCCAACGCAAGATCCTATCCTACATCCCGTCAAAATCGAACCGGAAAGTGCCGATTGCACAAGATTTGCCGCTCTATCGCCAGCGGCGCAAGGTCGAGAACATGTTCGGGAGGATCAAGGACTGGCGGCGCATCTACATGCGATACGATCACTGCGCCCATACCTTCATGTCCGCCACTCTTATGATCGGTGGTCTGGCAACTGGACGGTCTGCCTAAGGGGCAAAGCGGACTTCGGCCCATCGGCCTGACTTGATTCCCACACAAACCCGACCGCCAAGGCTCGATCCTGAGCACTTCGCCGAGCTACCTAGAAAGCTACCTAGAAGAAACAAGCTGCCGAATAGCCCCTTCCCAATCAGGCATAACCTATTAATTTATAGAGAAAATATGGTGGACGCACTTGGGCTCGAACCAAGGACCCGCTGATTAAGAGTCAGCTGCTCTACCAACTGAGCTATGCGTCCGTCGCCGGCGGCGGCGATCGCGGGTGGGGCCCGCGATTGGAGGTGCGCCGTTAGCAGCCTCATTCACCCCGCGCAACCGCTTTTTCGCGCGGCGCAGAACGACCGGCTCACCACCGCACCGCCTGCCGGTTCTGCCGCTCGATCGACATCAGGATGCCCAGGATCAGCATGATCGTCATCTGCGCCGAGCCGCCATTGCTGATCAGCGGCAGCGGCACGCCGACCACCGGCGCCAGACCCATCACCATCGCCATGTTGATCGCGAAATAATAAAAGATCGTCGCCGACAGCGCCGCGGCGGTCAGCCGGGCGAAGCGTGTCTCGGCCTTCGTCGCCACCGATAAGCCCCATTGCACCAGCAGGGTAAAGGCGATGATCAGCCCCAGCCCACCAACCAGGCCCCATTCCTCCATCATCGTCGCCAGCGCGAAATCGGTATGGCCCTCGGGCAGATATTGCAGGTGGCTTTGGGTACCGTGAAGGAAGCCCTTGCCCCAAATCCCGCCCGATCCGATCGCGATCTTCGATTGGGTGATGTGATAACCGGTGCCGAGCGGGTCGTTTTCGGGGTTGAGGAAAGTCAGCACGCGGTTGCGCTGATAGTCGTGGAGCAGGAAGTTCACCGCGAGCGGCACCGCCGCCGCGAGCGCCAGGCCGCCGCCGACGAACAGGCGCAGCGGAATGCCGGCGAGGAACATCACCGTCACCCCGCCGGCGGCGATCATCAGGGCGGTGCCGAGATCGGGCTGCTTCATCACCAGCAGCACCGGCATCCCGATCAGCAGCCCAGCGGGCCATAGCGCACCCCAGCGGCGTGTTTCGTTGGGCGGCAGCATGTCGTAGAATTTGGCGCAGGCGAGCACGATCGCGAGCTTCATCAACTCGGAGGGTTGCAGCCGGACGAGCCCCAGGTCGATCCAGCGTTGGCTCCCCCCGCGCACCGCGCCCGCCACCTCGACTATCACCAATAGCGCGAGCAGCACGGCGTAGAGCGGCAGCGCGGCTTGACCCCAGCGCTCGGCGCGCACCCGCGACATGATGACCGCCATTCCCATGAAGCCGATCAGGCGGATGCCCTGGGGCAGGGCATAGGGGCGCAGACTGCCCCCCGCCGCTGAATAGAGCACGAGCAGCCCGAAGCCGCCGATCGCCAGGACCAGGAAAATGATCCGCCACGGCAGCGCGGCGATCGGCGCGGGGATGGCGGCGGTGAAGCTGCTCAATCGGGTTGCTCCCGGCTGCCCTCGGCGGCGACCCCGCCCGAGGCGCTGTTGCCGAGCGCGGCGGCGGCGGCGTTGCTGGCGTCGGAGGCGGCATCGACCGCCTCGGACTCGGTCGCGGCGGCCGCATCGAGCTCGGTCGCCTGTTGCTGGGCGGGGTTGGCTTCGGCGGCGAGCGCGGCGCGATAGGCGGTCGCCTCCGCCGCCATCCGCGTCTTGATGTCGCCGCCCCAGCTCGCCTCGATCTCAGCAAGGCTTGCCTCGGCGCGCTGGCGGTCGAACAGCCAGGTCATGATGTCGCGCGCGGTGAGCGGGGTGTCGAGCACGCGGTTCACGTGGCCGTTATGCTCAAGCACCATGCCCAGCGCATAGCGCGGCTTGTCGGATGGCGCGAAGGCGATGAACAGCGCATGGTCGCGCAGCTTGAAGGGCAGCTGCCCGTTCGATAGCACGCCGCGCGCCCGCTCGGCCATGGTGATGCGACGGACCTGGGCGGTGCCCGTCTTGGCCGCCAGCTCGATCCCCGGCAAATTGAGGCGCGCCGCCCCCGCGGTGCCACCGCCATTCACCACCGCATGCATCGCTGCATGAATCGTCTTGAAGTGATCGGGGTCGATCGGCATCGCGCGCGGCGGCGGTGCCTTGGGATCAACGAACAGCCGTGGATGCACCTCCAGCCCCGAGCCGAGCCGCGCGGCCGCGACCGCGAGCTGCATCGGGTTCGCCAGCACATAGCCCTGGCCGATCGAAGCATTCAGCGAGTCCGCGACCGTCCAGCTTTCCTTGTATTTCTTCTGCTTCCACGCGCTGTCGGGCACGGTGCCGTAGCGCTGGCTGGCGAAGGGCAGGTCGAACTTCTGGCCCATGCCGAGCATCCTGAGCGTCGGCGCGAAGCGATCATAGCCAAGCCGGCGCGACATTTCGTAGAAATAGATGTCGCAGCTTTGCGCGACGGCGTTGTGCATGTCGATCGCGCCGTGCCCGCGCCGCTTGTGGCAGTGGAATACGCCCGAGCCGACCCGTAACGCACCCGAACACACCACTCGGTCATTGGGGCTGACGCCCGCGTGGAGCAGGGCCAGCGCGTTCATCGGCTTGACCGTCGATCCCGGAGGATAAAGCCCCTGCAGCGCCTTGTTCATCAAGGGCACGTGATCGTTTTTCGACAGCATCTCCCACTCGAAATGGCTGATGCCGTCCGAAAAACTGTTGGGATCGTAGGCCGGCATCGAGACGAAGGCGAGGACCTCGCCCGTGAGGCAGTCCATCACCACGCAGCTGCCCGAGTTGGTGCCGAGCCGGCGCGCGGCATATTCCTGCAGCCCCGCGTCGATCGTCAACCGCACCGTCTGGCCCGGCGCGTCGGGGCGCTGGGCGAGTTCGCGCACCAGCCGGCCGTGCGCCGTCACCTCGACGCGCTTGGCGCCGGGGGAGCCGCGTAGTCGGCTGTCGAGCTGCTTTTCGATCCCGTCCTTGCCAATCTTGAAGCCGGGGGTGACGAGAAGCGGGTCCCTGGTGGCGCGGTACTGCTCGGCCGAGGCCGCGCCGACATAGCCGGTTAAATGCGCGACCGCGGCGCCCGCGGGATAGTTGCGCGAATAGCCGCGCGTGGGCGCGACCCCCGGCAGTTCGGGCAGGCGAACCGAGACGGCGGCGAACCGCTCCCAATCGAGATCGTCGGCCACCTGCACTGGCTGGAAGCCGGCTGAGTGCTTCAGATCGAGTCGGATACGCTCCATCTCCTCGGGTGGCAGCGCCAGGATATTCTGGAGCAGGCCGAGCACGCGATCCTTGTCGTCCAGGCGATCGGGGATGATGTCGACGCGGAAATCGGTGCGGTTGTTCGCGATCGGCGCGCCGTTGCGGTCGATCAGCCAGCCGCGCCGGGGCGGGATCAGCGTCAGGTTCACGCGGTTGCTCTCGGCGAGCATGTTGTAGCGCGCGTTCTCGGCGATCGACAGCCAGCCCATCCGCGCGCCGAGCACCACGCCGACGCCGATCTGGCCGATGCCGAGCGCGACCGTCCGCCGGTTGAAGCTGAAGGTCTGGTGCGCTTCGGTGACGATGCGGCTGGGCGGGTTCATGCCGGGCTCCGTTCCCGATCGATCCAGGCGACGATCAGGGCTGCGACCGGGTACAGCATCACCGAAACCGCGATCTGGAGCAACAACAGCGTTTCGACATGCGCGGCAAGCGGGGTCGCGACCAATCGACCAAAGATCAGGGCGCCGGCGATGCCGCCAGTCGCGAGCAGCCAGTCCTGCCAGAAATCGCGCGCGACCAGCCGCGCGTCGAACAGATCGATCGAGATATAGGCGAGCGTCCAGAACAGCATCGCGCTGCCGAACGGCTGGCCGGAGAAGAGATCGTCGAACAGCCCGAGCAGCAGCGGTGCCCAAACGGGCAGCGCGTCCTCGCGCGCCAGCCGCCAGCCGAGCAGCATCAACAGCCCGAAGGGCGGCAGCAGCGGAAAGCTCGCGACGAGCGGCAGCAAGGTGAGCGTGGAGGCCGCCATCACCGACAGCGCCGGCTTCAGGCTCGGCCAGACGCGCTGCGGCTCGGGATCGAACGGACCGCGCGGTCGGCGGCGCGGCATCAGGCCCATCAGCGCGGCTCCGCAGACGGCGGCGGCAGCGGAATGAACGTGCGCTGGACGATCGCGACATCGAGCGTGTCAGGCTGGGTGACACCGCGCGCGGTGGTGGTGTCGCGCCCGGCCTTGATCACGCGGGCGACCGGGATGCCCGGCGCATAGATGCCGCCGGTGCCCGACGTGACAAACGCATCCCCTACCGCGAAGGGTGCGTTGGCGAGGTTGACCGAGCGAATCTCGATCAGGCCATCGCCGCGCCCGGCGGCGATCGCGGGCAGTCCGTCGCGCACCCGGCGCACCGGCACGATGCTTTCGGGATCGGAAATGAGCAGCACGCGCGCGGTGTTGAACCCAACCTCGATCACGCGACCGATCAACCCTTCCGGCCCGCGCACCGGCTGCCCCTCGCGCACGCTCTGGTTACTGCCGGCGTTGAGCACCGCATAGCGCCGGGTGCTCGCCGCGCTCGAACTGACCAGATGCGCGGCGACGACGGTATCGGTCGCGCCCTGGCGCAGCCGCAGCAGCGTCTTCAGTCGTGCGTTTTCGTAAAGAACTGCCTTGGCCTGGTCGGTCATGCGCTTGTTCGCGGCGATTTCGGCTCGCAGCGCCTTGTTGCGGCCCATCACCGCGAAATAATCGCTCACCCCCTGTGGCATGCTGGCGACGCCGCGCACGCCCCAGCCGAGCAAGGAGGAGATTGGCGTGCCGATCTCGGCCGCCGCCAGTCGCACCACGCCAAAGGTCTTGGGATCAAAGGTCGATAGCGCGAGCAACAGCGCCGCCACCAGGGCGCCGGCCACCGCCAGCACATAGCTGGCGAATAGCCCATATTGCGCCCTACGCGAAAAGCCGGGTCGTCTCGGCCGCGACGCCACTGGTCAACAACTCCCTCAGGCGTTCTGGAGCACGCCCCGATACACCGGATCCTCCAGCGCGCGCCCGGTGCCGATCGCCACACAGGTGAGCGGATCGTCCGCCACCGTCACGGGCAGGCCGGTTTCGTCGCGCAGCACCTCGTCAATCCCGGAGAGCAGCGCGCCGCCGCCGGTGAGGACGATGCCCTGATCGACGATATCGGCGGCGAGTTCGGGCGCGGTGTTTTCCAGCGCGATCCGCACGCCTTCCACGATCGTGCTGACGGGTTCGCTCAGCGCTTCGGCGATCTGGCCCTGGTTGATCTGGATTTCCTTGGGCACGCCGTTCACTAGATCGCGGCCCTTGATGTGGATGGTCTTGCCGATCCCGTCCAAGGGGGCCTTGGCGACGCCGACTTCCTGCTTGATGCGTTCGGCGGTGGCTTCGCCGATCAGCAGGTTATGGTTGCGGCGGACATAGGAGACGATCGCTTCGTCCATCTTATCGCCACCGACCCGGACCGAGGTGGTATAAGCGAGGCCGCGCAGGCTGAGCACCGCGACTTCGGTGGTGCCGCCGCCGATATCGACGACCATGCTGCCGATCGGCTCGGTGACGGGCATGTCGGCGCCGATCGCCGCGGCCATCGGCTCCTCGATCAGGAACACCTGGCTTGCGCCGGCATTCTGCGCCGCGTCGCGGATCGCGCGGCGTTCGACCGAGGTCGAGCCCGAAGGCACGCAGATCACGATCTGCGGCCAGCGCATGAAGCGGCGCTGACCATGTACCTTGGCGATGAAGTGCTTGATCATCTGTTCGGCGACGTCGATGTCGGCGATCACGCCATCACGCAGCGGCCGGATTGCCTGGATGCTCTCGGGCGTCTTGCCCATCATCAGCTTGGCGTCGTCGCCAACCGCCTTCACTTTCTTGACGCCGTTCAGCGTCTCGACCGCGACGACCGAGGGTTCGTTGAGCACGATGCCGCGCCCGCGCAAGTAAACCACGGTATTCGCCGTGCCGAGGTCGATCGCCATGTCGTGCGACATGAAGTTGAACAAGCGCGAAAACAAAGCCATCGAACGTCCTGTCAAACGCAGCGCCGGGCTGGCCCCGACGCGCTACCAGCCGCTTCACCGCCTGCCCCGGCTCGACTCAGGCGTCGCCGGCTGATGTTCGATCGAGGTCGCGGAAAGCCGCCGCTTGGGCTAGAGGAAAGGCCATGTCAATACGCCGTCTGCCAGAGCATGTCGTCAACCGAATCGCCGCCGGCGAGGTGGTCGAGCGGCCGGCGAGCGCGCTGAAGGAACTCGTCGAAAACGCGATCGACGCGGGCGCCGCGCGGATCGAGGTGGCGCTGGGGCAGGGCGGGGTCGCGCTGATCGAAGTGGTCGATGACGGGTGCGGGATGAGCCGCGCCGAGATGGCGCTCGCGCTCGAACGGCACGCCACCTCCAAATTGCCCGATCGACTGCTTGATGCGGGGGCGATCCAAGCGGTCGAAACGCTCGGCTTTCGCGGCGAGGCGTTGCCTTCGATCGCGAGCGTGGCCCGGCTCACGCTCGACAGCCGGGTGCGTGGCGCGGAGGGCTGGCGGCGGGTGATCGACAATGGCGCGCTGATGGAGGAAGGGCCGGCGGGCCTGCCGCCGGGCACGCGGGTGCGGGTGGAAGACCTGTTCGCCCGCGTTCCCGCCCGGCGCAAATTCCTGCGATCGGATCGCGCCGAATATGCCGCCTGCCTCGATGTCGTGCGACGCCTCGCGATGGCGCGGCCCGATATTGCCTTCCAGCTACGCCATGACGGGCGGCTCGTCCTCAATCTGCCCGTCGATCCCGATCGTCCGGCGCGGGTGGCGGCGCTCACCGATCGCGCGCTCGCCGAGAACAGCGTGGTGGTCGCGGTGGAGCGCGAGGGGCTTCGACTGGGGGGCGTCGCCGGTCTGCCGACCTTCAACCGAGGCATCGCCGATCACCAATATCTGTTCGTCAACGGCCGCCCGGTGAAGGACAAATTGCTGATCGGCGCGGTGCGCGGCGCCTATGCCGAACTGCTCGCGCGCGATCGCCACGCGGTCGTCGCGCTGTTCCTCGATGTGCCGGCGGATGCGGTCGACGTGAATGTCCACCCGGCCAAGACCGAGGTGCGCTTCCGCGATCCGGCGCTGGTGCGCGGGCTGATCGTCTCGGGGCTGAAGCGCGCGCTCGACGAGGCGGGGCATCGTAGCGTTCAGCGACCCGAGCCCGCCGCCTGGGGGCTGTGGCAGGTGGAGGGGGCGGGACGCAGCGATGCGGCGCCGGACCATGCCGCCACCTGGCCCACGGCGAGCGCGGCCTCGGTCGCCTTCGCGCAACCCGCGCTCGCGCCCGAACGGCTCCATGATCCGCGCCCGGGCTTCTTCAGCGCGCCGCCCGCCGCGCGCGCCGAGCCCGCCGCCGCGCCGACGCCCGAGGGCGGGCGTTTCCCGCTGGGAGTCGCGCGTGGGCAGGTGGCGGCGACCTATATCGTCGCCGAGACCGAGGATGGGCTGGTGATCGTCGACCAGCACGCGGCGCACGAACGGCTGGTGCTCGAACGGATGCGCGCCGGGCTCGCCGGGGCGGGTGTCGCGCGCCAGGCGCTGCTGCTCGCCGAGGTGATCGAGCTAGACGAGCCAGCCTGCGACCGGCTGGAGGCAGCGGCGGCGACGCTCGAGGCGCTGGGGCTCGAACTCGAACGCTTCGGCCCGCGCGCGGTGCTGGTGCGCGCGGTGCCGGCCGTGCTAGCCAGGGGCGATGTGACGGCGCTGGTGACCGATCTCGCCGACGATCTTGCCGCCTATGACGATGCGCTGAGCCTCAAGGAACGGCTCGATCACGTCGCAGCGACGATGGCGTGCCACCATTCGGTCCGCGCCGGGCGCATCCTGTCGGTCGCCGAGATGAACGCGCTGCTCCGCGAGATGGAGGCGACGCCCCATTCGGGCCAGTGCAACCATGGCCGCCCGACCTGGGTGAAACTGGCGCATGGCGACATCGAGAAACTGTTCGGGCGGAAATAGGGGGGTGGGTTTAGCGGCGGCGCGGGGAGTGGAGCGCTGGAACCGCAACTCCCACGTCTCCGCATGAACCCGATCAAACCCGCCGAGCGAGCAGCACCCCGCCCATCATCATCGCAAGGCCCGCCGCGCGCATCAGCGTAAGCGGCGTGCGCGGCGCGCCGAGCAGGCCGAAATGGTCGATCGTCGCCGCCGCGACGATTTGGCCGAGCAGCACCAGCAGGACCGCCGTTCCGATGCCAAGCCTTGGCCCCAGATAAGTGATCGACAGCAGATAGAAGGCGATCAGCAGGCCGCCGAAATAATAGGGCCAGGGTGCCGCGCCGAGCAGCGCGCGTTGTGGCCCGCCCGTCGCCCACGCGACCAGCAGCGCGACCGCCAGCGCCAGCGCGAACATGATCGCCGCCGCGCTCGCCGGGCTGCCGAGCCGCGCGCCGAGCAGCGCATTGGCGCTCGCCATGATGGGAATGCCGATGCCGGCGGCGAGCATGATCGGGGCGAAAAGCGCGTTGTTCATCGGTGGCGATGCTAGCGGCGGGCCGCGCCGCTGGCGAGCGGGGAGGCGCATCGCTGCGCGAAGTCGGTATTTGCGTGCATTACGAAACGACCGCCCCTGGAAACCATCACGCCGGCTTCGCATTTAACCAGCGATTAACCGCGCCGATGCGGTCGACCAAGGATTTCCACAATGACGAGCAAGCTTCTTCCGGTGATCTGCGCGCTGATTCCGTTCGCCGGATTGGTGACGGCGGTGCTGATCGTTCCCTGAGCATTTGCCCGCGCCTGATTTAAGGGGCTTATTGCCGCGTTGGGCACAAGAAAAGGGGCCGTTCCATCGCCTGGAACGGCCCCTGATCTTTGCTCGGCGCCGGACTCAGCCCTGGGCGTCGCTCGCGATTTCGCCGACTTCAAGGTTGGGATCGCGCTCTTCAGTGAAGCCCGTTTGCTCGCGGCCTTCCTCGAACACCTGCGCCATCACGTCGACGCCGGCGGCCTGCATCTCGGCCTCTTCGGGCGAGCGGGCGACGTTCACCTTCACCATCACCGGCACTTCCGGGTGAAGCGCGACCTTCACCTCGTGCAGGCCGATCGTCTTGATCGGGCGATCGAGCACGATCTGCGCCTTGCCGACCTTGTGGCCGAGCGCTTCGAACGCCTCGACCAGATCGCGCACCGCGACCGAGCCGTAAAGCTGGCCGGTGTTCGACGACTGGCGAATGAGCGTCAGCGTCACGCCGTCGATCGTCTTCGCGTCCTTCTCGGCGTCGGCGCGGCGGGCGGCGTTCTCCGCCACGATCCGCTCGCGATTGGCCTCGAACACGCGGCGGTTCGCCTCGTTCGCGCGCAGCGCCTTCTTGCGCGGCAGCAGGTAGTTACGGGCGAACCCGTCCTTCACCTTCACCACATCGCCGATACCGCCGAGCTTCTCGACGCGTTCCAGCAGGATCACATCCATCTGCTCAGCTCCTTACTTAACGATATAGGGCAGCAAGCCCAGGTGACGGGCGCGCTTGATCGCCTGGGCGAGTTCGCGCTGCTTCTTCGCGCTCACGCTGGTAATGCGCGAAGGAACGATCTTGCCGCGCTCCGAAACGAAGCCCTGCAGCAGGCGCACATCCTTGTAATCGATGCGCGGCGCGTCCTTGGCGGAAAAGGGGCAGCTCTTGCGGCGGCGGAAAAAGGGGCGTGCCATGGGTCTAATCCTCCTTATTCGCCATCGAAGCCATCGCGCTCACGGCGCGGGCGGTCACCGCCTTCACGCTCGCGGCGGCGGCCGTCGCGGTCGCCCTTGCGCATCATCGCGCTCGGGCCATTCTCATGCGCGTCGACGCGAATGGTGAGATAGCGGATAATGTCTTCATTGATGCGGATCTGCCGCTCGAGCTCGGCGACGACGCCGGCCGGGGCTTCGATTTCCAGCATCACATAATGCGCCTTGCGGTTCTTGGCGATCTTGTACGCCAGGCTGCGCAGCCCCCAGGTCTCGGTCTTGACGATCCGGCCCTGATTTTCCTCGACGATCTTGGTGGCCATTTCGGCCAGTGCGTCCACCTGCGCCTGTGCCAGATCCTGGCGCGCGAGGAAGACGTGCTCGTAAAGAGCCATGTCTTGTCCTTCATTTTGGCCGATCGCTGAGCATCCGCACCATGCGAAGGCCCCCTCCGGCTGTCGTCCACGGGTAAGCGCGGCGGCGCAGCGCGCCACCGAAGGCGCGGCACATACAGCGATCGCCGCGAAACGCAAGGCTGCTTGCCAAGTGGCGCCCCGATTTCTACCGCGCCGCTTTCAGTAAAGCAGGGGACAGGCAGTGCGCGCTTTCATCTTTCCGGGCCAGGGCAGCCAAGCGGTCGGCATGGGTGCGGCGCTGGCCGAGGCGAGCGCCGTCGCGCGCGAGGTCTTTGAGGAGGTGGACGAGGCGATCGGCCAGCACCTGTTCCGCCTGATGAGGGAAGGCGCGGCCGAGGAACTCACTCTCACCGAGAACGCCCAGCCGGCGATCATGGCCAATGCGATTGCCACGCTCCGCGTGCTGGAGCGCGAGGGCGGGGTGCCGCTCGCCGAGAAGGTGGCGTTTGTCGCTGGCCATTCGCTCGGCGAATATAGCGCGCTGTGCGCGGCGGGCGCGCTCGACCTGGCGACGACCGCGCGGCTGCTGAAATTGCGCGGCCAGGCGATGCAATCGGCGGTCCCGGTCGGGGTTGGCGGCATGGCGGCGCTGCTCGGCGCGACCCTGGATCAGGCGCAAGCGGTCGCGGCGGCGGCGGCGGAGGGCGAGGTCTGCGCCGTCGCCAACGACAATGCCGAGGGGCAGGTGGTGCTTTCCGGCCACGCGGCGGCAATCGAGCGCGCGATCGGGCTGTGCAGGGAATTTGGCGTGAAGAAGGGCACCGCGCTGCCGGTCTCCGCGCCGTTCCACTGCCCGTTGATGGCGCCGGCCGCCGAGGCGATGGCGGCGGCGCTGGAGGGCGCGCGGATCGTCGCGCCTTTCGTCCCGGTGTTCGCCAACGTCACCGCCGCCCCCGTAAGTGACCCGACCGAGATCCGCGCGCGGCTGGTCGAGCAGGTGACCGGCATGGTCCGCTGGCGCGAATCGCTGCTCGCGATGGAAGCGGCGGGCATCGAGCAGTTCGTCGAATTCGGCGCGAAGGTGCTGAGCCCGATGGTGAAGCGCACGGTGAAGGCGGAGCCGGTGAGCGTGGTGACGATGGCGGACATCGAGGGGTTGGCGCGGTCGCTCTGATATCGCCGATCATCCATAATGCATCAGCACGGATTTTTTGGACCATTTGGGAGTAAACGATGTTCGACCTTACAGGCATGACCGCGCTCGTCACCGGCGCTTCCGGGGGGATCGGCTCGGCGATCGCGCGGGGGCTCGCGGGGCAGGGCGCGCGGCTCGCGCTGTCGGGCTCCAACCCCGATAAGCTCACCGCTTTCCAGGCCGAACTCGGCGGCGATCATGTCGCGCTCGCCTGTGATCTGGGCGATGGCGCTGCGGTCGACGGCCTCGTCCCGCGCGCGGTGGAGGCGCTCGGCAAGCTCGACGTTCTGGTCAACAATGCCGGCGTCACCCGCGACAATCTGCTGATGCGGATGAAGGACGAGGAATGGGATCAGGTGATCCGCGTGAACCTGGAAGCCGCCTTCCGCCTCGCCCGCGCCGCCGCCAAGCCAATGATGAAAGCACGGTTCGGGCGGATCATTTCGATCACCTCGGTCGTCGGCGCGACGGGTAATCCCGGCCAGGCCAATTACGCGGCCTCCAAGGGCGCGCTGACGGCGATGACCAAGGCGATGGCGCAGGAACTGGCGAGCCGGGGCATCACCGCGAATTGCGTCGCCCCGGGCTTCATCCAGTCGGCGATGACCGACGTGCTGCCCGAGGCGCAGAAGAGCGCGCTGCTCGGCCGTATCCCGGCGGGCGCGCTGGGGCAGGGGAGCGACGTGGCGGCGGCGGTCGTCTATCTCGCGAGCCGCGAGGCGGGCTATGTGACGGGGCAGACGCTGCACGTGAACGGCGGTATGGCGATGCTGTAAGCGCCTCCGCTTATTCGCGGCCTCTTGTCAGCCGGGGGCGCGCGTTCTACGGCTCCCCGCTGTTGAACCCCAATTGAAAGAGGGATGGAAAGCATGAGCGAGACCGCCGATCGCGTAAAGAAGATCGTCGTCGAGCATCTGGGTGTGGAAGCCGACAAGGTGACCGAGGATGCGAGCTTCATCGATGATCTGGGCGCGGACAGCCTCGACATCGTCGAACTGGTGATGGCGTTCGAGGAAGAATTCGGCGTCGAAATCCCCGACGATGCCGCCGAGAAGATCAGCACCGTGAAGGATGCGATCACTTATATCGACGAGCATCAGGGCTGATCGCCCTGTTCTTCCGGGGGTGAACCCCGCTCAAGCGGCTCCGCGCGCTCGGCATCAACCGGGGCGACGGAGCCGTTTCGATTTTGACGGTTAGGAGAGTGGAACAATGCGTCGGGTTGTCGTCACGGGGCTGGGGCTGGTCACGCCGCTGGGCGCCGATGTCGAGACGAGCTGGGCGAATCTGATCGCAGCCAAATCGGGCGCCGGGCACATCACCCATTTCGACGCGACCGATTATGCCTGCCGCATCGCCTGCGAGGTGAAGCCCAAGGATCATCCCTGGGGGTTCGATGCCTATAAGCGCGTCGATCACAAGGTGCAGCGCCAGGTCGATCCGTTCATCGTGTTCGGCATCGACGCCGCCGGCCAAGCGATCGAGGACGCCGGCCTGCTCGACATGAGCGAGGAAGAGCGGTTCCGCGCTGGCTGCTCGATCGGCTCGGGGATTGGCGGGCTGCCAGGAATCGAGAGCGAATCGCTGGTGCTTGAACATAAAGGCCCGCGTCGCGTCTCGCCGCACTTCGTCCATGGCCGGCTGATCAACCTGATTTCGGGCCAGGTCTCGATCAAATATGGGCTGATGGGGCCGAACCACGCCGTCGTCACCGCTTGTTCGACCGGCGCGCACTCGATCGGCGATGCCGCGCGGATGATCGCGATGGACGATGCCGATGTGATGCTCGCGGGCGGCGCGGAAGCGGCGATCTGCCCGATCGGCATCGCCGGCTTCGCGCAGGCGCGCGCGCTTTCGACCGGCTTCAACGACACCCCCGAACGCGGCAGCCGGCCTTATGACCAGGACCGCGACGGCTTCGTAATGGGCGAGGGCGCGGGCGTGGTCGTGCTCGAGGAATATGAGCGTGCCAAGCGGCGCGGCGCAAAGATTTACGCCGAAGTGGTGGGCTATGGCCTGTCGGGCGACGCCTATCACGTCACGGCGCCGCACCCCGAAGGATCGGGCGCCTTTCGATCGATGCAGATGGCGATGCGCAAGTCCGGGCTTTCGCTCGGCGACATCGACTATGTGAACGCGCACGGCACCTCCACCCCGCTTGGCGACGAGCTGGAACTGGGCGCGGTGCGGCGGCTGTTCGGCAACGCGATCGGTACGCTGTCGATGAGCTCGACCAAATCGGCGATCGGCCATCTGCTCGGCGGCGCCGGGGCGGTGGAGAGCATCTTCTGCATCCTGGCGATGCGCGATCAGATCGTGCCGCCGACGCTCAACCTCGATAACCCAAGCGAGAATTGCGCCGGCGTCGATCTGGTGCCGCATATCGCCAAGGAGCGCCGGGTGAAGGCGGTGCTGAACAACAGCTTCGGCTTTGGCGGCACCAATGCCAGCCTGGTGATGAAGGCGATCGACTGAATCGACTGCGGAGGGGGCGCGGGGTGCGCAGGCTTGGCTGGCTGCTGCTGATCGGAATCGTCGCGCTGGTTGGCGGGGCGCTGTTCGTGGCACAGGACTGGGGCGGGCGCGGACCTTCCGCCCGGGCGCTGAGCTTCGAAGTGCCCGAGGGCGCCTCGCTCGCCGCCACCGCCGCGCGACTGGAACAGGCCGGCGCGATCCGATCGGCCGCGCGCTTCAAGCTCTACGCCCGGTTGTTCGGCGCGGCCGATCCGATCAAGTCGGGCGATTATCGCCTGCCGCGCGGGCTTTCCGCCGCCGACATCCTGAAGCTGCTGCAGGGCGGGCGGACGATCCAGCGTTTCGTCACCATTCCCGAAGGCTGGCCGGCGGTGCTGGTGCAGGAACGGCTGCTCGCGACGCCGGGCCTCGAAGGCACGGTGCCCGTGCCGGTGGAAGGCAGCGTGCTCCCCGACAGCTACAGCTTCCAGCCAGGCGACACGCGCGAGAGCGTGGTCGATCGGATGCAGCAGGCGATGGTCGCCTATCTCGCCGCCGCCTGGGAACGGCGCAAGCCTGGGCTCGCGGTAAGCACCCCGCGCGAGGCGCTGATCCTCGCCTCGATCGTCGAGAAGGAAACCGGCAAGCCGAGCGAGCGGCGGCTGGTCGCGGCGGTCTATTCCAATCGGCTGAAGCGCGGGATGCCGCTCCAGGCCGATCCGACGACGATTTACCCGATCACCAAGGGCAAGCCACTCGGCCGGCGCATCCTGCTGTCCGAACTGCGCGCCAAGAACGGGTACAACACCTATGCGATGAGCGGCCTGCCGCAGGGGCCGATCTGCAACCCCGGGCGCGCCTCGATCGACGCGGTGCTCGACCCCGCCGACTCGAGCGCGGTGTATTTCGTCGCGGATGGTAGCGGCGGGCATGTGTTCGCCGACACGCTCGACCAGCATAACCGCAACGTGCAGAAATGGCGCGCTTTCCGCGCGGCACACGGTATCTGACAACGCTTGTCCTAGCGTCAACCAGTGGTACACTCGCGGCACTACACAGCGTGGGTATCGCCATGCGCGAGATGGAGAGCCTGATTGCCGCCCCCGGAGAGACGCATGATTGCGTCTGGCGCAATCTGCCGCTGCTGGTGCGCTTCGCCTCGATCACCGCTGCCGGGCTTGCCTGCCTGATTCTCGCTTATGGCGTGCTGGTGGCGCCGCTTGGCGAGCAACTGCAATTGCTGTGCGTCGCCGCCTTCGCGACCGCCGCCGCGCTGCAGGTAAGCAGCTTTTTTTACGCCTGCTGGCGCGCGCAAGACTAGCCGTGCGGAACGGTTGCCCCGGCCTATGGTTGTCCTCGCATCGGTGGGGGATCAGCCAGGAGGCCAAGATGCAAACAGTTTCCGCGATGTTTGACAATCGAGACGACGCCCGGCGCGCGATCGCGGCGCTACGCGATGCCGGCGCGCGCGACTCGGCGCTATCCGTGATCGGTCGCGACGGCGAGAGCCAGGGCACCACCGATCTCGATGGTGACGACGATGGCGGCAGCCTGATCCGCGGCCTGCTTGGCGGCGGTGCGCTGGGTGCCGGGCTGGGCGTGGCGGCGCTCGCGATTCCGGGCGTCGGGCCGCTCGCGGCGGCGGGCGCGATCGCGGCGGCGGCGGTGCCAAGCGCGCTCGGCATTGGCGCGGCGGCGGGCGCGGTCGCGGGCTCGCTTAACGAGGCACTGATGGCGCACGGCGTCAGCGAGGACGACGCCCGCTATTATGAAGGCCGGCTCGGCCAGGGGGGCGTGTTCGTTTCGGTCGATACGCGTGAAGCCGGGATCGACCCGGAAACCGCGGTCGGCATCTTGCATCGCCATGGCGGGCACAATGCCAGCCGCCAGACCGCCGCGTCGGGTTATTGAACCGTGCCGCCGGCGCGTGGACGGCGCGCCGGCGGTTCAGGCGGCGAGCAGGCGCGCGCTGGGCACCGTGAGCGTGGCGATCAGGCCCCCCGGTGCCCAATCCTTGCGCACCGTGCCATCCAGGCTGCGCGTGACGCTCTGCTCGATCAGCCGCGAGCCGAAGCCGCGCCCGGCCGGCGGTACCACCGGCGGCCCGCCTTCCTCCTGCCAGCGTAGTGCCAGCTGATCCTGATCGATCCGCCAGTCGATCCGCACCCGGCCGCTGTTAACCGAAAGCGCGCCATATTTGGCGGCGTTGGTCGCGAGTTCGTGCAGCACCAGCGCGAATGCCTGTGCCGTTTCAGGCGCGAGCGCGACCGGTGGCCCGCTCGCCGTGCAGCGATCGGGGGTGGTGCCGGCATAGGGCTCCAACTCGCGCGTGACGATCGCCGCCAGATCGACACTGCTCCACCCCGCCTGCGCCAACAGCCCGTGCGCGCGGGCGAGTGCCTGAAGCCGGTTGCCGAGCGCCTCGCGATACGCCTCGATCGTCGGCGCGCGGGTGAGCGTGGCGAGCGACTGGACGATGCTCAGTAGGTTCTTGGCGCGGTGATCGACCTCGCGCGCGAGCAGCTTCTCGCGCGCCTCGGCCTGCTTGCGCTCGGTGATGTCGATGATCGTGCCGAGAAAGCCGGTGATGTGGCGCCCGCCATCGCGCAGCGGGCGATAAGCGACGAGCCAGCTTCGCTCCGCCTGCGCCACATCGTCCCAGCCGGTGATCTCGATGCCGCCCACTTCCTCGCCAGCCAGCAGGCGCGGCTGGATCGCGCGCAGCGCCTCGCAGGTCGCGGGCGGCAGGATTTCCTCGATGGCGCGGCCATAATGCGCTTCGGGCGGCAGGCCGTTGATCATCGCGAGCCGCGAGTTGATCCGTTTGAAGCGGAAATCGGTATCGAACAGAACGATGCCGAGCGGCGCGGCCTCATAGACCGCCGCCGCCTCATGCGTGTCTTCCAGCGCGCGCTCCTCGCTCGCGCGCCGCATCGCCTCCAGTCGCTGCGGGCAGCGCAGCAGTTGCACCGTCCCCTCCAGCCGCACCGCCTGCCGCCCCTCGAAAGTGACGAAGCCGGTCGCGAGCACGGCTTGTTCCGGCCCGCCGTCGCGCGGCAAGACGCGGTACTGCGCCTCGTACATATGCGGACCGTCGGGATCGAGCGCGACCGCGACACGAGCCTCCACCGCGGCGCGATCCTCGGGGTGGACCGCGGCGCTCCAACGATCATAGGTCACCGGCTCGCCATCAGGCAGGCCCCAGACCCGGTGCAGCAGCGGATCCCAGGTGATTTCGCCGGTGCGAACATCATAGCGGTGGATGCCGACGCCGCAGCGCTCGAGCAGCTCGGCGAGCGGTCGCTCGGCCAGGCGATCATCGGTCGATGGCGAAGCCGGCCGCGCCTGCTGCGTCATTGGTTCGTTCCTGTTCCGCCCCCGCGGCTCCCCTTCACCTATCAGTTTGTTTCGCTCGCCCCAAGTCCCTGCAAGGTCTAGTCGCGGGGCAGCGCGGAGGCGGCGCGTGCCTGGCGCTCGACGCTGGCAAGATCGCCCTTGTCCACCCAGCTTCCGCCCACACACAGCACCGCTGGCAGGGCGAGATAATCGGCTGCGGTCTCGGCGGTGATGCCGCCGGTGGGGCAGAAGCGTGCCTCATGGAAGGGCGCGGCGAGCGCCTTGAGCGCCTTCACCCCGCCCGATGCCTCGGCCGGGAAGAACTTGAAGTGGCGCAGGCCGAGCGCATAGCCGCGCATCAGGTCGCCCGCCGTCGCGACGCCGGGCAGGAAGGGCACGTCGCTCGCGATGATCGGCTCGGCGAGTGCCTCGGTGAGCCCGGGGGAGACGATGAACTCGGCGCCGGCCGCCATCGCCTGATCGAACTGATCGTGGCTGACGACCGTGCCCGCGCCGACGATCGCGCCCGGCACCTGCTTCATCGCCGCGATCGCATCGAGCGCGGCGGGGGTGCGCAGCGTCACTTCCAGCACGCGAAGCCCGCCGGCGACGAGCGCCTCGGCGAGCGGCCGCGCGGTGGCGGCGTCGTCGATCACCAGCACCGGGATCACCGGGCTGGTGCGCATGATCGCCTCGATCGTCATTGGGCATACTCCTGGGCAAAGGCGGCGGCGGCGCCGAACAGGCCGGGTTGGGGGTGAGTGATCAGCTTCACCGGAATGTCTTCCATCAGCGATCGGAAGCGCCCCTTGGCGGCGAAGCGCTCGGCGAAGCCCGAGCGGGCGAAATGGTCCTTCAGCCGCAGCCCGAGCCCGCCGGCGATCACCACGCCCTTCGCACCTTGGGCGAGCGCCAGATCGCCCGCGACCGCGCCGAGGCTGAGGCAAAAGCGGTCGAGCGCGGCAAGCGCGAGGCTGTCGCTGCCCTCCAGCGCCATCGACCAGATCGCCTTGTCGTCGAGCCGGGGCACCGCGCGCCCCTCGATCTCGGCGAGGGTTTCGTAGATCGCGATGATGCCGGGGCCGGCGCAGATGCGTTCGGCGGAGACGCGCGTATAGGTCTTGCGCAGCCGCTTGAGCATGGCGTCTTCAAGCCCGTCGAGCGGGGCGAAATCCTGATGGCCGCCCTCGGTCTCGATGACGTGATAGCCCTGCGCGAAGCGGTGGACGATCGCGACGCCAAGCCCCGTGCCGGGGCCGCACACGGTGAGGCTGCCATTCTCGGGCAGGCGGACATTGGGGCCGCAGAGATGATCGAAATGTTCGGAGTCGAGCTGGGCGACGGCGTGCCCCACCGCGCCGAAATCGTTGATCAGGACGAAGTCGTCGACCTCCAGCCGCTCGCGCACCAGCGCCGGGCGGATGATCCAGGGATTGTTGGTGAGTTTGATCAGCTCGCCCCCGACCGGCGAGGCGACGGCGATCGCGGCCGCGCGGGGCAGGGCGCCGATCTGCGCGCCGAATGCCTGCCATGCGGTCTGGAGGCTGGCATATTCGGCGGTCTTGAGCGTGACCGACTCGCCCAGTGCGACCACCCGACCATTCGCCACCTCGGCGAGGGCGAAGCGGGCGTGGGTTCCGCCGATATCGACTGCGACGACGTTCACTTCGCTTTGTCTCCCTGCATGGTGCGTGGCGCCCGGCCTCACCCCCTCACCCAACCCTCTCCCCCAAGGGGGAGAGGGCTATGGTGATCGCGCCCTACTCCCTCTCCCGCTCGCGGGAGAGGGCCGGGGTGAGGGCACTTTCTCCGCGGAGGCTCGTCAGCGAGCCGCTTGCCCAGTCCACCCTCACAACCCCATCGCCGCGAGCAGCGGCGAGGCGCCAGCCTCTGCCTCGTTCGCCGCCTGGCGGAACAGCGCGAACAGTTCGCGGCCGGTGCCCGTTTGGTCATGCGGGTTTTCGGCGAGGGGACGCGCTGCCCATTCGGCCGCATCGACCTTCGCCTCCAGCACGCCGGCCTCGGCGTCCAGCCGAATGACATCGCCATCGCGCACCCTCGCCAGCGGCCCGCCGCCCAAAGCCTCCGGCGAGCAATGGATCGCGCTCGGCACCTTGCCCGACGCGCCGGACATGCGCCCGTCGGTGACGAGCGCGACCCGGAAGCCCCGGTTTTGGAGCACGCCGAGCACGGGGGTGAGCTTGTGCAGCTCGGGCATCCCGTTCGCCCGCGGGCCCTGGAAGCGGACGACGACGATCACGTCACGCTCCAGCTCGCCGGCCTTGAACGCCTGTTGCACCGCCAGTTGATCGTCGAACACCCGCGCCGGCGCCTCGATCACCCAGCGCTCGCGCTCGACCGCCGAAACCTTGATGCACGCCCGGCCGAGATTGCCGGCGAGGATGCGGAAGCCACCCTCGGGGGAGAAGGGCGCGTTTGCCGGGCGGACGATGCTCTCGTCGCGGCTTTCCCCCGGATCGCGCCAAACGAGCTTGTCGTCCTCCAGTGCGGGGCGCTTCGCATAGGCGCCCATATCCTCGCCCGACACGGTCAGCAGATCGCGGTGGAGCAGCCCCGCGCCCAGCAATTCGCGCACGACGAAGCCGACCCCGCCCGCCGCCTCGAACTGGTTCACGTCGGCCGAGCCGTTGGGATAGACGCGCGCCAGCAGCGGCACCGCGCGCGACAGCCGATCGAAATCCTCCCAATCGATCATCACCCCGGCGGCGCGGGCGATGGCGGGTAGGTGGATCAGGTGGTTGGTCGAGCCGCCGGTCGCGAGCAGGCCGATCGCGGCGTTGACGATCGCCTTTTCATCGACACAGTGGCCGATCGGGCGGTAATCCTGCCCCTTCCAGCTGATCTCGGCCAAGCGGTGGACGGCGGCGCGGGTCAGCTCCTGGCGCAGCTTGGTGCCGGGATTGACGAACGCCGCGCCGGGGATGTGGAGCCCCATCAGCTCCATCATCATCTGGTTGGAGTTCGCCGTGCCGTAGAAGGTGCAAGTGCCCTTCGAATGATAGGCGGCGATTTCGGCGTCGAGCAGTTCTTCCTTGCCGACTTTGCCTTCGGCGAACGCCTCGCGCACCTTGGCCTTGTCCTTGTTCGGCAGGCCCGATGCCATCGGCCCGCCGGGCACCAGGATCATCGGCAAATGGCCGAAGCGCAACGCGCCGATCAGCAGCCCGGGCACGATCTTGTCGCAAATGCCGAGCAGCGCCGCGCTTTCGAACATGCCGTGGCTGAGCGCGACGGCGGTGGACAGCGCGATCGTGTCGCGGCTGAACAGCGACAGCTCCATGCCGGGATAGCCCTGAGTCACCCCGTCGCACATCGCCGGCACGCCGCCCGCGACCTGCGCGGTCGCGCCGACTTCGCGGGCGAAAACCTTCATCTGTTCGGGATAGCGATAGTAAGTCGCGTGCGCCGAGAGCATGTCGTTATAGGCGGTGACGATGCCGATGTTCACCGCACCGCCCCGCAGCGCGTCGCGATCCTCCTCGGTGCCGGCATAGCCATGCGCCAGGTTCGCGCAGCCGAGTTTGGGGCGGTCGATGCCCTGGTCGCGCTCGCGCTCGATCAGCGCGAGATAGGCGGCGCGGGTCGGCCGCGAGCGTTCGATCACCCGATCGGTGACGGCGGCGATGGCGGGGTGCAGCGACATCAGGCGCTCCAGTGAATGTCGACCGGCAGCTCGACGTCCGCGAGCACCCGGCCGATCGGATAGGGGGAGGCGGCGCCCTTCTTGATCGCCGCTTCGATCACGTCGCGCTTGGCCTGGCCCGACACGGCGATCATCAACGCACGGGAGAGGCCAATGGCGTGCGCGGTGAGCGTCACGCGCGCGACCGGCGCTTCGGGCGGCAGCGGATCCGGCATCACCCCCACCGCGCGGCGCTCACGCGGGCCGGCGACCGCCTCGTCGAAATCGGGGCCGCGGAAGATCGAGGCGGTGTGGCCATCGGCGCCGACGCCGAGCAGGCACAGGTCGAGCGGCCAATGCACGTCGCGCAGCCGCGCGTCCGCCGCGCGCCCGGCGGCCTTGTAATCGGCCGCCGCCTCGCTGGTGATCGGCAGCACCCGCGCGCCCTTGGGCATGAACTGCTTGGCGATCGCGGTGACGTTCGACAACGGATCGCCCATCGCCACCAGCCGGTCGTCGGTCGGGATGATCGTCACCCGCTTCCAATCGAGCTTCGCTTCGGCGAGGCGGTCGTAGATCGGCAGCGGGGTCTTGCCGCCCGGCAGCGCGATCACCGCATTGCCGCGCGCGTCGATCGCGCTTTCGATGATGAACTGCGCGTCCTGCGCGACGGCGCAGGCCATCTCATCGGCGCTGTCATAATCCCACCATTCGATCTCGGTCATCGCTCGTTCCTTTACTGGCGGGTGGTGGTGAAACGGATGGACCAGCTCAGCCTTCGTGCCAAGTAACACCGTCGCGCTCGGTGAGGGCGATCGCGGCGGACGGCCCCCAGCTGCCGGCCGCATAGGGGCGCGGCTTCATCCCGTTTGCCGCCCAGCCGGCGCGAATCGCGTCGATCCATTCCCACTGCGCCTCCACCTCGTCGCGGCGGACGAACAGCGTCGGGTCGCCCTCGATCAGATCGAGCAGCAGGCGTTCATAGGCGATGCGCCGCCGCGTGCCGGCGAACTCGGTATCGAGTGACAGATCGAGCGGCACCTCGCGCAGCCGCAGGCCTTCGCGGTCCAGCCCCGGCTCCTTCGCCATCACCAGCAGCCGCACATATTCCTCGGGCTGCAGGCGGATAATCAGCGTGTTGGGCTGAAGCTGCCCGCCGCGCGCCGCGAAGATCGAATGTGGCACCGGCTTGAACTGGACGACGATTTCGGACTGGCGCGCGGGCAGGCGCTTGCCGGTGCGCAGATAGAAGGGCACGCCCTGCCAGCGCCAGTTATCGACATGCGCCTTCAGCGCGACGAAGGTTTCGGTGGTGGACTCGCGCTCCAGCTCCTCGGCATAGCCGCGCACGATCTCGCCCTTCACCGCGCCGCCCGCATATTGGCCGGTGACGGTCAAGTGCGGCACCTCCGCCGGCGCCATCCGCCGCAGCGAGCGCAGCACTTTCACCTTCTCGTCGCGGATCGCGGTGCCGTCGAAACGCGCGGGCGGCTCCATCGCGATCAGCGAGAGCAGTTGGAGCATGTGGTTCTGCACCATGTCGCGCAAAGCGCCCGAGCCGTCATAATAGCCCGCGCGCCCCTCCAGCCCCACCGTCTCGGAAATGGTGATCTGCACGTGATCGATGCCGCGCGCGTTCCACACCGGTTCGAACAGCGCATTGCCGAAGCGCAGCGCGAGGATGTTCTGGACGGTTTCCTTGCCCAAATAATGGTCGATCCGGAACGTGCGGTCTTCGGGGAAAGCCTCCGCCACCGCGTCGTTGATCTCGCGGCTCGAGGCGAGATCGGTGCCGAGCGGCTTTTCCAGGCCGATCCGCACCCCGTCGCCGGCGAGCCCGGCGCCTTCAAGCCCGCGAATAGTGGGGCGGAACAGCGAGGGCGCGGTCGACAGGAAGATCGCGAGCCCGCCGTCGCCGCCGCCAACCTTGTGCGCGAGCGCGCCGAACCCGGCCGGGTTCGAGGCATCGAGCGGCTGATAGCCGAGCCGGGCGAGAAAGCTTTCGATTCGCGCCGAATCGCGGCGATCGGCGGGCAGGAAAGTATCGAGCGCGTGCGCAGCGAAGGCGCGGTAGCTCGCATCGTCATGCTCGGAGCGGGCGGTGCCGGTGATGGAGAGCGCCGCCGGCAGCAACCCATCGGCGTGGAGCCCGTAGAGCGAGGGCAGCAGCATCCGCTGCGCGAGATCGCCGGTCGCGCCGAACAGGAGCAATTTGGTCGCCGCGCTCATAATTTCAGCCCCGCCAGCGGATCGAGGCCCGCCATGATGTTGAGATTCTGCACCGCCGCGCCCGCCGCCCCCTTGCCGAGATTGTCGAGCGTCGCGATCAGCCGAGCCTGATCGTCATGCCCGCACACCCGCAGGGTCAGCCGATCTGTGCCGGCATTTTCCTCGATGCGAACCAGGCTGGCGTCGTCCGGCGCGACGGTGACCAGCGGCGTGTCGGCATAAGCCTCGGCAAGCACCGCCTCGATCGCGGCGCGGTTGGGGCGTCCGGGGAGCGCGTGGAGCGGCAGCGGCACCTCCACCACCATCCCGCGATAGGTGCGCGCCACCGCCGGCATGAAGATCGGCGGGTGGGAGAGGCCGCCGTGGCGTTGCATCTCCGGCACATGCTTGTGGGCGAGGCCCAAGGCATAGCCGCGAAACGCGGTCGCCTCGCTGCCATCCTCGAACTCGGCGATCATCGCCTTGCCGCCGCCCGAATAGCCCGACACGGCATTGATGCTGAGCGGCCAATCGGCGGGGACCAGCCCGGCCCGGACCAGCGGGGCGATGAGCGCGAGAAAGCCCGTGGGGTAGCAGCCGGGATTGCTGACGAAGCGCGCGCCGGCGATCGCCGCTTGCTGGCCGGGCGCGAGCTCGGCCATGCCATAGGTCCAGTCCTCGGCCACACGGTGCGCGGTGGAGGCGTCGATCACCCGCGTGTTCGGATTGTCGATCAGCGTGATCGCCTCGCGCGCGGCATCGTCAGGCAGGCACAGGATCACGACATCGGCCGCGTTCAGCGCGTCGCGCCGCGCGCCGGCGTTCTTGCGCTGCGCATCGTCGAGCGTGATCAGCGCGAGATCGTCCCGCCCGGCGAGCCGCTCCCGAATCTCCAGCCCGGTCGTTCCCGCGGCGCCGTCGATGAACAGCCGTGCCGTCACCGCGCTTCCTTGGTCGCGAGCGCGTCGCGCGGGACATAGCCGGGTCGCCCGCCGGCAACGCCCCAGGCTTTGCCGTGCGCGAAATCGAGCGCTTCGAAAATCTCGCCGACCGCGAGCGTCGCCAAAATCGCCGCCTCCTCCTCCGGCCCGGCACGCAGCGGCGTGGGGGCGATCACCACCATAGGGAGCGGCGCGGCATAATGCGGCGCGAATACGTATTCGGCGAGCCGGACATCGGCCAGATCGCGCCGGACGGGGTGGCGCGATGGGTCGAGCGGCCGCGACGGGCCGCTCAAGCAAAAGCTACGCGGGGACTCGCTGGCGCTCGGCTTGGCCGTGCTGGTGGGTGCCGATGAACTGCCCGAATTCTTCAAGAAAATGTGCCCCCTCGGCCGTGCGCGCGACATAGATGTTGCGCTTGTCGCTATCGTCCCTTTGGCGGCGGAGATAGCCGAGCGCACCGAGCCTGTTCAAGGCGCGCGTGATCACCGGCTTCGAGACGTTGAGCGCGCGCGCCAGCCCGCGTACAGTATGCGGCCCGGATTCCAGATACACCAGCATCAGCAGCGCCATCTGCCGGTTGGTGAGATCGGGTTCGCCCGAGCGGACATAATCGATCAAAGCGCTCATCCAATTGCCAAGCATCGGCGCGGCGTGATGGGGATCGAGCTGGAATTGGCTAGCGGCCGGGGGAGGATTCATACGCGCAATACCTATCGTCGGTCGGAGTGACACATGGGTCGTAACGCTCACATTCCCCTACGGTTTCATGCGCTTGAAAAAATTGTTTCGGCCGCGCTCGGGCGGGCGCGACGAGCCGTGGCGCGGGCGCGGTTGATCGCCGGATAAGCCTCGCCTATGTGCCCATCTTTGAATTTCCCATCACGAACGGAAAATTTGGCACCGCCATGCTGTTTACCTTCCTGCTCGTCGTCCAGGCCATGATCGCCGCCGCGTTGGTGGGCGTTATCCTCATCCAGAAGTCGGAAGGGGGCGGGCTCGGGATGGGCGGCAGTCCCTCGGGGCTGATGTCGGCGCGTGGCGCGGCTGATTTCCTCACCCGCACCACCTCGATTCTGGCGGCGGTGTTCGTCGGCCTGTCGATCCTGCTCGCGGTGCTCGCGGCGACGCGCAACGCGACCAGCCGGGTCGAGGCGAGCGCGCCAGCGAGCGTTCCCGCCGCCGGCACCCCGGCGGCGCCCCCGGTCGGCGGGCAGGGCGCGGCACCGTTCGCGCCGCAGAAGTCGGCGGCCGAACTCGCGGCCGAAGCGGCGGCGGGCAACCAGTCGGCGCCCAAGGCCGACAACAGCGCCGCTCCCAGCAACAGTGCCGCTCCCAGCAACGGCGCGGTGCCGCTGCAACGCTGATCGCCCGCACAGGTCGATAAATTTCGCGCGCCCGAACCGGATTCGGGCGCTTGCCCACGGTATCGTTTCAACGCTAGGCGGTTCTTCCCATGGCGCGGTTCATTTTCATCACCGGCGGCGTGGTTTCCTCGCTCGGCAAGGGTCTCATGGCGGCAAGCTTGGCGGCTTTGCTGCAGGCGCGCGGCTATCGCGTGCGCATCCGCAAGTTCGATCCTTATCTGAACGTCGATCCCGGCACGATGTCGCCCTATCAGCACGGCGAAGTCTATGTGACCGACGATGGCGCCGAGACCGACCTCGATCTCGGCCATTATGAACGCTTTACCGGCGTTCCGGGCCGCCAGTCGGACAATGTGACGACGGGCCGCATCTACCAGACGATCATCACCCGCGAGCGGCGCGGCGATTATCTGGGCGCGACGGTGCAGGTGATCCCGCACGTCACCGACGCGATCAAGGCGTTCGCCACCGCCGAGACCGACGATCTGGACTTCGTGCTGTGCGAAATCGGCGGCACGGTGGGCGACATCGAGTCGCTGCCGTTCATCGAGTCGATCCGCCAGCTGCGCAACGATCTGGGGCGCGGCCAGTCGATCAGCATTCACCTGACACTGGTGCCGTTCATCGCGGCGGCGGGCGAGCTGAAGACCAAGCCGACCCAGCATAGCGTGCGCGAACTGGCGGCGCTGGGCGTGCAGCCCGATGTGCTGGTGTGCCGCGCCGAACGCCCGCTGCCCGACAGCGAGCGCGCCAAGATCGCCTTGTTCTGCAACGTGCCCAAGGCGGCGGTGATCCCCGCGCTCGACGCGCCGAGCATCTATGCGGTGCCGCTGCAATATCATGCCGAGGGGCTCGACGCGGCGGTGCTCGATGCGTTCGGGATTTCGGGCGCGCCGCAACCCAATCTCGGCCGCTGGCAGGAGATCGTCGACCGGCTGGAGAATCCCGAGGGCGAGGTGACGGTGGGTGTGGTCGGCAAATATGTCGGCCTGCCGGACGCGTATAAGTCATTGAACGAAGCGCTGGTGCATGGCGGCATCGCCAACCGCGTGCGCGTCAACATCCGCTGGATCGACGCCGAACTGTTCGAGCGGCCTGAGAGCGACATCGCCGCGAGTCTCGAACCGATGCACGCGATCCTCGTCCCCGGTGCGTTCGGCGAGCGCGGCGCGGAAGGCAAGATCGCGAGCGTCCGCTTCGCGCGCGAGCGGCGCGTGCCTTATCTCGGCATCTGCTTCGGGATGCAGATGGCCTGTATCGAGGGAATGCGGAACCTGGGCGGCGTGGCGGATGCCAGCTCGACCGAATTCGGCCCGACGCCCGAGCCGGTGGTGGGCCTCATCACCGAATGGATGAGCGCCGACGGGCTCCAGCAGCGCTCCGAGGGCGGCGACCTGGGCGGCACGATGCGGCTGGGCGCCTATACCGCGCGGCTCGATGGCAACAGCGTCGTCGCCTCGATCTATGGCAGCGAAGAGATCAGCGAGCGCCACCGTCACCGCTACGAAGTGAACACCGCCTATCGCGAGCGGCTTGAGAAGAACGGCCTCGTCTTCTCGGGCATGTCGCCCGACGGGATGCTGCCCGAGATCGTCGAGCGGCCCGATCACCCGTGGTTCGTCGGCGTGCAGTTCCACCCCGAGCTGAAGTCGAAGCCGTTCGATCCGCACCCGCTGTTCAAGAGCTTCATCGAGGCGGCGGTGCGGCAGAGCCGGCTGGTTTAGGGAGTCTCTTAGGGGCGCTGCGCCCGGCTTCGACCCACCCCCGACCCCTCCCTTGCAGGGAGAGGAGACGGCTACCACTCGCTTATGAAAGCCCCTCCCTGGAAGGGAGGGGTTGGGGTGGGTGGAAGTACCGAGCGTCGGGCTCAATCCTTCCCCCGCACCCGCCCAAGCTTCGGCTCGGCCCCTACTTCCGCCGATATTCGGGCAACCACCCCTTCCAAATTCTCCAACACTTCGTTGTTCCAGAAGCGCATCACTCGCCAGCCATGCGCCATGAGCTTTACCGTCCGCGCGCCGTCCTCGGCGGTGCGGCGTGCGTGCTGCCCACCATCCAACTCGACCGCGAGCCGAGCGCTGCGGCAGGCGAAATCGACGATGTATCGATCGATCACCAACTGACGCGTGAAGCGCGGACGGTACAGGCGCAGCGCCGACCAAAGTTTGCGTTCGGCATCGGTCGGTTCGCGTCGCAGCGCTCGGGCGGTGGTGGTGAGTTCGGGCGGAACGCGCTGCATGGGGTGATCCATAGCGAGTGTTGCGCCTGGCTTCGACCCACCCCCGACCCCTCCCTTTCAGGGAGGGGAGTGGCTACAACTCCTCTATAAAAGCCCCTCCCTGCAAGGGAGGGGTTGGGGTGGGTGGAAGCGGCACGCGCCGCCCCACCAACATCAGCGCCAAAAAAAGGCGCGCCCGGACCCATCGGCCCGGACGCCCCTGTCGCACTTCAGGACCAAGCGGTTACGCCGGCTGTGCTTCCAGCACCGGGGCGGCGCCCGTCTTGATCTCGATCGTTTTCGGCTTCATCGCCTCGGGCACTTCGCGCACCAGGTCGATCACCAGCAGGCCGTCGGCGAGCCGCGCTTCCTCGACCCGGACGAAATCGGCGAGCTCGAAGCGCCGCTCGAAGCTGCGCGCGGCGATACCCAGGTGCAGGAACGCGCCCTGCGGTGCCTGATCGTCCTTCTTGCCCTTCACCAGCAGCAGGTTCTGCTGCGCCGTCACCTCGATCTCGCTCGACTGGAAACCGGCGACGGCGAGGGTGATGCGATAGTGATTCTCCGCCAGCCGTTCGAGGTTGAACGGCGGGTAATTCTCGGACTGCGCCTGGCGGGCGCTCGTCTCCAGCATGTCGAACAAACGGTCGAAGCCGATCGCCGAACGGCGATAGGGGGACAGATCGATACGCATATAAACTCCTCCAAATGAGCGTGTTTATGACTGGCCCGCATGAAGCGCGGCCGGTATCGCGGCCCGCATGGCACCGCGATGCGCCAAAGTTAGGAAGCGCCGAAAGCCGATCAAGAGGGGAACGAAGCGAGGTGAAACAGCAAGCGCCCGGATCGCGGTTCAACGCAACCCGGGCGCCCTGCGTGACGATCGCTCGTCAGCCCCCTAGTGAACCGTTGCCACCGCCGTGTCCCTGCGTCGGTGGTAACTCCCCGAACCACGGCCATTTGCCTGTGTCTCAGTACCGTCGGTGCTAAGCCCTGCGGCGCCGCTTGTCATCGCTTGACCGCGTTCGCGTGCGCGATTGCCGCAGCCCTGTGGCCTATTGGCAACAACGCTGGCGGCAGTTGCCAGCGCGGTCCGCTCGCTCTACCTCGGCGGCCACGCCCAGGCCGGGCGGGCGGGGGGCGCGGAGACCAACATGTTCCTGTCGCGCTATGAGCGGATGATCGCGCGCCGCTATTTGCTGCCCGGCAAGGGCGAGGGGTTCATCTTCCTGGTCGCCGGGATCAGCTTGAGCGCGGTGATGCTCGGCGTCGCGGCGCTCGTCATCGTGATGAGCGTGATGAACGGCTTCCGCGCCGAACTGTTCGACAAGATCGTGGGGCTGAACGGCCATGCGGTGATCCAGGGCTATGGCGGCCAGATCCGCGACTGGCGCGAGCTTGTGGCGCAGGCCAGAGCGACCCCCGGCGTGACCGAGGCGACCCCGCTGATCGAGCAGCCGCTGTTTTCCAGCTATAATGGCCGCGCCGAGCCGGTGCTGCTGCGTGGGCTGAGCCCTGCCGATCTGCTGGGCAACAAGGAAATCCGCGCCGGGGTGCTGAACGGCGATCTCCGCGGCATCACCCCCGGCAGCAACCGCATCGCGATCGGATCGCGGCTCGCCCAGGCACTCGGCGCGGATGTCGGCAGCGAGATTTCGCTGATCAGTCCGCAGGGGCAGACGACGCCGTTCGGCACGGTGCCCCGGATCGTGTCGTACACGGTGGGCGCGATCTTCGAGGTTGGCGTCTATGATTATGACAAGGCCTATGTGCTGATGCCGCTCGCCGACGCGCAGACCTTGCTGATGCTGGGCGACAGCGTCGGCGTGATCGAGCTGCGCACCACCGACGCGGACCGGGTGCAGCAAATCCTGGCGCCGCTGGCGCGCAAGGTCGGTCGCCGCGCGGTACTGTCCGACTGGCGCCAGCTCAATTCGCAGCTGTTCGAGGCGCTGGAGGTGGAGCGCGTCGCGATGTTCACCGTGCTCTCGATCATCATCATCGTCGCGGTGTTCAACATCCTGTCGTCGCTGATCATGCTGGTGCGCGCCAAGACGCGCGACATCGCGATCCTGCGCACGATGGGCGCGACGCGCGCCGGGATGCTGCGCATCTTCATGACGGTGGGCACCGTGATCGGGGTGCTGGGGATGATCGCCGGGGTGGCGCTGGGCTTCGTGTTCCTCGCCTTCCGCCAGAATGTGGTGGTCGCGATCCAGATGCTGACCGGGCAAAATCTGTGGGATCCGCAGATTCGCTTCCTCACCGAGCTGCCCTCCAAACCCAACCCGGTCGAGGTGACGGTGATCGCCTTGATGGCGCTGGTGCTGAGCTTCCTCGCAACGCTGTACCCCGCGCTTCGGGCCGCGAACACCGATCCGGTGCAGGTGCTGCGCTATGAGTGAGGTGTTGCGCGTCGCGGGGCTCACCCGCAGCTTCACCCAGGGCGGGGTGACGATCGAGGTGCTGCGCGGGGTCGATCTGGCGGTCGCCGCCGGTGAGATCGTCGCGTTGCTCGGCCCCTCGGGATCGGGCAAATCGACGCTGCTCCAGGCGGTCGGCCTGCTCGAGGGGGGCTTTGGCGGCTCGATCATGATCGCGGGTGAGGAGGCAAGCCAGCTCGACGCGCATGGCCGCACCATCCTGCGGCGCGATCGGCTGGGCTTCGTCTATCAGTTCCACCATCTGCTCCCCGATTTCAGCGCGGCGGAGAATGTCGTGCTGCCGCAGCTGATCGGCGGGGTGCCGCCGGGCGAGGCCGAGGCACGGGCGGCCGATCTGCTCGCCAAGCTCGGGCTCGGACACCGGCTGACGCACCGGCCGAGCCAGCTTTCGGGCGGCGAGCAGCAGCGCGTCGCGGTCGCCCGCGCGCTCGCCAACCGCCCGGCGCTGGTGCTCGCCGACGAGCCCACCGGCAATCTCGACGAGGCGACCGCCGACATCGTTCTCGCCGAACTGCTGCGGCTGGTGCGCGAACAGGGCTCGGCCGCGCTGATTGCCACCCATAATGAGCGGCTCGCGGCCCAGATGGACCGGGTGGTGCGGCTGCATGAGGGGAGACTGGCATGAGCTGGACGCACACGCCGACGCTGACCGGGCGCCACGTGACGCTGCGCCCGCTCCAGTTCGAGGACGCGCCCGCACTCGGTGCCGCCGCCGCCGATGGCGGGCTGACCGAGCTGTTCTTCGCCAATGTGATGACTTTCAACGATCCGCCCGCGGCGGTCGCGGCGATGCTGAAGGAGCGCGATCATGGCCGCGCGATGCCCTTCACCGTCGAAACCCCGGCCGGGGCGGTGGTCGGCTGCACCCGGTTCATGCGGATGAGCCGTCAGCACAAGCGCGTCGAGATCGGCGGCACTTTCTATGCCCGCTCGGTCCAGCGCACGGGCCTCAATACCGAGGCCAAGCTGCTGCTCCTCACCCATGCGTTCGAGGCGCTGGGGTGCAGTGTCGTCCAGATCCGCACCGATTGGTTCAACAAGCGCAGCCAGCGCGCGATCGAGCGGCTGGGCGCCAAGCGCGACGGAGTATTGCGCAACCACCAGCTGATGCCCGACGGGCGCTTGCGCGATCTCGTCGTTTATTCGATCATCGCCGGCGAATGGCCCGGGGTGCGGCAGAACCTTCAGTTCCTGCTCGCGCGGGGCGAGGGGGAACGATGATCGCCACGCACCAAGTTCGCCGCCCGGATGGCAGCCTGCAGCGGCTGGCCGATTATGTGGGCCAGGTGCTGCTCATCGTCAACACCGCGTCGCAATGCGGCTTCACCCCGCAATATGCCGGGCTCGAGGCATTGTGGCGGCGCTACCGCGAGCGCGGCTTCGCGGTGCTTGGTTTCCCGTGCAACCAGTTCGGTGCGCAGGAGCCGGGATCGGCCGAGGAGATCGCGAGCTTCTGCTCGCTGACCTACGATGTCAGCTTCCCGATGTTCGCCAAGATCGAGGTGAACGGGGCGGGGGCGGACCCGTTGTACAAGGCGCTGAAGGCGTCGGCCCCGGGGCTGCTCGGCAGCCGATCGATCAAGTGGAATTTCACCAAGTTCCTGGTCGATCGCGAAGGCAAGGTCGTGCGCCGCTATGGCCCGCAGGTGAAGCCGGAGACGCTGGAGCAGGACATCGAGGCGCTGTTATAGCTTATAGACCAAGCTCGCTCGGCTTACGGAGCCGTTGGTGCTCACCCCGCGCAGCCGATCATCCTCGGCGCGATATTCAAAGGAAACGCGGAGCGCGAGCTTGTCGGACAATTTGCTGTCGAGCGTCGAATTCAGCACCCCGCTGCTCGATCCCGCTTCATAGAACAGCGCCACCCGCTGGCCGAATTCGAGCCGTGGCGACAATTGCCAGCCCAGATCAAGGGTACCGCGCGCGGCGATCCGCGCGCTGTCGTCGGTTGGCGTCACGGTGCGGCGCAGCGCCGGTCCGCCCTCGACCGCCAACCGCAGCCGCTCGGCCGCCACCAGCTTCAACCCGCCGCCCACGCCTGTCGTATAGCGCTCGTCATAACCCAGGGTCGGATCGCGCTCGAATTGGGCAAGGCCAAAGGCGTAAGCTCGTTTCGACAACGTATAGCGCGGCTGCCACAGCGCGGTCATCCGCTCGGCGGTCCGCGCCCCGGCCGCCGACTGCACCTCGGCGCGCAGAAAAAGCTTGTGCGTCCAGTTGATCCCGCGGCGCTCCAGATCCGCGCTCGTGATCAATCCCAGGCTGTTGACCGGCCCGGTCGCGAGCGTCGCGCCGAATTCGAGCTGGCCGTGCCATTCGGCATACCAGGGCGCCTCTGCGAGCCGCGCTTGCTCGGCCTGCTGCTTGGCGGCGGCGCGGTCGGCCCGGGCGCGCTGTTGCTCCACGCGCAGCGTCGCGAGCGCGGGTGCGAGATCAGGCCGCGCCTTCGCCGCGTAGTCGATCATCTTGTCGACCGCGACATCGTCATCCGCGGCGATCGCTGAGTCGATCATCGCGCGGATCTCGGGCGGGATGGGGGTGGGCTGGGCTGGCGCCTCGACCGCGACGATCATCGCGGCCGCCGATAGGGCAGGGGAGAGAGTCGTGCCATCCCGGTATGCTAGCGGCAAAATCGGTGGCTTGTCGCGACCTTTGCGACTTATTCACCCCGTCACTACCGCGCCCGCCGGGTGATGCTTGTCGAGATGGCGTTTGATGATCCGCAGGTTGCGGGTGTTCGATCGGAAGAAGAAATCGGGGATCGCGCCGACGAACGGGATCAGCCCGAGTGCGAAATCGAGCCCGACATTGCCCATCATCCGCGCGATCTGGAAGCGCGACATGCCAAGGTTGCGCGCCTCCCACACGATCCACCCGCCGAGCAGCGCCGCGACGACATCGCCGGCGACCGGCACGAAATCGAGCAGCACGTCGAGGCCAATCGGTCGGTTGATGCCGGGGATCACCACCAGCCGTTCGAGCACGCGCTCCATTCCCTCGACGCGCGCGCGCACCGCGGCGGGGTCGCGCGACAAGTTCGCCGCGGTGGCGAAGCGGTCGAACAATTCGGGGTCGATGCGGGCTTGGCGGGGCATGGCTGTTATCTCGGTTCGCGTCTCAGCTGGTTCAACGGGTGCCAGCCGCGCGCGTTCCCCTGCCAGCGCGCCAGACGCAACGATACCGCCGCCCAGCGCAGCGGCCGGGCGAGCGGGATGAAGCACTGGTCGGCGGCGATCAGCCCATCAGCCGCCGCGATCTCCGCCGCGCGGCTGGACATGTCGTTCGCGTCGCGCGCCGCGATCAGCCGGGCGGCCGCCTCGTCGCTCGTCACCGGGCAGGCGGTCGAAAGATACCAGCGCGCGCTGTCGTAAGGAGCGATCGCGTCGATCAGCTGCAAATCGGCCGGAGCGGTGGCGGGCACGCGCACCAGCGTCACGCCGATCGCGCGCAGCGACGCGCCGACAAAGCCGAACAGCAGGTTCGCCCCCGGCCCCTGCGGCAAAGCGATCCGCACCACCGGCGCCTCGCCGCCATGGGCCGCACGCCAGCCGGCGACGCGCTGGCGAGCCTCGGCGCGCCGGGCGCCCGCATCGGTCACCACCCAGCTGGCGAGCGCCGGCGGGTTCGCCGAGTCGAGCCGATCGGGCAATATCTGCTCCGCCGGCGCCCAGTCGTCGGCGAAGGCGGCGGTGAAGGCGGCGCGGTCGATCGCTTCGGCGAGCGCCGCGCGGTTGGCGGCCTCGCTCAGAAACCCCTCGCGCGAGACGATGGCGAGGCCGAACAGCCCGGCGGGGAGATCGAGCCGGAAATTGGCGGGCGCGATCCCCGCCGCGCGCGCGATCGGCAGATCGAGGAAGCTGCCGCCCGTCACCAGATCGGACTGGCCGGCGCGGAACCGGGCGAGCGCGCGCGCGGCCCGTTCCCCAGTCAGCAGCACATTCTCCTCGGGGCTCGGTGTATCGCCATCGGCGGCGCGCACCGGATCGAACACCGGCTTCAACAGCACGAAGCCACCCCCCGCGCGGCTGGCGCGATAGGGGCCAGTGCCGCCGGGCGGCCGCTGGCGGACGATGCCGAGTTCGGGCTGGGCGAACAGATTGAGCAGATCGGGGCGCGGCCGCTTCAGCCGCACCTCGATCACCTGCGGCGTCATCTCGACGATCTCGTCGATGGCGGTGAGATAGGGGGCGAGCGGGTTGCGCGAGCCGGGGCTACGCTGGCGATCGAGTGCAGCGATCACTTCAGCGGCGGTGATGCGCTTGCCGCCTGGCCATTCGGCCTCGCGGAGGCGGAAGACATAGCTCGCGCCGTCATCGAGCACGGTCCAGCGCTCGGCGAGCCCCGGGGCGACGCGGCCCTGCGCGTCGAAGCGCACAAGCCCTTGCGCGATCGAATCGCGGAGCAAGCGCGCCGGCGTGTCGAGCGGACGGCGGGCGGGGTCGATCAGTTCGGGCGCGCCGCCGATCGCGCTCACCACCACCGGCCCCTGATCGGGCCGCCGGTTGCACCCGCCGAGCAGGGCAAGGCCGGCGAGGCAGGCGAACGTCAGCGAGCGCGGCATGGCCGCCTTATGGCAAGCGGGCGGGGCGGGGGCCAGCCTCCTTCGCGCCGCCCGGCTCAGTTCACCCCAAGCTGCTGGAGCAAGAACGCCTGCCACTCGGCATTCTGGCGATAGCGTTCGAACCGGCCGGACTTGCCGCCATGCCCGGCCTCCATGTTCACGCGGAAGACGAGCGGGTTGGCGTCGGTCTTCAGCTCGCGAAGTTTCGCGACCCATTTGGTCGGCTCATAATATTGCACCTGGCTGTCCCACAGGCCGGTGCCGACATAGAGCGCGGGATAAGCCTTCGCGGTCACGTTGTCGTAAGGCGAATAGCTCAGCATGTAATCATAATATTGCTTCTGCGCCGGATTGCCCCATTCGTCATATTCGAAGGTGGTGAGCGGGATCGAGGCATCGAGCATCGTCGTCACCACATCGACGAACGGCACCTGGGCGATGATCACCTTGTAATCCTCGGGCGCCATATTGGCGACGCCGCCCATCAACAGCCCGCCCGCGCTGCCGCCGAGCGCCGCGACCCGGCCCTTCGCCGCATATTTGTTGGCGACCAGGAAGCGCGTCACGTCGATGAAATCGGTGAAGCTGTTGCGCTTGTTCAGCAAATGCCCGTCGTCATACCAGCCGCGGCCCATTTCCTGCCCGCCGCGGATATGCGCGATCGCATAGACGACGCCGCGATCGAGCAGCCCGATCCGCCCGGGATCGACCGCCGGATCGGTCGAGATGCCATAGCTGCCATAGGCATATTGGAAGAGCGGGGCGGTGCCGTCGCGCTTCACGCCCTTGGCATAGACGATCGAGACCGGAATCCTGGTGCCGTCGCGCGCGGTCGCCCACAGCCTTTCGGTGGTGTATTTGGTGGGATCATAACCCGGCACCGGCGCTACCTTCAGCACGCGCCGCTCGCCAGTGCGGACGTTGACTTCATAGGTGGTGGTGGGCGTCACCAGCGAGGCATAGGTGTAGCGCACCCAATCGGTCTTGGTCTCGGCATTGATGCTGAGCGCCATCTGATAGGCGGGCTCGTCGGCCTTCACCGGCACGGACTTGCCGGCATCGGTCAGCAGGCGGATCATCCGGTTGCCGCCCTCGCGCTGATCGATCGCGATGAACCCCTCGAACGGCTGAAAGTTCTGGATGAACACGCTGTCGCTCGCCGGCGTCAGATCGCGCCACGCCGCCGGTCCCTTGCCGAGCGCCGCGTCGGCCACCGTCACCAGCTTATAGTTCTTGGCGCCGCGATTGGTGCGGATCACCCAGTGATCGCCGATATGATCGGCGTCGTAGCGGAATTCGCGCGCGCGCGGGGCGATCACGGTGAACTGGGTGGGATTGGCGGCGGGGGCGCAGCGCTGCTCGTCGCTGACCGTACTCGAGATGGTGATGCAGATCCAGCGCTCGTCGGCGGTCTTCAACAGGCGCATGTTGAAGGTATCGTCCTTCTCCTCATAGAGGAGCCGGTCGGCGCTCGCCGGCGTGCCGAGCTGGTGCGCTTTCACCCGGAAGCCGCGCAGCGTGACGGGGTCTTTCTCGATATAGAGCAACGTCCGGTTGTCACCCGCCCAGACGAGGTTGGGCTCGATATTGTTGATCGTGTCGCTGGCGACCTCGCCGGTCGCGAGGCTCTTCACCTTCAGCGTATATTGGCGGCGGCCGACGACATCCTCCGCCCAGGCGACGCGCTGGTTGTCGGGGCTGACGTCCCAATCCGAAAGCGCGAAAAAATTGTGGCCCCGCGCCATCGCCGGCTGGTCGAACATCGTCTCCGCGGGCGCGCCGAGCTCGCCCTTGCGGCGTTCGATGATCGGGTAATCGGCGCCGGCCGCGAACCGCGTGCCGTACCAATAGCCATTCTTGCGGAACGGCACCGAGGCATCGTCCTGCTTGATATGGCTGACCGTCTCCTCGTACAGCTTGGCCTGGAGCGGCTTCAGCGGCGCGAGCTGCGCATCGGCATAGGCGTTCTCGGCCGCGAGATAGGCGAGCATCTCGGGGTTCTTGCGGGTGTCGTCGCGCAGCCAGTAATAGCTGTCCGCGCGCGCGCCATTGGGCGATTGCACCTGGTGCGGACGCTTGGCGGCCTTGGGCGGCGCGGCGGTCTGCGCCATCGCCATCGACGGCAGACCTGCCGCCACCGCCGCCGCCAACCATCCGCGCATCGTCGCCTCCCCCTTGTGCTGACGCGCGGTTCTGGCACGCCCGCCGGCACAAGGAAAGACGATCCGACAGGCGGTTATTCGACCGTCACCGACTTCGCCAGGTTGCGCGGCTGATCGACATCGGTGCCTTTGGCGACCGCGACATGGTACGCCAGCAGCTGGACCGGCACCGCATAGATGATCGGCGCGATCAGCGGGTGGACCTTGGGCATCTCGATCGTCGCGAGGCAGCCTTCGCCCGCCTCGGCAAGCCCTTCGGCATCGGAGATCAGCACGATTTTTCCACCCCGCGCGCGCACTTCCTGCATGTTGCTCACGGTCTTTTCGAACAGCGGGCCGGACGGGGCGAGGACGATCACCGGCACCGCCTCGTCGATCAGCGCGATGGGGCCGTGCTTCATCTCGCCACTGGCATAGCCCTCGGCATGGATATAGCTGATTTCCTTCAGCTTCAGCGCGCCTTCCAGCGCGAGCGGATAATCCGGCCCGCGCCCCAGATAGAGCACGTCGCGCGCCGGGGCGATCAGCGGCGCCATCGCGGCGATCGCCTCGTCAAAACCCAGCGCTGCGTTGAGCGCGGCGGGGGTTTCGGTGAGGTGGCGAACGATCTCGCGCTCTTCGTCGCGGTCGATCCGCCCGCGCTTCACCGCCAGATGCGCGGCGAGCGCGGCGAGCACCGCCAGCTGGCAGGTGAACGCCTTGGTCGAGGCGACGCCGATCTCCGGCCCGGCGTGGGTGGGGAGCAGCAGATCGGCCTCGCGCGCCATGCTGCTCGTCGGCACGTTCACCACGACGGCGATCTTCTGCCCCTCGGCGCGGGCATGGCGCAGCGCGGCGAGCGTGTCCGCCGTTTCGCCCGATTGCGAGATGAACAGCGCGAGGCCGCCTGGCTCCAGCACCGGATTGCGATAGCGGAACTCGCTCGCGACATCGATGTCGACCGGCACGCGCGCGAACTGCTCGAACCAATATTTGGCGACCATCCCGGCATAGAAGCTGGTGCCGCAGGCGACGATCGTCACGCGCTTCACGGTCGACAGATCAAAGTCCATCTGCGGCAGCGCGACCGCCTGCTCGACCGGGCGGATATAGGAGCGCAGGGTCTGCGCGACGACGATCGGCTGTTCGAAGATTTCCTTCTGCATGAAGTGGCGATACGGCCCCTTCTCGACCGCCGCCGCCGACACGCCCGAGGCAACGACCTCGCGCGAGACCTGCCGGTTCTCGGCATCGAACACCTGCGCGCCCTCGCGGGTGATCACCACCCAGTCGCCCTCGTCGAGATAGGCGATGCGCTGGGTGAGGGGGGCAAGCGCCAGCGCATCCGACCCCAGGAACATCTCGCCCTCGCCATAGCCCAGCACCAAGGGCGAGCCGAGCCGCGCACCGATCAGCAGATCGGGATGCTGGCGGAAGGCGATGGCGAGCGCGAAGGCGCCGCGCAGCATCGGCAGCACCGCCTTCACCGCCTCCTGCGGGCTATCGCCGGCCTCGATCCGCTCGCTCACCAGATGCGCGACGATCTCGGTATCGGTTTCGCTCTCGATTTTCCGCCCGCGCGCCAGCAGGCCGTCGCGCAGCGGCTTGAAATTCTCGATGATCCCATTGTGAACCAGCGCGACTTCGCCGGTGGCATGGGGGTGGGCGTTGTTGGCGGTCGGCGCGCCGTGGGTCGCCCAGCGGGTATGGGCGATGCCGATCGTGCCGGGGGCGGGGTTGGCGTCGAGTTCCTGCACCAGATTGGCGAGCTTGCCCGGCGCCCGCCGGCGGATCAGCGCGCCGCCGTCGATCGTGCAGACGCCGGCTGAATCATAGCCGCGATACTCCATCCGCTTCAGCCCTTCGACGAGCCGATCCGCGACGCTTTCCTTGCCGACGATACCGATGATGCCACACATGGGGGAGGGGCCTTTAGTTCTTGAGCTGATAGGGAACGCGGATGCCAGGCATTTCCGCCGGGAAATCCTTCGTGTTGCGGGTGACGAGAATGCGCCCTGAAACCTGTGCCGAGGCGAGAATGATGGCATCGGGCGATTTGAGCGACTTGCGTTGATGCCGCAGCGCGGCGGCGCGGCGGGCAATTTCTTCGTTGATTTCGCTCATCGCGAACAGGCGGAGAAATTCCTCGGTTTCCGAAGCGGCCTCATCGGGTACGCCCGACATGACCTCGATCCAGGTCATCCGGCTGATCCAAGCCCGTGTGACGTTACGGACTTCGGCCCATGCTGCCGGACGATTGTGGAGCATGTCGATCACGATGTTGGTATCGAAAAAACGCTCGCTCACGCGGCGTCGTTCTTTTTGTGTGGCGGGTCGAAAGCGCCAACTTCGGGCCATTCGCCGCGCAGCTTGCGCTCATAATCCAGGCCATCAACCGTCGAGCCATAGCGTTCCCACAAGCCGAAATAACGCTCGAAACCCTGTTTCGATTCGGCCGCGAGATATTCTGCGACGGCTTCACGGAGCACGGCCGCGCGCGACTTGCCCTCCGCCCGCGCGATCGAATCGAGGCGATTGATGTCTTCTTCAGGGATATCGACGAGGAAGCGCGCCATGATATGGTGATATCATATCTTGATATCAAATCAAGCGCCGCGCTTCTTGCGCGCCATCGCTTCGTGGAAGCGCGTCGCCCAGCCGGGCTTGGCGGATTGCTCGGGGCGGACCAGCCGCAGCTCGCCTTCGCCCACATCCTTGGTGACGGTGCTGCCGGCGCCCACGATCGCATCGGCGCCGATCGCCACCGGCGCCACCAAAGCGCTGTTCGATCCGACGAAGGCGCGCTCCCCGATCACCGTCTTGTATTTGAAATAGCCATCGTAATTGCAGGTGATCGTGCCCGCGCCGATGTTCGCCCCCGCGCCCACCTCGGCGTCGCCCAGATAGGTGAGGTGGTTGGCCTTGGCGCCCGCGCCGAGCACCGCCTTCTTGGTCTCGACGAAATTGCCGATCTTGGCCTTTTCGCCCAGCACCGTGCCGGGGCGGAGCCGGGCGAAGGGGCCGATTTCGCAGCCCGCGCCGATCACCGCGCCTTCGATATGGCAGTTGGCGCGGATCGTTACCCGGTCCGCCACCCGCGCGCCGGGGCCGAAGAACACATTGGGTTCGATCGTAACGTCGCGGCCGAGCACGGTGTCGTGCGCGAACCACACCGTCTCCGGCGCGATCAGCGTCACGCCATCGGCCATCGCCTGCGCGCGGCGGCGCGCTTGCCATTCGCCCTCCAGCGAGGCGAGTTCGGCGCGGCAGTTGACGCCCGCCACTTCATAGGGATCGGTCGTCACCACCGCGCACGGCCGACCATCGGCGCTCGCGATGTTGACGATATCGACCAGATAATATTCGCCCGCCGCGTTGTTATTGCCGACGCGCGCGAGCAGCGCGAACAGATCGCCCGCGCGCGCCGCCATCAGCCCGGAATTGCACAGCCGCACGGCGCGCTCTTCCTCGGTCGCGTCCTTGTGCTCGACCATCTTCACGATCCGGTCGCCCTCGGCGATCACCCGGCCATAGCGCAGCGTATCCTCGGGCTCGAAGGCGAGCACCACCACCGCCGGCGCATCGGGGGCGCGCAGCCGCTCGATCATCCGCCGCATCGTTTCCGCCGAGACGAGCGGCACGTCGCCGTAGAGGATCAGCACATCGCCCTCGAACCCGGCGAGCGGGCCTTCCGCCTGCTGCACCGCATGGCCGGTGCCGAGCTGTGGCTCCTGCACCGCCAGCTCCGCCGCGCCGCCGAGTGCTGCTTCGAGCTGATCGCGCCCGCTGCCGACCACCACCACCTGCCGCGCGGGCGCGAGCTCGCCGACGCTCGCCAGCAGATGCATCAGCATCGGCCGGCCCGCGATCGGGTGGAGCACCTTGTGCCGGTCTGACTTCATCCGCGTGCCCTTGCCGGCGGCGAGGATGATCGCGGCGAGCGGTGTCGTCATGCTGGTGCCCCTGTCCATTTGGCGCGCCCCTGCCACGAAGCGCTTGCCATTTCCACCGCTTTGCGCAGAGGCGAAGGCATGGCCTTTCCCTTCGCGATTATCGGCTTCGATCTCGACGGTACGTTGATCGATACCAGCCCCGATCTTACCGCCGCGGTGAACCACGCGCTCGCGCTCGCGGAGCGCCCGCCGCTGTCGGTCGAGCAGGTCGAAACGATGATCGGCGGCGGCGCCAAGCATATGCTGGCGCAGGCGCTGGACGCGAGCGGCGGGATCAAGGCCGAGGCTTTCCGCCCGCTCTACAAGGAGATGCTGCGCTATTACGCGGCGCATGTCGCCGATGGCTCGCGGCCCTTTCCCGGCGCGATCGAGGCGGTCGACGCCTTGCGGGCGATGGGCGTGCGCGTCGGCATCGTCACCAACAAGTTCGAGGCGCTGGCGGTGAAGCTGCTGAGCGAACTCGGCCTGCGCGATCGGTTCGAGTGCGTGATCGGCGGCGACACGCTCGGCACCGCCCTCGCCAAGCCGCACCCGGCCGGCATCGAGGCGATGATCGAGCGGCTGGGCGGCGGCCGCGCGGCGTTCGTCGGCGATTCGATCTATGACATGGAGGCGGCGCGGGGCGCGGGCATTCCCGCGATCGCGGTGCGCTTCGGCTTCCTGCTCGGGCCGGTCGAGGAACTGGGCGCCGATGCTGTGATCGGCGATTATGCCGAGTTGCTCTCAATCCTATCCGATCTGGCGTTAGGCGATCCAACGCGACGATAGTTCGAGCCGGAGCGCGACGGAGAAAGCGCGCGCTAGTTTGTGTTCACAACATTGTAGCGCTTCAGGCCCTCTCGCGTCACGTAGCAAACACCGCGGATCGGCTGCCCCGTCATACCGGTCAGGAAATCGAGCGAGGCAGACATTTCGATCAAGTACCGGGACATATCTGCCGCTCGGGTCGCGGCACGCTGTTCAATTCCGCGAAACAGCTCTGTGTAGAGCAACTTAGCGAATTCATCGCCTCTTTCCGCTTTGGCTTTAAGTACGATTTCGTTGAAACGTTTCGCCTCATCCATTCCTGATCTGCCAAACCCATAACCACTGAACATATGGATGCCGTAGTAGGCGTCGTCGTCGACGATGCGAATAACACCGCCGAGAAAGGCGATGGTGCATGAGCTGATGCAAGCACGGCCTGAGGGAACCCGGACAGCTATCCCTCTTTTCCGCATGATACGTCCGATCTGCAGCCCAGAATCGACAATACCCCCTGGGGATGAGAGCCAGACTTCATCGATCGCCCCCGCCTGAGTCAGGGCCTGTTGAAAGCGGTTGCCGTCGTCCGGACCGATGCCACCTTCCGCAAGAAGAATGCGCTGACCTTGCGATTCGATGATCCGAAAAGTCAGCGTTTCGCCGTTAAAAACGGGATTCGCGTACCGGCTCGCCGGTATATCAGGGCCGCAATATATCGAGCGAGTTTGAGCATTTGCTGACACACCGTTCAACACCAGCGAGCCAAGGACCGGCCAATAGACAAGGCGTAACATGTCACGCGGCCTGCTCGGTCCATGCCTTATCGGGGGGCATCTGGCAGAATGTTGGAGCGTCAGACATCTCCTTGCCATCGATATAGTTCACACGCCGCACGGAGCGGCAGACGCGCCCGTCAGCTTGTTTGACGATCGGGTTTGCAATCACGGTGCCCGAAACGCCCTTTCTTGTTTCGCTAGTCCACTCCTGCTGCGCAGTGGGTCCGCTCGCGGGGCTATCCAGCGCGGTCTTAGTGGCAGTCGCAAATTTTTCTCGCTCGCACTTATCGAGCGATTTGGCGATCGCACTGCCCGCGAGAGCGCCCAGCACACCGCCAATAATTATTCCAGCGGTGCCATTACGGCTACGGTCAACCTTCGACCCCAAAAAGCCGCCGAGTACGCCACCTACAACGGCGCCAACGACACGCCCGCCGCCCTTGCCACAATTTGCTTGCGCTGGTGCTGCTTGGGCAAACATGAGCATAGCAATTATCAAGAGAATCTTCCGGAACATCCATAAGCCTCCCTTCTTAAGGGCAAAATCTATCGAACGTTATGTTCATTCAACCAATTTATGCAACTGTCATCATCGCGACTAGCGCATAGTCTGTACCATTTCACTGCAGCATTTTCGTTTCTGAGGGTTCCAATGCCAGAATATAGCGACGCCGCGACGATTTTAATGCAGATCGTCTTGATCTTTTGATCGGCTTCGCTAGGCGCATTGGTACTCGCGCATTGAAGGGAGTATTGATAGGCCCGAGCTGCGCTTTGGGGTACACCACGGCCATAATAATACATTGTGGACAATTGGCGCATGGATGAAATGTCGCCCCGTGCAGCCGCTTGCGTCGCCCAATGCGCAGCCCTTGCATAATCTATCTCGAATCCTTCTGCCCCCTCTGAATAAGCATATGCGAGCAGCGTCATTGCCTTTACCCCGCCCCTTGCTGCTTCTGCTTCAAGCTGGTCGCGGAGCGCAGCGACGCGTGCTGCCTTTCGTTCGGCTTCCTCCCGCACCGCTTGCGCTGCCAAGGCTGCGGTGCGTTCGCGCTCCGCGATGTCGACAACAGCCTTCGACGCGAGTTCAAAAGTGCCAGAGACCCTTGTTCGTGCACTGTCCGTGGTGACGACCCGGCCGGAAAACTGCGCCCTGCCGCAAAGCCCTTCGTAGACCACTGAAGTGTCCGCGCTGACGACCCGACAACGTCCTTCCCTAAAAAGACCAGAGACCCGCGAACTCCGAATACCGCCGGTTCCGGAAATGTCCCCCGTCACAGAATTGCCATCGATCCGGAGCCGGACGGTCATTGCGCCTTCAAACTGCTTAGACGGGCCTGCTGCTCGCAGGATGCTATTGAGGTCGAGGCGCTGGATTGGACGACCAGGTTGGGTAACCGTGAACCGGTAAGTCCCTGCGTAGGTCACTTCAGACCGCTCCGGAAGAGGAGCCATCGGCAGGGGCCGTGTACCGACGCGAACGTAAGCGCCGCTTTCATCCTTGCAGTACCGTCGTTCCTGGCGGCTCCCGTTTTCGGCTGTAACTACCGTGGTGGTGCACGCCTCGCGTTCTTGCGGGGACGATTGCGTGAAGGCGGGAAATACAGGGACAGCAATTGCAAACGCCAAAAGCCCCCGCTTCCACATCGCTCGTTACCCCCGCCGAACTTTGCTTTTTAACGAATATCAGCTTCTGACCCAACATGCCAGCGCCTGGCGGCCAATGTTTGCAACGGATCATGTCATCGGCTAGCCGACCAAGCATGACCCCGCTTTCGAAGATCCGCAATTTCTCGATCATCGCCCATATCGACCATGGCAAGTCGACCCTCGCCGATCGCCTGATCCAGCGCACCGGGGGGCTGAGTGACCGCGAAATGTCCGAGCAGGTGCTCGACAATATGGATATCGAGAAAGAGCGCGGCATCACGATCAAGGCGCAGACCGTGCGGCTCGATTACAAGGCGCAGGACGGCGAAACCTATGTCCTGAACCTGATGGACACGCCGGGCCATGTCGACTTCGCTTATGAAGTCAGCCGCAGCCTGGCGGCGTGCGAGGGCGCGCTGCTGGTGGTCGACGCGGCGCAGGGGGTCGAGGCGCAGACGCTCGCCAATGTCTATCAGTCGATCGAACACGACCACGAAATCGTGCCGGTGATCAACAAGATCGATCTCCCCGCCGCCGAGCCCGAAAAGGTGAAGGCCGAGATCGAGGAAGTGATCGGGCTCGACGCGAGCGAGGCGGTGCTCACCAGCGCCAAATCGGGCATCGGCATCGACGATGTGCTGGAGGCGATCGTCAAGCGCATCCCGGGGCCGAAGGGCGATCCGACCGCGCCGCTGAAGGCGATGCTCGTCGATAGCTGGTATGACCCGTATCTGGGCGTCGTCATCCTCGTGCGGGTGATGGACGGGGTGCTGAAAAAGGGCCAGCAGATCAAGTTCATGCAGGCCGGCACCGAGCATCTGGTCGATCGCGTCGGGTGCTTCCGCCCCAAGATCGAGCAATTGGGCGAGCTTGGTCCCGGCGAAGTCGGCTTCATCACCGCGCAGATCAAGGAAATCGCCCAGGCCCGCGTCGGCGATACGCTCACCGACGCGAAAAAGCCCGCCAACGCGCCGCTGCCGGGGTTCAAGGAAGTGCAGCCGGTGGTGTTCTGCGGGCTGTTCCCGGTCGACGCCAACGACTTCGAGAAACTGCGCGACTCGATCGGCAAGCTGCGGCTGAACGACGCGAGCTTCAGCTTCGAGATGGAGACCTCCGCCGCGCTTGGCTTCGGCTTCCGCTGCGGCTTCCTGGGGTTGCTCCACCTGGAAATCATCCAGGAACGGCTGACGCGCGAATATGACCTCGATCTCATCACCACCGCGCCCTCGGTGGTCTATAAGCTACAGCTCACCCATGACGGTGGCGAGGTGGAGCTGCACAACCCCGCCGACATGCCCGATCCCAACCGGATCGAGGAAATCGCCGAGCCGTGGATCGAGGCGACCATCTATGTGCCTGACGAGCATCTCGGCGCGATCCTGAAGCTGTGCCAGGATCGCCGCGGCATCCAGAAGAACCTCACCTATGTCGGCGGGCGCGCGCAGGTGACCTATGAACTGCCGCTCAACGAAGTGGTGTTCGATTTCTACGACCGGCTGAAGTCGATCAGTCGCGGCTATGCGAGCTTCGATTATCACCAGATCGGCTATCGCGAGGGCGATCTGGTGAAGATGTCGATCCTGGTGAACAACGAGCCGGTCGACGCGCTCAGCATGATCGTCCACCGCTCCGCCGCCGAGGCGCGCGGGCGGCATATGTGCGAGCGGCTGAAGGATCTGATCCCGCGCCATCTGTTCAAGATTCCGATCCAGGCGGCGATCGGTGGGAAGGTGATCGCGCGCGAGACGATCGCCGCGCTGCGCAAGGACGTCACCGCCAAATGCTATGGCGGCGACGCGACCCGCAAGCGCAAGCTTCTGGAAAAACAGAAGGAAGGCAAGAAGCGGATGCGCGAGTACGGCTCGGTGAGCATTCCGCAGGAAGCTTTCATCGCCGCCTTGCGGATGGGTGACGCCGCCTGACGACGCTTCCGCGTTGGCGGCCGCGCTGCTATCGTCCGTCGCGCGGGCGGCACGACTCCAACGAGGAACAGTTCATGGCGACCGACACGAACCAGACGATCAACGAAGGCTTGCACGCCGCGCAGGGGGCGGGCGAGCAGATCGGCGCCCAGATGCGCGCGGCGGGCGAGCAGATGCGCGCCTCGGGCGAGCGCATGGCCGCGGCGGGCAGCGAACTCGGGATGCGGCTGCTCGATCAGGCCGAGGAGAATACCCGGCAGGCCTTCGCGGCGATGCGCGCGGCGGCGCAAGCCAAGGATGTGGGCGAGGTGCTGCGCATCCAGACCGATTTCCTGCGCGAACAGAGCAGCCGCGCGGTGGATCAGGCGCGCCAGATCGGCGAGCTGATCACCAATTACGGCCGCGACGCGATGGATCAGATCGGCAAGAAATGAGAGTGGAGCGGCCGCGCGCGATGCGCGGCCGATGCGCTCGCGTGGCGACGGGGCGGCGGAGGCGATGCGCGGTTCGCGCGGCATCGCCTGACGTCGCCCTGTCTCGGTCTGGCCGCGCGGGTCCGCTGTGCTATATCGCCTAGGATATATGCGCGGAGGAACGATGTATCGGCTGATCTTGGGCGTGCTGGCCTGGCTGGCGCTCGCCGCGCCCGTCGTCGCGGCGCCGGCGGAGGAGCCGCCGCTGGTGCTCGCCGCGTCCAGCCTGCAGGAGGTGCTGAACGACGCCGCCGATCGCTGGGTGGCGGCGGGCCATGCCCGGCCGGTGCTGTCATTCGCCGCTTCTTCGGCGCTAGCGCGGCAGGCGGCGAGCGGCGCGCGCGCCGATCTGTTCGTCTCGGCCGATAGCGCGTGGATGGATTGGCTCGCGCGGCGCGGGGCGATCGAGCCGGAAAGCCGGGCGACGCTGGCGGGCAATATGCTGGTGCTGATCGCGCCGCGCGCGAACCGCGACCGGCTGGCGATCGGGCAGACGGGGGCGCTCGCGGCGCTGGTGGGCGGTGGGCCGCTCGCCATCGCCGATCCGAGCGGCGTGCCGGCGGGGCGTTATGCCCAGCAGGCGCTCGAGTCGCTTGGGGCGTGGCGCGCGGTCGAGCGCGGGGTGGTGCGGGCCGAGAATGTGCGCGCGGCGCTGGCGCTGGTCGAACGCGGGGCGGCGCGCTTCGGCATTGTGTACGCGACCGACGCCCGCGCCTCGCGCGCGGTGCGCGTGCTCGCGACCTTTCCGCCGGGCAGCCACGCGCCGATCGCCTATCCCGTCGCCCGGCTGAAGGGCGCGCGGGCGAGCGCGGAGGGTTTCCGCCGCTATCTGCTGAGCGCCGAGGGGCGGGCGCTGTTCCGGGCGCGCGGCTTCTCGCTTTGAACGGTACGGGGGGCGAGGCGGCGATCGTCGCGCTGACGCTGCAGGTGGGCGCGGCGGCGATGGCGGCGGCATTGCCGGTGGCGTTCCTGCTGGCGTGGCTGCTGGCGCGCGGGCGCTTTCCCGGCAAGGTCGTGCTCGACGCGCTGGTGCATCTGCCGCTGGTGCTGCCTCCGGTCGTCACCGGCTGGCTGCTGCTGATCGCCTTCGCGCCCGATGGGCCGTTGGGCGCGCTGCTCGCCCGCATCGGCGTGAGCCTGATCTTTCGCTGGACTGGCGCGGCGCTCGCCGCCGCGGTGATGGCGCTGCCGCTGATGGTGCGCGCGATCCGCCTCTCGATCGAGGCGGTCGATCCGCGGCTGGAGGCGGCGGCGCGGACGCTGGGCGCCGGGCGCTGGCGGGTGTTCTGGACGATCACCGTGCCGCTCAGCCTGCCCGGCGTGCTCGCGGGGTTGGTGTTGGGCTTCGCCCGCTCGATCGGCGAGTTCGGCGCGACGATCACCTTTGTCGGCAATGTGCCGGGCGAGACGCAGACGCTGCCGCTCGCCATCTATTCGGCGCTGCAATCGCCGGATGGGGAAGGGGCGGTGACGCGGCTCGCGGTGGCGTCCATCGCGCTGGCGCTCGCGGCGCTGGTCGCGGCGGAGTGGCTGGCACGGCGCCAGGGGCGGGGGCGGCATGGCGTCTGACCCTGTCTTCGCGGTCGATGTGCGCACCACGCTCGGCGGGCGTGAGATCGCGGTGCGCTTCGCCAGCGGACCTGGCATCACGGTTGTGTTCGGGCCGTCGGGCGCGGGCAAAACGACGCTGCTCAACATGGTCGCGGGGCTGCACCGGCCTGCCGCGGGCCGCGTCGCGGTTGCGCGGGAGGTGTTTTTCGATGCCGGAGAGGGGATTGACATTGCCCCGGAGCGGCGCCGCGCGGGCTATGTGTTCCAGGATGCGCGGCTATTTCCCCATCTGCGGGTGCGCGGCAATCTGGCCTATGGCCGGCGCATGGGGGAGGGACTGGACCCGAAGGTGGTGCTGGATCTGCTCGGCATCGGCCATCTGCTCGAGCGCTGGCCGCGTTCGCTTTCGGGTGGCGAGGCGCGGCGGGTGGCGATCGGCCGCGCGCTGCTGTCGAGCCCGCGATTTCTGCTGCTGGATGAGCCGCTTAGCTTCCTCGACGCGGCTCGCCGCGCCGAGATCATGACGCTGATCGAGCGGTTGCGCGACGTGCTGGCGCTGCCGATCCTGATGGTGACGCACGACGCCGCCGAAGCCGAAAGGCTCGCGACGGCGATCGTGCGGGTGGGCGATTAATCCCGGTTTTTCAGGGCTTAAGCCGCCCGCTTCTGGGGAGCGACAGTGATCTTCACCGTCTGCCCCGAATTACCGGGGAATCCGGTGAACATCGCTTCGACCAGATTGGGCACAAGCTTGGTCAAATCATCGGTGTCCGACTGGGCACGCGCGGTGCCCTCGAACAGGCGCTGGCCCGAATCGGCGCGATCGATTTCCAGCCGCAACTCGCTGGTGAACACCGTGTAGCTGCGCACGTCGGACCCGCCAAAGCCGCCGAACCCGCCAAAGCCCGGGCCATAGAAGAACGGATCATAAAAGCCGTAAACGAACGACCGCCGCCCGTAAAAGCCGCCACCGTAAAAGCCGCCATAGGGATAGCCATAACCATAGCCGAACCCCGGAGACGACACGACCTTTTCTCTTCCGCGATCAACGCCATAGCGAAACTTCACCACCAGTTCGGCGCCGGCAGGATCAGCGGCCTGGCGATAGCCTTGGCGGGTGAGTTCGGCGGCGACCAGATTGGCATATTGGCTGAACTCGAGCCCACCCTGCAGCGCCGGATCGGCGGCCTGCACATAGAAGCTCTGCCCCTGCGGCGCAGGCAGCTGCTGGAAGCGCGACACGCGCGCGCTGAAGGGCTCAGCGCAGCCGGCAAGGGCCAGAGCGGCGGCGGCGGCGATCACAAATTTCTTCATCGCGACAACGTCCTAGCTGACCGGGTGCTGAACGCCCCGGTGCGTCTGCCCGCACGCATCGCACGGGCTAACTGAATAGTGCTTGAACGCGCGGCGAAATCCAGTTGTTTCCGCGCGAACCACGCGTTGGCCGCTAAACTTGCAGGCCAACGGCCTTTTGCGCGGCGTGCAAGATTGGCCGGGCGATCGCCTCGGCACGTTCGGCGCCCGTCACCAATGCTTGCGCCACGGCGGGGCGGTCTTCGCGCAGTGCCAAAAGTCGTGAGCGGATCGGGCCGAGCACCGCCACGGCGAGATCGGCGAGCGCGGGCTTGAACGCCCCGAATCCCTGGCCAGCGAAGCGCGCGATCACGGCCTCCGGGCTTTCGTCGGCAAGCGCGGCGTAGATCGTCACCAAATTGCGCGCCTCGGGCCGCTGCGCCAGCGCGTCGAGCGATGCCGGCAAGGGTTCGGGGTCGGTTTTGGCCTTCTTGATCTTCTGCGCAATCGCATCGTTATCGTCGATCAAATTGATCCGTGAGGCGTCGGAGGGATCGGACTTCGACATTTTCGCCTGGCCATCGCGCAGGCTCATGATGCGCGGCGCTGCCTGGCTCACCAACGGTTCAGGCAGCGGGAACAGCTCAACCGCGAAATCAGTGTTGAACTTGGTCGCGATGTCGCGGGCAAGCTCCAGATGCTGCTTCTGGTCCTCGCCCACGGGAACGTGCGTCGCCTGATAGACGAGCACATCGGCTGCCTGAAGCACGGGATAAGTGAACAAGCCGACGCTCGCGCTCTCGCGATTCTTGCCGGCCTTGTCTTTCCACTGCGTCATGCGGTTGAGCCAGCCCATCCGCGCGGTGCCGCCCAGGATCCAGGCAAGCTCCGAATGAGCGGGAACGCGCGCCTGGTTGAACAGGATCGCCTTCGCCGGATCGATCCCGCAGGCGATCAGCGTCGCTGCCATGTCGATCGTATTGGCCGCGAGCTCGGCGGCGATCACCGGTTGGGTGAGCGCATGCAGGTCTGCCAGGAAAAACAGGCATTCCCCGCCTCGCGCGGCCACCGCGTCCTGCATCGCCACCCATTGCTTGATCGCGCCGAGATAATTGCCGAGATGGAGATTGCCGGTGGGCTGAATGCCGGAGACGACGCGCATGTTACTCCTTTAGCGCTTGGCGCGGCGCGGGCGCAGCGCCGCTTTGATATCCTCGGGCAGGAAGGCCCGGGTGACGAGGCAGGCGACGGCATAGACCAAGCCGCCGAGCGCGACCAGCAGCGCCAACGCACCCCAGCGGATTAGGCTCGGACCCGTCGTGTAGGGCAGGAACAGAACGTTCAGCGGCCACAGCGACGCGCCCATGATGAGCGCGGCGAGCGCCAGCCGCCAGGCGCGGCGTTGCAGCTGTGCATCGGGCTCGAAATGTCCGCGCCGCCGCAGCGTCAGGTAAAGCAGCGCGACATTGGCGGTGCTCGACAACGCGGTCGCGAGCGGCGGACCCATGTGCCTAAGCGGCACGATCAGCGCGAGGTTGAAGGCGATGTTGAGGCCAATCGCCCAGGTCGCGAACTTCACTGGCGTCTTGGTATCATGGCGGGCATAAAAGCCGGGGGTGAGCACCTTTACCAGGATATAGCTTGGCAGGCCGATCGAGAAAGCGGCGAGCGCCTGTGCTGTCGCGAGCGTATCGGCGGGGGTGAATTTACCATGCTGATAGAGCGTTGCAGCGATCGGCAACCCGCAGACGATCAGCGCGACGGTCGCGGGCAGGGTGAAGAACAGCGCGAGTTCGAGCCCGCGATTTTGCGTCTCCATCGCCGCTGCTTCCTCGCCACCGCCCAATTGGCGCGAGATCGTTGGCAGCAGCACCGTGCCCAGCCCAATGCCAACGAGGCCGAGCGGCAGCTGGTTCAGCCGGTCGGCCAGATAGATGTATGTTACCGACCCGGCCGGCAGCAGCCGCGCCGCGAGCGCAGTCGAGATGACGAGATTGATCTGAACCGCGCCCGCGCCCGCTGCCGCTGGTCCGATCAGTGCGAGCAGCCGTTTGACGTCCGCCGTCCAGCGCGGTCGCTTGAGCTTCAGTCCAACCTCCGCCCGGGCGCAGGCCCAGACGAGCCAGCCGAGCTGGAGCGCGCCCGATACGGTCACCGCGATCGCCTGATTGCGCGCGGTGATCAGGGGCAGGTCGCTGTGGAAGAGGAGGAGCGCCGCGATCAGCGTCGCATTGAGCAGGATGGGTGCTGCGGCATTGACCCAGAATTTCTGGAGCGAGTTCAGGATGCCGCCAAACAGCGAGACGAGTGAGATCAGCAGCAGATAGGGCAGGGTCAGTCGCGACAGGCCGACTGCGTAATCGAATTGTGCCGGGCTCACATCGCCGAACCCGCCCGAAAGCAGGAAGGTGACCGGCCACGCCGCCAGCTCCAGCAGCAGCAGCATGGCGATCAGTACCGGCAGCAGTACCGACAATGCATCCTCGGCAAAGGCGAGCCCCGCCTTCAGACCGCCGCCTTCTTCCGCGACGCGCTTGTTGAACATCGGGATGAACGCCGCGCTGAACGCGCCTTCGGCGAACAGCGCGCGGAACATGTTGGGCAGGCGGAACGCGATCAGGAACGCGTCAGACGCGAACCCCGCGCCGACGAAGCGCGCGAACAACGAGTCGCGCACCAGCCCGAGCACGCGGCTCGCAAGCGTCAGGCTGCCGACCGATCCAAGGGCACGCGCGAGGTTCATCCGGCTTGGATTACCCGCACGGAGCCGCCCCTGGCCCGCCAACCGCCTCGGCCGGCGAAGGCCGAGGTCCAGCGGCGGCGAGGGTAGTCAGGAGGCGTTACAGAGGGGTGCGGCATGATGCTGAGCCCAGGCCTGTGCCAGGGAAGCAGCGCGTTCGACGGGCGTCGCTAGAACCGCCCTCAGGCATGGCCAACCGGCGTGCCGCCGCCGCCGTCGATCTGACCCTGCGCCTGCTGCATGTAAAGCGCGCCGAAATCGATCGGATCGAGCATCAGCGGCGGGAAGCCGCCATCGCGCACCGCGTCCGCCAACACCCTGCGGGCGAAGGGGAAGATCAGCCGCGGCGCTTCAGCGAGCATGAAGGGCTGAAGATGCTCGGCCGGGATGTTGCGTACCGCGAACAGCCCCGCATAAGCGAGATCGACAACGAACGCGACCTTGCCGTCGATCTCCGAACGCGCGTCGATCTTCAGTACCACTTCGTGCACGTCATCGCCCACTTGCTGCGCGGCGATGTTGAACTGCACGTCGATGCGCGGCTGGCCCTGCGTCTGGAAAATGGCCGGAGCATTGGGATTCTCAAACGAAAGATCCTTCACATATTGCGAAATGATCCCCACCACCGGCATGTCCTCGGCGCCGAGTTCCCCATTGCCCATCGCCGCGCTGCCGAAGCCGGCTGTATCTTCACTCATCAAAAACCCTTTTTGCTGACAATAGCGGGTCAAGCCCGCCGTGCGTGGCGAGCGCCGTAGCAGTGCCGCTTGCACAGTTCAACGCCAGCGGGCAACATCACGGCTTGGCCTATTTGAAACCGGGGCCAAGGCGCCTATGTTGGCGGTTCTTGCGATGCCTGGAGGCCCAGTGGTTTACCTTGTCCTGCTGATCATGGTCGCTGCCTTTCTTGCGCTGCGCCTTTACATGGTGCTCGGCAAGCGGACCGGCCACCAGCAGCCGCTGCCCAAGCCCGCCGAGGAGCGTCGCGCGCCGCCGCCGTTTGCTCGCGCGCCCGAGCCGCTGGGCGAAGCGCGCGATTTGGGGCCGCGCACGATCGAGGGCGGCGCCGAGCAGGGCATGCGCGCGATCATCGCTGCCGATCCCAGCTTCGATGTGTCGCGCTTCCTCGATGGCGCGAAGGGTGCTTATGGCATGATCCTCGATGCCTATTGGAAAGGCGATCGCGAGACGCTCGACTGGCTTTGCGAGCCCGAGGTGCGTGACAGCTTCGCTGTCGCGATCGATGAGCGCGAAGCGGCGGGGCAGGTGCTGGACAACCGGCTGGTCACGATCGAGCGCGCGTTGATAACCAATGCCCGTCTTGATGGGCGGATAGCGCGGATCGCCGTGCGGATCGACGCCGATATTGCCGCTGTCACCCGCGACAAGGACGGCAATGTGGTCGCCGGCTCGCTGTCGGACGCGGTAACGACGCATGAGCTGTGGACCTTCACGCGCACGCTTCGTGGCAACGATCCAAACTGGAAGCTCGCCGAAACCGACGAGGTTTAAGCGCGGGGGGACAGTTGCGCTCCCGCTGGCGGCGCCGATCGATTGAAGAGGTGTGGGAACCATCGTGACGAAGCTGTTGGGCTTGGCTAAGCCCGAAGCATGATGATCCGCCTGTTCCCCATTGTTATGGCCGGTTTCCTCGCCGGTTGTGCCGCGCAGATCGTGCCGCCAGCGCCGGGCTCCCACCCTACCATCGGGCGGGTGGCCAAGCCAATTCCCGCGACGCCGCTGCCGCCGGTTCCAGCGACTGCGCCTGGAGCCGGGGTCGCCAGCGCCGTTGCTGCTGGGCTGCTCGCCGGCCCGTCGCTTTCAACACTCGCGTTTGATCCCGCACAAGCGGCGCGAGCGCTCGCGGCATTTCGAACCAGTTGCCCCGCGCTGGCTCGCCGCACGGATGCGAGTGGCTTGACCCGCCCCGACGACTGGCAAGCAGCCTGTGCCGCAGCAGGCACTGCGCGCGACACCGAGGCAGTGAACTTCTTCGCCACACAATTCGAGGCGGTGCAGGTCGGCAATGGCAAGGCGTTCGCGACCGGCTATTATGAGCCTGAGATCGCAGGCGCGCGGACCCGCAAACCCGGCTATGTTCCGATCTACGGGCGGCCGCGCGATTTGATCGAGGTCGATCTTGGTCAGTTCAGCGACGCGCTCGCCGGCAAACGTATTCGTGGCCGAGTCGAAGGCACGCGCTTCGTCCCCTATTTCGAGCGCGGCGAGATCGAGGATGGTGCGATCGAAACGCGCGCGCCGATCATCGCCTGGGCAGCCGATCCGATTGAGCTGTTTTTCCTGCAGGTCCAGGGATCGGGCCGCTTGCGCCTGCCCGATGGCGGTATCATGCGGCTGGGCTATGATACGCAGAACGGCCGCGACTATACCGGCATCGGCGCCAAATTGCGCGAGCGCGGACTGCTCGCCCCGGGTCAGGCCTCGATGCAGGGGATCATCGGGTGGCTCCGCGCCAATCCCGAGCAGGGCCGGGCGCTGATGCGCGAGAACAAAAGCTACGTCTTCTTCCGCGAACAGTCCGGTCCGCCCCAGGGCGCGCTCGGCTATCCCGTGGTGGCGCGGGCAAGCGTCGCCGCCGATCCGCGCTTCATTCCCCTAGGTGCGCCAATTCTCCTGTCGCTCGATCGTGCCGAGGCGAGTGGTATTTGGATCGCGCAGGATACGGGAGGCGCGATCAAGGGCGCCAACCGGGTCGATACCTATTGGGGCGCGGGCGAGGAAGCGCGCGCGATCGCCGGCGGGATGAGCGCGCGGGGTACCGCCTGGCTGCTTCTGCCGAAGGGCACACTCGCGCGGAACGGAGGTTCGCTTGGCGGGGCGACGCCTCAGCGCTGAGGAAGCGGCGCTCTGGCGGCGGGTGATCGCCAGCGCACGCCCGCTGGCGCCGCAGCCTCCGCTCGTACCGGAAGTCGCGGCGGCGCCACCATTTTCCAGTCGCGCCGTGTCACCGCCGCCTGCTGCGACCCCGGTCCGACATACCAAGTCCGTGCCTCCGCGTGCGCCCGCGCCCGGCACCACGCTCGACGCGAGCTGGGACCGCCGCCTTGCGCGTGGACTGGTCGCGCCAGATAGCAGCATCGATCTTCACGGCCACACGCTCGACAGTGCTTATCACGCGCTTGATCAGGCACTCGCGCGGGCTATCCTGCGCGGTGATCGGTTGCTCCTCCTCGTCACTGGCCGCCCGCCCCGCCCGGAGAGTGATCGCCCTCATGCGCGTGGTCGCATCCGTGCAGCGGTCGGAGACTGGCTCGCCGCATCGCACCACGCCGGGCGGATTGCGGCGGTACGCCCAGCGCATCCCCGCCATGGCGGTGCCGGCGCGCTCTATCTGGTGCTGCGACGTCCCAGAGGGACGAATTGTTAACATGTTTCAGGCAGCACCGGCGGGCAGGCGACGGGCATCAAGCCCGCGCTTGGTAAGGTTTCTGTCGATCGATGGCTGGTGCGTCGCTCAAAGGCCGAGCTTTTACGTTCGCGCTCTGCGCGGGGCTTGTCGCCTTCGTGCTGGCGCTGGCGGCGACGTTTGACGGCCAGCTCGATCGCGAGAGCATCGCCCGGGCGCTCATCCCCGCCATCGTATGTGCCACCTTCTGCTGGGCCTCGGCCCAGCGCCAGCTGGCGACCGTTGCCGAGGCGATCGATGCCGCGATCGCGCGGCTTGAACGCGCCGGCCATGGCGATCTGGACTCGCCCTTGCCCCGGCTCGTTGGCGAGCGTGTGCCGAAGCTGGGCAATGCCATCGATGCGCTGTTTCGGCAGATCGCCGCCAATCTCGAGAGCGTCCACCGGCTGGCGATGTTCGATCCGGTGACGGGCCTGCCGAACCGGACCCATTTTCGCCGCAGCGCCGAGCGGCTACTCTGCGATGTGACCGCTGACCAGCGCGCCGCGTTGCTGTTCGTTGATCTCGACCGCTTCAAGTCGGTGAATGATACGCTCGGCCACGCAATGGGCGATATGCTGCTCGGCATGGTCGCCAACCGACTGCGCGCGGTCGCCGAGCGCTTCGCCGTTGAGGGTGCGCCCGCGCCGTCGCTTGGTCGATTGGCGGGGGATGAGTTCACCCTGTTTCTGCCGCAGCTCGCCAACAAGCTCGCCGCCGAACGCGTTGCGCGCGGCGTTCTGTTCGCGCTGTCCGAAAGCTTCGAGCTGGCCGATACCGACGTGTCGATCGGGGCCTCGATCGGCGTTGCCTGGCGTCCTGACCATGGCGCCAACCTAACCGATCTCATGCGCGCAGCCGATGCTGCAATGTACGAAGCCAAAGCCCGCGGCCGCGGACGGGTAGAGCTGTTCAGCGATAAGCTGGCGAGCGAACTTGCCGAGCGAGCGCAGCTCGAGGCTGATCTGCGCGAGGCGATCGACCGGCGTGAATTCTCGCTCGCTTTTCAACCGCAGGTGGCCACCACCACCGGTGAGATCGTCGCCGCGGAAGCACTGCTGCGGTGGCAACATCCGCGGTTGGGACTGACCTTGCCTGGCAGCTTCATCAAGCGCGCCGAGGAAACCGGGCTGATCGTCGAGATCGGCGAATGGGTGATTGAAACTATCGCCGAAACCATCGCCCGTTGGGGGCGGAAGGGGATCGAGCAGCGCTTGGCGATCAACATCTCAGCGCGCCAACTCGATCAATCGCAGTTTTTTCACCAGCTTCGCGCCGCGATGCGTGCCGCCGATGCACCCGCGCGGCTGCTCGAGTTGGAGATCACCGAGACGCTGGCGATGCATTGCGGTGACGAGACGCTCGCCGCGATCACAGCGCTGCGCGACGATGGCGCGCGGATCGCGATCGACGATTTCGGGACCGGCTATTCCAATCTCGCGCGGCTTAGTACCTTGCCGGTCGATCGGGTAAAGCTCGATCGAAGCCTGATCGAGCCGATCACCGGACAGCCCCAGGCGCGCGCGATCGTGCAGGCGATGATCGGACTGATCCACGGCCTCGGCTGCGAAGTGGTGGCCGAAGGCATCGAAACGCTGGACCAGGCGAAGATGCTGCGGCTGATGGGCTGTGACGTGATTCAGGGCTATGCCATCGCCCGGCCCATGCCTGAAGAAGCGTTCATCACGTGGAGCCAAGGCTCCAAGCGTTGGGCGCTGGCGGGATAGGGCTGGCCGCCGCGCGCTGGCTTGATTAGAGCGGCGTAATGTTCGCCATTGAAACGGACGGACTGACCAAGAGATTCGGCGTGTGCACGGCGGTTTCTGACGTGGCCCTGCGCGTACCGAGCGGAAGCATCTATGGCTTTCTCGGCCCCAATGGCGCGGGCAAGACGACGACGATGCGGCTGCTGCTCGGGCTGTTGCGGCCGGATGCGGGGGACGTGCGGCTGCTGGGGCGAAGCTTGGCGCGGGAACGCCGCAACGCCCTGAGCGGCGTGGGGGCGTTCGTGGAAAGCCCGAGCCTTTACGATCACCTTTCCGGCCAAGCCAATCTCGACATGACTCGCCTGCTGCTTGGCCTGCCGAAGCGCGAGGTGACCCGCGTCCTCGAGATTGTCGGCCTGCGCGCGGCTGCGGCGCGGCGGGTGGCGGGCTATTCGCTGGGGATGAAGCAACGTCTGGCACTTGCCCGTGCGCTGCTCGGCACGCCGCGGCTGCTGCTGCTCGACGAGCCGACCAACGGGCTTGACCCAGACGGCATCATCGCCATGCGCGATTTGATCCGGTCGCTGCCCGAGCGCGTTGGCGCGACAGTGTTTGTCTCTAGCCACTTGCTGGCCGAGGTGGAGCGCGTCGCAACGGTGGTCGGCTTGATGCGCGGCGGCCGGCTCGTGCTTCAGGCCGAAATCGGCGCACTTCGTGCAGGCGGTCGCCGAGTACGCATCGAGCTCGACGATGTCGTCCGGGGCGTCGCGGTTTTGCGCGATCTGGGAATGGAGGTGGTCGAAGCAGGAGCGAGCGCGCTTCACCTGCATTGCGCAAGGGCCGACCAGGTAGCCGTGCTCACATCACGTGCCAATGCCGCGCTGGTCGGCGCGGGCGTCGCCGTATTCCTGCTCGTGCCAGAGCCCTGGACACTCGAGCAGGTTTATCGCGAGAGTGAGGCTCTGGCGACATGATCGCGCTTTTACGCACAGAATGGCGCAAGCTCGGCGGTTCCCTCGCGCTGCTATTCGCTTTGTGCGCGCCGGCGCTCCCGGGGTTGCTCGCGGCGTTGGCGATGGCAACCAATCGGCGTGCGCCCGCCTGGGCGAGCATCATCGGCCAGTTCGCACTACCGCTATGGACGCTGTTCCTGCTGCCGATGTGCCTCGCGGTATTCACCACGCTGGTGGCACAGATCGAATATCGCGGTCGGGGCTGGGACCATCTGCTCGCGTTGCCGATCGCGCGCTGGCGGGTGTTTACGGCAAAGGCTGTGGTCGTGCTGGCGGCGGCGGCATTGATGACCCTGCTGATGATGGTGTTCGCGCTCGCTGGGGCGGGCGCCGGAGGGCTGTTGAGTGGCAGGATGCCAGTGGGCCCGCTGCTTTGGGTGAGCTGGACCGCGCGCCTGGGCCAAGTGCTTGCGGCGGCGTTGCTGATGGCAGCGTTGCAGCTCTGGGCGGCCATGCGCTTCGGCAATTTCGTCGTACCGCTTGGGGTCGGGGTAGGCGGTACGCTGGTCGCACTCGCTGTCGCGATCACGCAGACGGATCAGGCGGATTGGTTTCCTTGGGTGCTGCCGTTCCGCGTTGCGGTGGCACGCGATCCGTCGGCAGCGGTGGCGTTCGGCGGGGGCGCCGGGCTCGTCGTCCTGGTCGCGATGGTCATTGATCTGTCGCGGCGGAGCTTTCGCTGAGCGCGGCGCCGGCGATATCGGCGTAAATGTCCGCAAGCACCCGCAGATCGTCGATCGCCACCGCCTCGTCGAGCTTGTGCATCGTCGCATTGACCAGCCCGAACTCGACCACGGGGCATAATGCCGACAGGAAACGCGCGTCGGAGGTGCCTCCAGTGGTCGAGAGTTCGGGCGCGATGCCGGTGCGCTGCTCGATGGCGCGGGCAACGAGCGTGGAGAGCGCTCCGGGCGACGTAAGGAATGCCTCGCCCGAGACGCGCGGGATGATGACGGCCTCTGGCGCGTGCTCTCGCACGATCGCCGCTACCCGGTCGGCCAGGGCATCGCCCCGGTGGCGGTCGTTGAAGCGGATCGACAGCCGCGCCTTGGCCCGAGCCGGGATCACATTGGTCCCGGGATTGCCCACCTCCAGCTCGGTGATCTCTAAATTGGAGGGCTGGAACCATTCGGTCCCCTCGTCGAGCACCAGCGCGTCGAGCGCGGCGAGCGCGCGCACCAGCTTGGGGATGGGGTTGTCCGCTAGATGCGGATAGGCAACATGGCCCTGGCGGCCGGGCACCTCGATCCAGATGTTCACCGATCCGCGCCGGCCGATCTTGATCATGTCGCCCAACCGGTTGACCGAAGTCGGCTCGCCGACCAGGCAGGCATCGGGCTTCAGACCGCGCTCGGCCATCCGCGCGATCAGCGCGCGCGTGCCGTGGACCGCCGGGCCTTCCTCGTCGCCGGTGATGATCAGCGAGAGTTTTCCCGCATCGGCTGGCACGCGCGCGGCAGCGGCGACAAAAGCGGCGATTGCGCCTTTCATGTCGACCGCGCCGCGCCCATAGAGGAGCCCGCCAGCCTCGACCGGCTCGAACGGCCCATGCTTCCAGCCGGCGCCCGGTGGCACGACGTCGAGATGGCCGGCGAAGGCGAAATGCCGCCCGCTGCTACCGCGAACCGCGAGCAGATTCTCGACCGGCCCGTCGGGCGCTTCCCCCGCCACGAACCGCTCGACCGCGAAGCCGAGCGGAGCAAGTGAGGCTTCGACCATGTCGAACACCGGTCCGCGCGCAGGGGTGACGCTTTCGCAAGCGATCAAGGCCTTGGTGAGTTCGATCGGATCGGGCAGATGGGGCATAGGAGGTGTCCCTTGCCCAAGCTCGACCTCGCATCAATCCCCCAAAACAACGCGACCGGTTATCCGTCCCCCTTCGACGCGGCGGTGGAAGGGCGCTGGTGGCGTCGACTTGCGCCCGCGGGCGGGCTCACCGAGTTCGGTGCGAGCCAGGTAGTGCTCAAGCCGGGAGCCTGGTCGTCGCAGCGGCACTGGCATGACGAAGAGGACGAACTGGTGGTGATGCTGGCGGGGGAAGCGGTGCTGATCGAGGACGGCAGCGAGACGCTACTTCGTGCGGGCGATGTCGCGGTCTGGCCCAAGGGGGTGGCGAACGGTCACCATCTGGTGAACCGGAGCGCCGACGACGCCGTGTTCATTGCCATTTCGGCGGGCAACCGGGATGGCGGGGGAGGCTATTCGGATATTGACATGAGGTTCAGCGCGGACGGCTATTTCCACAAGGACGGGACGCCCTACCCGACGGAACGGCTGCGCTAAATCCGTACTGGCGTCTCATACTGTTCAATTACCCACTCCTCTTCCTGAGCGGCGGCGATCCAGTCTTGGAGGAAGGGGTGGTGAAGCACCGCGTCGATATACGCTGGGGCGAAGCGGGCGACGGGCAGCGACCAAGTGACGATCCTTGTGCAAACCGGCGCGTACATGATGTCCGCCGCGCCGAACGCGCCGAACAGGAAATCGCCGTCGCCGCCGAACCGGGCACGGGCTTGTGCCCAAAGCTCCATGATCCGCTGCAGATCGGCAAGCACTTCGGGCTTCTGTTCGCGCGGGGGAAAGGCCTGGCGGATGTTCATCGGGCATTCCCGGCGCAAAGCGCCGAAACCCGAATGCATCTCCGCCGCCATCGATCGCGCCATCGCCCGCGCCGCCGCGTCTTGCGGCCAGAACTTGTCGCCGCCCGATTTCTCGTTGAGATATTCGACGATGGCGAGGCTGTCCCACACCACCACCTCGCCATCCCACAGCACCGGCACCTTGCCGCTGGAGGGGGCGAATTCGTCGCCCTGGCGGCGCTGGTCCCAATCGGCGTCAAACAGCGGCACCACCGCTTCCTCGAAAGGCAGCGCGGATTGCTTGCACGCGAGCCAGCCGCGCAGCGACCAGGAGGAATAGGCCTTGTTGCCGATGATGAGCTTCATGGGCCGCAGGCTTAGCCGGGCGGATCGAGCCGCGCTAGCCCAGCAACGCGGGATCGACCGCCTCGAGCACCGCCGCGCGCAGTTCGGCGATGCCCATGCCCTTTTCGCTGGAGGTGGCGAGGATCTCGGGATGTGCGGCCGGGCGCGCGCGCGCTTCGGCGGCGGTGGCGCGGAACACCGCGTCGAGCTCGCTCGCCTTGATTTTGTCGGCTTTGGTCAGCACCAGCCGGTAGCTCACCGCCGCCTTGTCGAGCATGTCGAGCATCTCGCGGTCGACCGGCTTCACCCCGTGGCGCGCGTCGATTAGCACCAGCGTGCGTTTCAGCACCGCGCGGCCGCGCAAGAAATCGTTCACCAGATAGCGCCACCTCTTCACGATCGCTGGGGGCGCCTTGGCGAAGCCATAGCCGGGCATATCGACCAGCCGCAGCAGCGGCGGCTCACCGCCGACATCGAAGAAGTTCAACTCCTGCGTGCGGCCCGGCGTGTTCGAAGTGCGCGCAAGGGCATTGCGGCCGCATAGCGCGTTGAGCAGCGAGGATTTACCGACATTCGATCGGCCTGCGAAGGCGATCTCCGGCGCCACCGGATCGGGCAGGAATTCCAAGCTCGGCGCGGAGCGAAGGAAACCGATCGGCCCGGCGAAAATCTTGCGCGCTGCCTCAAGCGCTTCGTCCGACACGCTCATTTGGCGGGCGCCAGCATCTCCGGATGCCGCGCATAGAGCAGCCGCTGCTGGAGGATGGTAAGGACGTTCGACGTGATCCAGTACAGTTGCAGCCCCACCGCGAACGGCGCCATCACGAACATCAGCATCCAAGGCATGATCGCGAAGACCTGCTTCTGTGCTTCGTCCATCGGCGCGGGGTTGAGCTTGAATTGGAAGTACATCGAGATGCCGAGCAGCACTGGGATCACGCCGATCGCCAGAAACGGTGGCAGGCTATAGCCAAAGGTACCGAAGCCATTGAGGATCGTCGCTGGGTCGGGCGCCGACAGATCGTGAATCCACAGCGCGAAAGGCTGATGGCGCATTTCGATCGTCAGCAGCAGCACCTTGTACAGCGCGTACATGATCGGAATTTGCAGCAGCACCGGCAGGCAACCAGCCAGCGGGTTCACGCCTTCGGCCTTATAGAGCGCCATGATCTCCTGCTGCTGGCGTGCCTTGTCGTCGGCGAAGCGCTCCTGGATCGCCTTCTGCTTGGGTTGGATGGCCTTCATCTTCGCCATCGAGGCGAACTGCCGCTGCGCGATCGGGAAGAGCAATCCGCGCACCGTGATCGTCAGCGCGATGATCGCCACGCCGAAATTGCCGATCAGTTTCGACAGCAGATCGAGATAATAGAAGATCGGTTTTTCGATGATCCGGAACCAGCCCCAGTCGATCGCCTTGTCGAAATTTTCGATCCCGCCCTTGTCCTGATAGGCGTCGATCAGCTCGACTTCCTTAGCGCCGGCGAAGAAGCGGCTGGTCTGCGTTGCGACGCGACCGGCGGGAACGGTGACGGGGTTTTGGGTGTAATCGGCCTGGAACGTCTCACCCGCGCCCTTGAAGCCAGCGTGAACCTGCGCCCGCTGGTCAGGGATCAGCGCGGTCAGCCAATAAATGTCCCCAAAACCGAGCCAGCCGCCCCGGTGGTCGAAATAATTCTCGCCCGCCTTGGCGCTTGATCCGAAAATACGACCCCAAAAGCTCGGGCTTTCGCCCTGGAGATTAGGGTAGGTAATATCATAGTTCGCACCGCGCCCAAACACACCGACCGGGCCTACATGGTTCGTCCAGGTATCAAGCTCATGCGGCAGTCCGGTGCGGGAGATCAGCGCATAGGGGCGCAGCTTCACCGGCTGCCCACTTGAATTGGCCACCGACTGACGCACGCTGAACATGTAGTTGGCATCCACCGCGAATTGCAGCTGGAAGCGAACCCCTTGCGGACTGGTGTAGCTGAGCGTTACCGGCTTTTGCGGCGTCAGCACGCTCGAGTCCGTCGTCCAAACGGTATCGCGGCCTGGCACGCTTATCCCGTCGCCGCCCCAACCCCAACTCGCGAAATAGGCACGCGGCGCGCCCGAGGGTGAGAGCAGGCGGACAAAGGGAGAATTCTTGGCGATCGTCTCGCGGTGGCGCAGCAGCACCAGATCGTCGAGCCGCGCGCCCCGCAGATTGAGCGAACCCTTCAGCGAAGGGGTGTCGATTCGCACCCGAGGAGTTTCGCCCAACACCGCTTCGCGGCTCTTCGCGGCGGCGGCGCTGTCGGCTGCCGGATCGGTCGCAGCACTCTTCACTATCTTGGTCTGGTCCGCCTCGATCTTGGTAACCGGGGGACGAGCGTTTGGCAGGAAGCGGGTGACGACGAACTGCCACCCGATCAGGATCAGGCCGGCGATCACGATGAAAAGCAACAGATTGCGTTGATCGTCTTTCACTCGAACGTCCCCAGCCAGCGCCTAAGGCACCGGATCATAGCCATGCCCGCCCCATGGGTGGCAGCGCAGGATGCGCCGCGCCGCCAACCACGAGCCTTTGAGCGCGCCATAGCGGCGAAGCGCGGTGATTGCATAGGCCGAACAAGAAGGTGTGTAGCGGCAGCTGGGCGGCAGAATGACCGACGGCCCGAGCTGCCACAGGCGGACAAGAAGGATAAGGAGCCGGCTCACCGCGCCAGCTTTCCAAGCGCCTTCACCAACTCGGCGCGGAGCAGCGCATAATCACGCTCCACCCCGTCCTGTCGGCCGATCAGCACATGATCATGTCCCGCAAGGCCGCGCTCGGGTAACACCTCGCGGGCGAGCGCCCGCAGGCGGCGCTTAAGGCGATTGCGGACTACCGCGCCGCCAATTTTCTTGGTTACGGTGAACCCCACTCGCATCGCTGGATCGGCATCGCGCCGATCACGGGCGAGCAATACGAAGCCGGGCATCGGCGCGCGCTTGCCCTGGTTCGCCGCGAGGAAATCGCGGCGTCTGGTGAGCGTTGTCAGGCCGACAGCTTCTTGCGGCCGCGCGCGCGACGAGCGCGCAACACATTGCGGCCGCCGACGGTCGCCATCCGCGCGCGGAAGCCGTGGCGACGGGCACGCACCAGATTGCTCGGCTGAAAGGTCCGCTTCATCACTCATTCCCTAAATCGAAAAAGCCGCCTCATGGGCGGCAAATTAGGCGCGCCGCATAGCCGGGGTGGCGTACCAAGTCAATCGGGCGCCGGGCCTTCCTTCGCCTTGGCCCGACGGCGCTTGGCGGACTGGCGGCGCAGCCCCAGGTCAGCCAGCTCCCCGAGCTTCGGCCAGCGCCGCTCGGCATGGACGAACAGCCGTTTCGCCCTGTCTGAATTTTTGAGGGCCAGCGCAAGCCCCGCTGCGAACACCGGAATGCCGCCGGGTCCTGGGATGATCCCGACGACAGGCGACAACACGATCAGCGCGAGTCCAGTGCCGGTCAACACGGTTCGGGTTGTGGGGCTGCTTCGGGCGCGTGGCATAAACTCTCGAAAGGCTTTCGCTTGGGCTTACGCCATGGTTATGAACGGTTGCTGAGCAAGGGGGCAACGTGGTCGCGATCGTATCGACCGTCGCTTATCTGGGGTTGGAGGCTCGCTCCGTCGAGGTGCAGGTGCAATTGGCGCCGGGCCTGCCGGCCTTTTTCATTGTGGGGCTGGCGGACAAGGCGGTGGCCGAAAGCCGCGAGCGGGTGCGTGCCGCGGTCGCCGCGCTCGGCCTCGCGCTGCCACCCAAACGGATCACCGTGAACCTGTCGCCGGCTGACCTGCCCAAGGAGGGGTCGCATTACGACCTGCCGGTCGCGCTCGGGTTGCTCGCGGCGATGGGCGTCATCGATGCCGAGCAGCTCGCCGATTATGTCGTGGTGGGTGAGCTGGGGCTCGACGCGCGGATCGCGCCGTCTCCTGGTGTGCTGCTCGCCGCGCTGCACGCGCAGGCGCTGGACAAGGGGTTGATATGCCCCGCCGCCCAAGGCGCCGAGGCGGCATGGGGCGGCGGGCATGTGGTCGCGGCGCCCGACCTGATGCAGCTGATCAACCATTTGAAAGGCCATGGCCAGCTTGCCGTACCCGAGCCGGGCGGTGCGGAGGAAGCCGTTGCTGGCCCCGATCTCGCGCAGGTGAAAGGTCAGGAAACCGCCAAGCGCGCACTCGAAATCGCAGCCGCTGGCGGCCATAATTTGCTGATGATCGGTCCTCCTGGCGCCGGTAAATCGCTCCTAGCCGCGTGCCTTCCGGGCATCCTTCCGCCGCTTGATGCGGCCGAGGCGCTCGAAGTGTCGATGGTGGCAAGCGTCGCCGGCACACTACAATCGGGGCGGCTGACGCGGCGGCGCCCGTTTCGTAGCCCGCACCACTCGGCCTCGATGGCGGCGCTCACCGGGGGTGGTCTGCGGGTAAAGCCGGGCGAAGTCAGCCTTGCTCATCTCGGCGTGCTGTTCCTCGACGAGTTGCCCGAATTCCAGCGCCCTGTGCTCGACTCGCTGCGCCAGCCCCTGGAAACCGGCGTAGTAAGCGTCGCGCGGGCGAACGCGCACGTCACGTTCCCAGCTCGGGTTCAGCTGGTCGCGGCGATGAACCCGTGCCGCTGCGGGCATTTGGGCGACGCCGCGCTCGCCTGCGCCCGCGCCCCGCGCTGCGCTGGTGAATATCAGGCGCGCGTGTCCGGGCCGCTGCTCGACCGCATTGACCTCCATGTCGAGGTGCAGCCAGTCGCCGCCATCGATTTGCTGCGCGCGCCCGCCGCCGAGCCGTCAGCGGCGGTCGCCACACGGGTCGCTGCCGCGCGGGCGGTGCAGGCGATACGCTACGCCGATGCCGCCGCGCGCACCAATGCGGAGGCCGACGGGCCGTTGCTCGATGCGCACACCGGGCTCGATGCCGCAAGCCAAGCACTGCTCGCCCAGGCTGCGGAGGCGATGCGGCTTACGGCACGCGGTTTCACCCGCATCCTGCGCGTTGCCCGCACTATCGCCGATCTGGCGGGCGCCGAACGCATCGCCCGGCTGCATTTAGCCGAAGCTCTCAGCTATCGCCGCCAGCCGCCGCGTGCCTGAATCGGGTACCGCCTGCGACAAATTTTTTGGACGTTGGCGTTGATCAATCTCACCTTGGCCGGCAAATAATGTTTTGCGGCGTTTTGGCGAGTGAAAGGGCAGCGCATGGAATGGATGCTGTTGCCATTGTGGCGTTATGCGGACTTCCACGGCCGATCGCGCCGGTTGGAAGCGGTCGCGTTTGGAACCGGCATTGCTTTGTTGGGCGGTCTGACTCTGTTGATCTCGTTGGGGGTGGGCGACAATCAAAGTGGGGCGCTCGCTTCGTTCGAACGTATGGCAATGGCCGGGCTCTTCGTCGCCGTGTTCGGCGCGACGCTGATCGTGCCGACGCTGGCACTACAGGTGCGCCGGCTGCATGATTTGAACCTGAGCGGCTGGTGGCTGCTTGTCGATTTGTTGCCGTATGTCGGCTGGGCGATGATGGTGGTGGTGCTGCTGCTCCCCGGCACGCGCGGGCGGAACCGGTTTGGCGATGATCCCCGCGAAGCCCCGTTGACGGCGCGGCGCGTGAACTGATCCTTATCCGCCAGCAGAGCGATACTAGCGCCGGCGCGTCCTGGAATTGCCGGGAGCACCCTCCAACCAAGACCCCGCTGTAATGTCGTGTTCTCAGCCGGCGTTGGGTGACAGCCAAACCATGCGGCGATGGGTCGACCAATCGCTGGCGACCTCGACAAAGCCTAGCCGTTCATAAAGGCGCACAGCTGCCAGATTAGTTACCGCCACATGAAGCAACAGCCGCGTGGCGCGCGCCGCCGCCGCCCTTTCCTGCAGCCAACGGAGCAGAGCGGTGCCCACACCGCGGCCTCGCTCGGCGGCGTGCAGGCCAAGTTCTATCGCGTGCCAATCGGGCTTCCCGCGATCGATGTAAAAGCGGCCGATCGCGGAATCCGCGCGCTCGACTATCCAGAAATCGCCGCGCGGATATGCCTTCACGAAGTGGCGATGCTGCAGCTGGAATTGCTGCTCGATCAGCGCGGCGCGCCCCGCCGCGCCACCGGGCGCGAGCACGAAATCGGCGGCGCGCAGCTCGACATGAAGCGTGCGCAGAAAGGGGAAATCAGCCTCGGTTATCGGCCGAAGCTTCAGATCGAACGCAGCGAGGGCGCGCATATCAAGGGACGGGCGGCGCGGGCCGTGCAGTAAAGCAAGCGCGTCGTGGTCAATCGACCCTCTCATTGTCATCCGCGGTAAATGACGGGAAGAAGTGTGAACGACAAGCAAAGCCTTTGCACCGGTTGAACGCGCCGTGCAAAAGCGGGTTGCCGGCGAAGCGCCGGTGGGGAGGGGGATGAATGTATTTGCTGACGCCGGAAGATTTTCAGCCTTGGGTGGGCAAGAAGGTACGGGTGAATACCTTGCCCCAGCCGGTGGAGCTGGTGCTCGACCGGATCGAGGTGCGTCCGCGGCTAATCGGTATCGATACGCGCCTGCCCTTCTCGCTGTTCTTCAGCGCGCCGCTATCGGTTTATCTGCTCGATATGGAATATGAGTTCGATTGCGGGCGCGGCGGGCCGCACGGCATTCATATCCAGCAGCTCTTCCCGAGCGCGACGCACCGCCATTACCAGGCTGTCTTCAGTTAGGGATTGTTTCGCCTGTGCTCGGCGTCGTCCAAATCGTGGGGCGGGAAATGAAAGCGGCCGCGCCACCCTTTGGTCGCGCGGCCGCTTTGGGAATGCCGTGAGTCGCTTACGGGCGAGCTGGGAAAATGCCGCTGGTGGCAATGATCGTCCAAACCGCCAGATAGGGTTCGAGGATCGAGAAGGGGATGCTGCTGCCCGCGATCCCGGTATTGCCGCTCACCGTAATGCCGCCGAGCGGAACCGTCGTTTGGCCAGCCGCAGCGGGAACGTAGATCTGCGGCGTCCCGCCGCTCCCGGGGTCGGTGGACGCGGCAAGCAAGTTGCCGGCGGCCGGCTGCCCGGCCGTCGCGTTGGTCGTGACCGCCGACACGGTGACCCCAATGCCCTGCGCCGGGTGGGTATGCTGCGGCAGGTTGGCGCTGCTGAGCGTCACGTTCTCGGTGCCGCTCATCTGGCCCCAAACATAGTTGGAGGTACCAGGGCCCTGGCCCACGCCCTTGAACGCGCGGCCGCGCGCATCGGGAATACCAAAGGTGGTCTGGCCGTTGCCGCCGAAGGTTGTGCCCAATAGCGCGAACATTGCCGAGTTTTGCGCGATGCTGATCAGCTGGCCATTACAAGCCAACCAACCGACTGGCGCGTAATTGAAGCCCACCTGCATGATCTGGCCAATAAACGGTTCCGCCATCGCCTACATCCTCCTGCTCTGCTTGTCCGACCCAAGCGTATCGCGGGGCAAGGGGCCATGCTAGCCGAATTTGTACATCCTTCGAAAACATTGTCATAATGCCCTTCGCTGAGGGCACCCATTTTTCGGAAAATTGCGGTGACCGCGACCGCATCGCTCCTTTGATCTCAAGAAACATCGCAATCGGATTTGAGTATCACTGTGTTGCAGGTGATCGCCTCTGGGATGGCCCCAGCATGGCGCGAGTCGCGGGTACGGCGGGATGACTCGCTTTCTCGGCGTTGCGCAACTTCTCGCTTGTCGGTTGCTCGGCCGTTTCTTATGCAGGCGCTTAAAGGGGAGCGCCAGAATGCGCAACATATTGCCACGTCTTGTTTGGCGCCGTGGGGGCGGCATCTCGCAGATTCGGGCGCAGCGCGCGTCGGGGTGGCATAATGGCCTCGCGCGGGTCGGTTCCGTGTTGCTGGCGCTTCTCGCGCTCATGCCATCGGCTGCTTTGGCGCAGTCCTCCGGTTGCAGCGCGATCCTTTCGAGCGGCATCAACGGCGCGGTGCTGGTGACGGGAACCTTCCCGGCGAACCAAGTCAATCTGAACCCGGTCACGTTCAATGCCGGGGAAGTGCTTACCTACACCTATACCGCGCAGGCGGGATCGGTTCCGCGCGTTCAATACAGAACCGGTACGCCCGGCGCGCAAGGCACGCAGACCGATACATTTACCAGTCCTCTTGTAACTGCCGACACGACGGTCACGCGCAGTTACACATTCACCGGTGCGGAAACGGCGTTCCGTTTTTTTGCGGCTGGCACCGCCTTTACCGGCGATCTTGCGACCCCTGGCACCACTGTGTCGTTTTCCAACGTCAGTTGCGGCTCGGGCGCGGCGGCGCCGACCGTCACGGCGGTGACGCCCAACTCGGGCAGCACAGCGGGCGGGACGGTGGTGACGCTCACCGGCACCGACTTTACCGGGGCCACGGGCGTGACCTTCGGGGTGACGGCGGCGACGAGCTTCACCGTCAACAGCGCGACCTCGATCACCGCGACGGCGCCGGCGGGAACGGCGGGAACGGTCAACGTCCGCGTGACGACGGCGGGCGGCACCAGCGCCATCGCGGCCGCGAACCAGTTCACTTATGTAGCGCCTGCCCCCACACTGGGCGTGAGCTTCACCAACAGCGGTACCAATTATCGGGGCCTGACCGCGACCTATACGCTCACCCCGAGCACCACCACCGCCATCGCCACCAGCGGCACGATCAACGCCGCCATCACGCTTCCCACGGGGCTCACCTTCGGCAGCGCAACCGGCACCGGCTGGACCTGCACCGGGGTGGCGGCGTGCAGCTACGCGCCGACGATCAACGGCAACAGCAGCGGCAGTCCGCTGACGCTGACCCTGAACGTGGCCGGCAACGCGAGCGGCCCCTTGTCCCCCAGCGTTCAGCTTTCGGGCGGCGGGGCGGGCAATACGCCGAGCGCCAGCGCCTCGACCACGATCACCGCGCCCTCGATCTCGGCTTTCTCGCCCTCCACCGTCTCGGCGGCGGGCGGTACCAGCGTCACGATCAGCGGCTTGGGCTTTTCGGCGAGCGGCAACACGCTGACGATCGGCGGCACCAGCATCACGCCCAACAGCCAGACCCCCACGAGCATCGGCTTCGTCGTTCCCGCCGGGCTGACGGCGGGCAACCCCACCGTCATCGTCACCAATGCCGGCGGCGGCGCCGCCAGCTCGACCGGGCTGACCGTTACTGCGGTGCCGGTGCTTGGGCTGCAGATCGCCCATAGCGGCAACTTCACCCAGGGGCAGACGGGCAGCTTCACGATTACCCCCAGCGTTTCCTCGGGCAGTGCGACCTCGGGCACGCTCACTTTCTCCACGACCTTGCCGACCGGCTTCAGCTTCAACAGCGCAAGCGGGACGGGGTGGAGCTGTTCGGGGACCGCGACGGTTACGTGCACGAGCACGACCTCGATCGCGAGCGGGACAAACGGCAACACGATTACGCTGGTCGTCAACGTGTCCAGCGCGTCGACGACGAGCGTGTCGCTCAGCGGCACGCTGTCAGGCGGCGGGGCGAGCGCCAGCACGGGCGCGAGCGACACCGTCACCGTCAACCAGGTGGCGACGAACATTCAGATCCTGGCGGGCGACAACCAGACCGCGACGACCGGCACGGCCTTCACCACGGCGCTGCAAGTGCGCGTGCTTGATGGTGGCGGCCTCGTGATCCCCTTTGCAACCGTCACCTTCACCGCGCCCGCCAGCGGCGCGAGCGCGGTATTTACCGGCGGCGGCAACACGCTGGCCGTAACGGCCAATGCTTCGGGCAACGCCACCTCGGGCACGGTCAGCGCCAACAATACGGGTGGCGCCTATATTGTCGCGGCGAGCTCGGGCAGCGCGAGCAACAATTTCAGGTTGACCAACGGGCCGGCAAGCCAGACGATCACCTTCGCGCCGCTCGCGAACGCGTCGCTTTCGGCCTCGCCGCTCACCTTGACGGCGAGCGCTTCGTCGGGGCTGACCGTGGCGTTCACCTCGGCGACGACGAGCGTGTGCACCGTCTCGGGCACGACGCTGACGCTGCTGACCACCGGCACCTGCACGATCAACGCCGATCAGGCGGGCAACGCCAGTTTCAGCGCCGCGCCGCGTGTCTCGCGCAGCTTCACCGTGACGCCCGGGGCGCCGACCGTGACGGCGGTTGCGCCCAACAGCGGCAGCACGGCGGGCGGCACGGTGGTGACGCTCACCGGTACCGACTTCACCGGGGCGACCGGCGTGACCTTCGGGGTGACGGCGGCGACGAGCTTCACCGTCAACAGCGCGACCTCCATCACCGCGACGGCGCCCGCAGGCGCGGCGGGGACCGTCAACGTCCGGGTGACGACGGCGGGTGGCACCAGCGCGACAGGTGTCGCGAACCAGTTCACTTATGTGACCCCGGCGCCGACCGTCACGGCGGTCGCGCCCAACAGCGGCAGCACGGCGGGCGGGACGGTGGTGACGCTCACCGGCACCAACTTCACCGGGGCGACCGGCGTGACCTTCGGGGTGACGGCGGCGATGAGCTTCACCGTCAACAGCGCCACTTCGATTACGGCGACTGCACCTGCCGGCGCAGCGGGCGTGCTCAACATCACGGTCACGACCCCAGGCGGCACGAGCGCGGCGGCAGCCGCGAACCAGTTCACATACGTAACGCCTGCTCCCACCGTGACTGGGCTGACACCGAACAGCGGCAGCACGGTGGGCGGCAATCTGGTCATCATCAACGGCACCGGTTTCACCGGCGTCACGGGCGTAAATTTTGGTGGCGTGGCGGCAACGGGTGTATTCGCGCTCACGTCAACCGTGATCCAGGCGGTGGCGCCGGCGGGCGCGGCGGGGACCGTCAACGTGACCGTCACCACCGCAGCCGGGACCAGCGCTGCGGCACCGGCGAATCAATATACCTATACAACGCCTGCGCCCACGGTCACCGCCATCAGTCCGACCTCAGGCGGCACGGCGGGCGGCACGGTGGTGACGCTGACGGGTACCAACTTCACCGGCGCGACGGCTGTCTCCTTTGGCGGCTCGGCGGCGACAAGCTTCACCGTCAACAGCGCGACCTCGATCACCGCGACAGCTCCCGCAGGTGCGGCGGGGACGGTCAACATCACCGTCACGACGCCCGGCGGTGCGAGCGCGACGGCGGCGGCGAACCAGTTCACCTATGTCGCGCCAGCGCCAACGGTTACGGCCATCGCGCCCAATTCCGGCAGCACGGTGGGCGGCACGGCGGTGACGCTGACGGGTACCAACTTCACCGGCGCGACGGCTGTCTCCTTTGGCGGCTCGGCGGCGACAAGCTTCACCGTCAACAGCGCGACCTCGATCACCGCGACAGCTCCCGCAGGTGCGGCCGGGACCGTCAACGTGGCCGTGACGACTCCGAGCGGTACTAGTGCCGCTGCGGCTGCGAACCAGTTTACCTACGTCTTGCCCGCGCCAACGGTGACTGGGATCGCCCCCAACACCGGGTCCACGTCCGGCGGCACGGTCGTGACTCTAACCGGGACCAATTTCATCGGTACGACCAGCGTCAGCTTTGGCGCGACGCCGGCGACTTCCTTCACCGTGAACAACGCGACCTCGCTCACGGCAATCGCACCCAACGGGACCGCCGGCGTGGTCAACGTCCGCGTGACGACTGGAGGCGGTACCAGCGCGACGGCCGCAGGGAACCAGTTCACCTACGTCACGCCCGCTCCAACGGTGACCGCCGTGACGCCAAACACGGGCAATACCGCGGGTGGGACGGTTGTGACGCTAACCGGCACCGATTTCACTGGCGCGACGAGCGTGAGCTTTGGGGCGACAGCGGCCGCGAGCTTCGTTGTCAATAGCGCGACCTCGATCACCGCGACTACTCCGGCGGGGGCGGCGGGGACGGTCAACGTTCGGGTGACGACCGGTGCTGGGACGAGCGCAATCGCTGCCGCCAATCAGTTCACTTATGTGACGCCGGTGCCCAACGTCACGGCGGTTACGCCGAATACCGGCACCACCGCCGGCGGCACGGCGGTGACGTTGACGGGAACCGGGTTTGCCGGAGCGACTGCGGTGCGGTTCGGCACGACTGCGGCAATGGGCTTCACGGTCAATAGCGACAGTTCGATCACGGCCACCGCGCCGGCTGGCAGCGGGTCTGTGAACATTACGGTCACGACTCCGGCAGGCACCAGTCTTGCCACGGGCGTTAACCAATTCACCTATGTCGCTCCCGCGCCGACGGTAACGGCACTGGCCCCCAGTTCGGGACCGATCAATGGCGGCACGAACGTGGTCATCACCGGCACAAATCTCACCGGAGCGACCGGTGTGAGCTTTGGAGGCCGGCCGGCGACGTTCTTCTTCGTCAACAGCCCGACCCAGATTAGCGCGGTTTCCCCGACGGCGCCCGGACCGGCGGCGTTTAACGTGCAAGTCACGACGCCGAGCGGCATCAGCGCTCCGGGGCCACAAAACGTATTTACCTACCTGCCGGTACCAACCGTAACCGGTGTGTCGCCCGCTACGGGTGTCGCCACAGGCGGTACGGTCGTCGCGCTCACCGGGACTGGCTTTACCGGCGTGTCCGCCGTGAGCTTTGGCGGTGTTCCGGCGACGAGCTTCACGGTCAACAGCGCGACCTCGATCACCGCGACGGCGCCTCCAGGGGCAGTGGGTACGGTCAATATCACTGTCGCTGCCAGCGGCGGCACCAGCGCCACTGCAGCCGCCAACCAGTTCACTTATGTCGCCCCCACGCTGGTGCTATCGCCGACGGCGCTGACGGCGCCGGTTTATGGCAGTGCGTATAACCAAACTATCACCGCTATCGGAGGCAACGGCAGTTACAGTTTCTCCGTCACGGCGGGCGCCTTGCCCGCCGGACTGACACTTTCAACCAGCGGGGTGCTCTCCGGTACGCCCACCGCTGCGGGAACGTTCAACTTCACCATCACGGCGACCGACACGTCGGCGACCCCGCTGACTGGAGCACGTCCGTATAGTGTGACGATCGCGGCACCGACCATTGCCGTCACACCGGCAAGTCTCGTGGCGGTGGTAAATCCCTCACCCGGTAACAGCTACACGGCGGCCTTAAGCGCGACCGGCGGGATCGGGCCTTATAGCTTCGCGGTGACCGCGGGTACGGTGCCGCCAGGGCTGACCGTTTCGAACACCGGGGTCTTTGCGGGCACGCCGACCGCCGGCGGCAGCTTCACCTTTACCGTAACGGCGACCGATGCGGGCGGCTTCACTGGTAGCCGCGTTTATACGGTCCCGGTCAATGCGCCGTCGCTCGCGCTGACGCCGACCACCCTCCCCAACGGAACAGGTGGAACCCCGTACAGCCAGACCATCGGCGTGATCGGCGGTGGGACCGCGCCGTTCACTTTCAGTCTGACCGCCGGCGCGCTGCCGCCTGGGCTCGCATTGTCGAACTCGGGCATGCTCTCTGGAACGCCGAGCGCGCCGGGCAGCTTCAATTTCACGGTTACCGCCCTCGACAGCAGCACCGGGACGGGTCCATACAGTGTAAGTCAGGCCTACACCGTTGCTATCGGGGCGGGCAGCCAGACGATCAGCTTCACGTCAACCGCGCCAACTAGCGCAACGGTCGGTGGCACCGGCTACACCCCGATCGCGACAGCGACGTCGGCGCTACCGGTCACCTTTACGATCGATGCCGCCAGCACCGGTGTTTGCTCGATCGCCGGCGGCGTGGTGAGCTTTGTTGGCGCAGGCACCTGCACGGTGAATGCGAACCAGGCCGGCAACGGCGCCTTCTCCGCAGCACCCCAAGTTCAGCAGAGCTTCGCCGTCGGGCGCGCGAGCCAGACGATCAGCTTTACGTCGGCCGCGCCCACCGGCGCAACCTTGGGCGGCGCAACCTATACGCCGCTGGCGACGGCAACCTCGGGGCTAGCCGTGGCCTTCAGCATCGACGCGACCAGCACCGGGGTCTGCACGATCTCGAGCGGGGTGGTGAGTTTCACGGGGGTCGGCACATGCCGGATCAACGCCAACCAGGCCGGGAACGCCGCCTTCAGTGCGGCGCCGCAGGTGCAGCAAAGCTTCCTAGTTGGCGCGCCGACGATCACGCTCACGCCAACGGCCCTGCAGGCGGGGACGGTCGCGACGTCGTTCAGCGCGACGCTCTCGGCGGGCGGTGGCGCCGCGCCCTATAGTTTTGCAGTGACCGGCGGTGCGCTCCCAGCCGGGATGGCGCTCTCGACCGGCGGCACGCTCTCCGGTACCCCGAGCGCGGGCGGCACATTCACATTTACCGTCACCGCGACCGATGCCGCTGGTTTTACCGGCGCTCGCGCCTTCACGCTTACCGTCGCGGCACCAACTGTTACCGTCGGGCCCGCAAGCCTGCCGGGTGGCCGCGTCGGGCAAAGCTACGCCCAGGCCCTCGCCGCAGCGGGCGGCACCGCGCCTTATCGCTTCGCTGTCACCGCCGGCGCGCTGCCGGCCGGGCTCACGCTTGCGGCCGATGGTGGCCTCAGCGGCAGGCCGACCGTTGCAGGAAGTTTTACCTTTACCGTTACCGCTACCGATACCAGCACGGGCAGCGGCCCCTATAGCGGGAGCCAAGCCTATACGGTGAGCATCGCCGAGGCAGCGCCGATCGCCGGCGCGGTGAACGCGACGGCCGCCTATGGCAGCAGCGCCAACCTGATCACGCTGGCTCTCAGCGGTGGCCCTGCGACCTCGGTGAGCGTCGCATCCCCGCCCGCCAACGGTACCGCTACCGCCGATGGCACGAGCATTGTCTATACGCCGTCACCGACCTTCATCGGCACCGACAGCTTCACCTATACTGCGACTGGCCCAGGCGGAACCTCAGCACCGGCGACCGTGACAATTGCCGTCTCGCCGCCGCCACCGCCGGTCGCCACGAATGTGAGCGTCACGACGGCTTACCAAACGGCGCGCGCCCTCGATTTGGCGGGATCGGTGACGGGAGTCTCGACTAGCGTTGCCATCGCGACGTCGCCGACGCGCGGCACCGCGACGCTCGCCGGCACGACCGTGACCTACACCCCGGCGGCTGGTTTCATCGGCACCGACACATTCACTTTCACCGCGACCGGGCCTGGTGGCACATCGGCACCGGCGACCGTGACCGTTATCGTCTCGCCACCGCCGCCGCCGACCGTCGCCAATGTCACGACGACCACGCCCTACCAAACGGTACGATCGATCGATTTGGCGCCGTCGGTCACGGGTGTTTCGAGCAGTTTCGCCATCGCGACGACGCCAACGCGTGGCACCGCGACGCTCGCCGGCACGACAGTTACCTACACGCCGGCCGCGGGCTTTATCGGCACCGACAGTTTCACCTACACCGCGACCGGGCCGGGTGGGACCTCGGCGCCGGCTACGGTGAGCGTAACGGTCGCGCCGCCCCCACCTCCGGTTGCGAGCAACGTCACCGTTAGCACGCCGTTCCAAACCGCGCGCGCGATCGACCTGGCGCCTTCGGTCACCGGCGTCTCGACAAGCATCGCGATCGGTGCGGCGCCCACGCGCGGCACCGCGACGGTCAGCGGCACGACCGTGACTTACACGCCAGCCGCCGGCTTCTTCGGCGCCGATAGCTTCACATACACCGCGACCGGGCCGGGCGGCACGTCGGCCCCGGCCACGGTGACGATCACGGTGGCGACCCCGCCGCCGCCGACCGCAACTGGTACGAGCGCCTCGACGCCGTTCGAGACACCGCTGCCGATCGACGTCGCCCGGCTGGTGACAGGGGTCTCGACCGGTATCGCCATCGCCACGGCACCTGCCAACGGCACCGCCACGGTGAGTGGCACGGTGATTACTTATACTCCGGCGCCCAATTACGCCGGCACCGACAGCTTCACTTATACCGCGACCGGCCCGGGTGGGACCTCGGCGCCCGCGACGATCACCCTGACCGTCGCGCCGCTGCCACCGCCCGCGCCCGCACCGCGTCAGGCGACAACCGACAGCAACCGCAGCGTGACCTTCGATGTCACCACCGGGCTGCGTGGTGCGCCCTTCACCGTCGCGATCGCTACGCCACCGCCGAGCGGCCGGGCGAGCGTGCAGGGTGGGGTAATCAGCTTCACGCCGGCGCCCGATTCCCCCCCCAACGTCCGCTTCACCTTCACCGTCACCAGCCGCTTTGGCACTTCGCAGCCGACGCCGATCGATGTTGCGGTGAACGTTGTGCCCGTGCCGGTGCCGCTGAAGAGCGCGCAGACGCTCGCGGGCACTAGTGTGATGGTCAGCCTCTCTGACGGCGCGACCGGTGGACCGTTCACAGCTGCGGCGCTGGTCGGCCCGCTTGATCCGGCGATGGGCAGCGCGGCCATCACGCGCCAGGGTAATGGCTTGGTGCTGACCTTCACCGCCGGGCAAACCTTCTCGGGTCTCGCGCGGATCAGCTACACGCTCAGCAACAGCTACACGACGTCAGTGCCGGCGGTGGTCGAGGTGACCGTCAATGCACGGCCCGATCCGACTACCGATCCCAATGTCCGTAGTATCGTCGATACTCAGGTGCAGGCCAGCCAGCGTTTCGCTACCCAGCAGATCCGCAATATCGACGGCCGCTTGCAGCAGCTCCACGATGGCGGTGGGACGGGTTTCACCAACCAGCTCTCGCTGGGCGGTAACATCTTCACGCACTATGCGCTTGGCGACCGGGCACTGATCGACGCCTTCACCAGCTACAACCCCTATGCTCGGTTGGGCTTCGAGGGCGGTTATAACGCGCTCGCCGGCGGTGCGGGCAGATCGTCGGCCCTACGCGGCGATGTGGGCAGTTTCGGCGGCGGTACTCGCCAAGCGAGCGCGATCCGCGGCACCGGGCTTGGTGCGCTCGTCGCGGGCGATGCGAGCGCGCTCGATCGGCTCGACAGCGCCGAACTGCTCCAGGCAGCCGGCACCAAGAGCTATGGCGGCGGGGACAATCCCTTCGGTGCGTGGCTCGGCGGGTCGCTTGAGTTTGGCACACGTGACGCGGTAGGTGGAAATGGTGCCTTCCGCTTCACCACTGGTGGGGTCACCGGCGGGCTGGACTATCGCTTCAGCGATAAGTTTATCCTCGGCGGCAGCATCGGCTACGGCCAGGACCTGACCGATCTGGCGAACGGCCAGGGCCGCGTCAGCTCGCAGCAGTATAGTGGCTCGATCTATGCAAGCTCGCAGCCGGCGCCGCGCTTGTTCATCGATGGATTGTTCGGCTACGGTCGGACGAGCTTCGATACCCGCCGCCTTGCCCAGCAGACGGGGGCAACGATCACCGGCAGTCGCGACTCCGAGCAAATCTTCGCGTCGCTTAATATCACCTATGAATATCGCGGCGGGCGGCTGTGGTTGGCGCCCTATGGCCGGGTCGATTTCGTCGGCGCGACGCTGTTTGATTACGCCGAGCGGGGTGACGCGGTGTATGCGCTGCGGGTGCTCGATCAGTCGAGCTCGCTCGTTACCGGTGCGGCCGGCTTCCGCCTGCGCTATTCGCTGCCATTCGCGGGCGGCACGCTGACCCCGACCTTCCGGGCCGAGGTGCAGTATGATCTCGAGCAGGGCGGTGCGGCTCGGTTGCGCTACGCGGATTTGAGCAACGGCTTCATCTACAGCTTCTCCTCGCAGCAATATGCCCGCACGCGGGGATTGTTCGGGGGCAGCCTATCGTATTTCATGCCGCGCGGGGTGCGGCTGAAGCTGGACTACGAAGGTACGGCGATGAGCAATGGGACGAACCACCTCTTCCGCTTCACGACCGGGGTGGCGTTCTGAAGGGCGAGGGGCGGGGCAGACCGCCCCTCGCGGTCTATTGAGCGTCGACGGGCGGCTTGCCCCGTCGGTGATTGGGCACAGGCGAAGCGGAAGGTTATCGTCCGAGCTAATCCGTTCGCGACATGGAACGGCTATGGCCGCGCCGACGATGCACCTCCTTTGCTCGCCCAGCGAAATACCCTCGCTCAACTCTGCATGGGGTGGCGGAAAACAACGCTAATGACGCCGCATCGAAGCAGGTCGGCCTTGTGGAGAACGAGAGTTTTCCGCCCGCCAGTGGCGTCGTTAGCGGACGCCCTACAGCGTCGCCTCGATCGCGCGCGCGGCTTCGGCGGGGTCTTCAGCCTGAGTGATGGGGCGCCCGATCACGAGCATCGAAGCACCCGCGTCGCTTGCCGCGCGAGGAGTGACGACGCGTTTTTGATCGCCTGCCGCGCTAATCGCCGGACGCACTCCGGGCACGACCAAAAAGCCCTTGGGCCAAGCCTTGTGGACCGCGCCAACCTCTTCGCCCGAACAGACGATACCATCCACCCCGACGCTCCGCGCGAGCTCGGCCAGATGCAGCACTTGCGCGTGCGGATCATGGGCGACGCCTATCGAGCGCAGATCATCGCTGTCTAGGCTGGTCAGCGTCGTCACCGCGACCACTTTGGTGCCCGCCGGCGCGGCCGCCTTGGCATCCTCCAGCATGGCGCGACCGCCGCTCGCATGGACCGTCAATACCGCTGGCGCGAGCGGGCGCAGCGTCTGCACCGCCTTGGCGACTGTATTGGGGATGTCGTGCAGCTTCAGATCGAGGAAGATTGGCAGGCCGAGCGACGCAATCTCGTGCACGCCGGCCTGGCCATTGGCTAAGAAGAACTCTAGCCCCAGCTTCACCCCGCCAACATGCTGCCTTACCGCCTGCGCCAGCGCTTTCGCGCGGGCGAGATCAGGCGTGTCGAGCGCGACGAAGATCTTATTCATGCACCCCCCGGCGGCACCGCGCTGGGAATAGCGGCGGGCGGCGGTGCCGGCTCGCCGGAGGTCGGGAGCATCGCCCCGCGCAGATCAGCGATCGCGCGCTCGGCGCTGTTCAGCCGCTGCCGCATCCGCCAGCGCACCGCGTGATGCCAGAGCAGCATTGGCATCAACCCGGCGAGGAAAGTGGCGATCAGCAGCAATGGCAGGTTCACGTCCGCCACCAGATCGGCCCAGAGCTGGAGCCGTACCGTGGTCCAGTTGCCGTGAATGAATAGAGCGACCACCACCGCGACGAGGAACCAGAGCAGGGTTTTCAGAAACTGCATGGCCTGGAGCTTAAGCAAGCGCGGCGTGCTTTACCAGCCTCATGGACACGGCCGGCGATGGCGTTTGCTTCGCACGCGACGCTTGCCTAGGATCGCGCCGATGCCAACCCATGGCCCGACCCCGACACTGATCTTCATCGCTATGCTGGCGTTCGTGTTCGCGCTCAGGGCGAGGCGGATGCAGCGTGGACGGCGGTTAAGGGTCGAGTTCCTTTGGGTAATGCCCTTGCTGATCGGCATGATGGCGGCGGCGATGTTCGCCTTTACCCCCGTCACCCCCCTCGTGCTGGCGGTGAGCTTGATCGGGCTTGGCTTAGGGGCGCTGCTTGGCTGGCAGCGGGCGCGACTGGTGAGGATCGAGATCGATCCTGTCACGCATGAGCTGAGCCAGCGCGAGTCGCCGCTGGCGCTCCTTTTCCTCCTCGGCATCGTCGGCCTCCGCGCGGTGCTGCGCAATATTGGCGCACAGGAGGCGGCGGTGTTTCACGTGAGTGCACTGATTGTGACTGATGCGCTGGTAGCGCTCGCCTTCGGGCTGGTCGCGGCCCAACGGCTGATCCTGTTCCTGCGCGTGCGGGCGCTGCTTGCCGAGGTTCGGGCGTGAGCGACCCGACACCGTGGATCGCGGTGGAGGACAGCGGCGCTGCGAAGAAGCACGCTCCCGCTACCCTGCGCAATCGCGATGCCATTCTCATTGTGCTGCAGGCGGTGTTGCCGCCCACTGGGCTGGTGCTGGAGGTGGCCAGCGGATCGGGCGAGCATATGGCCTATTTCGCGGAAAGGCTGCCCAAGCTCGACTGGCAGCCGAGCGATCCCGAGCCCAGCGCGCTGGCCTCGATCGCGGCGTGGAGCGCTGGGATCGCCAATGTTCGCCCGCCGCTCGCGCTCGATGCCGCCGTGCCCGATTGGCCGATCGAAGGCGCTGACGCTATGCTGTGCATCAACATGGTACACATCAGCCCTTGGCACGCGACGCTCGGATTGTTCGCGGGCGCGGCCCTACTGCTCGAGCCAGGCGCACCGCTCTATCTCTACGGCCCGTTCCACCGCGCGGGGGTGCCGACCGCCGAGAGCAACCTCGCGTTTGACGCCAATCTGCGCGCCCGAGATCCCGCTTGGGGGCTGCGTGGCGTCGATGAGGTAACGGCGGCAGCGCAAGGCTTTGTGCTCGATCGTGTGATCGAGATGCCGGCAAACAATCTCAGCCTGATCTATCGCCGCAGTTGAACGCGGCGCTTCACCCCAGACTCACAAAACTGTCGATCACGCGCTTGCGACCGGCGTTTTCGAAATCGATCTCCAGCTTGTTGCCCTCGATCTCGGCGATCGCGCCATAGCCGAATTTCTGGTGAAATACACGCATTCCCACCGCCAGATCGTCGCGCCCCTTGTTGCCCAGGCTGACGGCGGAGGCGCGTGCCTCCACAATGCGCGCGGGCTCGCGGACATAGCTGGTGCTCGCGCGCTGCCAGCCGGGTCCCCGCGTGCTGCCGCGCGCGACATCGGCGAAGGGATCGGCCTGGGTTGACCAATTGGCGCGCCACAGGCTTTCGCCGCCGGCCATGGTGGTTTCGCTCTCGACATGCGCGGGTGGCAGTTCGCCGACGAAGCGGCTGGGGATGCTCGACGTCCACTGGCCGTAGATGCGGCGGTTCGCGGCGTGGAGGATAATCGCACGCCGTCGGGCGCGCGTGATGGCGACATAGGCCAGGCGCCGTTCCTCCTCGAGCGCGGCGGTGCCTCCTTCGTCGAGCGAACGCTGCGAAGGGAAGACGCCCTCCTCCCAGCCCGGCAGGAAAACCGTGCCGAACTCCAGCCCCTTGGCGGCGTGGATCGTCATGATCGTCACCCGGCCTTCGTCGGCGGCGGCGTCATTGTCCATGACGAGGCTGACATGCTCCAGGAACGCGCCAAGCGTTTCATATTCCTCCATCGCGCGGACAAGCTCGTTCAGATTCTCCAGCCGTCCGCTCGCCTCGACCGACTTTTCGGCCTGGAGCGCGGCGGTATAGCCGCTTTCGTCGAGGATTTGCCGCGCGAGATCGGGATGGTCGAGATCGTTCGCCATCGTCCGCCAGCGCGCGAGATCGCCGACGAAGTTGCCGAGCGAGCGTCGCGCGGCGGGCGTAAGTTCGTCGCTGTCGAGCAGCCGCGCGGCGGCGATCGACAGCGGCACGTCCATCGCCCGCGCCGCCTGGTGAATTTTCGCGACCGCCTTGTCGCCCAACCCGCGCTTGGGAACGTTGACGATGCGCTCGAATGCCAAATCGTCCGCACCCTGGTTCACAAGCCGGAGATAAGCGAGCGCGTCGCGGATCTCGGCGCGTTCGTAGAAGCGCACCCCGCCGACGATGCGGTAATTGAGCCCGATCGCGATAAAGCGATCCTCGAACTCGCGCGTCTGGTGCTGCGCGCGCACCAGGATCGCGATGTCGTCGAGCGATTGCCCCCGGCGTTCGGCCGCCTCGATCTCCTCGGCGACCCGGCGTGCTTCCTCGGGGCCGTCCCACACGCCGATCACACGCAGCTTATCACCGCCCTCGGCCGCAGTCCAAAGGGTCTTGCCAAGCCGGCCGCTATTGTTCGCGATCACCCCCGAGGCGGCGGCAAGGATATGCTCGGTCGAGCGGTAATTCTGCTCGAGACGGATCACCTTGGCGCCCGGGAAGTCGCGCTCGAACTTCAGTATGTTCTCCACCTGCGCGCCGCGCCACGAATAGATCGACTGGTCGTCGTCGCCCACGCAGCAGATATTCTTGCGCTCCTGCGCGAGCAGCCGCAGCCAGAGATATTGGGCGCTGTTGGTGTCCTGATACTCGTCCACCATGATGTAGCGGAAGCGCTGCTGATATTGCTCCAGCACCGCGCGCTCGCGGCGCAGAATCACCAGCATGTGCAGCAACAAATCCCCGAAATCGCAGGCGTTGAGCGCGATCAGCCGCGCCTGATAGGCAGCATAGAGTTCCTGCCCACGCCCATTGGCATAGGCCTCGGCATCGCCGGCATCGAGATCGGCGGGGGATAGGCCGCGATTTTTCCATCCGTCGATCGCGCCCGCGAGCTGGCGCGCGGGCCAACGCTTCTCGTCGATCTCAGCGGCGGCGATCAGCTGTTTCAGCAGGCGCAACTGGTCATCGGTATCGAGGATGGTAAAATTGGGCTGCAACCCCACCAGTTCGGCGTGGCGGCGCAGCATCTTGGCGCCGATTGCGTGGAACGTGCCGAGCCAGGGCATCCCCTCCACCGCTTCGCCGACCAGCCGGCCGACACGCTCGCGCATTTCGCGCGCCGCCTTGTTGGTGAAGGTGACGGCAAGGATCTCGCTCGGCCACGCCTTGCGTATGTAGAGCAGATGCGCGAGCCGCGCGGTGAGGGCGGCGGTCTTGCCGGTGCCGGCGCCGGCGAGCACCAGCACTGGCCCGTCGGTGGTCAGCACCGCCTCGCGCTGGGGCGGGTTGAGACCCGCGAGATAAGGGGGATTGGCGTCGGTCATGCGCGAACGGGTAGGGAACGCGCGGGCAGCCCGCAATGGTTATTCTGCCGGTGTGCTCAAGCGAGCGCCGGCGCCGCGCGCACCACCCGCCGCATCACCGCGAGATAGCCGAGCGCGCCTTCCTCCAGCGTGAAGCGGCGAACATAGTCGAGCCGAGCGGTGGCGGGGGCCGGGGCGGGGGGTGTCGCCATCGCCGCGGCGAGCGCCTGCGCATCCCCGACCGGTACCAGCGAGCCGAACGCACCGTGGCCGAGCAAATCTGGCATCGAGACGCTGCAATCGGTCGCCACGATCGAGAGCCCGGCGGCGAGCACTTCGATGATCACCGCCGGCACGCCTTCGAACAGCGACGACATCACGAACACGTCGCTCTCGGCGAGCCAGGGTTTCAGGTTGCTGACATGGCCGGGCATCGCGACGCGATCGGCGATGCCGAGCGCTGCCATCTGTGCTTCAAGCGCCGGGCGGTCGGGGCCTTCGCCCAAGATGGTCAATCGGTCGGCCGGGCCCGCCATGGCGGCGAACGCCTCCAGCAGCAGCGCGAAATTCTTCTGCGGCATCAGCCGGCCGATCGCCAAATAGCGCCGGCCGCCGTTCGGGCAGGGGGCGGGGCGGGGGAGCACTGCCAGTTCGGCCAATTCCTCGCCCCGCAGCACAGGATCGTGCACCACATCGATTCGGTCGCGCGGCACGCCCATGGCTTCCGCGACCTCGTCGACCATCGCGGGTGACATTGCCACGAAGCGATCGAGCAACCGCCCCTGCAACCAGCACCAGCGGCGATAGGCGAAGCGGAGCAGCGGCGGCATATCGCGCCGGACCAGATCGTTGCTGACCTTGGCGACCACCGGTGGGCAGTCGCCGCCGAGCAGCAGCTTCATGGCGACGCCGACCGACGTATAAGTGTTGCCCGCGCAGAACAGCACATCGGGCCGTTCGCGACGGAGGATGGCGGGCAGCTTGCGGACCATCCACCACAGGGCCGATCCGCCCGTATAGCCCGGAATCAGCTCGACAGGCGCGCCCTCGGCGGCACCGCGCGCGCTGCCGCCGCTGCGGCCGACGATCACGCGTGCCGGCAAGCCAAGCTCTGCCCAGCGCGCGTTCAGGCGGAACGCGACGCGCTCCGCCCCTCCGGGATCGAAGCTGTGCAAGCAGGTGACGATGCGCAACGGCTCTGCGGTGCCAGACGCGTGTCGCCCGCTCGCGAACCCAGCGCCAAGCGTTTCGACCGATAGACTATCCTGCCGCATACCCCCTCCGCGCCGCAGCCCGCTATAGGTTGTTCAAGCCCCGCAACAACCCCCGCCGTGCGAACATCCCGCGCTTCGCCGCCAAATGCCACAACGTCATCATCGGGTAAGTTGCTTATCCCCGAAATGTGGCAGCGATTAGTCACGGAACTGACATTATTCCCGGGCAACGCGGGCCCATGGCAACCACTTTCGACCAGGGCGCCGCTGCGCCGCGCGGGCCTCGGCTCGACGAGCCCAATCCGCTGCCGGCACGTCTGCTGTTTCTCGCGGTGCTCGCCGGCGGCTTTGCCTATGCAGTGCTGAGTGTGCTGAGTGACGCGCGCGGCGCGGGGCAAGTGCTGGCGCCGGTCGTACTGTTGTTTCTCCTCGGGGCGTTGCTGATCGCGCTCGGCTTCGAATTCGTGAATGGCTTTCACGATACCGCCAACGCGGTCGCGACCGTCATCTACACCCATTCGATGCCGGCACAGATTGCCGTGGTGTGGTCGGGAGTGTTCAATCTGATCGGCGTGCTGTGCTCGAGCGGGGCTGTCGCTTACTCGATCATCACCCTGTTGCCCGTCGAGCTGATCCTGAACGTCGGCAGCAACGCCGGCTTCGCGATGATCTTCGCGCTGCTGCTCGCGGCGGTGCTGTGGAATCTGGGCACTTGGTATGTCGGCCTGCCGAACTCGTCGAGCCACGCGCTGATCGGCTCGATTTTGGGCGTGGGCGTCGCCAATCAGCTGATCGCGGGCGGATTGGGTGGCACCTCGGGCGTGGAGTGGGGCCAGGCGCAGAAGGTGCTGCTCTCGCTGCTCGTCAGTCCAATGGTGGGCTTTATAGGGGCGGCGCTGCTGCTTCGCTTGCTGATGCTCACCGTCCGCTCGCCCCGGCTGTACCGCGCGCCGGTTGGCGAGGCACCGCCGCCCTGGCCAATCCGCGTTCTGTTGGTGTTCACCTGTACCGCGGTGAGCTTCTTCCATGGCAGTAATGACGGGCAGAAGGGTATGGGGTTGATCATGCTGATCCTGATCGGCTGCGCGCCCACCGCCTATGCGCTCAACCGTACGCTCGAGCCTGCCAAGACACCGGGCCTGATCCTGCAAGCGGACGCCGCCACCCGTGCTTTCGGCGCGCATGGCGATGGCGTGCGGCCGAGTCTCGCCATCGCCCGCCAGCAGCTTGAGGCGGCGCTGAAGACCAAGGACGCGGCGCGCCCCGAGGTGTTCGCCGCCGCCAGCGCCGTTACCGCGCAGATCGCCGATCGGCTCCGCGTGCATGGCAGCCTGGGAGCGGTGCCGGCCGCGGAAATCGCGCCGCTGCGTCGCGACATGTATCTGGTGCTCGATAGCGCCAAGCTAGCGCTGAAGGCGCCGGTCGCGACGACCAATCTCAGCGATCGGGAGCGCGACGCGATCAAGCAGTTCCAGGGTGGGCTGGAGCAGAGCACGCGCTTCATCCCGCTATGGGTGAAAATCGCGGTAGCGATCGCGCTGGGGTTGGGGACGATGGTTGGCTGGAAGCGGATTGTCGTCACCGTCGGCGAGCGGATCGGCAAGACCCATCTCACCTACGCGATGGGAGCCTCCGCCGAGCTAATGGCGGCGGCGACGATCCTGCTCGCCGACGTGTTCGGCCAGCCGGTGTCGACCACGCATGTGCTCTCAAGCGGCGTCGCGGGCGCCTCGGTGGCGAATGGTGCGGGGCTGCAGCGGCGGACGATCGCGAACATGGCGCTCGCGTGGCTGCTGACGCTGCCGGCGACGATCGTGCTCGCAGGCGGCCTTTACTGGGCCTTTTTGAGCATCGCTCAGGCAATGGGGACCGCGTGACTGGACGCGGCGGCGTCCGGTTGGCCCCACTCTGGCCGGGTGCCTGGCTACAGGCTTAGCAGGTAGGCGCGGGGCGCCTGCCCAAGCTTTGCCAATTGCACCCCCGGCCCTTGCGCCTATCTAAGCGATGATGACTTCACGCCCTGGCTTGCCGATCCCCGCGACCGCCACCAACATCATCGCGGTCGCAACCGCTGCCGCGTCCGCGCTCCTTATCCTGGGGAATGCGGTGGGGCCAGCGGGGGTGGGGCTCGGCTTCGTCCCGCAGACGGTAACTCAGCCGGTCGCGGCGCCGCCCGGGCTGTTCCTGTTGCCGCCGTGGCTCACGCCGTTCACCGCGACTCTTGTCCATGCTGGCTGGACGCATCTGATCCTGAACCTAGTGATGCTCGTCTATTGCGGGCAGCAGGTGGAGCGCGCGATCGGGCCGCGACTGCTGGCGCTGCTTTACGGCGTCGGCGCCTATGCGGCCGCGCTGGGACAATGGGCGCTTGATCCCGCGAGCGTTTCGCCGATGATCGGCGCGAGTGGTGCGGCCTCGGCGCTGATCGCGGCCTATTCGCTGCTTTTCGCCGAGAGACCGGTGCCGGCGATTGGTCCGTTCCCCTCGCGCGTGGTGCGGGTCGCCTGGCTCGCGGCGGCGTGGATCGGCGTGCAGAGTCTGTTCGGGTTCGTCGCGGGGCTGGGGGGGAGCTCGATTGCGGTGGGCGCGCATATCGGCGGCTTTCTCGCCGGGCTGGCGCTCGCCCGCCCGCTGCTACTCTGGCGCTACCGCCGCGCCTGAGGCGGCGCGCCGAACAGGAAGCGCAACGCCTCGGGCAAGCGCGCTGCCCAGGCCGCCTCGTTGTGATGCGCGTTTGGCGCCACGACAAGCTTGGTCGCGCTTGGCAACAGGCTGGCGGAGAGATTGGCCGCCAATGTCCGCGCACCTGCCACGGCCCCGGCGTTGAACCGCGCGGCCTGGGCGCGTTCTGTCGCGCCCGCGTGTGGCGAGGTCTGGAGTTCGGCGCCGCCCATGCCAATGAACACGCGGTCGGGTAGCGCGACGACATGCTCTGTATCGCGCAGCAATTGCCCGTTGCCGACCTGCAAGGACGGGCTTTCGATCAGCGCGCCCCCGAACAGATCGGGGTGGGTGAGGATCACCTGCAAGGTCGCGACCCCACCATAGGAAGAGCCACCCAGCGCGCGCCCGTCGCGATCCTCGCGCACCGCATAGCGTTTGCCGATCAGCGGCAGCACCTCGTCGCGCAGCATCGCCGCCAGCTTTTGCCCTTCCACGGAGGCAGCATCGGCGTTGAAGGGATCGGGATAGGGCAGATATTCCCGCGCCCGTCGCGCGCCGCCGTTATCGATGCCGACGATGTAAAGCGGCGGTATGTCGCCGCGCGCGATCGCCTGGCTCGCCACCTCGTCCGCGGTCCATTCCTGGTTGCCATAGCCGGTGCAGCGATCGAACAAATTCTGCCCGTCGAGCATGTAGAGCACGGGGTAGCGCTTGGCGGGATCATAGCCCTGGGGCAACCAGACGCGAAGCTTGCGCGCGCCCGGGAAGGATTCGCTGTCGAAGTCGATGAGCTCGAGCCTGCCCTCCACGCTTGGCTGACAGGCGGGCGGATCGGCGGCCAGCGCGGCATGGGGGATGGCAAAAAGCGCGGCGAGCAGAACCAAACGGTGCATGCATCCTCCCTACCCGCCGGCGTAGCGGATCGGGCAGGGAAGGCAAGCGTGTGTTATCTCAGCGGGGCGCAGAAAATCTGGCGAGCCCGCAGACTTTCTATCTGAGTATAGGCGCTTAGCCTTGAGGAGTCCGCGCGATCAGATCGGGTTCGAGCAGCCGGTGGAGGTGGACCACCACGTATTTCATCTCGGCGTCGTCCACCGTGCGCTGCGCGGCTGCGCGCCACGCTTTTTCGGCGCTGGCATAGTCCGGGTAGATTCCGACGACCTCGATCGAGCCGAGGTCGTCGAATTCCAGCGTCTGCGGGTCGCGCACGCGACCGCCGAAAACCAGGTGGAGCTTGCTCATGGGCTTCCTCTTGGAACCAGTAAGAAGCCCGCCGATAGCGGCTTAGCCCTGATCTTTGAAGCCCTGGCGCGCACCGTCCCGCCCCGCTTGCGCGGCGGCGTTTCCGGCGCTTTTCGCGGCGTTAACCGCTTGTTCGAACAGCTTTTTCACCTGGTCGCGCGCGGCATCGCGGCTGATGCCATGATTGGCGAGTTCGGCCGCGCCCGCATCGCGCGCGGCGCGGGCGGCGAGCGCCGCGCCTTCCTTCACCCGCCGCCCGACCGGCCCGAGCACCTTCGTCTCGCGATCGGTGCGCGGCAGGAGCGCGCCCGCGAGCACGCCGATCGCCAGCCCGCCGGCGAGCACCGCGAGCGGCGAATCCTCGATCGTGTCGGCGGTGCGGCGGGCGACGGCGGCGGCGCTGTCCTTCACCGCGTCCGCGGCGTTGGCGGCCCCGTCCTTTACCGTGGAGACCGCGCTGGCCGCGCCGCCCTTCACCGCGGCGAGGGTGCCTTCCTTCGAGCCTGGCGCGCCGGTGCCGGGCGCCGTGGTCGCTGCATCATTGCTGTGCGTGTCCGTCATGTTCCGTCCTTCCCGGTGAATTCTTAGCCCCTGCCGTGCGCCGCCGACGCAGCCAGAGGACGGCAAAAAACAGCCCCACGACGCCCCCGGCCACGCCCGGGCGCTGCCGGGCCGCCTCGAGCGAGGTCATGCCGAGCTTCAGCGCGCCCTGGCGGGCACTGTCCGCCGCATCCTCGGCAAGCGCCTTGGGAGTGAGTCGCGCGCGCAGTTGATCGGCGGTCGCGCGGAACCGGGCGCGGGCCTGTTCGGCTTCCGCCTTGGCGGCGATCACCTCGGCTTGATCGCTCATGGGACCGCCTCCGGGCTGAACGCCTTGCGCAGCGCCGCCGCTCCGAGTGCGCCGAGGATGCCGGCGAGCAGCAGCGTCCCGCCGACCACCACCAGCGTCGCCCAGCCAGGGCCGATCAGCACCGAAAGCGTCGCGATCAGCCCGACGAGCAGCGCGATCAGCGCCCCGATCGCGAGCAGGGCGGCTGCGGCCAACAGGATCGCTGCGGTGCGAACCAGCGCCGCCCGGCCCGAAACCCGCGCGCGCACCAGCCGCAGCTCGGCGCGCGCGAAATCCATTCCCTCGGTACGAAGCCGCGAGAAGAGCGCGCCGATGCTTTCCTCGCCGCCCCCGGCCATGCTGATCAGGCGCCGGTGCCGTTCGTGCCACTGCCGGCCGTCGTGTCGTCATCGCCGCCGGCCTTCACCACCCGCGCGATCACGAAGCCGAGCGCCGCCGCGACTCCAATCGCGACCGCGGGCGATTTGCGGATGAATTCCTGCGCGTCGCCGATCAACTCGTCGATGTCCTTGGCCTTTAGTTCCTCGGAAAAATGGCCGAGGCCCTGCGCCGCCGAACGGGCATACTGGCCATATTGCCCGCCCAGCTTCAGCTCGACCGTGCCAGCGGCATCTTCCATCAGCCGCGCGACTTCGCCGAGCGCGTCACCCGCGCGCGCCTTGCCGGTATCGGCGAACTGGCGCGCCTTGTCGCCCGCTTGGCGCGCGAACTGGCCGGCCTGCTCCTTGAAATTGCCGCCGCCGCCCGTGCCGCCGCTGCCCGTGCCGCCATTGGCGTCGCCGCCGCCCGCGCCCGTCGCGCCCAGCGTCTCGTCGAGCCCCTCGGTGCCGAAGCCTTCGCTGCCGGCTGCCGCGCCGCCGCTGGTTGCCCCGCCAAGCGGCTCCGACCCGATTTCAGGACCCGTCTGCGTTTGATCGGCCATCTTCTGCCCTTTCCGGTGAATGCCTTCCCCAACGGCTGCGCGGCGCGAGCGTTCCCGCGGGGACGAATTGCCGCCACGCCGGCGAGCCGCTACAGGCGCCGCCAACCACATAGCGTCGGCATAATTTTAGGGAGAACGTGCCATGACCGCAATCATCGACATCCACGGCCGCCAAATTATTGACAGTCGCGGCAATCCTACTGTCGAAGTCGATGTGTTGCTCGACGATGGCAGCTTCGGCCGCGCCGCCGTCCCCTCGGGCGCGTCGACCGGCGCGCATGAGGCAGTCGAACGGCGTGACGGCGACCCGGCGCTGTGGCTCGGCAAGGGCGTGCAGGGCGCGGTCGACGCGGTGAACGCCGATATCGCCGAAGCGCTGCTGGGCATGGAGGCCGAGGATCAGGCCGATATCGACGCCGCGCTGATCGAGCTGGACGGCACCCCCAACAAGGGCCGGCTGGGCGCCAACGCGATCCTGGGCGTGAGTCTCGCGGTCGCCAAGGCGGCGGCCGAGGCGCGCGGGATGCCGCTCTATCGCTATGTCGGCGGGGTGAGTGCGCATCTGCTGCCGGTGCCGATGATGAACATCATCAATGGCGGCCAGCACGCCGATAACCCGATCGACTTCCAGGAATTCATGATCGTGCCGGTGGGCGCGGACTCGCTCTACGACGCGGTGCGCTGCGGATCGGAGATTTTCCATACGCTCAAGAAAGCGCTTCACGCCCAGGGGCTCGCCACGGCGGTGGGCGACGAGGGCGGCTTCGCGCCCAACCTGGCTTCCACCACCGACGCGCTCGATTTCATCATGAGGGCGGTCGAGAGCGCCGGCTATACCCCGGGCGACGACGTGATGCTCGCGCTCGATTGCGCGGCGACCGAGTTCTTCAAGGACGGCGCCTATCATATCGAGGGCGAGGGCAAGGTGCTCGATCCGGGCGCGATGGCCGAATATCTGGCGGACCTCACGCGCCGCTACCCGATCTTCTCGATCGAGGACGGAATGAGCGAGGATGACTTCGCCGGCTGGAAGGCGCTGACCGATCTGATCGGCGACAAGGTGCAGCTGGTCGGCGACGATCTGTTCGTCACCAACCCCGCCCGGCTGGCGGACGGGATCGAGCGCGGCCTCGCCAATTCGCTGCTGGTGAAGGTCAACCAGATCGGCACGCTGACCGAGACGCTCGCCGCCGTGTCGCTCGCCCAGCGCAGCCGCTACACCGCGGTGATGTCGCACCGCTCGGGCGAGACCGAGGACGCGACCATCGCCGACCTGGCGGTCGCGACCAATTGCGGGCAGATCAAGACCGGCTCGCTCGCCCGTTCGGATCGGCTGGCCAAGTACAACCAGCTGATCCGCATCGAGGAGGAACTCGGCGACATGGCGCGCTATGCGGGGCGCAGCGTGCTGAAGCGTTGAAGGCTTGACTGGCGTTCCAGAAAGGTCGTCGCCCCGGGCTTGACCCCGGGGCCTCGCTGCCTGCTGACGGTAGAAGAAAAGCGGGGCGTCGGGTTAAACCCGGGGTGAAGAGCGCAGACTTAAGGTGGTCCTCCGTGCGGGACCGCCCCAAACCCATCGTTCCGCCCCCAATGCCGTAGAATCCGCTTGATTTGGCAGCGCACTTTGCTTGACCCGCGATTCGCGCTCGGGCACAAGGCGCGGATGGGGCGCAACAAAAACATCGCGGTGATCGTGCGTCGTGCCGGGGCGCCGGCGCTCGCGCTCGGCGTGATCGCGTTCTTTGCGGCCTATGCGCTGATCGGCGCGAACGGCGTATTCGCTTATGGCGATTACAAGCGCCAGCTCGCCAAGCGCGAAAAGGTGCTGCGGCTGCTGGAGAAGCGGCGCGGCATCCTGCAGAACCGCGTCGCGCTGCTTGATCCGCGCCACGCGAACCCTGACATGGTCGATGAACAGGTGCGCCGCCAGCTCAATCTGGCACATCCGGACGAGGTGATCGTCCCGCTGCGCTGAACACCGCTTGCGGGAGATTGCGTCGCGCCGCCGCTTGCGCCTATAGCCCAAGTCCTTCCATCCCCAGGAAAGGCTGATCGTGGCCAAAGCACCCGCGCGCCCCGCCAAGAGCGAACCGCTCACTCCCAATCGCGAACGTCCCAACGAACCCCGGCGCTATCAGGCGTCGCGCGACGAACTGCTCGAATTCTACAAGCAGATGCTGCTGATCCGCCGTTTCGAGGAGAAGGCCGGCCAGCTTTACGGGCTGGGGCTGATCGGCGGCTTCTGCCACCTCTATATCGGCCAGGAAGCCGTCGCGGTGGGCCTGCAATCGGCGCTGTCGGACAAGGACAGCGTCATCACCGGCTATCGCGATCACGGCCATATGCTGCTTTGCGGTATTCCGCCCAAGGACGTGATGGCCGAGCTGACCGGTCGCGCCGCCGGTATTTCCAAGGGCAAGGGCGGCTCGATGCACATGTTCAGCGTCGAACATAAATTCTATGGCGGGCACGGCATCGTCGGCGCGCAGGTGTCGCTCGGCACGGGCCTGGGCTTCGCGCACAAATACGCGAACGACGGTGGTGCGTGTCTTGCTTACTTCGGCGATGGCGCGGCGAACCAGGGCCAGGTCTATGAAAGCTTCAACATGGCCGAGCTGTGGAAGCTGCCGGTGATCTATGTGATCGAGAACAACCAGTACGCGATGGGCACCAGCGTCAATCGCGCCTCGGCCGAGGATCAGCTGTTCCGCCGGGGCGAGAGCTTCCGCATCCCGGGCATCCAGGTCGACGGCATGGACGTGCTCGCCTGTCGCGGCGCGGCCGAGGAAGCGCTCGCCTGGGTGCGCGCCGGCAAGGGGCCGATCATCCTCGAGATGAAGACCTATCGCTACCGGGGGCACTCGATGTCCGACCCGGCGAAGTATCGCAGCCGCGAGGAAGTGCAGGCGGTGCGCGACAAGTCCGATCCGATCGAGGCGGCCAAGAAGGAGCTGGAATCGCTCGGCATCGCCGAGGCCGATCTGAAGGCGGTCGAACAGGAAATCCGCCGGGTGGTGAACGAGGCCGCCGATTTCGCCGAAAGCACCCCCGAACCCGATCCGGCCGAGCTGTACACCGACGTGTTGGTGGAGACTTATTGAGATGGCGATCGAACTGAAGATGCCGGCGCTGTCGCCCACGATGGAAGAGGGCACGCTCGCCAAGTGGCTGGTGAAGGAAGGCGATACGGTGAAATCGGGCGACATCCTCGCCGAGATCGAGACCGACAAGGCGACGATGGAGTTCGAGGCGGTCGATGAAGGCACGCTGCAGCAGATCCTCGTCGCCGAGGGCACCGACAATGTGAAGGTCGGCACCGTGATCGCGCTGATCGCGGGCGAAGGCGAGGCGGCGGCGCCCGCCGCGCCCAAGGCGCCCGAGCCGGCCAGCACCCCCGCCGCCGAAGCGCCCCAGCCGCCGGCGACCGGCACCGCCCAGCTCGTCACCGAACGCAAGCCGGTCGCGGCCGACCCCGAAATCCCGGCGGGCACCGAGATGGTGAAGCTCACCGTCCGCGAGGCACTCCGCGACGCGATGGCCGAGGAGATGCGCCGCGACGAGCGCGTCTTCGTGATGGGCGAGGAAGTCGCCCAATATCAGGGCGCGTACAAGGTGACGCAGGGCCTGCTCGACGAATTCGGCGACCGCCGGGTGATCGACACCCCGATCACCGAATATGGCTTCGCCGGCGTCGGCACCGGCGCGGCGATGGGGGGCCTTCGCCCCATCATCGAGTTCATGACCTTCAACTTCGCGATGCAGGCGATCGACCACATCGTGAACTCGGCGGCCAAGACCAATTACATGAGCGGCGGGCAGATGCGCTGCCCGATCGTGTTCCGCGGCCCCAACGGCGCCGCGAGCCGGGTGGCGGCGCAGCACAGCCAGAATTACGGGCCGTGGTATGCGAGCGTGCCCGGCCTGATCGTGATCGCGCCCTATGACGCGGCCGACGCCAAGGGGCTGCTCAAGGCCGCGATCCGCAGCGAAGACCCGGTCGTGTTCCTGGAGAATGAGCTGCTCTACGGCCGCAGCTTCGAAGTGCCCAAGCTCGACGATCATGTGCTGCCGATCGGCAAGGCGCGGATCGTGCGCCCCGGCAAGGACGTGACCATCGTCAGCTATTCGATCGGCGTCGGCGTCGCGCTCGAAGCGGCGGAGAAGCTGGCGGGCGAGGGGATCGATGCCGAGGTGATCGACCTGCGCACGCTGCGCCCGCTCGACAAGCGCACCGTGCTCGCGAGCCTCGCCAAGACCAACCGTATGGTGGTGGTGGAAGAAGGTTGGCCTACCTGCTCGATCGCGAGCGAGCTCATGGCGATCGCGATGGAGGAGGGGTTCGACGACTTGGACGCCCCCGTCCAGCGCGTCACCGACGAGGATGTGCCGCTGCCCTATGCCGCCAATCTCGAAAAGCTCGCGCTGATCGACGCCGCGCGGGTGGTGAGCGCGGCGAAGAAGGTGTGCTACCGCTGAGGCGCCGCCACGGTCAGCAAGTGGCGATCGTGGCGCCTTCGGTGTTGTAGATCTGGGTCAAGTCGCGGCGGTCGCGCACCGCCATCGCGGCGGTGTCGGTGAAGGTCAGGGTCGGCAGCAGCGCGGTGGTGATCAGCGGCTGATATTCGTAATAGACCTCGACGAACATCGTCGCGTTATCGTCCTGCGCGGTCACCTGGCGACCGCTGGGGCCCATGCCGTCAAGATCGGTCTGCCCGGCGGTGCCATATTGGCGGGTGTAATTGGTTTTCGCGCCATAGCAGCGTTGCCAGACGATCTTGTACTTGTTCGTGGTGTTGGGGTTGGCCATCGGTTCAAGATCAGACAGAACGACCCGGCCCCGCTGGGCGAGATTCAAGGTGCCCGATTGCTGGTTGGCGCCGATGAACAGATCGTTGATGTCGGTCTCGGTTATCGTCTTGGCGGCGAGCTGACTGCCGGTGCCGATCCGCGCCGCGTCGTCGACGATGCGCAACGCAAGCTGGCTCACCCGCATCCGCACGGTGATGTAGTTGGCGAACTCCGCGCCCGTTAGGCCGAGCAGCAGGATAATCGGCGTGACGAACGCAAATTCGACCAGCGCCAGGCCGCGCTCGTCGCGTGCCAGCCGGGAAACGAGTGGGCGCCGCGTCATGGGCAATTCCGCACCACCGGGGCGCCATAGCTGCCCTGGTCTCCATAAGGTTGGTTGGCGAGCACCGTGGTCGCGGTCAGTACTTTGGCGTCGCCGTTGCTCAGACCGAACAAGCGCCACATCGGGATCAGCGGAGCGTATCGCACGGTAGCGGTGTAGACGACCTTGTCCTTCGCGCCGCCCTGGCCGCTGTCGCCACCATCGGCATCCCAGACGCTGTTGTTATTGGCGTCGGTATAGGGTTCGCCATTGTCGCAACGACCATCGCCATCCGTGTCGGTCCAAGACTCCGCGCGTGCGGCGGCCGCCTGGGAGAAGGTGCGATAATAGCGCCGGCTGAAGTTGACGGTGGCGTCCACCGCCAGCGCCTGAACCTGATTGCGCACCTTGGTGTCGATACTGGCGGCGGCGCCTGCGTCCTGCGCGCTTTCGAGTGTCGAATCGCGCGCCGCCTTCTGCAGGATGCCCTGCAGCACCGCGCGCATGTAGAGATCATGCCCCAGGTCGAACGCGCCGAGCAGCATCAGCACGAATGCCGGCGCGATCAGGCCGAACTCCATGAGGGTCGCGCCTCGATTCTCCTCAACGAAGCGGCGAATCATTGCGTGAGCCTCAACTGCGAGATCTGGTTGGCGATCGACGCGAACGTTGTTTGCAAGCTCGCCGAGTCGCGCGCGGTGAAGTAACGATTTGGCGTCGCGCAATCCGACAGTCGCTGCTCGGTGGCCGCGTTCGAGCCCGAGCCGAACGAAATCACCCAGAGCGTGATATTCTTGTTCTTCACCGCCTTGCACAGCGCGGCGAAGCGGGCGTTCACCTGGTTGTTCAAATCGGTATTGCTGGGCGGCGAATTCTGGTCGGTTTGCCGACGATCGAACCACGGCATGCCATAGGCCGCGTAATCGGTGCTCGACGTGTTGGTGTCGCCATCGGTCATGAAGATCATGTGCCGCTCGATCTCGCCACCCAGCGGGGTCAGGCGATTCTCGCTGGCGAAGATGCCATCGGGCGACATCAGTCGCGCACCCCACAGGATGCCGATGTCGTGATAGGTGTTCCCGCTCGGCGTCAGGCTATCGACATAGCTTTCAAAGCCGCTGGCGCTTGGCCATGCTTGCAGTTTCCGGGCCGCCGTCGGGCAGGAATAGGGCACGTTATTGTAATAGTTATCGGCCGTGTTCGCCTCATTGTTGTTCAGTTCGTCCCAAGTTGTCAAAACGTTGCGCGCGTAGATCAGGCCCGGCAACGCGAAGCCCCATTGGGTGTTTGGATCGCTCGTGGGCACCATGTCGATATCGAGATCGTTGGCCGCCGAGGGAATGGGATCGTAGTTCGTGGCGCGCACCGTCTTGCGCTCTTCGATGCAGCCATCCCAGGTGATCGTCTTATTGGTCGGCGTCGTCGATCCGGACGCCGAGTTGCCGATTTGCAATGTGAAACTGCCATTGAACCCAGAACCGTTCTTCAGCACGGATACGTTCACATTCTGCAGTTTATACTGCCACCGTGCTCCAAAATCTGAATATTCGTGAAAACAAAGCCAGCCATAATTATTGTACCAATTTTTCGTAACGCGCCACTGACGCGTTGCCGTATTGGTGTTGGCGGTGCAGTTTCCCGATCTGCTCGGGTAAGTATAGTTGTAGGCGATGAACGACGTCCAACCTGAATTGTTGAGATACGAGCGCGTCTGATAATCCCAGGTATCGGCGAAATAGCTGGGCGGCAGCAGCCGGCCGACATTCACATTGCTGGCATAGGGCACGAAACCGAAGCGCACTTGCACCTGGCTGCCGGTGCCGCCCGAGGGCGCGCCGGTCGCGCAGTTCGCCGTCGTATCCAGCCGGGCGACGATTTCATAGAAACACTTCACCGCCGTGCGCAGACCCTCGATCTTGGTCTGCGTGTCGGTGCTGACCGCCTTCTCCGCCATCGAGCCGGTGGTATCGAGCACGAACATGATGTCGGTATTGGGCAGCCGCAGTTCGGCGTCGCAGGTGACGGTGATCGTCTGATCCGGCACCGCGAGCACTTTCATCAGCGTCATCGGCACGGTGGCCGACGCGGTGCCGCTCACCTTGCCGGCATTTTCGCTGAAGTTATAGGTGAGGCCGGAGGTGCCGAAGGCGCCGGTCGCGAAATTGGCGGCGAAGAACCGGCGCGCGGTGGCGTTGGGGGCGCCGCTGTTCTGGCTCCACTGGCCGCCGCCCATCGCCTTGCGCCCGGCAAGCGTCCCCGCGTCGCAGGCATGTTGCAACCGCGCCCTGGTGAGGTACATGCGCGCGCCGTCGACTGCGCCGCCCAGCATCCCGCACAGCGGCACCAGCGCCGCCGCGGTGATCGCCAGCGTGTTGCCGCGGACATCGCGCGCCAATCGGCTCAGCCAGCTCTTGCTCTGTTGCTGCTCTGCCATCATGCCCCGGTCACGAATCCTTTGGAGTGCGCCTTGCACCGACACCTGTTGCCCCTGCCTAACCATTTCGGGTTAAGGCGATCTTTAAGCAGCGTTCCCGCGTGACGCCGGCCGATCCCACCCGCCGGCTGGCGCTCGCCTATGCGCCGCGCGCGAGCCGTGCCGGGCTGGCGGCGCTGCTCGCGCTCGACGATACGCTGGCGGCCGCCCTGCGGCTCGGGCGCGATCCGGCGGTGCGGCAGCTGCGCCTGACCTGGTGGTACGAAGCGCTCGGCCGGCTCGATACCGCGCCACCGCCGCCCGAGCCGCTGCTCCAGGCGCTCGCCGCCGAGCTGCTGCCGCGCGGGGTGCGCGGGGCCGAGCTCGCCGCGCTGACCGACGGGTGGGAGGTGCTGCTCAACCCCGATCCGCTGAGCGAGGCGGGGCTGCTCGCTTACGCCGAAGGGCGGGGGCGGGTGTTCACGCTCGCCGCGCGCGTGCTGAGGCGCGCGGGGGCGGGGGTGACGTCAGCGGGGCAGGGCTGGGCGCTGGCCGAACTGGCCGGGCATGTCAGCCGTGCCGAGGAAGCGCGGGCGGCGGCGGCGCTGGCGGCGCCGTTGCTCGCGGCGGGGCTGCGCG